>JAEEGG010016948.1_pt1 | contig 15053 bp, 13 predicted proteins | sample 9134161 | NCBI WGS metagenome assembly JAEEGG01 (sample SAMN16246543, study PRJNA631951) | gut metagenome | biome: gut microbiome; feature: rumen; material: CR-attached | host: Bos | place: Iran: Karaj | collected 2018-10
CTTCTGAAATGCCTTTGTACATTAGGGTTTGAGCATGGGAGAGATTGAAAAAATCTCTCCCATATCTCTCCCATCATCTCTCCCGTCCTACTCATGCAGCCTTCAATGGCACCACTTCGTAATAAGCCACATGCGAGTACTCCTTGTGCTTGAAACCCAGAGCCTTGATCGTCTTGCCAAGCCTGACCTTATTGCCGATGGTGTTCTGCAGCGTGGGATAATCCTTCTGCATGATGTCGATCATCTGGCCACAGTTCATCATCTTGACCGTCTCGCCTTCATTCGGCTGACGGAAACAGGCGACGAACATCTCACCAAGGTCCTTCTTCTCCATGAAGTCCTGATTCAACTGCTGGATGCGGGCCACCTCATCGTTGTTAAACCAATAGGGAGCACCTTGCTCGCGGATCTCATAAACCACCTGCGCATAAAGCTGCCCGTAGTCGATGTCGCCAGTATTGTCGATCATCTGACCGTCAGGAATCAGGATGCAGGTGTATCGACGCGAGCCTGAGATGTCCTTCAGCGGATGACGGTTGTTGGTGGTTGCCACAAACGAAGCGAATCGGAATCGGTCTTCCTGGGCCCGTCCGAAAATCGGGCGACCATTCACCTTACTTACAGACAAAGTCTGCTTCAGCGAAGCCTGCTGACTGGGACGGATAGCCTCCAACTCATCGAGGTTCACGAGGAGATTGTTGGTCAGGGCCATGTCCTTGTCGAACTTGTTCGACAGGTTCAGATGGTCGAGATAGTACTCACGCAGACCCAGAGGCAACAGTCGTCGCACGAAAGTGGTCTTGCCACAACCCTGAGCTCCAATCAGCGTGGGCACACACTCGTTTCCGTGCAGCATATCCATCTGCAGCCAATGGGCTACGGCAGAGCGCAGCCAGATGGTAAGAATATTCAGTTGCTCAGAGGTAAGGCCAGGAATACGACCGAACACCTTTGCAATGTGGTTCTGGCCATCCCATTTTGGTAGGCCCTTGAGGAATGCCTGCACAGGATTGTGCTCAGGCACCTCTTCCGACTGCACATACTCCATGATCTCCGTCTTTGGACTGCCCTTCTCCAGTATGTTCTCGCGCTTGGCGCGAATCACGATACTGTTCAAGGCCGCCTGAGTCAGAGGACGGAATTCCAAATCTGCCTCATCCGAGGCGCACGAGAGGCTGCCGAAAGTGTCGGCAGCGTTGCCGTCAGCCGGATTTCCAGCCTTCGGCAGAACCGCAAATTCCACCTTTCCGTTGAGGATGTTTCTACGGAAACGGTAGTTCGACATGAGGAACAGCTCGATCACAAGCGTTCCGTCCTGAGAGGCTCCTGGAGTCCCTACAGGCAAAAGTTCACAATGCTCCATATGTTAAATCAAAAAGTCAAATCCTGCTCCTTACAGGGGTCGTCTTCGTAGTAATAACGCGCTTTCCACAGCGTGCTTTCCGAGTGCAAGCAGTCTTACCTGCTAACTGGCTACAAAGGTACAACATTTTTTTGAATCCTGCAAATATTTCGTCAACATTTCTTGGTTTTTTTGAAAGATTTCGGCCATTTTTAACACCTTACTTCTCAATGTAGACAAGGAGTTCAGGGAGTTCAAGGAGTTCAGGACATTACCTGATACCCTTGAATCAACCATCAGTTCACAAACTATTGTCTTGAACTCCTTGAACTCCTTGTCTCCTTAAACACATATTAATAATGTATGCGCGAGAGAAGGGGGCGAGGGAGGGATGATGGGAGGGATAAGGGAGAGATATGGGAGAGATCAAGGGAGAGATAAATTTTCAAGAATCCCTTTAAATAAAGGCGTTTCGGGCGATTTATGGGAGAGATGGAGCCATTTTTGATAAATGCTGTATTTTTGCGCTATCGAGAACTGCAGTCGGATGCCTTTTGTTAAGAGGCAAGCGACAACATTCCCACGCTGGGAACGGTATGTTCCCACACTGGGAACACGACGTTCCCACTATGGGAATATCTGCTTCACGCAGGGCTGGCCTAAGAGCCCTCATAAAAAGGCCTTTATTCCGCTATCGCTTTACGGATGAAGGTGTCTTTAGCGAAATAAACTAAGTTTTATTCAAAATTTAACACTTGCTTCTTGCTAATTTCAAAATATAATCATATCTTTGCACGCAATAAGCGTAATATATAAGATATGTGTATAATCATTGGTAGAAAACCAGAGATAGCTGAGTTGACCCGTCGCTATGAGAGTGGCAGGGCAGAGTTTATAGCAGTATATGGCCGCCGTCGTGTGGGGAAAACGTTTTTGATAAACGAAGTGCTGGGCGATGGTATGGTATTCCATCACACAGGGCTTTCTCCGTATGATCGCAAGCGAAAGGTTTCTCTCAAGTCGCAGCTCCAGAACTTTCACTTCTCGCTGATTCGTCATGGACTGGAAGGAATCGCTCAGCCTAAGTCATGGATGGAGGCTTTCTTCTTGTTGGAACAGTTGTTGGAACAACTTGATAACGGTTCGCGTCAAGTGGTGTTTATCGACGAACTGCCTTGGATGGATACTCCCCGTTCAGGCTTTCTGACTGCCTTCGAAGCGTTCTGGAACGGGTGGGGCTGCAGTCGTCACAACCTGTGCTTGGTGGTTTGCGGTTCTGCCACATCGTGGATGATTGATAACATCATCAACAACAAAGGCGGACTGTATGGACGTCTGACCTGTGAGATGAAACTCTCACCGTTCACGCTATTGGAGTGTGAGCAGTTTTTTGAAAGCAGGAAGATTGATTTGTCTCGTTACAACATCATTCAGGCTTATATGATTCTCGGTGGTATACCTTTCTATCTTGACTGTTTTAATCCATCGCTCAGTCTGGCACAAAATATCGACATCTTGTTCTTCAATCCGAAAGCAAAGCTTGGTGATGAGTTCGAGAGGTTGTTTAACTCCGTTTTCGATAATGCCTCGGATTGCATGAAGATCATCCGGTTCCTAGGCAAGCGTCATGCCGGTTTCCGTCGCGACGAGGTAGCCCGCAAGACGGGGATCAATCCCAATGGCGATTTCACCAAGATGCTGAAAGCTCTTATCGCAAGCGACTTTGTTACGAGATATGTGCCTTGGGGGGCTGCGAATAATGAGGAATACTATAAGTTGTCAGACTGCTTCTGCTGGTTCTGGCTGCACTTCAAGGAGGAAAAGTCCATAACGGAACGTGATTACTGGATGCACCACATGAAGGAAAGTGAGATAACGTCGTGGCGAGGGGTTGCATTCGAGGAGGTATGCTTGCAGCATGTACAGCAGATTAAAATGGCTTTGCAGATAGCTGGTGTGACTTCGCAGGAGTCATCGCTCGTTGTTAGCGGTGACGATGATACAGATGGTATGCAGATAGATTTGCTGATAGACCGTGCTGACGATGTCGTCAACGTCTGTGAGATGAAGTATACTAAATCGAACTATGCCATAACAAAGACATACGCTGAGAAGTTGCAGAAACGCATCGACATAATGGAGCAGACTCAGCCCAATAAGAAATACCACCTGACTTTTGTAACCGTCAATCCGATAGAACGGAACATTCATTCTGACATGGTAAAGTCGGCTATCACGGCAGAAGAGCTATTTAAATGACTAGCCAAGACAGAATCGTCTTTGCTACACAGGTGCTGTTCTATCAAGGAGAAGTATTTGTTATTCAACGAGATGGCCGTGATATAATTCACAAATGATTATGTACGAGCAAGAGTTTCAGGGAGACGTACTCTATATGATGCTTTACGCAGTAGTGGCAGCTTTGAATTTAGTTGCCTGCTGCTACCTGTTGTTCCGTCGAGGCAATGCCTTTGCCCCTGATATTACGTCGCCAGTATGCTTGCGCCGGTGGACGGCTGCATTCTTTGCTGCTATGACTCTGAGCCACTTGTGGTATATGCCGAGCATTTATCTCACCTCAAGCGAGGATAAAATGCTGTGCTATAGTATAGGCGCATTGCTAGATTACATGACGACTTTCCCTTTGGCGATAGTCATATTGTTCACTATGCTGCAAGACCGCAGGCGACCGCTGTGGCTTGCCTGGGTGATGGTTGTACCTCCTATTGTAATGATGGCGTTGAACATTGCTAACCATAGCGAAGCCCTTTTACCGATGTCAAATGCCTATCTGCTATTGCTGGCCATTGGTTTAATTATATATATGGTACGCGAGGTCAGAAGGTATGGACGTTGGCTTCGCGACAACTATGCCGACCTGGAGCACAAGGAGGTTTGGCAGAGTTTCGTGGTTTTGGCCGTCATTCTGCTGGGATTCGGCATCTATACGTCTGAAATCGGTGGTCTGGCTAACAAATACATCGTTCAGGTGAACAACATTATATTGATCTGCTATCTGCTTTGGCGAGTAGAGACGTTAAGCGATCTGAGCACCCCCATCCAAACGGACACAATTACATCCCCACCTCTAAACGTTAGCAGCAATTTTGGCTTATTGTTGAAACGATATTGCGAGGAACCGCAAATCTATTTGCAACACGATATCTCCGTTACAGAACTTGCCAAGCTGATAGGCACCAATCGTGTCTATCTCAGCAAACACTTTGCCTCGCAGGGTATCACTTATAATGCCTACATCAATGGCTTGCGCATCCAGCACTTTATCAACCTTTACCATGAGGCTGTCGCTACCCATCAGCCTGTAACGGTCCAGCAACTGGCTCACCAGAGTGGTTTCCGTAGTTACAGCACATTTAATGCTGCATTCAAGCAAATCATGGGGATGACCGCGACAGAGTGGATGTCTTCAGAATTGTAAAAAATCAGTTCAGAATTGTAAAAACCTGCCCGTCAAGGCTATTGGAGTTGTTGTGAATTCAAAAGGAATTGACTACCTTTGCACAATAACTCCTAAAATGATTGTAACAATGAGAAAACTTAAAATGTGGATGAATGCCGCCATCCTGATTTGCGGCACAGCAATGGTGCTCACTTCATGCACTAACCAAATCGACAATCCGGTTCCTGAAAATCCTGAGAGTGAGAAAATCAAGGCTACCGATTATTCCAAGGAAGCCAACTGGCTTCAGATACCGGAAATCACCAAGGACGTTGATGCTTTCTACATCTACGGTACATCGTACATTGACGATAGTAACAAAGATGGTGCGCCTAATTATGCCCCGATCGACAACCAGGAGATGAGACTGCGCGCAATGGGCGAATTCGCAACCAATTCCAGTGTGTTCGCGGAGTCTTGCAACGTGTTTATGCCTTGGTACCGCCAGGTAGGCATGAAGTATGCTGGAGAAGTTACGAAAAAGTACGGAAGTATCGAGGCAGCATTTGACGCTGAACCATACATCGACATCAAAGCCGCACTCGACTACTACTTCGAGAATTGCAACAACGGCCGTCCGTTCATTATTGCGGGTCACAGCCAGGGCTCGGCTATGGTTAAGCATGTGCTGAAGAACTACTTCAAGGAGCACCCCGATTATTATAAGCTCATGGTGGCCGCATACGCCATAGGCTTCTCCGTCACCAAAGATGAACTCGCTGCTTACCCGCACATGAAGTTCGCCACAGGCGAGAGCGACGCAGGTGTCATCGTCAGCTATAACACCGAGGGTCCCAAAAACGTAGAGCAGAACGCCAAGAACGTTGTGGTGCTGCCTGGTGGCATCAGCATCAACCCGCTGAACTGGAAACTCGACGAGACCTACGCACCAGCCAGCATGAACAAGGGTACGTACAGGGCAAAAGAGACTCCAGGCGAATATGAGATTCTGCAGCTCGATGTTGACGCACAGGTCAACCTTGCCCGCGGTGTCATCGTGACTACCACTACATTACCCGTCACCGTGGGAGAAGAATTCTTCGGACCAGCCAGCTTCCATGAAGACGACTACCAGTTCTTCTACAACAACATCAAGGAGAACGTAGCCAAGCGTATCGCAACATATAAGGCGAACCTATAACGGCACAAATATCTTGTTAACTGATAGGTAAGAAAAGCAGTTACTCCGAAAGAAAATCAAATTTCTTTTGGAGTAATTTCTGATACTTTCGAAGTAATGTTTTCATTTGAATCTTTTTCCGAAAACCGCGCATTTTTTAATCCTAAAGTGAAGCACATTCGAAATCTTTTAGTATCTTTGCAGTCAAATCCTTAGAGAATAACTAAAAATAACAAAATATGAAAGAGACTATTGACTATTCCAAGAAGGAGAACTGGTTTCAGATTCCAGAGATTACCAAAGATGTGGACACGTTCTACATCTATGCCACAGAGTACATCATGGGCAGCCTATAAGGCGAATGTAAAGACCAATGCAGACTGACAACATCGCTAATACTTATGCAAACAAGATTTAAGAAAAATGCAAAGATTGCCGACATCATGGTCACCTCTATTGGTGGCACACTCTCCGTCGGTATGATGCTCTATGCCGTCTATCACTTCGGACTCAGCCAGGCTTGGCCCGAACTGGTGCTTAACCTGTTTTATATTGCCTGTCTGGTGATGATCTGGATGTATTTCTTCAACTACCGCATCACCACCCAGCAGTTCAACTACTGGTGCTCGCTGTCGGCAGGTATCACGGTGCTGCTGCGCGACATCCTGTTTGCACCCCCCATGGCCAACCTTGTACTGCGTTCGGCCTGTTTCACGCTGTCGGTGCTGCTGCTCTGCACGCTGACCTATTTCTATGCCCGCAGGGAGTGGAAAAGCTATACCAAGCGTAACCTGTGGATCATCTTCGTCATCGATGCGGTCATCGCAGCGCTCTATCATTTGGACATCGTGTATTTTGAGGCTGTCGACGAATACACCGACTATTTGCTCACCGAAATCTGGATTCGTCCCACCATCACCTATGGTCTGGTGGCTTGCTTCGTCACAGAAGCGAAAAAGGGAGCCAAGTGAGGCTAAAGAATCCATAAGATGAAACAATCCAAAGCATGATGAACAAAACGATAATGACCTTGATGCTGGCGCTATGGTCGCTTGCTGTTTCAGCTCAGCGACCACAACGGTTCCACAAACAGTTGCCTCCAGGCAACTATAGTGGGATAGCGGCGTTAGGTAACAATCGTTATGCTTTAGTCAGCGACAAGTCGGAAACGGATGGCTTCTTCATCGTGCACATGGAGATAGACACCACCAAGGGACGCATCACGTCACTGGAGAATGAGGGATACCGCTCTAGCGGACTGCCTAATCGTGACATGGAGGCCATTTGCTATAGGCCATCAACGAATACGGTCTTTATTGCAGGCGAAAAGGATAATGAGGTGTATGAATATCAGTTGGACGGTCAGCGGACAGGACGACGCCTGGAAATGCCAGAGACTTTCAAACAGGCTGACCATAACTATGGCATCGAATCGCTGACCTATGATGCTCATCGCCATTTGTTCTACGTCACTTCCGAACATGTCCTGAAGGGCGACTCTCTGCTTCGCATTCAGACTTTTGGCGATGACCTTTTGCCACGCCAAGAGTATCTCTATCGTGCCGACAAACCCATCAGCAGTAAGCACATCTTTGGTGTCTCTGAGCTCTGTGCACTTGACGACGGGCGCCTGCTGGTATTGGAGCGTCAAATCAGGATACCCCGTCTGAAAATAGGGGCTACGACGACTATCCGCATCTATGAAACGAAACCCCTTGATGAGATGTTTCTCCAGAAGAACCTCGTCAAGGAGTTTCGTACGCGTATCAATCTTGTCAGTCGGCGCTTTGCCAATTACGAAGGGCTCTGCGAACCATTCCCGGGATGGCTACTGCTTGTTGCCGATTCACAGAATCGTCTCAAGGGCTATCTTCGCGACTGGTTCCTGCTGATAGCCGATCAAAAGGAGTAATTATCGGATAATAGCTGTCCAGCCGCCACCGCTACTGAGGTGAACCTGCAGTTTTTGGCTGGCTGTCACCGTCTGCTTCGCGTGTTTGTAGTCGGTAGCCTCCTTCTGTGCATTCGCACCATCAGCAAAGATGTCGGCGTCGTGCTGACCTGCGCTGAGGAACGAGAGGTCGATGGTCAGGTCGCGTGGTGTCCAGTCGGTTAGGGCTGCCAGATACCAGGTGTCGCTTTTCCGACGGGCAATGAGGGTATACTCGCCCAACTGTCCGTCGAGGGCTAACGTCTCGTCAAAGGTGGTTGGAATCTGAGCGATGAAATCGGTGCATTCCTGGTTCTGCATATACTTCGTCGGACTGTCGGCCAGCATCTGTAGCGGAGCCTCAAAGGTGGTATACATCGCCATCTGGTGGACGCGCGTGCCTTGGCTCATGGGGTGGTCGTTGTTGCCGAAGAAACTGTCTTTCATCGCATTCATCATCGCACCAGGCGTATAGTCCATCGGACCCGCCAACATGCGGAGGTAGGGGATGGTCACATCGTAGCGAGGCTGATTATGCAAGGGGCCGTCGCCTACACGAGGCTCCCACTTCGAGTTCTCCAGACCTTTCACGCCCTCGAAGTTGAAGATGTTCGGATAGGCACGCTGGATGCCGAAGGGCTTCAGACCATGATAGTCTAACACCAGATGATGACGGGCCGCACTGGCAGCTATCTGATAGGCAGAGGCGATGGCTTGCTGGTCGTCGCGGTCGAAGAAGTCAACCTTAAAGCCCTTGATGCCCATATCGGCATAGTGTTTCATCACAGCATCCGTTACAGCGACGTCACCCAGCGGATTGCTGCCTATGAGGTTACGCCAGCTGGACCACAGGATGATGCCCACACCTTTCTCTTGGCCATAGGCAATTAGGCGCTGTAGGTCGATTTCAGGATTCAGCGCTTCCATCAGCGACTCCTTGCCGCTCCATCCCTCGTCGATGATGATATACTCCAAGTGGTTCTTGGAGGCAAAGTCGATATAATATAAATAGGTGTTGGTGTTCATGCCTGAGGCGAAGTCGACACCCGTGATATTACAGTTGTTCCACCAGTCCCAAGCCACCTTGCCTGGATGAATCCACGAAGTGTCTGCGATGCGACAGGCAGGTGCCAGCCGCTGAGCCATATCGCAGTTGAGGATATCAGCATCGCGCTCCGTGATGACGACAGCCCTCCAAGGGAGCGACTGACGCCCATCAAGCTTGGCAATATAGTCTGCACGCTTCGTGGGCACGAGGTTCAGACGGTCGTAGCCTCCAATCTCCTGCGCCAGCGGATAGGGTGCAAATTCAGCCACCAGCTTTTCACCTTTCACTTCTCCACTTTTCGCTCTTTTCACGAACATGCCTGGATAGTTCTCCACACCAGCATCCATCACGATAGCCTTCATGCCACCAGGGAGACACACGGCCAACGGGGTGATGGCCAGTGAGTCAGGGAACATCTTCGAAAGCGGTGCCTCATCGTAATACGATTCAAACGAATAGCAGTAGCGCTCCCCTCCCCGATTGTCGTTCACGTATGGCACAAATGCCTGATAGTCATCGGCAAAGCTGAACTCAGCCGTCTCGTTGACCACCAATGAGGGTTTCGTGTTCGAACTGATCAGACGATAGGCGGCACCATCGTCGTAGGCACGCACCTCGATAGTGAACTTCTGGTTGGTATACATCAGCAACTGACCATAGGCATCGCTGATTTCGGCTTTCTTATAAAACGGATTCTTGAAACTGCTCTCTATCTGCATCCTGGCCACCTTCCCCACCTGTCCGAGACCAAGGGTCTTCTTCCCTTGGCGCAGTTGGATATCAATGACAGAAGGCTGGAGCACCGTCTGACCACTATAGGATACCGACCACTTGACAGCCTCGTCGGTATTCACAACGACCTTCACCTTGCCGTTAGGCGAACTCACTTCATAATTTCCAGCCATCGCACTGGCTGCGATCAGGCAAAACATACTTAATAACGTTGTCTTCATTGTCTAGGTATATTATTTTTATTGATTTTCTGGTTTCTGCGTGCAAAAATACAAAATATTTCTCAATTCTTGCTCCTTAATTCTCAATTTATTTGTATCTTTGCCCCCATAAACCAATAATTATTCAAAATTATGACTGCATTAATCATTATTATCGTATTAGTGGTTCTCGTCGGAGGCTACTTCGTGTCTACCCAGCGTGAGTTGGTCAACCTCGATGAGATGTGTAAGAACGCCCTGAGCCAGATTGAGGTCCAGCTGAATTCACGTTTCGACGCTGTCGTTGCCCTTGCCAAGACGGCTGCCCAGTATGCCAAGCACGAGTCCGACACCATCATCCAGGCTGTCCAGGCCCGTGGTGCCAACTTAGGCGCTGCCAACACCCCAGCAGCCATCAATGAGCAGAGCGACCTGCTCACTCAGATGATGGGCCGCCTGAACGTTGTGTTCGAGCGCTATCCTGAGTTGAAGGCCAGCGACCTCTACCGTGAGGCACAGGAGGGCATGAAGCAGTACGAGGAGAATGTACGCATGTCGCGTATGATCTACAACGACACCGCCACGAAGATGAACCGCATGGTGCGCCAGTGGCCCTCATCGATCGTTGCTTCCATGCTCCACTTTGATCAGAAGGACTATCTGAAGGTAGATGATGAGAAAAAGAAGGCATATCCCGACCTTGATGAAGCTTTTAAGAAATAAATGGCTGCTGTTGCTGGTGCTGCTGGCATCAGCAACAAGTCTGATGGCAGGTCCGGAGTTACAGAGGCTCGACATCCGCGTGGTGCTGAGCCGTAACGGTGATGCCCATATCACCGAGACCCGCCAGATGGATATCGACTGGGAAGGCACGGAGTGCTATATCGTCATCGGCAACCTCGACGGCAGCGAGTTGCGCGACTTCTCTGTAACTGATGAGACAGGCCGCCAATATGACTACCAGGACTCCTGGGATGTCGATGAAGACCGCGACTGGAAGGAGGGAAAATGCGGCATCAACGAGACCAGCAACGGCTACGAGCTCTGCTGGGGTCTCGGCGAAGAAGGCGACCGCACCTATATCACATCTTACACCGTCACCAACCTCGTAAAAGGCTTCAACGATGCCGACGGCTTCAACTATATGTTCGTCGCACAGGGTATCAACCCCTATCCAGAGCATGTCAAGCTGACCATCGTGGCCGAAGACGATTCCACGTTCATCAGTCCAGAGAACACAGGCATCTGGGCCTTCCGCTATCGTGGTGACATCAGCTTTGTCGGCAACAGCATCGTGGCCGAGAGCAGCGAGCCCTTCGAAAGCCGGAGCGCTATGATTGTCATGTGCCGCTTCGAGAAAGGGATGTTTGAGCCGATGCACTGCTACGACAACAACTTCGAGGATTTAAAGCAGAGAGCCTTTGAAGGCAGCGACTACGACGATAGTGACTACGACTGGGAAGGAATCCTGATGCTCGTCTTCTTCGTCATCGCTTTTGTTGTCATCCCTGTGATAACCTTCGTCTCGCAGCTGATTATCGTCTGGTACCATCGGAGGAAGGTCAACAAGAACCTGCTCTGGTATCGCGACATCCCCTACAAAGGCAACCTGCATAAAGCCAACGACGTACTCAACGCCTATCGCTATTTCGGCAGCAACTATAACAACCTGCTCTCTGCCTGCATCCTGAAACTCATCAACATGGGAGCCATCAGCATCGAGCAGCGTCTGAACCAGAATGGCAAGACGGAGCACAACTTTGTCATCAAGGAACTGGCAGACCGCGAGCAGCAGCCCAAGTTGCTGAGGATGGTTCACCAGATCTTCAAGGATGCCGCTGGCGATGATACCATTCTCGAGCCAAGGGAGCTTAAGTCGTGGATGAAGTCAAGCTATAACCAGAGCTATACCGAATCGTTCGTACAGACCCTCCACTCAAAGAGGAGCATCTTCGAATTCGACGACGAGCTCGACGAAGTGCGCAAGTTGTTCGGACTCAAGAAGTTCCTGAAAGAGTTCTCGCTGCTCGACGAGCGCCATGTGAATGAAGTGTCGCTGTGGAAGGACTATATGATCTACGCCACCCTCTTCGGCATCGCCGAACAGGTGATCAAGGACATGAAGAAGATTAATCCCGAATACTTCAATATGGATCAGGTAGCCAGTCAGATGGCCGACGATATGACCTTGCCGTTGATCTATTCGACGATGCACAACAGCACCTCGCGCGCAGCAGCCAACATGGCAGCCCGTGAGGCACGAGCTTCGGGCGGTGGCGGCCACTCCTCCTGGGGCGGCGGTGGCGGCTTCTCCGGCGGCGGCTTCGGCGGCGGCGTGAGGTAATCATGATTTGTGAAAAAATAATTAGATTGCTCCAACGCTCCAACGCTCCATTTGGTGTTTTCTATATTCGCGCTTCATGTTGATGTATTATATTTATATATAAGTAATTTATATATATTATAATATATATAAATTTAATAATATATTATATAGCCATACGATGCGACATCAGGATTCGCAAATGGAGCGTTGGAGCGTTGGAGCGTGGAGCGTACTGCTGATCGGCAATCGTTGGGAAGAAGACCGGCGGTCGTTGGGAAGCGGATCGGCGGTCGTAGCCGACTAAGCGGGCGAGCATGTAACACCATTTCGGGTGGATTTTGAAGTTTTTTCGATTCTGGGCGCAGAATTACAAATTTATTTCGTACTTTTGCAGCCGTAAGTGAAAAAAATCATGATGGACGAAGATTTTGACATACGCGAAGAACGGTTCTCACAAGGCGAGAAAGACTTTGAGAATGCTCTGCGCCCCCTCAGTTTCAGCGACTTCAGCGGACAGAAGAAGGTGGTGGAGAATCTCGAAGTGTTCGTCGAGGCTGCCAAATATCGGGGTGAGCCTCTCGACCATACGCTCTTGCACGGTCCTCCAGGACTGGGCAAGACTACGCTCTCGAACATCATCGCCAACGAGTTGGGCGTGGGCTTCAAGATCACTTCTGGCCCTGTGCTCGACAAGCCTGGCGACTTGGCTGGTATCCTGACTTCGCTGGAGAAGAACGACGTGCTCTTTATCGACGAGATCCACCGTCTGTCGCCTGTCGTGGAGGAGTATCTCTACTCGGCGATGGAGGACTACCGCATCGACATCATGATTGACAAAGGTCCCTCGGCCCGCTCGATACAGATAGACCTGAACCCGTTTACGCTGGTGGGAGCCACCACGCGAAGCGGACTGTTGACAGCCCCCTTGAGAGCCCGCTTCGGCATCAACATGCACCTGGAGTACTACGAACCAGAGACGCTGCAGACCATCATCGAACGTTCGGCTGGTATCCTGGGCGTACCTATCACGGAAGATGCTGCCCTCGAGATTGCAGGCCGTAGCCGTGGAACGCCCCGTATCGCCAATGCCCTGCTGCGCCGTGTGCGCGACTTTGCCCAGGTGAAAGGCAACGGCAAGATCGACACGAAGATATCGAAGGTGGCGCTGACGGCCTTGAACATCGACAAATACGGTCTCGACGAGATCGACAACAAGATTCTGCTCACCATCATCGACAAGTTCCGTGGCGGCCCCGTGGGTATCACCACCATCGCCACTGCCATCGGTGAGGATGCAGGTACCGTGGAGGAGGTTTACGAGCCCTTCCTCATCATGGAGGGCTTCATCAAGCGCACTCCCCGTGGGCGTATGGTAACGGAGTTGGCTTATAAGCACTTCGGACGTAACCCATACGGGGGGAATATTATGGAGCCGAACCTGTTTGATTGAGTGAAAAGTGAAATGAGAACTGGAATATTCGTGGGGAGTTTTAACCCCTTTACCATTGGGCACGATTCGATTGTGCGTCGCGCACTGCCACTGTTCGACCGTCTGGTCATCGGCGTGGTAGGCGATAATGTGCACAAGCCCGATATGCCTTCTGCTGAAGAAAGGATGGCTGCCATCCGCGACCTATATGCCGACGAGGCGCGTATCGAGGTGAAGATCTACAACGGTCTGGCCATGGATTTTGCCAAAGCCGAGGGCGCCGGGTTTATCGTCAAGGGCGTGCGCAATGCCAGCGACTTCGAATACGAGCAGTGGCAGGCAGACTTCAACCGTCGTCTGGGTGGCATCGAGACGATTCTCCTTTATACTGAGCCTGAACTGGCCAGTATCTCGTCGAGTGCCCTGCGCGAGCTACGGCATTTTGGTGTCGATGTCAGTCCTTACTTACCAAAGAAGAGAGTTTAGAGTTTATAGTTTACGGTTTACAGTTTACGGTTTACGGTTTAAAGTTTTAAAGTTTAGAGTTTAGAGATGATTACATATGAGGCTGAGGGAGTGAGATTCCCCAACATCAAGAAACGGGAAACATCCAACTGGATTCGTCGGGTGGCTGAATCCTATGGTAAGAAGGTTGGCGAAATCGGATATATGTTCGTCAACGATGACAAGATTCTCGAGGTAAACAACCAGTTCCTCGGTCATGATTATTATACTGATATCATCACCTTCGACTACTGCGAGGGCAAGACCATCAGTGGCGACCTCTACATCTCAGTAGACACCGTCTTCACCAATGCCGACAAATTCGGACGTCCTTACGACGAGGAGCTACACCGTGTGATCATCCACGGCATCCTGCACCTTTGCGGCCTTAACGACAAAGGGCCCGGTGAGCGTGAAAAGATGGAAGCTGCTGAGAACAAGGCGCTTGCCATGCTGTAGATCCCTGTTCCCTGAAAAAGGAAAATGGGGACTCGAAACTGTCACAGCGTCGAGCCCCCGGCAAACTTCAAACAACCAAAAAAAGGTTATCGAATAAAGAGCAACTCACGATATTTCGGCAATGGCCAGAGTGAGTCGTCAACAATAAGCTCTAACTTATCAATCTGATAACGTATCTCGTCGAGCTTCGGCTCTACATTGTCGTGGTAGGCAATAGCCTTATCGTGCTCATCCTCAATCTTATTAGCCAACTTGCGGGCATTCACAAGATCTTCCACACCTTTCTCTATAGCACTGGTACGCTCGGCTATCTCTTCGATGAGTTTGAGGTTGCGCGCATTCAGTTTTTCTGCCTTGTCAATGGTGAAGGCCGATGCGACGCTGTCTACATTCTTCAGCAGAGCACTCTGATAACGGGTGGCCACAGGGATAATATGGTTCATCGAGAGATCGCCCAAGACACGAGCCTCTATCTGGATCTTCTTCGTATAAGTCTCCCACTT
>JAEEGG010016952.1_pt1 | contig 15051 bp, 11 predicted proteins | sample 9134161 | NCBI WGS metagenome assembly JAEEGG01 (sample SAMN16246543, study PRJNA631951) | gut metagenome | biome: gut microbiome; feature: rumen; material: CR-attached | host: Bos | place: Iran: Karaj | collected 2018-10
ATGAATTCCAGCAATCCATCAAAAAAGCCATCAAGATTCAGCACGCCGATAGGCTTCGGTGAACCGCCATTGATCATCGCAATTTTCGAACGTTCCAACGCATCGAACAATTCATCCCACGTTCCAAAACTGCCCGGCAATGCGATAATCGCGTCACCGCGTTCACGCATTAGATTTTTTCTATCCGCAAGATCATGGACGACAACCGTTTCCGTCAAGCCCGGATAAAGAAATTCCGCAGGCAGGCTGTCCGTAAAAATTCCGACGGCTTTTCCGCCATTGTGGAGGATTTCATCCGCCAGAATCTCCATCGTGCCTTCCTTCGAACCGCCGAACACTAGCGTCAGCCCGCGCTTCGCCATAAGCCGTCCGAGTTCACTGACGGCATCCACGTAAATTGGATTCTTCGGCGTCGTCGCGCCAAGATAAACAGTAATGGAATGGATTTCTGTCATATTGTCTCCTTTTGACAGGTCTTGTTTCCTTCAATATAAGCCCTATTCGGACTTTCTCCACAATTATCTGGGCTGTTTTTTTGTCTCAACGAAAATATAGTATATATTATGGAATTATTGTGCGTCATTATGGCGCAAGACAATCTTCTCACCCACCATGGGAGAAACATAAGCATGGAAATCAACAAAAATCAAGAAGGCTCCAAACTCAGCATCGCCCTGGTCGGCCGTCTGGACACTGTGACGTCTCCTCAGCTGCAGGAAGTCTTGGACAGTTCGCTGAACGGTATCACCGATCTTCTCTTCGACTTTGCGAAACTGGACTACATCTCCTCCGCAGGCCTCCGTGTTCTCCTCGCCACGAACAAAAAAATGGTCAAGGCTGGAAAAATGGTCATCCGCAATGTCAACGATGTCGTGCAGGAAGTATTTGACATGACGGGTTTTGCGGACATACTCAACATTGAGTAAAATCCCTCGCCATTGTTTTTGACCTTAAATATGAGCTCCTCCTTCGCCCATAGACTCGTCATTGGCCTGTGCATCCTCTATTTGGTAGCCATTGCCGTCATGTGGTGGGTGGGCGGAAAATACGCAGCCCGCCAAACGGAGGAGCTCCTGCAATCCGCTCAAAAAGACCTTATCGTCACGCTCAATGACTATCTGGACCATCTTCTGGTGGCCAACGCCTTGAAAATCATTGACAAATGTGGCACTTACGAAGTGGCGGCACAGTCGGATCTTGACGAATTCCGCAAGATATACAACTTCGATGAAATCAACATCATCGATCCGAACGGCATCGAAATCGCATCCACCGTGCAGGATGTCGTTGGAAGAGACATGAAACGTTCGTCACATACGGCGGAATTCCTCCAACTGCTGGACGGCAAGACGATGGTCCATACACAACCGCTCCGCCACTCCGTGGACGAACCGAATAAACGATTCAAATACTGCGGCGTCGCCTTTATGGGAGGAAAGGGTTTCATCCAAGTCGGTTATGAAGAAGAGCATTTCAAAAAAGGCTTTCCCATCATCTTCCGCACGCTGACGCAGAGCTGGCGGATCGGCCACAAGGGCTACTACGTCTTCGCCAATGCCGAAACGAATGCAGTCGTCTCCGAACCGAACAACCGCACGGGGCTTTTCCTTTCCGATTTGGGCTTCGATGTCGCCGCAATTCCCGACGACGAGAATATCTCTTTCAGGCAGATCCTCTCCAATCAATGCTGTATCTGCCGTTCCACCGTCTTTGCAGGCCATCGCCTGATCGCCGTCATCCCGCAGAATGAATTCCAAAGAAACCTCGCGCAGTTCATCCTCCTCTTCGCCGTTATCCTCTTTCTCTTTTTAGCTTTCCTTACGAGCATGCTACTTGGCGCGGCGAAATCCAACGAACAACTGAAGGCGTTCATCAAGGAAAAACAAGAGATGATGCACAAGGAGATGAACGTCGCCAAAACCATCCAGGCATCCGCCCTTCCCTGCGTCTTTCCGCCATATCCAAATATCTTGGAATTCGATATTTATGCCACGATGAAGACCGCCAAGCAGGTTGGTGGAGACTTCTATGATTTCTTCTTTATCGACAACGATTTCATCGCGTTTCTTATTGCGGACGTTTCTGGAAAGGGCATTCCCGCCGCCATGTTCATGATGACTGCAAAAACCACCATCCGCTCCGTCGCGTCATCCAGCAACGCCCCTGCGGACATCCTTGCGAAAGCAAATGCCAGACTTGCGGAAAACAATGACGCAGATATGTTTGTGACATTATGGCTTGGCATTCTCGACCCCAAGACAGGCATTCTCACCTACTCCAACGCAGGCCATAACTTCCCAATCATCAAGCGGGCGGATAAATCCATCGAATGGGTCCGTTCCAAGCCGTCGCTCGTTCTCGCCGCCATGCCGGAAGCCAAATACAAATCCTTCGAACTTGTCCTGCGGCCTGGCGACACGCTGTTTCTCTATACCGACGGTATCACGGAAGCCGTCAATCCCGCGTTGGAACTCTATGGTGAAAAACGACTTGAAGAGGCCATCGCGAAATCCACCGGCCATTTTTGCACGGATGTGGAAAAGGATGTCATGAAATTCTCTGACGGCGCAGAACAGGCGGATGACATGACGATGCTCACTCTCAAATACCGCGGCGCACCCGTCACCCATGAGAAAACCTTTCCTGTCAGCTTGGTCACCATGCCAGACATCAGCGGCTTCCTCGGCGAAATCCTCCGTTCGACAGACTGTCCGCAGAAGTTTATCTCCGAACTCCAGATCGCCAACGATGAAATCATCTCCAATATCGTCAAATTCTCTGGAGCCAAACAAGTTACGCTCCGCATTGACCATGTGCCAGTCGTCAACATCTGGCGGCTCACCTACCTCGACGACGGCACGGCATGGAATCCGATGATGTTCTCCGAACCGGACACAACTGTTCCTTTGGAAGATCGCCCTGTGGGCGGCCTCGGCGTACTTCTCTACAAGAAACTTGTGGATCAAGTCCGTTATGTTCGCGAAAACGACCAGAACGTCATTCAGCTCCGCAAGACGCTCCGCGAATATTAGTGGCTAGTGGCTAGTGGTTAAAACAAAAGGGGCCGTCGCTTTTTCAGCGACGGCCCCTTACATTAATGATTAATCATTAAGCATTGGCTTTCGAGAACTTCTTGACGAGGAACAGGACGACCAACATCATGATGACAGAGATCGGGAAGACCACGAACCAGTTCTGAACCAAACCGGCCAGCATGAAACTGACGAACGACACGACCGCGACCGTGATCGCATACGGCAACTGCGTCTGGACGTGGTTGATGTGCTCGCAGCGGGCACCTGCGGAGGACATGATGGTCGTATCGGAAATCGGCGAGCAGTGGTCGCCGCAGACAGCGCCGGCCAAGCAGGCGGACATACCGATGAACAGCAGCGGGCTGGAAGGATCGAAGATGTGGACAACGATCGGAATCAGAATGCCGAACGTGCCCCAAGACGTACCAGTCGCGAAGGCCAGAACGCAAGCCACGAAGAAGATGGCGGCGGGCAGGAAGTTGGCCAGTTTGCCGGCGGAGGCTTCCATGATCTGCGCAATGTATTCCTTCGCTTCGAGCAGACCCGTCATGTTCTTCAGAGCCGTCGCGAACGTCAAAATCAGAATGGCGGGAACCATGGCGTTGAAGCCTTCAGGAATGGCTTTCATGGCGTCGCGAATCGGAATAACTTGACGGCCCCAGAGATAGAGGATGGTCAGAATCAGAACGATCATGCCGCCCCACGGCAGACCGACGGTAGCATCCGTGTCGCTGAATGCGGCGATGAAGCCTTTGTCCGGACCAATGCCGCCGACATAGACCAACGCAGCAATGCAGATGATGATCAGCATGACAATCGGGACGATCATGTCGCGGACTTTGCCTTTCGCATTTTGAAGCGGGCGAACGCCGTTATCGACTTCGCCACCACTGGTGAAGAGATCACCATTCTCCATCGCGTTCTTTTCATGCTTGGCCATCGGACCGAAATCGACCTTCATCAGCGTAATGCCGATAATGAACACAAACGTCAGCAGAGAGTAGAAGTTGTAGGGGATGGCGCGGCAGAAGAGTTCAAGGCCGCTGTACTGGGTGCCTTCCGCATATTCGGAAACAGCTGCAGCCCAAGAAGAGATCGGGGCGATCATGCAGATCGGGGCCGCCGTGGCGTCAATCAGATAGGCCAATTTGGCGCGGGAGATCTTGTGGCTGTCCGTCACAGGAAGCATGACACTACCGACCGTCAGGCAGTTGAAATAGTCGTCGATGAAAATCAAAACGCCGAGCACGAAAGTCGCCAGACATGCGCCGACACGGGATTTGACATGCGTCTTGGCCCATTCGCCAAAAGCATTGGCAGCACCAGTCTTGTTAATCAACGCAACGAGCACGCCGAGGATGACCAAGAAGATGAACACGCCGGCGCTGTCTTTCACGGCGGCGATGAGACCGTCGTTGATGATATGGTCAACGGTCTTCAGGAAGTTGAACTGGCCCGCGAACAAGCCGCCGACCAGAATACCGATGAACAGCGACGAATAGACTTCCTTCGTGATCAGGGCCAGCACGATGGCGATGACAGGCGGGATCAACGCCCAGAACGTGCCCGTCATCCATGATTTCTCCGCCGCGGCCTCTTCCGTGACTTCCGCCGCGGCCTCCGCCGCCGGAGCGACAGCCGCCGCCGCCTCTTTCACCGCCTCGACCGCCTTCTCACCGACGGCGGCCGCTTCCTGTCCGAACAAAGCCGGAGCGAACATGAGGCCCAGCATCAGCAGGACCATCAACGACGAAACCGAAAATCGACTCTTCATCTGCACTTTCCTTGTTTTGCTTTTGTGATAGGTTTGTTTATGACTAAAAAACTTCTTGAAAAACACGAATTTCTCCAGTCCAACCCGCCTCTCAAAAACAATTAAAAAGTTAAATATACTGTCCTTCAAGGAAATATCAATAAATCTATTCAGAATCCATCGTCTCTTTTTCAAAGCATTTTTATTGAAACATGACATGTTCGCATATATCTTAATAAAAGGTGTCAAAACACGTCAAAAATCCTCCTTGCATGTTCAACAATTATCACAATACATTGAAACAACGTTTCATAGGGAACCATGAGTTCTACCATGAAGTCGCGGTCATCGTCATTCCGATGATCATCCAGAACACGGTCACGAACATCGTGAGCATGCTGGACAATCTGATGGTCGGCGCCATCGGCACGGTTCCCATGGCCGCCGTCTCCATCATCAACTACATGCTTTTCGTCTTCAACCTTTGCGTCTTTGGTGGACTTTCCGGGCCAGGCATTTTCGCCACGCAATATGCAGGAGCGCACGATGATGATGGACTCCGCCACTGTTTCCGCTTCAAACTGATCATCATGATGTTGATGACGGCGATAGCCACTGCCATTTGTGTCATCTTGGAAAAACCGCTCATCAATTGTTTTCTGAAAGGAGAAGGTTCCCCGGAAGACATCGCAAAGACGTTCGAAATTTCATGCCAATACCTGCGAATCATGCTGTTCGGACTTTTGCCGTTCGCGTTCGCCATGATGTATTCCAGCGCCCTGCGAGAGCTTGGCGAGACGCGCGTCCCCATGATCGCGAGCATTACCGCCATTCTTGTGAATCTTGTTTTCAACTATCTGCTAATCTTTGGCAAATTCGGATTTCCGCGCATGGAGGCGGCTGGTGCGGCAATCGCAACAGTCCTCTCACGCATCGTGGAAATGGCCATCATCGTCATCTATACCCATGTGAAACACGCCAAATACCATTTCATTGAAGGCGTTTATCGTTCTCTGTACATCCCCCAAAAGCTCTTCATGGACATCTGTATACGCGGTACACCATTGCTATTCAATGAGATGTGCTGGTCTTTCGGCATGACGTTTCTCATTCAATGCTATTCGCTGCGCGGCATCCATGTCATTGCCGCCTGCAACATTGCCGTAACGTTCGCGAACATCTTCAACTGCGCATTCTTCTCCATGGGCGTTGCCACTGGCGTTGTCATCGGACACGAACTTGGCTCCAACAAATTGGACACGGTAAAAGAGACAGCTTGGAAACTCATTGCGCTATCAGTCGCCATCAGCATCGTCATATCCATCCCAATCTGCATCTTAGCGCCTTACATCCCAAAGCTTTACAAGACAGAAGAGACCGTCAGGCTACTGGCTACGCGCATGATGTGGATCAATGCTGTCCTCAGCCCTCTGCTCGCCATCACACACTCCAGCTATTTCACCGTCCGCGCAGGCGGCAAAAGCTTCCTGACGTTCATGATGGACAGCGGCTATACATGGCTAATCGTCGTTCCCATTACATGGGTCATCGGCAATCTGACCAGCCTGCCGATTCTGCCATTCTATTTCATCTCCCGTGCAGCGGACTTCAGCAAATTCATCGTCTCGATAAGCCTCGTCAAATCCGGAATCTGGATACGGAACATCGTCAGCGAGAAATAATAAGCCATTTCATCGCTGCCATTGGCCATAAGCCGTAAGCCGTAAGCCATTGGCCGTAAGCCGTAAGACATTGGCCGTAAGCCGTAAGACATTGGCCGTAAGCCGTAAGACATTGGCCGTAAGCCGTAAGACATTGGCCATAAGCCGTAAGGCCATACCTTCTCTAAGCCTTGGACTTAGAGAAGGTATGGCCTTACGATTTCAGACATCACTTCGTATGCCGCAAACGTGATATGCGTGCCGTCTGGCTTCGCATATTCCGCCGCCAACTGGCCAGTCTCGTCCTTCAATGCCGAATGGTAGTCCATGAAACCGCAACCGTTCTCATCCGCCCATTTGCGAAGCATCCCGTTCAGTTCCACAATCTTGTCTTGATATTGAAAACGGTCCCATTTGTCCGGACTTCGCAACGGCAGCACGCTGGACAGACAAACGTCGATATCGCGTTTCCGCATCATTGACGCCAGCGTGGAAATCTGAGCGAGCATCCGTTCATTCGGAGCATTGATGCCGTTGATGCCGATCAGCATGAAGACGCGTTTCGGCGTATAGGGGAAGATGTCATTCTCCATCCGCAGATATAGGCCCGACGTATTGTCGCCGCCAATGCCTCTGTTCAAGAGACTTACGTTCGGAAAAAACTCCTTCAGCGGCCAGCCGTAGGTGATGGAATCACCGTAGAAAATGTTCTGCACATGACCGACCTTTCCTTTCAAACGGCGGTAATCGCGAAGCAACGGCTGGCATGGCTCATAGCTGTCATAGAACTTCTGGATGGCGTCACAACTCTCTTTCGTGAATAAATCGGTATATTCCATGATTACCTAACCTCTTTAGCCATAAGTCATAGGCACTGAAGCATGTCACATGCTACGGTTTTTATATTGTGTTCCAAAAATATACAGGCAGAGCGCACAAAGACCGCTGATCAACGGCCCATAGACCACGCCGGCCAGCCCAAATGTCTGCAAACCGCCCAACAGTGAGCAGAAAAGCACGATGTAGGACATGCCTGTACGGCCGCCGCAAATGAACGCAGGTCGCATGAAATTATCGACGTTCGCCACAAGACCGCCGCATCCAAACAAGACGAACACCGCCTTCAACGGTTGTCCAATCAGCAGGAAATAGATGGTAATGGGAATCCATACCAGCGATGTCCCAATGAACGGAATCAACGAACACATGCCCAGCAGGCTGCCCCACAGCAACGCGGGAATATTCACGATACGGAAGATGATCATCGCGATGAGACTCTGCACAAGTGCCGTACCCAGAATGCCGAACAACACGGCGCGGGACACTTCGCTGATGCGATCCAGAATCTGTTCCTGCACTTTGTCGCTGAACGGACTGATGTCGCGGACATATTTGACGAACGATTCACCGTCGCGGAAACCGAAGAACATCACAAGAAGCATGATGAAAAAGTTCACAACCATCATCCAGACTTGCTTGACCACGCCCATCAACGCACGGATGATGGAGCTCAAGCAGTTCTGCAAAATTGTCGCAACCTTTCCCGCAAGTTCTTGAAGTTCCGTCTCTTGTGTAACCGGTGTTTCCGCCTTGGGCTGCGGTTCAGTCATGGCCTTCGCGTCCTGAGCGGCCTGACCATCGGTCGTTTCCTCAGGACTATTTTCTTCCTGCTTGATTTCGGGCACACCGAAATCAAGTGCCTTATTCAAGGCGTTCAACTGCCCCCAACGTCTTGAAATCTGGTACTTTCCGTCCAGTTCCTCCAGATGTTTCGAAAGCGTCGAACGACCGTCAGGACCTTTCGCAAGCCATGTTTTCGCGTCAGCCAATGCCTTTTGGCCTTGGTTGACTAGCGTGAACATGAAGAACGTCAACGGGATGAGAACGCAGAAGAACACCAATGTGACGGAGCACAGGGCGGCCGCCCGCTTTTCGCCGTTCGTGTATTCGCCTTCCAGTTCGGAAGCGGCTTTTTCGTCTTTTTTCAGGGAATGTTTAGGAAGACGTTTATTCAAATGCTTGATTCCCTTGAGGATGCGACGATGCACAGGCATCAGCATGGTCGCGCCGATGATGCCCAAAATCAACGCATGCAGGAATCCTTTCACCAAAAAAAGGACGCCGAACAAAAGCAGGATGGTCAACGCGCCGAATGCATACGGCGCGATGTTTTTCGCTTTGAGTTGTTGTGGTTCGTCCATACCATATCTCCCTGTTAAATCGTTACTTCCCCTCTTTCGCGAGTTTCAGGGCGTTGCCGTAGGATTCACGGAAGAAAATCGCCCATTCCCGCGTCGTGACCGTCTGTGTTTCAGCCACCCATAGCTTCTTCGCCGTATCGCCGCCTTCCGAATGCTTGAATGGCAGGCGGCAGAATTCTGCGTAGGCTTGAGGTACGGCTTCCGGACCGCCTGCATCGATAATCGCCTTCCAAGAGGCCTGCAGTTCGTCACGGCAGTCCAAAACCATGACGCGAATCAGCGTGCGGATCAAATCAAAATACGGCCCTGTCCACGCGCCTTTGTAGGTGAACGATCCAGACAAGCCGAATGGATCTGCGTCCGGAGCGCTCATGAGCTTGCGACATTCCTCTGAATACATATCTCGACGCACTGGCAGGCGGTGGAGCGTGTATTTGATTGGACCGCCTTCCGTGCCCGCCCGCTGATTCCACAGCCGCTGGCCTTCCGCCGTCAACAAAAAGCGAATGAACAGTCGTGCACGTTCAGGATTCGGTGCGCCACGGAACATGCCGATTGGATCGACCGATACGGTCGAGCCTGCATCTGGCGTGTAGTACGTCATCGTCTTGCGACCCACGTGCGATTCCTCCCATTCCGCCTGCGAACGGCCGTAGAAGTCGATGCACATGCCAGCCGCAACCTGCCCGCTCGCCGTGTCAACGGGAACTTTACTGGCAGACATCGTCAGATACAACGCATTGCCGCCCACAGACTTGACTAACGCCAACGCCTCCAGCCACGACTGGTCGACGGCGTCCTTTTCCGTCATCTTTCCGGCCGCCACGTCAGCCGCCAGACGCGCATACGTGTCCTGCATCTGCCGTTGAATGATCATTTCAAAGCATTTGTTGATGGAACCGCTCTTCGACGGATCGGCCAGACCGATCTGCTTGTACAGCCGTGGGTCCGCCAAATCACGCCATGTCCGCAACGGATAGCCTGTCGAAACGTCATAACCAAGCTTCGCAAGGCGGTCAAGATTCACGCAAATACCGAAAGATGAGAAACATAGGCCATAGTACATGTCGCCTTTGTCGTACCATGTCTCACCGCCCTGCCCTTGCACGAGATTCGGCTTTTCGCCGCTGAAAAGTTCGTCATATAACGCTGGTTTAGCGCCGGCAGGCGTCTTCGGATACGTCCGTTCACGGGCTTCTTCCGACAACTGCTTGTACAGTTCGCCATTCGGATCTCCTTTATAGAAAACGCTTTCCGGATCGGAGGCACCGATTTTCGTAAGCGTTCCGGCCTGAGCCTGCTTGTTCAAATCATACTGTCCGCCGCCGAAGAAAAGATCGATGCCGATGCTCAAATCGGATTTCAAAAACGCCTCACGCGCCGCGTAATTCGGATCATCTGGCTTCAGCTTGCGGTTCATGAAGGCCATGGCGACTTGATCGCTCCACGGTTGCTTCATGGTATTGACCCAATAGTCGCGGAAGACGGCTTCATACGCGCTGGAAACGTAGCGCGCAATTTCGCTCGTGCCGCCCGTGGCCCGCCAGTCAATGCTGACTTTCCGTCCCGTAAGTTTCTCATAATAAGCGCGGAAGGCCTGTTCAAACTCATAGCGAATCGCCTCGTTGTGCGGCGAAACGATGACCAATTGATCTGCTGACAAATCAATTTTCTCGCTGCTTTTGCGGAAAATCAGCGGAAGCGCGATGATCACAATCAATGGAAGCGATGACAACAATAATCGTTTCAACATATAGTGTTATCCTTAATTCCGAAGAACATGATGATTTCGTAGAATGACAAAACCTTGAACACCAGCAAGTTAAGGAAGCGGCTCAACGTGCTTCCCCACAGCAGGATGATCGCCACCAGCAGGATGACGCCGCGCTGCTCCGCCGTAAGACGGCGCATTGGCGGGATGAAATATTCGCCCACGCCCCATCCGTCCAATGACGGAATCGGTAACAGGTTAAACACGGCTAGAAAGACATTTACGTACGCCCCGCAGTAGAAGAATGTCTGGAAAATTGCCGGCAGGGGAAGTGAAATCCGTACCAATACGGAAAACAGCAACGCCAAAACCAGATTGGACAGCGGTCCGCAGAAAGAGACCCACGCAGCCCCCCACTTATGGCGCATATTCGATGCGATGATCGGAACCTGCCCCCACGCAATGCCGAACAGGAAAAGCGCGATGATGGACGTCTGCCCCATGACACGCAATGGATTCAGCGTCATGAATCCCAACCGCTCTCCTGTGTCGTCGCCTTCCTTCAACGCCGCGTATGAATGGCAGAATTCATGCACGCAGATGGAGAACGCCATCAGCACGACGATGAAGAAATACCTCACCGGATCTTTGAATAATAAGAATATGAATAAATCCATCGTTGATTCCTCTTAATAAAAGTAAATGTCTAATGTAATCCGTCATCACGTAAATAAAAAATATTTCCCGCAAAAACTTCACATCATGGGCATGTTTTAGGAAAAACCACGTCGTCTTGCCTGCATTTTGTCAGAAAACGGATTAAATTATAGGAAAGACTTGTCCAAACATTAGGAGAACAACCATGCCGCTTATCACACTTTCAGACCTCCGCAAATCCGATGGCTCCGCCTACACGCTGCTGCCGCCGCCACCACCCGTGTGCAAGCCTGGCGATTTCACCATCGCCGCGACCGCTCTCGAACATGGCCATATCGACGGCATGGTCTCATCGCTCGTCAAGGCTGGTGCCACTCTCAAATGGGTCTATGACAAAAATGAAGCAAAGGCGCAAAAGCTTGCATCCAAATATCCTACAGCAAAACTTGCACGTTCGCTGGACGAGATTCTGGATGATTCGGACGTCAAACTCGTCGCCGCCGCGGATGTCCCCTCCAACCGTGGTCCGCTCGGCGTCCGCTGCATGAACGCAGGAAAGGACTATTTTACGGACAAGACGCCGTTTACGACGCTTCAGCAGCTTGAAGAAGCCCGCAAAACCGTCGCCGCCACAGGTCGCAAATACATGGTCTATTATTCGGAACGCATTGGCAATGAATGCTCTATGCTGGCAGACGATCTTGTCTCGCAGGGTGCCATCGGAAAGGTCATCAGCGTCATCGGCCTCGGCCCGCACCGCATGGGCAAGCCCGAATCCCGCCCGGACTGGTTCTTCAAAAAGGAACTCTACGGCGGCATCCTCTGCGACATCGGCTCTCATCAATGCGAACAGTTCCTTCAATACACGGGCGCGAAAGACGCGACCATCAATTTCGCACGAGTCAACAACTTCGCACATCCGCAATTCCCTGAATTGGAAGATTTTGGCGAAGCATCCCTGAAGGGCGACAACGGCGCGTCGTTCTACTTCCGCGTCGATTGGTTCACGCCGGACGGCCTCCGTTCATGGGGCGACGGCAAGACGATCATCCTCGGCACGGAAGGAACCATCGAACTGCGAAAGAACATCGATATCGCCACCGACAATGGCGCCAACCAATTGTATCTTTTCGACAACAAGCAGGAAGTCCGCATTGACGCGCGTAACACCGTTGGTTGCAAGTTCTTCAGCCAGTTCACTTTGGACTGCCTCAACCGCACAGAAAACGCCATGACGCAGGAGCACGCCTTCAAAGCCGCCGAACTCTGTGTCAAAATCCAAATGGTTGCGGATGGAAAGTAACAACGGCGTCCCCGCCGTCGGGATGTAACGGCGGCGTCTCGCCGTCGGGTGTGGCGACGGCGTCTCGCCGTCGGGTGTGGCGGCGGCGTCCCGCCGTCGAAAAATCCAATTATTAATTGTTAATTGTTAATTGTTAATTATATATGCCTCAAGTCATTCTGACAGCGACACAACTGCATGTCCAGATCGCAGGCAACGTGTTGGTTGACAATCAGGACCTGCTTCTCCATGAAGGCGAACGCGTCGGCCTCATCGGCCGAAACGGCTCCGGCAAATCGACGCTTTTGAAAATTCTTGCGGGAAAGGAGCATTTCTATACGGGCGACGTCACGTTGACACGTGGCGTCCGCGCCGCCTATCTACCGCAGGAAGTCGATCTGACACATGGGAAGACCGTTCGTGAAAACATTCTCGAAGGTGCGCAGGATATTTTGCATCTGCTTGATTTGTATGAACATCCAAAAGCGGGCGTCGATATCCATGAACTCGAACGGAAAATCACCGCACGAGACGGTTGGAATCTCGATTCGCGAATCGACCAACTGCTGTCCAATCTTGCCGCTCCTGACGCCAACCGCATCGTCGATGACCTCTCCGGCGGTGAAAAACGCCGCGTTGGCCTCTGCCGCGCACTCGTCGATTATCCCGACCTTTTGCTTTTGGACGAACCGACCAACCATCTGGATGCCGAAACGATCGCATGGCTTGAAAACTATATTCTAAAGTCCAACGGGACCGTCCTTTACGTCACGCATGACCGCGCGTTTCTGGACAACACTTCCACGAAAGTCATCGAACTTTTCCATGGTCTGCTCTACACCTATGAAGGGAATTATTCGGACTTTCTCATCAAGAAGGCGGAACGCGAAAACGAAGCGGAAATCAATGAGGCCAAACGACTTGCGTTCATCCGTCGTGAAATCGAATGGATCCGCCGTGCCCCCTGCGCACGCGGCACGAAGCAACAGGCCCGCATCCAACGGTTCGAAGCCGCCTACAATCAGGAGGCCCTCAAACGTGACCAAGATGTCAATCTCATCCTCCCCCCGCCGCCCAAAACTGGCAACATCATTCTCGAATTGCATGACACCGCCCTATCGCTCGGCGGCAAACAGCTCTTCTCCCATCTCGACCTGTCCTTTGAAACTGGCATGAAGCTCGGCATTGTCGGCCGCAACGGCCTCGGCAAGACATCCTTGCTCCGCATGATGATCGGTCAGCTCAAGCCAGACGAAGGAACCGTCCGCATCGGCGAACGAACCGTTTTCAACTACACGGATCAGCATCGCGTCTCCCTTCACAACGACAAAACCGTCTATGAGGAAATCGGCGAAGGCAACGATTTCGTCCTTTTCGACGGACGGAAGCTCAACATCTGGTCCTATTTGAAGGGATATCTCTTCCAAGACGATGAAATCAACACGCTCGTCGGGCAACTCTCCGGCGGCGAACGCAACCGCCTTGTTCTCGCGAAAAAGCTCAAGGAAGGTGGCAATTTTCTCCTATTGGACGAACCGACGAACGATCTCGATCTCCCGACGTTACGCATTCTCGAAGAAGCGATTATCGACTTCCAAGGCTGCGTCGTCATCGTCTCCCACGACCGATATTTTCTCGACCGCGTCTGTACGCATATCCTTGCGTTCGAAGGAGATGGAAAGACATTCTTCCAGCCTGGCGGTTGGACCTACTACGCCCAGAAGCTTGCCGAACGCGAAGCCGCCCGTCGTACCGCCGAACAGGCCGCCATCCAGAAGGAGAAAGCCGCAGAAGAGACGGCAAAAAAGCCTGCGGCCAGAAAGCTTAAATACGCTGAACAGAAGGAGTTGGATTCTATTGAAGATACGATTGCCGCCGCAGAAGAACGTGTTGCGGAAATCGAAGCCATCTTCTCCCAACCAGACTTCCATGTAAAATATGGTAAACAGACCGCCGAACTGACTCAGAAGCTGAACGACGCGAAAGCGGAAGTCGAACGCCTCTACGCCCGCTGGGATGAGTTGGAGAAGATCAAAAACGGCACCATTTAGAGCTTCTAAGCTTCTAGTTTTCTAGAGCTGCTAGACTCCTAGAATTCTAGGCTTCTAGGCTTTTAGAATTCTAGACTCCTAGAAACTATAAATACTAGTATAAGAATCCCTTCCGTTGGGGGAGATTGCAAAAGCAGCGGTAGCGGGCGGCCTCTTGATTCATTACTGGAACGCCGTCGCCGCCCAAAGGCCCCTCCTGACACATCGCGCAGAGCGCGCCATTAAAAACAGTTGTCCTTTTCCAAAGATCAAAGTTGAAGTATTGCTTCTTGTTTTATTTGACTTTTGCACGAGTTAAATTATATTTTTACTCATGCAAATATAAAAAAGCCTCTTAAAGGTGAGATCATGATACAGCAAATCAAAAATTATCTGAAACTGGTGTTAAGTGTTGAAATAAAGGCATCTATATACCCAAGCAATCACTTTCACGCCTTCCTTGGCTGGAACTACGATTTCTTTCTTTTTACCATTTATGGTCATTCCTGCCTGTTGGCCATGCAGAAGACTGATTCGCAGTTGACACCTTTGTCCATCGCCAAAAACATCAGTCTTCTCAACGCCGAGACAGGAAAGACCGTCATATTCGGAAGTGTTGCCATGCCAGCCTATGAACGTCAGCGTCTCATGCGAACAGGAACGCCTTTCATCATTCCAGGCCGCCAATTATACCTACCATTCCTTGCAGTCGCACTTTCCG
>JAEEGG010016954.1_pt1 | contig 15050 bp, 12 predicted proteins | sample 9134161 | NCBI WGS metagenome assembly JAEEGG01 (sample SAMN16246543, study PRJNA631951) | gut metagenome | biome: gut microbiome; feature: rumen; material: CR-attached | host: Bos | place: Iran: Karaj | collected 2018-10
GGGCAAGGTCCAGCCGACCGAAATCTATAACCTCGCGGCCCAGAGCCATGTGCAGGTTTCGTTTGACTCCCCGGAATTCACCGCCGACGTTGATGCTACTGGCGTCCTCCGAGTGCTTGAAGCCGTGCGTACCAACCACCTCGAAAAGACCTGCCGCATTTACCAGGCCTCTACCAGCGAACTCTACGGTAAGGTCGAAGAAGTCCCGCAGAACGAGAACACCCCGTTCCACCCGTACAGCCCGTACGCCGTGGCCAAGCTCTATGGTTTCTGGATCATCAAGGAATACCGCGAAGCCTACAATATGTTCTGCTGCTCCGGCATCCTCTTCAACCATGAATCCGAACGCCGTGGCGAAACCTTCGTGACCCGCAAGATCACGCTCGCCGCAGCCCGCATTGCCCAGGGCAAGCAGGATTGCCTGTACCTCGGCAACCTCGACAGCCTCCGCGACTGGGGCTACGCCAAGGACTACGTGGAATGCATGTGGCTCATTTTGCAGCACGACAAGCCCGAAGACTTTGTGATCGCAACCGGCGTACAGCACACTGTCCGTGAATTTGCAACCCTCGCTTTCCACCACGCAGGCATTGAACTCCGCTGGGAAGGCGAAGGCGTGAACGAAAAGGGCATCGACGTTGCAACCGGCAAGACCGTCGTTGCTGTCTCTGAAGATTTCTACCGCCCGACCGACGTGGTGAACCTCTGGGGCGACCCGACCAAGGCGAGGGCCGAGCTCGGTTGGAACCCGCAAAAGACGACGTTCGAACAACTCGTGAAACTCATGGTCGAAAACGACATGCGCAAGGTCGCCGCTGACGATGCCGCAAGCCGCGTACGCACGAACCTCGCCGAATACCTCGAAAAGGGTTTGGTGAAGTAAGAGGGATTGCTGGGTGCAGACGGAATTACTTCGCCAAAACGGCTTTTCGCTTCCAACGACGGATGTTCCCTATGGGGATGCTCGTTGTTTCTTTAGAACTGCTCATACTTGTCTCCTGTGCATCCAAAAGTTTTTCATTGGCTTTGTCAACCCAAAGAATATACTTAATTGGAGTGAGTATGGGTATAGCTCCCTTTTTCTAAATCATCGCTCCTTTGGTTTTCAGGATCGCAATATACACTCAGAGACTAATCGAAAGGATCAATGTTGCAAATTTGGCAAACGACCGTTTGCAAATTTCGTGATTTTGCAAACTAGAGATTGCGATGATGAACCGTTGTCCTCTTATAAAATTTGTGCATAGACGGAATTGTGAATGACGACCACTGAACAACAGAACAATAAGCGCATTGCGAAAAATACGTTGTTGCTATATTTTCGCATGTTCTTTACAATGGCCGTAGGACTTTATACAAGTAGAGTTATTTTAAAAAATCTTGGTGTTGAAGACTTTGGTATTTATAATGTCGTTGGTGGCGTTGTCACCATGTTCACGATAATTAGTTTTGCAATGTCGTGTGCAACAGGACGCTTTATTACATTTAGCTTGGGCGAAGGAAATTCGGATAAATTGAATCGAGTCTTTAGTACAAGCGTATTGATTCACATAATTGTTGCTGTAATTATTATTGCTTTGGCGGAAACTATAGGTTTATGGTTCTTTAATAATAAGTTGGTCATCCCATCTGAGCGATTAATAGCCGCTAAGTGGGTTTATCATTTTTCTGTTTTTTCTTGTGTTGTTATGATTTTGAGCGTTCCTTATAATGCCTTAATTACATCTCATGAGAAAATGGGGGCTTTTGCCTATATTTCTGTTTTAGAGGTTGTTCTGAAACTTGCTATTGCAATGGGAATTGTTTATGGAGGAATTGATAGGTTGATTTTGTACGGAATGCTTATGCTTGCCGTGCAGATTTTAATACGTGTTATTTACCAATTATATTGCCATAGAACTTTTAAAAGTGTTAAGTTCTCTTTTTGTTGGGATAGACAAATTTCAAAAGATATGCTTGGATATGCAACTTGGAGCCTTGTAGGTAGTGCCTCTAAGTTGTTGGCTATTCATGGACAGAATATTTTGTTGAATACCTTTTTTGGACCTGTCGTAAATGCAGCTCGGGGCATTGCTGTTCAGGTTCAGAATGCAATACAGCAATTCTCGTCTAGTTTCCAAACAGCCATGTTTCCTCAAATAAATAAGTCTTTTGCTCGTGGTGATTTACAGTATATGCATTCTTTAATTATTGCGTGCTCAAAGTATTCCTTTTATCTTCTTCTTTTTATTTCTTTACCGATTTTTATTGAAATTAAGCAAATTTTGAATTTATGGTTGGTGGAACCCCCAGAACATTCGGCTTCTTTTATTCGGTTGATGATTGTAATTTGTGTTTTAAATGCTTTAGGAACTCCGATATCGACTGCGGCAGGCGCTCATGGAAAAATTCGAAATTTTCAGTTGGTTGTTGGTGGTATAATGCTTCTGGTTGTTCCTGTTTCATATATAACATTAAAGCTGAACTCCATTCCGGAGTATATTTTCATAGCTCAAATTTTTATTTCAAGTGTAGCTCAAGTTGCCAGGTTGCTAATTGTAAAAAAATTAATAGGTTTACCTCTTAGAAAATATTTTGCTGAAGTCTTTGTAAAAGGATGTACTGTAGCTTTGATCGCTTCTGTGATTCCGTTTGCTGTTTATAGAATATTGCAAGAAGGATTGGTTTCTTTTGTTTTGATTGTAACTTTAAGTTGCGTATGTACTTTGTGCGCTGTGTATGTAGTGGGATTGAATAATGCTGAGCGAAATATCGCGATTTCTCAAATTAGACAAATTTTTCAAAAACTGAAGAAGGCATGATAGATATTTCGTGTTCATATAATTGTTGTGGATGTTCTGCATGTTTGCAGAAATGTCCCCAAAAGTGCATTTCAATGCAACAGGATAGAGAGGGCTTTTATTATCCTAAGGTAGATTTGCAGAAATGTATAAATTGTGGATTATGCGAAAAGGTTTGTCCTGTTATTAATAAAAATGAGAATAGATATCCGTTAGAGAATTTTGCAGCCAAGAGTAAAGATGAACTTTTAAGGAAGGAAAGTTCTTCTGGCGGAATTTTTACTATTTTGGCTGAATTTGTTGTTAGTCAAGGAGGCGTTGTTTTTGGAGCCTCTTATGACGAAAATTGGATGGTTGTTCATTCTTATGTTCGAAAAAAAGAGGATTTGTACAAATTTAGGGGTAGTAAGTATCTTCAAAGTAGCATTGGCAACTCATATCAAGATGCCGAAAAATTTTTGAAAAGAAAAGAATTAGTTTTATTTAGTGGAACTTCTTGCCAAATTGCTGGGCTTCGTAGATTCCTTTGTAAAGATTACCCAAATTTAATTACGGTTGATTGTATTTGTCATGGAGTCCCAAGTCCTGGAGTGTGGGATAAGTACTTGAAAGATTCTTTATATGAATCGAAAAAAATTTTAGGTAAAAATTCTAATCCAGCTATAAGCAATATTTTATTTAGGGAAAAGTCGAATGGTTGGAAAAATTATCATTTTGTGAAGGAAATTACGGATTCTGCTGATGGGAAAAAAATCCTAAAAAATGTTTTTCATAAAAATGATTTATATATGCGAGCATTTTTGCGAGCTTATATAATAAGACCTTCTTGTTATAAATGCCCCGCAAAGTCAGGTTCTTCATATAGTGACATTACCTTAGCTGATTTTTGGGATGTTGAAAAAGTAGTGTCCGAATGGAATGATGATAAGGGGATTAGTTCTGTTATGGTGAATACAGAACGAGGAAAAAACTTGCTTGCTTCTGTAATGAACCGTCTAGATGTTTTTCCTGTTACTTTGGAACAGGCTACGATTTGCAATAAAGGTTATTTTCGTCCTTGTGGTGAACCTCCATATAGAAAGCTTTTTTGGGTGAAGTATAGATTTTTCAAAAAATTGAATAATTTTGTTCTAAAACAAACTCTGTTAGAACGAATTATTTTAAAAGTAATAGGAATTTTGAGAAGATGAAAATAGGTGTTGTGACATTTATATCCGATAATTATGGAGCGTTGCTACAAGGATATGCCTTGCAGAATATTCTTCATGGTTTGGGTCACGATTCCTTAATTATTAATAGAGGCTGGGGCCGTTTTGATGCATCGTTAAAAGTCTTGAAAAAGATAAAGTATTTATGCCAAAAAAATTCATTCTCTGAATTTCGAAAGAAGTATTTGCCACTTTCTACGCGAATAAAAAATACAAAGGATTTGTCAAAGATTAGCACTTCGTTCGATGCTATTATTGTTGGAAGCGATCAAGTATGGAATGCTGATTGTATTCGCGAAATGGGTTTTTATTATTATTTGGATTGGGTTCCGGATAGTGTAAAGAAAATTACCTATGCCGTTAGTTTTGGCAAAGATTCTTTTGAAGCTTCAAAAGAAGTTATCGAAAAAGTAGGAAGTCTTGTTCGAAAATTTTCTTATGTTGGGGTGCGCGAGGATTCTGGGGTTAAAATTTGTGATGAATGTTTTGGAAAAAAAGCATTAGCTTTAGTTGACCCTACTCTTTTATTGAATCAATTTGATTATAAAAAACTGATGCCCTCATCTAAGCAAAACTCCGAAGACTATATTTGCCAGTTCTTTTTGGATGTTAATGAGCAAAAAAAGGAATTAGTATCTTCTTTAGAGAGTTTTGAAAAAATTGGAAAAATAGACAATTATCCTCCGGAACTGAGTTTTTTACAAAAGCTAATGAGAAAGAGACGATTCTATTCGGTGGGACAATGGTTGAAGAATATCCAAAATGCAAAGTATGTGATTACAGATTCTTATCATGGAATGATTTTTAGTATTATTTTCAAAAAGCAGTTTCTTGTTATTAACAATAAAAAGAGAGGCTCGGCTCGATTTGAAAGCTTATTGAAAAAGATTAATCTTATGGATCATTTGGTTGAAGCCAATGTCGGTGTTGAACAGGTTTTACGCCTGTTACATGATCCTATAGATTATCAGTTTGTGGAACAAATCCTAGATATTGAACGAGAGAAAGCGTCAACCTTTTTAAAAGAAGCTTGTGAGTCGAAATAATGGTTGTGAATTCAATGACAAATGTTCCTTTTTCGATCGAACGGTATTTAGCCCTTCTTTTTCTGTTATTGTATGGAACTCATTTTCTAGGTTTCGTTCCGATTGCAGGTTTGTATCCAAGTGCTTTTGGATCTATGCTTCCTGTAATTCTTATATCCCTATTTTTTGCCTTTTATAAAAAGGGAATGAAAAATGAATATACTAAATGGCTGATGTTATTGGCTTTGTCGCTTGTTGGTAATGTTTTGTCTGCGAAATATTTTAGAGGGTTGTCTGTTTTTTCTGCTGTTTCTGGACAATTGATTGTTTTGTATTTATTCTTTTTCTTTTTAATAGCTGAAATTAATCCAACAGTTGAAGAAATGCTTCGGTGTATGAAATTCTTGGGTGTAGCTGGACTTGTTTTGTATTTTGCTCAGCAAATATTATTGCCCTATCCTATTTTAGAGTCTGTTGCTTGGGGGTGGCGTTCCAAAGCTGAACAATTGGATCTTCGCCGATTTGAAGTTACTGGGGAAGCATTTATATATATGTATGGATTGTATTGTATGAATTGTTTTTTATTAAAGTTCCGAAAAAAAGATTTGTTGATTGTTTTGACAGTTTTATCTATGTGTGTATTACGTGGTTATAGAGGATATATTTTGGCATTTTTACTTGCGAATGTTTATATTTATTTTCGCATCCCAAATATAAAAAAGAGAATATCATATATAGTTGTAGCTATTGTTGCTCTTTACGCGCTATCTTTTTTACCGATATTTGCTGATGTTTTATCTTTTATGCAGGAAAAAAATACATCACAAACGGATAAAAATATTGTAGAGCTTGATAGGGCGATTGAATTTCATTATTTCTTTAATGATTATCTGAAATCACCATTGGAATGGATTTTTGGGAGTGGTTTTATGGGAAAGGATGGTTATTTAAACAATCATGCAGAATATAATTTCATTAATTGGGTAGATCTTGGCTTTGTTGGCATGTCTTTTATGGGGGGGATTGCTATGGTTTTTTGTTGGATACGACTGTTGTGTCTAAATTTTCGGAAAAACTTTGAAATGTTTTACTTCTTGGGAGGATTGAGTGTTTATTTTCTTTTAGGCTCTGTTGTTATGACTGCTGCTTTTGGTGCTAATGCTGCAGTGACTCAGGCATTTGCTTTTTTCCTTTTTTATAAAACTTATAGACAATATAGGTTACAAAGAGTATGAATATTTTGCAGAAAAAGAAAATTGCATTTTTCCTGAAAAGTGACGAATTAGGATATACGGATTTCTCACATGTAGAAGATGGAAATCCTGGTGTTGGTGGTAGCGAGTATATGGTTGTTCTTGTTGCCCATTTGTTGAATTGTCGGGAAAATAATATTGATGTAGTTTTATATACATTATCTGATGGAATTTTCCCCAAAAATTTGTGTGTGAAAAAAATTGAATCGTTGAGAAAGGCTATTATTGATGCTGAGGAAGAACATTGTGATTATTTTGCGTTTAAATATAAACCTTTTTATATAAAAGACGGTTCTCTAGATTTTTTTTATTTGAATGTAAAGTTAATGCCGTGGTGTCATAATTTTGCATCGTCCCATGATTTGTCTTTTTTTGCTAAGAACCCCAACATTTTTAGGATTATTTGTGTTAGCAAAGAACAGATGGAATCTTATATAGATCATGAAGCATACAAAAAGTCTGTATATTTGTATAATGCGGTAAATACAGCGTGTGTGAAAAAATATGATGTACAAAATAATCCCATTGAAAATAGAAAAAATGTAGTGACGTACATAGGTAGCATTATTCCAGAGAAAGGATTGCACTGGATTGCGGAAATTTGGTCTGATGTTCTTGCTAAAGTTCCTGATGCTGAATTACATATAATCGGGTCTGGAAGATTATATCAGCGAGACGCTCAACTTGGTAGATTCGGTATAGCTGAGAAAAATTATGAAGATTATTTAATGAAATATTTCACCCATGATGGAAAAGTTTTGCCTAGTGTTCATTTCCATGGTGTTATGGGTGAAGAAAAAAATGAAATTCTTTTACAGACTAAAGTTGGGATTCCAAATCCAAGTGGAAAAACAGAAACGTTTGGAATTACAGCCGTAGAAATGCAACTGATGGGTTGTTTTATTACGACGATAGAATGCGTTGGTTATTTGGATACAGTCTTTAATGGTTTTTTATATAAAAGAAAACAGGATTTCCTTAAAACTGTGTTAAAAGCTTTAGAGACGTCGCCGAGAGATTATAGAGACGTGTTAAAAACTATATACGAAAGATTTTCTCATACTGCTGTGATTTCACAGTGGGAAAATTTTGTACAAGATGGGACTGTTCCTTTAAATCTTGATGTAAAAAACATTAATTTTAAATACAAATGGGCTAAATGTATTCTTTATAAGCTGAAAAATAAATTTCCCATTCTTTATCGGGTTCTTCCTTCCGTGCTTTTTTTAGAAGAAAAATATAATGGGGTGAAACGAAGGGTTGATTATTTAGTAAACAAACGAAGGAGATATTTATGAGTATCGACTTGTCTATCATTATTCCTGTATACAATGTGGAAAAATATATTGCTCGTTGTTTAGATAGTATTTTCAATCAAAACATTGATGAATCTTGTTTCGAAGTTGTTGTTGTAAATGATGGTACGCCGGATAATAGTATGCAAATTGTGAATTCTTATGTTGCAAAACATAGGAATTTGATTGTTATAAATCAGGAAAATCAAGGACTTAGTGTTGCTCGAAATGTAGGCCTTGCTAAGGCTGTTGGGGATTACGTTTGGTTTGTTGATAGTGATGATTGGCTGACGGATAAAAGTTTGTCGATTGTTCTTAGTTATGTTAACAAAGGCTTTAATCTTTATTCTTCACAACTTATTAGAATATGGGAAGATGGAAAAATTTTAAAAAGATCTTTTCCTGAAAATGTTAGTTGTGTTTCTAGAATACAGTATATAAAAAAATTTCCTGCGGGCGCAATTCAGAGATTTATTATTAAGCGATCCCTTTTGGTTGATAATGGTCTTTTGTTTTATAAAGGTATATACCATGAAGATGCAGAATTTGCGCCAAGATTAGTTTTTTATGCTCAAACGATATGTTTAATTCGTGAGCATATCTATTATTATGCACAACGCGAAAATTCTATAATGACATCTTGGAAAATGAAAAATACACAAGATTATTTTTTCGTTAGCCAAAGATGTTTTGATTTTGCTAAGGCTATTGATGATTGTGAGTATAAAGTTTGTTGTAAAGTGTTTGGGCTTAAAGTTTTGCTTCGTGCTTTCCCCTATAATAAAATAAGAACAATGCCGAATGTCAAAAATTTCTTTAAAAAAAAGTATTTCCATATAATGATAATTGCAATGAATATTTTATTAACAAGGAAAACTTCATTTCATGAAAAGGTTTTTGCGGGAATAACTTTTATGTCGCCTCTATTGGCATCTTATTTGTTGGGCAAGAAATATTCTTATAGTGAGAAATAGAATGATTCGAATGCTAAAAAAGATCCTTTCCAAATACAAAAACAAGTTTTTTCTGCTTGGTTATAAAAAAATAGATGTTGAAAAAGAAATTGAATTGACTATAAAAAAGTCAAAAAGTGAGATTTCATTTTTTTCTCTATCTTCTAATACTATAAAGATATTTGACCATTGTGGCGAAATTGTTTTTTTTAGAGAATGCCGAAAACATGAACCTTTAAAAGTGTATTTGCAAAAGAAAATAGAGGATTTTTATTATGTTGCGGAACAAGGGTCTGAAAAAGTAAATTTTCTCCAGAATATTCCGATAGAAACAAAATATTCACATGATGAGGTAAATCTTTTCCGTGAATATATTGAACGTTGTTCAGTTGATAATGCGTTTTTTGAAAAATTGAGACGGCTAAACTTTTTCTTGAAGGAATGTAATTTCAATATTTGGAATGGAAATAAGATTGTTCCTCCCAAAGTATTGGATTCTTTAGGTTTTCTTGAACTGCCTAAAGAAATGATGGAAATATTTGCATATTTTATAACATTTGTTAAATCTGCGATAGAGAATTATAATTTTCATAGTTTTGTGAAATATGGTCAATATGAAACTTTTGCTGCTAGTCGGTCTTTAGCAACATATCAGTTAGCTAAGTTTTTGGGATTGGAGCGATTGATTACTCCTGCAAAATTTGTGAAGTTGGTTGTTGATGGAAATAGTTCTTTTGGTGTTTTGTGTAGCAAGGCTCCGGGTGTTAGAGCTTTTGATTCTGATTATGGAATCACACCTTCGTTTCATAGAGAGCTTACGAATTTAAAGGTTCTTGATGCTTTATGTTTGCAACCGGATCATTGGGTTAATAATTATAATGTTACGGTAGATGAAAATGGAAATGCTGTGTCTGTCTGTGCTTTTGATAATGATAATAATTGGACTTTTATGCCGTTTCATAGACCTTCGTTTTACTCTCAGTGTAGCGGTGCGCCGTTAGTTGAAAAGAATGGCTTGATTAATTTGTCTCATCTTGATAAAGATATTGCTGAACGAATATTGAATGTAAATTATGAAGATTTGCAAAATACCATGTCGCGTTACCTAAATTATTTTCAAATGAAAGCTTTGCTTTATAGATTCAAACTTTTGCAATCGTCAATAAAAAAATCAATAAAAGTTCGGCCTAATTTTCTAATAGATGCAAAATATTGGTCTTTGGATTGCGCAAAACAAGAGTTGGATGGAATATTTGGTAAAACTAGCATTTGGCAGTATTTGAATAAGAAACAGACTGAAAATGAGAATAGAATGGGAAAATGTGGAAGTGTTATAAAACTTATTTGGTAAGAATTTTCATAAAAGTAGTTCTGTCTGAAAATTAAGAGGATTTTATGGCTCAAGTTATCATAGCTGATTTAAAAAGTGCCGATGCCAACGGCGTTTGCGTTGGGCATTTTTTTGCCCTGGCTTCAAATTACGATAAAATATTTGGTCCTCATTGTGATTTTAAAATTTCTGGAGGACCTCTGTATAAAAAACAATTTAAAAAAGAATCGCTACTCTCATTGCCTTATAGCTATATAGAAGGTGATAATAAACTGAAGAATTTATTTCGAATGTTGCTTAATGCGAAAAAACTTTTTTCGTCGATAGAGAAAAATGATGTTGTTATTATTCAAGACTCTCAGCCAACAATGATATTGTTTGCCATTCTTCTAACGTATTTTGGAAAGGCGAATTTATTCCAAATTCATTATAGTGAAGAACCTATGCGACGTTGGTATTTTAGAGCTATGATGAAATTGGCTCGAAGAAATATTAAAGGTGTAATATGTCCAAATGAAAATGTTGGAAAAGCTTACTCGGTTCCGTACATTTGTGTTCCTGATTACATATATATTGAACAAAATACTTTATCAAAAAGAACATTTGCTGAAAAAAGATTTGATTTTATGTCTATTGGTCGGATTGTTAATGATAAGGGAATTTTGGAGACTGCAAAGGCTTTTGTTAATTTGTCCCATTCGTTATTAATTGCTGGAAAGCCTGATGAGAATTTTGATGTTGAACAACTTATGATGACTGCTGAAAAAAATAAAAAAATCAGCGTATTTTTAGATTATATAAGTGAAAATGATTTTAATCGCTATATTGAAGAATCTCGATATTGTATTCTAAATTATCAAGGATCTTACGTAGAACGGAGCAGTGGTGTTGTTTTGGACACTCTTTTTAAAGGAGTTCCTATTGTTGGACATAGGTGTCGAGCTCTTCAATTTATAGAGGATTATGGAATGGGTTTTTTGTATGACGATATAAATGATTTTGATTTTTCTAGAATCTTAGATCCAGTAATTTGGCAAAAATGTGTTGATGCGATTGAGGTATATAAAAAACAGTTCGAAGATCACAAGAAAAGATTGCTGAATTTTGTGGGAGTGAAAAATTGAGTGTGATTTTTGATAGTGTATATAAGGAATTTTTTATTAAGACTTTGCTTATGTTGAAATTTATAATAATTGTATTGTCGATTCCTAAAAGCGTTATTTTTTGTTTAAGGTTTTTGCCATTTAAACAAGCTGTTAGATTTCCCATATTTGTTAAATATGGGACTAAGGTGATGGTACATGGTGGCAAAATTAATATTTCTGTTCCTCAAGAACAAATAAAAATTGCGATGATTCGTATTGGTTTTCATGAGGTGCCAACAAAAGACGTCTGTCGAACAATTCTAAATATAAATGGAGAACTTGTTTTCTTAGGAAGTGCTCATATAGGAAATGGTTCTATTTTAAATGTTGAATGCGATGCTCGGTTGATTTTAGGTGATAATTTTGCGATTTCGGCTTGCTCTACAATAAATTGCTATAAAAATATTTCATTTGGAAAAGATATTCAGTTTTCATGGGATTGTTTGGTAATGGATAGTGATACTCATGAAATTTACGATGAATGCCAAAATTTGATCAATGAACCTAAAGAGGTTGTATTTGGAGATCATGTTTGGATTGGTTGTGGAGCCTTGATTTTAAAGGGATCTTGTATTCCGTCTGAATGTGTTATTGCCGCTCATAGTGTTTTGACTGCAAAACAATATGAGACGTTTTCAATTATTGCAGGCAATCCTGCAAAATCGGTAAAGAAAATTGGAGGATGGAAATTATGAAACCTAAAGTCCTCTTCATCATGCACATGCCACCTCCGGTGCATGGCGCGGCAATGGTTGGCAAGTATATTCACGATTCCAAAATTGTGAATGACTCGTTTGATTGCCGGTACGAGAATATGATGCTCGCCAGCAGTCTTGAAGATATCGGCAAGGGCGGGGTAAAAAAGGTTTTCAATCTGCTTTCACAGCTGAAGCGTTTTAAAAAGGCTATTAAGGGATTCCGTCCAGATTTAGTGTATATCACTCCGAATGCGGCTGGTGGTGCATTTTACAAGGATTTCGTTGTTGTTCAATATGTAAAACATTGCCTGAAAAAGTATTCGCCGAATGCGCAAATTGTTGCTCATTATCATAATAAAGGTGTGGCAACGAGGCAAAATCGTTTTTTGGACAATTTGCTCTATAAGAGATTCTTTAGAGGGCTTAAGGTTATCCTTTTGGCAAACGTTCTTTACAAAGATGTCGAAAAGTATGTCGCCAAGAAAGATGTTTTGATTTGCCCTAATGGAATTCCTGAATCGTTGCAATATGAGCCTAAGGCCGAACGTAATAATCCGATTCCACAAATATTGTTTTTGTCGAATTTGATTATTTCGAAAGGTGTTATTGTTTTGTTGGACGCCCTTAAAATATTGAATGAGCGTGGCGTAGATTTTGCTTGTTGTTTTGTTGGTGGAGAAACCGATGATCTTGATTCTTTGCGCTTTTTAGGTGAAATTGAAAATCGAGGCTTGGCAGGTAAGGTTGTTTATGCCGGGAAAAAGTATGGCGATGAAAAAAGGGAATATTTCGAAAATGCCGACATATTTGCGTTTCCAACTTTTTACAGCAATGAAGTTTTCCCCTTGGTAAACCTTGAGGCGATGGAATATAAACTCCCAATCGTCACAACAAATGAAGGTGGTATCCCTGATATGGTTGTAGACAAAGAACAAGGGCTGATTTGTGAACGCAAAAATTCGGTGGCGCTTGCTGACGCAATTGAAGTATTGCTTAAGGACAAAGCATTGCGCATTAAAATGGGTGAATGCGGTTACAAAAAATTCAAAAGTGAATATACGTTGGCTATTTTTGAAAAACGGATTGTCTGTATTCTAAAAGAAATTCTTGCGGAAGGGAGTCGCTTATGATAACCATCAAAAACCTGAATCTTCTTTGTTGTCGTGCCGATTTGGCGAATTTGCCCGAGGGCAAGTTGCTGATCAACACCATTAACGCGTATTCGTATAACAACGCACGTAAAGATGTGTTGTTCGAAGAAGCGTTGACTAAAGGGGATGTGCTCATTCCCGATGGCATAAGCATCGTCAGAACCTGTCGCTGGCTTAAGTCCAAATCTCAACCTAAAGAACGCATTGCAGGGTGGGATCTTTTTGCGTTTGAGATGCGTCGCCTCAACCAAAAAGGTGGAAAGGTGATGTTCCTCGGTTCTAGCGAAAAGGTCTTAGGCTTGATTCGTGAGAAGGCGGCTTCTCGCTATCCGAATTTGGAAGTGGTCACCTATTCTCCTCCTTATAAGCCTCAGTTTACCGTCGAGGACGACTTGGACATGGTGAAGGCTATTAACGATGCGAATCCGGATTTGCTGTGGATTGGCATGACGGCCCCAAAGCAGGAAAAATGGACGTATGCCAATTGGGATCGTTTGAATATCCATTGTCATGTCGGTACGGTGGGTGCTGTTTTCGACTTCTTTGCGGGTACGTACAAGCGCGCACCAGAAATTTGGCAAAAACTAGGCCTGGAGTGGCTGTATAGGTTGCTTCGTGAACCCCGTCGCATGTGGCGTCGGTATATTATCGGTAATGCCGAGTTTTTGAGCCTGGTCATTCGCGAAAAATTTGGATTTTAAATATATTTTAAATAAGGTTTTTTATGACAAATACACCAGAACAAAATCAAAATACGCGTCAGCCTTCTTCAGAGTTTTTAAAGCCTGTAGACATGGCCGAAGACGTTCTTGAAATATTCAATCTTTTTCGGCGTTATTGGGTAATCTTCGCCGTCTTTTCTCTCATCGGTTTAATTGCTGGGTTGACTTATGCTTGCTATAGCCGTGATGTTTTCCAGAGTAAGGCGATGCTACAACTGGATACGAAGTCGAAAAGTGGCAAGGCTATTGCTGATCTTGGCGATCTTTTTGCAACGCAAAGCCCGGCATTGGCTGAGATTCATTTAATAAAAAGCTTGCGCGTGTTGATGCCTGTTGTCGAGTCGTTGCACTTGAATTATTCAGCAGAACCGTTGGACGTTCTTGATCGCCTTATGCGTCGCGAAGGCCGCATGGATGTTGATTTGTTCGAACCTCCCATGGCTTTGATGGAAGATGACGACAAGTGGATTGCCGAAGTGAAGTCAGAAGATTCGTATGAGCTGTTTTCTCCGCTTGGTGCTAGTGTCGTCGTAGGAAAGATTGGTGAAACGTATCGAGTACCGGTAGGTGCCGATTCCGTTGCTATCTGTGTTAAGTCTATTTATGCATTGCCTGGGCAAAGATTCCTTTTGACCAAGTCTTCTGTTCTTTTTGTTGCCGAAAAGTTGCAACTCAAGGTGAATGCAGAAGAAATGGGTAAGAATACGAATATCATTGAAATTTCGTATGCGGATCGCTATTCTGATCGTGCTGCAAATGTGCTTAACGCAATTGCCGAAATGTATGTGCGTCAGAACGTTGAAATGCGCAGTGCCGAAGCCGAAAAGTCCCTTGAATTTTTGGAAGACCAATTGCCGATGATTAAGGCAAAGCTGGATTCTGCTCAGCAACTTTTGACAAGCTATCGTAACAAAGTTGGAACTGTTGATTTGGGAGCCGAAGCTCAGGGTACCTTGAAGCGTCAGGTGGAACTTAAGACTTTACTGCTTTCCTTGCAACAGGAGTATCAGGAAAAGAGTCGTTTGTTCAAACAAGATCACCCGGCCATGCAGGCGATTGTTCAACAGCAGGAACGCTTGCAAAAAGAAATCGGGAAGGAAGAGGGCAAAACGAAAAAGCTTCCGACAACGCAACAAGATGTGTTGAAGCTCCAACAGGATGTTGAAATCAATAACCAACTTTATACGTCTGTTTTGAATAACATTCAGCAGTTGCGCGTGGTCCGTGCTAGTGAAATCGGTAACGTGCGTATTGTCGATAAGGCTTATATTCACCGGAAACCGGTTAAGCCGAACCGTAAAATTATCGTGTTGGCCGGTTTGGGTGGCGGATTCTGCTTCAGCTGGGTGATTGTTCTTTTGCTGAATCGTCTGCGTAACCGCGGTGTCGGTTCTTCTTCTGAAATCGAACGTGAAACGGGCGTGAGTGTTTATGCCAAGATTCCTAAGACGCAAATCAGCCGCAAGTTGCCGGGCGTTAGCGACAAGCGC
>JAEEGG010016958.1_pt1 | contig 15048 bp, 12 predicted proteins | sample 9134161 | NCBI WGS metagenome assembly JAEEGG01 (sample SAMN16246543, study PRJNA631951) | gut metagenome | biome: gut microbiome; feature: rumen; material: CR-attached | host: Bos | place: Iran: Karaj | collected 2018-10
TTTGCCCTTATTTCGGCATCTTTCCGATTGTCAGTCGGTTACAATGCACCGCATTAGCTTCGCTGACGTTTCTTTGGCTCGGCAAAAGACACAAGCATCATTTTGCGCTCGCTTTGCGAAACGTTGCGCCCTCCTTCCGCACGGAAATCTGCTCGAAATAAGAACGTTTTCGATAAGTCGAGAGCAGAGGGCAAATCACGAAGTGTTTGCACTATGCCGAGGCGAGAAAACGTCTGTTGTGAAGAAACGAACAAAATCGATTGAAAGCAATTTATAGAACCCACCTATAATGATTTTCAATCCGCCGGGCAGCAATGTACTGAGCCAAAAATAGCGCGTGTGGCAATAAAACAACTACATCTTCGTTCCTAACTAAGGAAATGGTCGAAGCAGAAAAATCCGCCGAAATTGTACACTGAATCGTTTTTTTTTGTATCTTTGCACCCAAAATTGTGTATTAGTTAAAGCAATACAGAAGTACACAAAATTACGGAAACAGGCGACAGGTTGCCTAAAAAGTTTTCTACAATCTGTCACTCATTTTATTAACCCCGCGTTTGCGGAACTAAGGGAATATAGGAAATCGTTATGAAAAGAGTCTTGTTTATAGCTTTGATATTGAGCAGCACACTGGCAGAGGCCCAAAGCAAATCCACACCCTGGACTGATTTTACTAAACACAACTACACGAATCTTGAAAGCCTATCATATACATTGCATCATACCGTCCACTTTGCCAATGGAACCGAGTCTAGCAGGATTGCTTCCATTTATGCAGATACGTCCGACTTTTATTTCAATGATTTAGAAGATTCCACGCTGCTGCGTGTCAGCGACGACTCTTTGTGGCTTATAGAATATGCTTATGCCAATATCTCTTACGGGCCAAGACACTATAAGCATGAGGGAATGAATATGTATTATTATATACAGGACAGATACACTTGGAATCTAGCCAAATATGCGCCTTTTTACTTCAGGCCAGGGGCAACGGACCTCCCATTTGCATTGGAAGAGACTAAAGATACCATCTTTGATGGGACCCCCTGCTTGATAATAAAGTTCTCTCAGCAGATAAGCTGGGCTTATAACAAGGAAACAAAGAAAAACGACATTCCTGTAACTGACTATATTTGGTACTATTGCAACAAAGACTCCTATTGGGTGGAAAAAATCGTTGTGGCAAAAAACACGGATGGTACTGGCCGGCGAGAGGTGTTCGAATTCAAGAATATCCAAACTGCCGGAAAGAATAATCTGGATTCTACTAAGTACATAATACATAATCTGCTATATAGCAATTATGCCAAGTACGATTTCACCGTAGAAGATGCACCATCGGTAATTGGATGGGGTGGCAGCGACACTTTGTTGAGTGACGAGGTGCTGCATTTCCCCTTGGTTAATACGCTAGGCGATACCGTCCGACTAGCGGATGCGAAAGGATGGATACTGCTTGATTTCTGGATTTACGGCTGCAGGCCTTGCGCAAGTTTCTGGACCCAACTGCAGCAAGAGAAAGACTCCCTAGGCTACCGCCGGCTAGAGCATAATGGAATACAGTTGTTTTGCATCAATAACGAAGGTGGTGTCACGCAGAAGTTCATTGGTTACGCCAACCGTTTTCATGCACACGATATTATGTATGCCGCCCGCGGACTACATTTTTTGGACACCCGAATGACCCCCACCTATTACCTCTTTGCGCCCAACCACGACTTGGTCTATCATGGCTACTCAAAACAGATAATAGACACACTGCTCGATGCCAAGAAAAGGTACGAACAAAAGCACAATGTCAAAACAAAGAAAAAGAATAAAGGTGCCGTGATCACGGTGGACTATGAGGAATACGATTACGGAGATATAGAAGAAGGTGGGGATGGGAAAACCGTGTTTGTTGTCCGGAACAGTGGGGACAGCCCACTGGTGATTGACCATATTTCATCTTCCTGCGGGTGTACGGCAGCAGACTATCCGCAAAGTCCTATCGCACCAGGGAAGGCAGGGAAAATCATTGTTAGATACAACACCCATGAATTAGGCAGTTTCCGCAAAACCCTACTGGTTGTGTCCAACGCAGAGAATGAAAAAAAGATGATTCTACGAATTAAGGGCCGCGTCGTAAAAAAGAATTAAAGATAATCAGCTACAACATACGGCTCAACTACAGCATCCGTTGGGTCGGGACGTTGCTTCTGCGAATTGAAAATCCTTATACTCAATGGGTCTGGATTGCAAATCCAGACCAGCGGCGGCACCGAACATCTGCTGTGTCGGGTGGGTCGGAACGAACATCCGCGGGGTCGGGTAGATCAACTTCAGAGAGCTGGACTCCGGCAAGGTGAAGAGGGTCGACCTGTTCCCCGACGAGGGTGACTTCTTTACGACCATTGCCTATTCCAAGTCCCTCAAGAGGAATGTGCGCCTGGTAGTGTTCATGCCCGCCGAAGGTAAGCCGATACTCTATTTCTCCACCGACACGGACATGTCCGCTAAAAATGTTGTGGAGTTCTACCGCACTCGCTTCCAGATTGAGTTTTGCTACCGTGACGGCAAGCAGTTCCCTGGCCTCTGCGACTGCCAGGCCCGCGACTTCGCCAAGCTGGATTTCGCTTTCAACTCCTCGCTAACAGCCGTCAATGTGGCAAAGGTCGTCGTCAGACAAAACTACCCACGTCTCTCCATCGCAAACCTCAAGTCCTTGTTATACAACTGCTACCTGACTAAAAGATTTTTTGCCATGTCTGGTTTCAGACCTAACATGTCCTTAAATGCCAAAATTTTCAAAGAACTATATGATATTGCGGCTTGCGCCGCTTGATTTGTTAAAATTTTTTTCCGAACTATTGTTTATAATAGTATAAATAAAAGTAAAGTGAATGGGTTTACGGATTAATAAAAAAACTTGATATAGAAACGTCCTTTAGCGTGTATCTTTGACTGAACGCATAATCAATCTCGGTGGTTGGAGCCGCATATCCAAACTTTTTTCTCCAATCTACTGTGATAGGGACTCCGCCAATGCCATGACCCTCAAACATGGTCTCCCCTCGCATAGAGTAAATCCCTAAAAATTCCCCAACAATGCCACAGCCGGTTTCACATCCATCTGCCATAAAAAAGAACATATCTCCATCTTTTTGAACAGACATCCCAAGTACAGGAATTGATTTGTATTTGATAAATTTACCATTCGTGGTATAGGCATATTTAGATGGGGATTTAATATAGTGCCAGTGTTTTTGTTTTCCATTGCGGTAAACCTCAATTCGTTGATTCCTAACTACAGGGTAAGAGTAGACCTTCAATGTTTCATTCCACTTTAATGTATCTTTATAAACAATTGTCACCAAACGCATAAGGGTATTTTCATATTCTATAGTGGCGTATATAGTATCATACAAATTCCCACTCGAAAAACCAACTTGTGCCGAAACATTAATTGAGAAAAGAAAAAGACAAATTCCAGAAAAAACAAATTTCTTCATACCTCTATTAACTTACCAATTGGGGTCGCTATCATTGAAATGCCAGAAAGTTCTTGGCCTCGATATTCAATGAAACGCTCTTCTAGTTTTTTGCCCTGCCACGCTGCCACAGAGAATGACGTCCATAAATTGGACGCTTTTCTTTGAAATAATGAAAAGTCTCCTCTCGTCGCAATATCAAATACTTTATGTACTGTCATTAGTGCTATAGCTCCTTTATCTTGAGACTTTGGAGAGAAGTCCTCCTCGGTGTAATATCTTTTAAGAATCCCGACCCAGCGGATGTTCCATGCCGTGCCGCTGGTCCGACCCCGCGGATGTTCGTGTGATGCCGTTGGACCGACCCTGCGGATGTTCGTGTCGTGCCGTTGGTCTGGATTTGCAATCCAGACCCATTGAGTATAAGGATTTTCAATCCGCAAAAGCAATGTACTGAACCGAGATAAGTAATTGCCAAATATACCAGACCTATGTGGATATCAAATCCGTTCCCTATCATGTATAATATATTCATATTATTTCTTATTCTTACATATCACTCCATAATCTTATCTTTGCTTCGCACTCGTTTGCTGGCAAACCAAGTTTTGTGTTTACCGATGTTCGCAACTCTGACAACTTGCTGATTGCAACGACGGGGCTAATTGTGTGGGAATTAACCATTTCGTCAAACACCCACAGATGTCCACGAAATTCCACACCCCTTGCTCTCGCCGTTGTACGCAGATTCTTGTCGCTTGTCAGTAGGATTCCTTCGACCTCCTCGGCATAAACCAGTGAGGAACAATCAGGAATGGATAATTGTTGTCGACTTTCTTTGATTTCATTAATGGTAATCAGGTCGATGTCTTCCTGCGGTACTAAGGAGAAGCGTCCGTCGTCTAAATAATTAGTATACATCTGTTGCTGCTCATCCGATAACTCGTCCCATACTGCTCCCACCACACTCATGCTATATGGTAGCGAGAAAAACTCTTCAAGAATATCCAGTTCGCACAAGTCAATCAGGATATTGGCATCTGTTACAACGATATTCATATCGAAAGGTATTCGCTACGGAAAGTGGCTAGTTTGACATTGGACAATTCGGCCGCGCGGCTCATGGTGACAACCTCCTCGGCCACAGCCCGGTTCAGCAACATCATAAACCTATTCGATTCCTCAACTCCTTTGTATCCACCTAGTTTTTCCTCTTGCCGATCCTTTGAAATATGGGAAATGTAGAAGTTCTTGTAATAAGAGTTGTTGATTATCCCCAAGTCTCTCATTCTCATAAGAACTGCCGCAACAGATATGCCGTATTGCTCTTTGATGGCAATCAGTTCTGGCAAGGCGATACCTCTTCTTTTATTTCCCACCTCTTCAAACAACGCTTCTTTGGGAAGCAGCATCGCGTTGGCAAACCTGTGGCAGATTTTCTCTTTCTCTTTATCCGGCAGTTCTGAAGGGATATTCAGCAAAAGATGACCAAGTTCGTGCATGGCGGTAAAGCGTATTCTCTCCACAGACATATTTCTGTTAATAACCACAACGGGAAACTCATTGTCGTTTACCCAAGCCGACAGACCCTCGAAACTCTTGTCAAAATCCACCATCAGCACTTTGATTCCTTTGTCTTCCAACAATTCCACCACATTTGAGAGGTTGCGCAAGCCCGTCCACCATCCTTTGCGCAACTCCCTAACAACGTTCTCCACCCCATCGCAATCCTCGACCACGATGTCCTCTATTGGATTTTGGAATGAAATGTTTATGCCAAGCAGTTGTTCAATCGTGATATACCTCTCCGTGATATCACGAACACATTCCTTGACCTGCTCCTGCTTTTTCACGCCGAGGGTGCTCTTCTTTCTGAATTCCACCTTGTTGATTGACGACAATGGACGAAAAAAATATTCGAGATTGACGTTCAACGCTTTTGCGAGAGCAACTATTACATTATTTTCGGGCATCATTACCCCTTTCTCATACTTGGAAATTGATTGTTTTGAAACCAAATTTCCCATTTTTTCGCATAGTTCATCAAGGGTTAATCCACACATAACCCTTGCGTTCTTAATGCGTTGTGCAAATAATTGCTTATCCATAACCATTTGTATTTTGTTGACAAAAATACAAAAAATATTTGATTTGTCAACAAAAAAATAATTATTATTAGATTATCTATAAGTATTCTTCTCCTTAAGGCTATCTTTGATAATCATGTTACCATAGTATGGATTGGAGTTAACCAGGAAGTCAGAGATCAAACGTAGTTGAAAGATGAAAAATATTTTTGTTTTGTTTCACCAAGGGCGAGGCCGGAGGTCTCGCCCTTGGTGTGTTAGGGGCGTTGGTGATGGTGGTGGGATGGGCTACGGCTCTCCGAGGAAGGAGAAGATGATTTGGATTTGTTTTGGGGAGAGGATTTTGCGGGGGCGGGAGTAGCCGGTGGCTTGGAGGGCGGCGAGGAGGGGTTTGTTGGAATGGATTTCGTGGGCGAAGCGTTTGCTTGCGGTTTCCTTGCTGTTGTCGGGGAAATAGGCCGATGCAAGGTCTTGTTTGAACATAAATTGAGACATAAAATAAAGGATTAAGTTAATAATTACATTGCCCGTAGGCAATGCGGAATTCAACATTAATCCCGTTGGCCTCAATGTTATATGTGATATATGGTTTCTGTTATGGCATATCTGGGGAGGGGATATGAAAGGGGCTGGCGTATGAATGTACATCAAACTTCTCACATGAAGAGAACGAAAGTAGCATTGCAGCGATTATTCATAGTTTTCGCACACGGAGCTGGCCTTTTTCATCGTACAGGAAACGGTGGTAGAAACATTCTACAAGGAGTGGAAACACAAAAAGGACAAAAAATGTGGCTGTGATAAGGCCGCCGATGATGACGATGGCAAGGGGGCGTTGGCTTTCGCTGCCTATGCCAGTGGAAAGGGCTGCAGGTAGAAGACCGAGGGTGGCCATCATGGCGGTCATAAGGATAGCTCGGATGCGGCCATGCATTGCCTCTTTTACTGCCTGTTCCAATGAACGATGGGTGCGCAATAGCGACCGTATGTCGGTGAGCATGATGACCCCATTTTGAATACATATGCCGAAAAGACAGATGAATCCTATACCTGCCGAAATGCTGAAATTGAACCCTGTTATCCACAGGATGAGCAGTCCTCCTACGGCAGCGGCAGGTACCCCGGTCAGCACCAAGGCAGCATCACGTCCATTGCCGAAGAGGAGATAGAGGATGAGGAAGATGAGCAGCAGACTTATAGGCACTACCTGCGTAAGGCGTCGACTTGCACGTTTCTGATTCTCAAAATCGCCGCTCCATTCAATGCGGTAGCCCTGCGGCAAGGGTACGGCCTTGCCAACGGCGACACGCACCTCGTCGACGGCGCTGCCCATGTCGCGGTCGCGCACCGAGAACTTGACAGCACAATACCGCTCGTGGTTCTCGCGGTAAACTATGAGTGGGCCGACGATGGTGCGGATGGTAGCCAGCTCGCTGATGGGCAGCATGCTTGCATCGCGTGCCGGTACCAGGATACGTCCGATTTGTTCAGGGGTGTTGCGATAGGCGCTGTCATAGCGCACCACCAGGTCGAACTTCCGTTCGCCCTCGTAGACCTGTGTGGCGGCTTTGCCACCTATGGCCATCTCTATGGTTCGCTGCACGGCATCCTTCTCTACGCCATAACGTGCCAAGCGGCTCTCGTCGATTTCAATACGCAATTCGGGCTGTCCAATATTGCGCAGCACTCCGAGGTCGGCAATACCACGTATGGGACGCATGACGCTATCCACCATCAATGCCAATCGCTCAGCCTCATACAAGTCGGGTCCGAAAACCTTGGCCACAATGGCACCTTTCACACCGCTGACTGCCTCTTCGACGTTGTCGCTTATGGGTTGAGAGAAGTTGAAATCGATGCCCGCGTGACGTTCCAGCGTCGTCTGCATGTCGGCAATCAGCGCCTCTTTGCTGCGGTGCCCTTTCCATTGTCGTTTGGGGTGCAGCTTGACGAAGAGCTCGATGTTGTAGAAACCCGTGGCGTCGGTGCCGTCGTTGGGGCGACCCGTCTGGGTCATCACCTCGCTCACCTCGTCGAACCGCACCACCTCGTTCCGCAGCCGGTTGGCCATCTTCACGCTCTCGCCGAGCGAGATGCTCTGCGGCATGGTGGCGCGGATGTAGATGCTTCCCTCGTCCATTTGCGGTAAAAACTCGGTGCCCAGAAGGAAGAAAACACCCAGGCCGCCAAGCGTCAGTACCACCGCCACTGGCACCACCACCCTGCGGCGACAGTGCAGCCAGGCAAAGACGCTGTCGCACACACGGTTCACCACCTCTAGGAAACGGTTGCGGTGCTCATGCACATCTTTCTTCAGCAACATCGACGATAGCACAGGGACCAGCGTCAGCGTGAAAACCAATGCTCCAAAAAGGGCAAAACTGAGCGTGAAAGCCAGTGGCGAGAACATCTTCCCCTCCACTTTCTGGAAGGCGAAGATGGGCATTAGAGCGGTGATGATGATGAGTTTGGAGAAGGCTACCGAACGGGCTTTCTCGTTGGCCGTCGCCCGGATGGCACCGCCCTTGCTCCATCGTGCAAAAGCCTCGCGCCCCATTCGCCGCTGGCGGTCGTCGAGCATCACGAAGATGCCCTCCACCATCACCACGGCACCATCGATGATGATTCCGAAATCGATGGCACCCATCGACAGCAGATTGGCACTCATTCCGCATAGCCGCAGACAGATAAAAGCAAACAAAAGAGCCAGCGGGATAACCACAGAGACGATGACCGTGGTACGCCAGTCACGCATGAAAAGCAACACCACGAGTGTCACCAGCAGTATGCCTTCCAGTACATTGTGCAGCACCGTCTTAATGGCTAGGTTTACAAGGTCTTCGCGGTCGTAGAAAGGTTCGATGGTCACATCGGCTGGCAACTCGCGCTGTATCTCGGCCATTTTCTCTTTCAGTGCGGCGATGACTTTCTCGCTGTTCTCACCCTTGCGCATCACCACGATGCCCTCTACCACATCATCTGCTCCGCCTCGTCCCACCTGTCCCAGCGGCGGTTTGTAGCTTTCGCTGACTGTGGCCACGTGGCGCACCAGTACCGGTACACCGCCGAGGTTCTTCACCACGATGTTGCCAATCTCCTCCGTGTTGTTCAGCAGGCCGATGCCGCGCACTACGTAGGCCTCGCCGCCGCGCTCTATCACGTCGCCGCCCACGTTGACATTGCTGCCCGCCAACGCCTCGTAGAGCTCGATGGCCGAGATGCCATATTGTGTCAGCCTCCCCAGGTCGGCACTCACCTCAAAGGTGCGCACCTTGCCGCCGAAGCTCACCACGTCGGCTACTCCGGACACGCTGCGCAGCCGTCGCTCGATGACCCAATCCTGGAGGGTCTTCAGCTCGCTCACCGTGAGGCTGTCGCTATGCAGGGTGTAGCGATAGACCTCGCCCGTGGGGCCGTAGAGCGGTTGCACTTCGGGGCTCACGCCGTCGGGCAGGTCGGCATCGGAGAGTAGGTTGTATATCTGCTGCCGTGCAAAGTCGGCGTCGGCGTGGTCGTCGAAGAGCACCGTCACCACCGAGAGCCCGAAGAGCGTGGTGCTGCGGATGTCGGTCTTCTGCTGCACCGAGTTCATGGCTATCTCGATGGGGATGCTGACAAATTTCTCAATTTCTTCGGCCGAGCGGCCGGGCCATTGCGTGATGATGGTCACCTTGGTTTGCGTCACGTCGGGGAAGGCATCGACAGGCGTCTGCTGGAAGCACACCACGCCAGCCACCACCGCTACCGCCGTGAGCAGCAGCACCAATGTCCGCTGGCGCAGCGAGGTGCTGATAATGCGGTCGATAAGACTCATGGCTCAATATTTATTGTGGCGAACATGCCGGGCAGGAGGTGGCGGTCGCGATTTAAGAGGACTATGCGGACTTTCATGGTTTTGCTGTCGGGGTCGAGAGCGGAATAGACCTTGTCGACGGTGCCACGCCAGGTCTCGTCGGGATGGGCAAGGGTGGTGACGCTAACGGTGTCGCCTTCGTGCACACGACTGATGTCGCTCTCGTAGACGTCCCCCATCACCCATACCTTGCTGATGTCGGCCACCTCGAGCATGAGGTCGCCGGCCTGCACATACTGTCCGTTTGTCACCTCGCGCCGCAGCACGGTGCCTCGTCGCCAGGCACGGATGTCGCCCGTGGCCACCGCGGCCTGCTGTGAGAGGGCTGTCATTGCCACTTCGCAGCGTTCCATGGCCTCGGTCAGTTCGCGCTCCGATACCAGGCCGTCGTTGTAGAGCGACGATTTCAGCTTCATTTCCCTGTCGGCAAGGTAGTATTCTGATTCGACCTGCCGCCGCTGGATGTTGCGCTCGGCGGTTTCGCGTCCCAGCAGCCGGGCTATCAGCATGCCCGCACTCACGTCGTCGCCCACCTCAACGGTAAGCCCTTCCACCCTGCCGTCAACGGGCGCGACAATCCTCTCGGTGCGCGAAGGGTCTGCGACAACGGTGCCCGTCAGCGTGAAGGTGGCAACGGAGGCAGGCATCCCCGACGGTTTGGCAGATGGCAATACCGCTTCGATGGCAGACGGTGCCGTAATCTCGGCATCCTGCCCGCCATTGCAGGCAACGAACAAAAGGGCTACGGCCAGTGAAAGTGAAGTTGTCGTTTTCGTCATCATTATCTTTTTTTTATTGTCTGTCAACTATTCTATACACTTCCGCTCCGGCGGCCAGGTTGTAGTCGAGAGCTGCCGTGAGGAGGGCTCCGCGCGCGGCCACCGTCATCTCCTGCGCTTCGCGCCAGGCGGTGTAGATATCTATCAGTTCGAGCAACGAGAGGTTGTGGGCAAGGTATTGCCGTTCCACACCCTCAATGTCCCACTCGGCGAGGCTATCGGATTCCGCCACCAGACGGCGGCATTGCGCCAGACGTTCTGCGGCAAGGGCCAGCTGCTGACATTGCTCGCGCTCGGCCGCCGCAAGCATCGTCTGCCGCCGGTCGCGCTCCACCTCAGCACTGCGGATAGCGCCGCGATTGCGGTCGAAGAGAGGCAGCGTGATACTGGCCCCCACGGCCCAGAAGTTGTGACCTATGTTGCCGTTCTTGTCATACTCCACGCCCACGTTCACCCGTGGCCAAGCCAACGCTTTCTGTAGCCGAATTTCGGCATCGGCGGCTTCGCAGAGCGATGCATGGTAGCGCAGCAGTGCCGACTGTTCCAAGATGCTGTCAGAGGGAGCCGGCTCGTCGTTCAGATCAAGTTCTCCGATGCCGAACCCCGTCTCTTCCAGTCCTAGCATTACGGCCAATGCCGTTTTGCACTCGGCCACCGTAGCCTGGCGTTCCAACTGTTCCGAGAGCAGACCCAGGCGCAGGGTTTCCAGCCGTCGCACCTCCACCAGTGATACCGCCTGCGGATTGCGGCGGTAGGCGTCGAGGATGCGCTCCACGCTCTCGAGTTCGCCCCCTATCAATGCCGCCCTGCGCTGCACCGCCCACAGCTCGCACAGTTGCCGTTTCATCTGCATAGAGAGGCTGAAAGCCGTCCAGTCGTAGTCGGCCTGCGAGGCCCGTAGTTCGGCATCGGAGCGGCCAATGCGGTGGCTGCGACCGATGGGCAGCGGCTGGCTGACGCTGATGTCCACCTCGCCGTCGTTGCCGGGGTCGAGCCAGCGGCTGTTCAGGGGGTTATAGAGATTGTAGATACCGCTCACCTCGGGGTTCTCCCAGCGTCGTGCCTGCCGGGCGTTGGCTTCAGCCTCGGTGCAGGCGAGGCGTGACAAGCGGAGCTCGGCATTGCGCTCGGCAAGGAGCTGTTCGGCCTGAAGGACCGTGAGCGTGTCGATAATCTCCGTGTGGACGCTGTCTGCGCCGTCGCCCGCCCCACCTACACCACTGAAAGCCAGAAAAATAGTCAGAATTGCATTTCCATAAAACATGCTGCAAAGATACCGACTCTCCACGTGTCAGCACATTAGAAACCTCACAGATAGGATTAGAAAACTGTAAGGAAGGGAGACCTGCTATTTTGAAAAGCGGATGGTGAAGATGGTGTTCTCTGAGGATGAGGTGACGGTGAGCTGGGCACCGTTGCGCTGGAGCAGGGTGTGGGCCAAGGCGAGGCCGATGCCGTGGCCGGGGATGCCGTCGGCGTTGGCGGCACGGTAGAAGGAGTCGAAGATGTGTTCCAGCTCCTCGGCGGGGATGGGGCTGCCGTGGTTGGTGACGGAGACGGTGGGATATTCGGCATGAACCACCACGGAGCTCCCGTCGCCGTATTTGACGGCGTTGTCGATAAGGTTCCTTATGGCGATGTACAGCGCATCGGAGTCCATCTTCACGCGGAAGGGACCGTGGATATAAAGCTTGTGGGGAGGCAACTCGTTCTGGAAGAACCATTCCGAAAGGTCGATGCTCTCTGCTTTCTGCGGACGTTTGCGTGCATCGTCGATTGCCAGCAGTTGTATGATGATACCGTTGATGCGGTCGACCTGTTTTGCGATGCGCATCAGTGCCGAGCGGTATTCTTCGGGACTGCGGTCGCGCAACAGGGTCACGTCGCATTCGCCACTGATGACGGCCAGCGGGTTGTTGATTTCGTGCTGTGCATTGTTGACAAACATTTTCTCGGTCTGATAATTCTGGTCGATGCGGTTCACCATACGCGATGCCCAGAGGCGGCTGACGAGCCATAGCAGCAGCGAGGCACCGAGGACGAACACCACCAGCAGCAGACGCATGGTGTGGGCAATCTCGTCGCCGTAAGGGTTGCGGCTCAGCACCACGCTGGCGAACGTGCCGCTGTTGTCGTAGTAGAGCAGGGCTGTGCCCACCTCGCCCTCGTGGTCGAAGTGGACAACCTCGCCACGAAGCAACGAGGCAATCTGGGAACCTGTGAGTAGCGAGGAAAGTGCAGTCTCGATACTGTCTTTGGGGACGAATAGCTCTCGCGAGGTAGGAATGACATGTTGGCTGCGCTGCACGGCGTTGCGATACTTTACGGGGTCGAGGTCATCTTGCCCATAACGCTCCATGGCCAGTACACGGGCTTTCTCCTCTAGGTAGTTGTAATACAGTGAGGAGATGTAATGCCGCGTACCAAAATAGAACACTGCGCTTGACACAAGAACCAGCAGGATGGTAATGGTGCTGTAGGTGAGTGATATTTTGCGTCCGGGTTTCATCTGTCACCGAATTTGTAGCCTTGCCCGACAATGGTGTGAATGAGTTTCTGGTCGAATGAGTCGTCAATCTTGCTGCGGAGATAGCGGACATAGACATCCACGACGTTAGTCGATGTGTCGAAATCGCGGTCCCATACGTCGCGCAGCAGGTCGCCACGCGAAAGCACCTCGCCGTGGTGCAACATCAGGTAGTCCAACAGGCGATATTCTTTGATGCTGAGGTAAATGTGCTTTCCGTCGCGCGTGGCGCGATGGGAAACGGGGTCGAGATGCAGGTCGCCGTATGTGCGTGAGGATGCTGTGGGGTGTAAATCGCTCCGCCGCAACTGTGCTTCGATACGCGCCAGTAGCTCGGTGAATTTGAACGGCTTAACCATATAGTCGTCGGCACCGGCACGGAGACCCATCACAATGTCGTCGGTGGTACCCAGTGCGGTCAGCATGATGATGGGCAAGTCATATCCATACTCTTGCCGAAGGCGGCGACAGAGATCGACTCCCGAAAGGCCAGGCATACGGATGTCGAGGATGGCGAGGTCGATTGTGCCGTCTTGCAGCTGCTGCCAGGCCTCGTTGCCGTCGGAGACTTGGAGGGTGTCATATCCGCAGTCGGCAAGTCCGCGACACACGAAGTCGCGGATAGAAGCCTCGTCGTCGGCAATAAGAATCCGTTTCATTGCTATTCTATATATGCGGTCTGTGCTGCCAGCGGCGCGAGGCATCCTAATAGTAATATGGTGAAAATGAGTATTCTCTTCATAAGATGACATCTGAAATTTTCAGCTGCAAAAATACGAATATATTTTCGAACGCAAGATTATTTTCCTCTAATGCCCGAAAAAAATGTTAATCAGAAACTTCTCCATTATCTTATATGATTCAAACCAGCAATTTGACAATACCTTTTGGATCGAGGCTCCCAGGCCAGACGGAAAAGAGAAACAGGGGTCGCTGTTACATGGCGACATTCGGAGCAATGGGAATGGATGAAATTTGTCGCGACTGAATCGCGACACACACTGGAACGGGAGCGGGGCTGAAGCCACTGACACGGGACAACCCGTTGGGGCGGAGGCAAGCGGCTGGGAACGGGACGAAGCTGCGGGGATGGCGGGCATTAAATGCCCGGGCAATGGACGAAGGGGAGAAACGGGGCTGACGCCCCGGGCACGGTGGCTTTTTTATGGGATGAATGGGCGATTTGGGCGGAATGGGTTATTTGATTGATTTTCAGGTGTTTTGGTGTAAAATAGACAAATGGCTGGTTTTGTGGTGGTTAGGGGCGTTTCAAAGAAGGCACATAGAAGGGACGTAGAAGGGAGAAAGAAGGGATACCGTTTGAATTGAAAAATGGGTCTAATGGGCGGGATGGGGCGAATGGGTATAATCTTATTGCCATGACATGGCAACATACGGAACAAAAGAAAAAATGGCGTTATTAGGGTTGCGATAATATCGCAACACACAGAACAAAAAAATGGCGTTATAGGGCTGCAGCGGTGCTGCAGCTTACGAGATAAAAAATGGCGTTAAAAGAAAAATGGCGTTAATATATTGAATGGCAAAAAGAAAGGGCATCCCCGATGGGGACACCCTTTGCTGGTGATGATGCGGGACCGATTTCCGGCTTCGGAACGCGCCCCGCATCAACGCAAAGCCGATTTTCCGTCCCCGGACACCCCTTTGCAATGATGCGAGCCGAAATTCGGAAAAATCCGCGCCCCGTCGCCGCCCTGCGGACAATAAAAACAGGACTACGGCGTTATTATACACAGAAACAATAAAAATTAGACAGACAATGAAGAAACTCTTTTTACTCGGCGCGATGGTGTGCGCCCTCGGAATGATGACCGCCAATGTTTCGGCACAAAACGTAACCGACAGCGACATTGTTGGCAAATGGGAATTCAAAGAAGCACAAAATTTCCGCTCTCCTAACGCTGGTATGTATCGGAGAGGTGAACATGCCGCCGTCGCGGGCGAGACGGTGTTCTCCCTGATGCGCGACATTGAATTCCGCCCCGACGGGACTCTCTCGGTGCAGGTGGCTGTCGACCGTGACCCCGACGGGAACTATATGTTCTCCACCTACGAGGCGAAATGGAGTATCGGCAAAGATGTCCGCAGCGTGGCTGAAATCACCATCACAACCGAAGATGCAACGATTGTCTGCCAACTGCAACTGCACGAGGACAAGATGACCATCACTCCGCCTGCCGTCGAGACATTCCTGTCGTTCAAGTGTCCTAAAGGCATGTCTGCAACTTCATACTTCTACCACCGCAAAAAATAACACCTATTCTCAACCCTGCGCCAGCCCCGGCCGCTTTTGACACCGCCTGTCGCGGGG
>JAEEGG010016963.1_pt1 | contig 15044 bp, 10 predicted proteins | sample 9134161 | NCBI WGS metagenome assembly JAEEGG01 (sample SAMN16246543, study PRJNA631951) | gut metagenome | biome: gut microbiome; feature: rumen; material: CR-attached | host: Bos | place: Iran: Karaj | collected 2018-10
GAAGCTGTCCATCGCGATATAGAGGGCGATCATCAGACCCTGCATCGACGCATCGAAGCCGAGCATCGAGGCCAGCAGGCCGAGGGCCGCCATGATGGCGCCGCCCGGCACGCCCGGCGCGGCGATCATCGTGATGCCCAGCATCAGGATGAAGCCCGCATAGGTGGCGAAGCTGATGTCGAGGCCCATGCTCAGCGAAATGGCGTAGGCGCAGGCCACGATCTTCAGGATGCTGCACGACATATGGATGGTGGCGCAAAGCGGAATCACGAAGTCGGCCACATCGGGATTGACGCCGTTCTTGATGGCCTGGGCCCGCGTCACCGGGATGGTGGCTGCGGACGACTGGGTGCCGAGCGCCGTGACGTAAGCGGGCAGCATGGTTATCAGCGCCTTGAACGGATTCCGGCCCGCGATGGCGCCGGCAATGCAGAACTGCAGCACCAGCACCGTGACGTGCATCAGGAAGATGATCACGATGATTTTCAGGAACATGCCCAGCACGGGGCCCACGTTGCCCTCGGCGCCCATCTTCAGGAAGATGCCGAAGATGAACAGGGGCAGCAGCGGGATGATGACCTTGCGGATGACCGAGAAGATGACTTCGCGGAGTTCCCGCATGGCGTTGCGGAGCGTATCGCCTTCCAGATGGATCAGAGTCAGGCCGAGGACGAAGGCCAGCACCAGGGCGGTGGTGACGCTCATCACGGAAGGCATCTCGATGGTAAAGAAGGGCTTCAGTTCGTGGGCCGACATATCGATGTTGCCCAGTGACACCGCCGCGTCGCCCAACAGGGACGGATAGGCCAGCCGGCAGGTCCCATAGGAGAACAGGCCGGAGAGGATGGTCGACAGATAGGCGATGGCGGCCGTGATCAGCAGCAGGCGGCCGGCGCCCTTGCCGAGCTCGAAAATGCCCGGCGCAATCAGGCCCAGGATCAGGATCGGGATGATCAGCCCCAGGAAATTGCTGAATATGCCGTTGAACGTGACAAAGACGCGCGTGAGCCAGTCGGGGAAGAAGAACGAGCAAATGATACCCAGCGCAATGGCTATCAATACTTTCGGGAGCAAGCCCCAGTCCTTGAACGATTTCATCGGCGATTTATTTCAGGGTTTGTACAGCGGTTTCAAGCCGGTCGATCGCCTCGGCGAGCATCGCCCGCGGGGCGCCGACGTTCATGCGCATATGTCCCTCGCCGCCGGGGCCGAAGGCCTCGCCGTCGTTGAGGGCCAGCTGCGCCCGGTTCACGAAGAGGTCGATCAGACGGTCGTGGTCGAGCCCGAGGCCGCGGCAGTCGAGCCACACCAGGAACGAGGCCTGGGGCCGCACGGGCCGGATGCCCGGGATGCGCTCAGGCAGCCACTTGCAGACGAAATCGACATTCTCTTTCACATAGGCGAGCATCTGCTGGCGCCAGGCGCCGCAATGCTTATAGGCCGCTTCCGTGGCGACCGTCGAGAGGAACATCGTCCCGTTGAGTTCATTGGCCTGGAGATAGCCGAAAAACTTCTTCCGGATCTCAGGGTCAGGCACCACGCAGAACGAACTGACGATGCCGGCCATGTTGAAGGTCTTGCTCGGTGCGGCGAAGGTAATGGAATTCGCGGCCGCGTCGGCCGAGACCGTGGGGAACGGATGGTGCTTGTGGGCGCCGAGGGTCATGTCGGCGTGGATTTCGTCGGAGATCACCAGCACGCCGAAGCGCTTGCAGATGTCGGCCAGGCCGGCCAGGTCGGCCTCGGGCCAGACGATGCCGGCCGGGTTGTGCGGGTTCGAAAGGATCAGCACTTTCGGCGACTCGGCGAGGCAGACCGCTTCCAGGTTCTCGAGGTCCATGCGGTACGTTCCTTTCTTCTCGTCGAACACCAGGGGATTGTAGACGATCTTCCGGCCGTTGGCCCGGGGCAGATTGAGGAAAGGCATATAGACGGGCGGCTGCACCACCACCTTGTCGCCCGGCTTCGTGAAACACTCCAGGACGAAGGCGATGCCCCGGACGATGCCGGGAATGAAGGTGAGCTGCTCCCGCTCGATGGACCAGCCATGCAACTGGAGTTCCCAGTCGCGAATGGCCCACCAGTAGCTGTCGGGGGCGATGGAATAGCCGTAGATCTGGTGTTCCAGGCGCTTTTCGATCGCCTGCCGGATCGGGGCGGGCGTCTCGAAATACATATCGGCAATCCACAGGGGCAGCAGGTCGTCCCGGCCGAAAACCGCCTGGAGATTGTCGGTCATAATGGCGCCGGAGCCACGTCGGTCCACTATTTTGTCGAAATCGTATAGCATGGCAGAAAAAGCAATTTAACCGGGTAAAGTTAGCAATAACCCGACAATTTTAGTACATTCGCGAATTATTTTTGAAAATTATGCAGACTTATATCAGCCACGTCGACATCTACGCCGCTTCCGGACTCCTCCGCGACGGCGCCCTCCTGCTGGACGGGACGCAGATTGCGGGTGTATTTCCCGAAGACCGGCCCGACCTGGCGGAAAAAGCGGATCAACGGATCGACGGCCGCGGCCTGACCGCCGTGCCGGGTTATATCGACATCCACGTCCACGGTGGCGGCGGCCACGACATCGATGACGGCACCGAGGAATCCATCGTCGGCTCCCGCGACTTCTACGGGCAGCACGGCGTGACGGCCTTCGCACCCACCTATATGGCCCTTCCCCTCCCCGTCATCCGGAAAGGCCTCGATTCTGTCCGCGAAGTGCAGCGCCAGAACGCTCCGGGCCATCCCGAAGTGCTGAACGCCCATCTGGAAGGGCCGTTCATCAACTTGGCCTACAGCGGCTGCCAGCCCAAGTCAAACATCCTGACCCTCAACGAAGAGAACGTCCGGATCTACGAAGAATACCGCGACGTCATCTGCCGCACGACCATCGCCCCGGAAGCCGGCGAGAACTTGAAATGGTTCCCCCGCATCGCCGCCCTCGGCATCCAGATTTCGATGGGCCACAGCCATGCCACCATTTCCCAGGCCCGCGAAGGCATGGAACAGGGCGCCACGAGCGTCACCCATCTCTATAACGCCATGTCGCAGACCCACAAGGAAGGCCCCTACCGCATCGGCGGCATGGTCGAAGCCGGCCTGACGCTCGACGGGCTCAAGGCCGAAGTCATCTGCGACGGCTATCATCTGCCCAACGAACTGCTGCGCATCGCGTGGAAGTGCAAGGGCCCCGACGGGCTGCTCATCGTGTCGGACGCCAGCCTCTGCGCCGGCATGACCTCGGGCAGCGTGGTCCGCACGCCCGATATGGTCTATGTCGTGGAGAACGGCATCGCGATGAACGAGGCCCGCACCTCGTTCGCCTCGTCCACCACCCCGCTCGACAAGATGGTCCGCCACCTGATCTTCGACACCGGCCTGCCGGTGGAAGACGTGGTCCGGATGGCCAGCGCCACGCCCGCCCGCCTGCTGGGCCTCGACGGCCGCCTCGGCACCATCGCCCCCGGCAAAGACGCCGACATCAACCTGGTCGACGCCGGATTCAACATTGTAAGAACATTCTGTAAAGGAGAATAATGGGAAAAATCTACGACCGTCTCGCGCAGGACTATCGCATCAAGGAAGGCTTGAAAGCCTGCATCAGCTGCGGCACCTGCACCGCCATCTGTCCGGCGGCCGAATTCTACCGCTACAACCCGAAAAAGATCGTCACCATCGTGCAAAGCCGCGATGACGAAGCCATCATCGAACTGCTCAAGAGCGACACCATCTGGTACTGCGGCGAATGCCTCTCGTGCGTTACGCGCTGCCCGCGCAAGAACGCGCCCGGCCTGGTCGTCATGGCCCTGCGCGCCCTGTCGATCGAACTGGGCTATTTCGCCGAAAGTGAAAAGGGCCGGCAGCAGCTGCCGCTGATGCACGCCATGCAGCGCAATGTCCTCAATTACGGCTACTGCGTCTATCCCAAGACCTTCGCCTACGAGAAGCACCCGGAATACGGCACCGTGGGCAAATGGACCCAGGACCATATGGAAGACGTGTACGAGCGCCTCGGCGCGCACCTGGGCCAGGTCGGTCCCGGCGCCCTGCGCAAGATTCCGCAGGAATCGCTCGACGAACTGAAAGCCATCTTCGACATCACCGGCGCCACCCGCTGGATGGAGATCGTCGAGGAGAAGTCGAGCGAGAAGGCCGCTGAAATGGGCCTGACGATGGAAGAATACGAGGCGCAGGCCTTCAACCAGACCAGCACCTGCCACCTCAACCCCCAAGACTGACAAGCGTATGATCTACCAAGGCAAGAAACGCATCTGGTCCGAATACCAGAAAGAGATACCCACCGACCACTGGTTCTACGTGCGGAGCTGCATCCGCCAGAGCTTCTTCCCGGCCTCCGAGAAGACCTTCCTCGAAATCCTCCGCGACAGGCTGGGGAAAGACGTCTACGAGACGCCGCACCACACCACCTGCGGCGGCATCGCCTACCACAGCGAAGCCATCCCGCAGGAGACGGTGATGACCATCATCGCGCGCCAGTTCGCCCTGATGACCGAGGCGGGCTACGAGAACTACGTGTGCAGCTGCATCACCAGTTTCGGCCTCTACAGCGAGGTCATCGAAGACTGGCGCGAGTTCCCGGAACTCCTGGCCAAGATCCGCGAAAACCTCTGGAAGGCCACGAAGCGGGAGTTCAGGATCCCGACCTATCTGGCGCACGCCAGCGACCTGGTCTATAAATTCCGCAACGAGATTGCCGAGCAGGCAAAGTACCGCCTGGTCAACCAGAAGACCGGCCGTCCGCTCCGCGTGGTGGAACACATCGGCTGCCACTATGCGAAGATGTTCCCGTCGAAGGGCGTCGGCGGCGCCGAATACCCTTACGTGCTGGCCGGCATGGTCGAATCGTGGGGCGGCGAGGTCATCGATTACCCGGAGCGCCGGCACTGCTGCGGTTTCGGTTTCCGCCAGTACCTGGTCAAGGCCAACCGCGGCTACTCGATGTCGAACACGCACAAGAAATTCGAGAGTATGGTGCCCTTCGAGCCCGATATGATCATCACCAACTGCCCGGGCTGCCCCTACTTCCTCGACCGCTGGCAATATGTCATCGCCGAACAGACTGGCAAGACCTACGGCAAAGACGGCTACGGCATCCCCGTGTTCACCTACGAGGAGGTCGCCGGCCTCGTCCTGGGCTACAACCCGTGGGATCTCGGCCTGCAGACCCATCAGGTGGCCGTCGAGCCGCTGCTCGACAAGATGGGCATCCCCTACAATCCGGAAGACAAATACAAGGGACTTGACGGCAAGCAGCTCCAGCGGCCGGAATTCCCGATGAACATCAAATGTTGCTGATATGAGCCAGAACATCGTCGTCATCGGCGGAGGGCCCGCCGGCATCGAAGCCTCCCGCAGGCTCCGCGACCTGGGCTATACCCCCATCCTCATTGAAAAAGAACCCTTCCTGGGCGGTCATCTGGCCCGCTGGGACCGTCTCTTCCCCGACGGGGTCGAGGCGCGCACATTCCTGGACCCTATGCTCGCCGACCTCGACGGCATCAAGTATTTCACCGATACCGAAGTAGCTTCGATCAACCGCCTCAAGGACACCTGGGTGGTCAAGCTCTCCAACGGCCTTTCCGCCCAGGTACGCGCCATCCTGCTGACCACGGGGTTCGACCTTTTCAAGGCCGAGAAGAAAGAGGAATACGGCTACGGCATCTACGACCGCGTGATCACCAACGCCGAGCTCGAAGCCTGGTTCAAGAGCGGAGCGGCACCCCAGTACGACGACGTGAAGACCATCGGTTTCGTACATTGCGTCGGCTCGCGCGACGAGAAGGCCGGCAACCGCCAGTGCTCGAAAGTCTGCTGCGTGACCGCCGTCAAGCAGGCATGCGAAATCAAGGAGCGCTTCCCCGACGCCAACGTCTACTGCTTCTATATGGATCTGCGCATGTTCGGCCGCAAATACGAAGACCTTTATCTCAAGGCCCAGAAGGACCACGGCATCCGCTTCGTGCGTGGCCGCGTCTCCGAAGTGTCGGAAGACCTCGACGGGCACTTGTTCGTGAAGGCGGAAGACACGCTCTTCGGCAAGCCGATGAAGATCAAACTCGACCTGCTGGTCCTGATGGCCGGCATGGCGCCCGCCGCCGGTACGCAGGCACTGGCCCGGATGGTGAACATTCAGACGGGAGATGACGGATTCTTCCTCCCCAAGAGCCTGATCGTCAGCCCGTTCACATCGTCGCGCGAAGGCATTTTCTTCGCTGGTGCGGCCACCGGTCCCAAAACCATCCCCGAAACGATGAGCGAAGCTTCGGCCGCCGCCCTGGCCATCGACCGCTATCTAAAAACTCCGCAGGACAAATGATCGACTTCGGATACGGACTGACCCCGAGTTCTACACTCAAAATCGAGAATGTCGACAACCCGGCATTCGAAGAACTCCACCGGCTCGAACCCGACGTGGTCAAATGCATCGCCTGCGGCTCCTGCACTGCCAGTTGTTCGGCCGGCGTGTTCACGGAGATGAGCCTGCGGCGCGTCATCCTGTCGCTCCAGCGCGGCCGAGAGAAAGAAACGCTGCCGATGCTCCGCCACTGCATGCTCTGCGGAAAATGCCTGCTCGTGTGCCCCCGTGGCATCAACACGCGCCACCTGATCCTGAGCATCGGAAAAGTATATAAACTGGAGGAAGACAAATGAAAGAACGAATCCTGGCCGCCTACGATCCCTTCGTCCTGCCGTTTGTCTTCGGAATGACATTCGTGCTGGGATACTGCGTCCTGTCACTGGTCAAGGTACTGGTGCAGCTCTCCCCTGCCGACCGTCGCAAGTTCGCCTTCTCGCTGATCACGCCCACAACGATCGTGAAAAACATCCGCGACATCTTCTGCGACTGCCTTTTCCACGTCAAACTGTGGAAGCGCAACAAGGTGCTGGGCTATATGCACTCGAGCATCGCCTTCGGCTGGTTCATGATCATTGTCATCGGCCACATCGAAACGATCCTCTACATTCCCGAGCGGCTGCACAAGCTCTACTACCCCATCTTCTTCCGCTACTTCATGGAGGAGCAGAACACGACGCTGCAAGGGTCGTTCTTTTTCTTCCTGATGGACTTCTTCCTGCTGATCATCCTGAGCGGCATCACCATCGCCATCATCAAGCGCTTCCGTTCGCGCATCGTGGGAATGCGCCGCACGACGAAACTCACCCTCACTGACCGCATCGGTCTCTACAGCCTCTGGGCCATCTTCCCGCTGCGCTGGATCGCCGAGGGTTTCACGGCTGGCGTGGCGGGCGGCAGTTTCATGACCGTTCCCATCAACTGGCTGCTCCGAAACTTTATGAGCAATCCCCAGAACTTCACCCTGGCGTGGTGGCTTTACTCCATAGCCCTGGGTACCTTCCTGACTGTACTGCCGTTTACCCGATATATGCACATCCCGGCGGAAATCCTGCTGGTCCCGATGCGCAACGCCGGTCTTCCCGTGCGTCACACGCGCAAAGGATTCTCACTGGCAATGCTCTACTCCTGTCCGAGCTGCGGCGTGTGCATCGACGCCTGTCCGATGGGCGTGCAAAAGAAGAACGTCAGCGACGCCACCGTCTATTTCGTGCGCAACCTCAAGCGGCGCAATGCCAAACGCTCGCTGGAAATCGCCGAGAAATGCCTGATGTGCGGCAAGTGCGCCTCGCTCTGCCAGGTGCAGATGGACGCCTGCGGTCTGCGGCTCGCCTACCGGACCGCACAGGAAAAGAAGAACAACCAGGTTCCGGCAGATTTCAACTATCTGGATGCCGTCGGTCCGCTGCCGAAGGTCAGCGACGAGAAAGTGCTCTATTACGCAGGTTGTATGAGTTCGCTTACGCCTGTCATTTCCCGTTCCGTCCAGAAAGTCCTGCAGCACGCAGGTGTGGATTTCGACCTGATGGACAAGGATGGCAGCATCTGCTGCGGCCGGCCCCTGATGCTCAGCGGACGCCAGGAAGAGGCCCGCAGGCTCATCGAAAAGAACCGGGAGCTCATCGAGCACAGCGGCGCCCGCATCCTGCTGGTGAGCTGCGCCATCTGCTACCGCATCTTCAAGGAACAATACGACTTGATCGGAGTCGAAGTGATGCACTATACGGAATACTTCAACCGGCTTCTCGCCGAAGGACGTCTCCACCTGAAAAACGGGCACGAGACCCTGGTCTATCACGACCCGTGCGACCTGGGCCGCGGCTGCGGCATCTACGAAGCGCCGCGCGAAGCCCTGCGTGCCGTCGGCCAGCTCGTACCTGCCGCCAAGGAGCGCGTGGAAAGCGTCTGCTGCGGCGGCTCGGTCGGTTCGCTGACACTCCGCTACGAAGACCGCGAGCCCATCACCCGCGGCGCCCTCGAGAATCTGACGGCCAACAATCCCGAGCGGATCGTCACCGCCTGCCCGCTCTGCCTCAAGACGTTCGACCGCTACGCATCCGTTCCCGTCGTCGACTTCGCCCAAGTACTGGCAGAGCATCTGGAATAGCTATTTTTTGTATCTTTAATGGTTTTTAATACATAAATGACGATATGAAAGAGTTCAAACCCACGAAATACAGTCTGGAAACGGTGGCGACGGGCCGGCGGTTCGAGGACGGCGGGTGGACGCTGGCAGATCCCGAGTGCAAGGAGCCGTCGCTGGTGCGTGCCATCTACGAAAAGAAACAGATTGAATTCGGTCCCGAGGAGCGGGGCATCTACAAGTTCGCCGACTGGATGCCGGTGCGTCGGATGCTTAAGGGCTCTGCGGCGACCGTTACCTATAAAAGCGAGAAGCTCGGGGCGAAACTGGGGTTGCCGAACCTGTACATCGCCTTCTCCGGCTGGTGGCCCGAGAAAGGTGGCGCGATGAGCACCTGCTCGTTCAAGGAAACCGAAGCCTACAGCGTGTGCGCCCGCATCCCCGATGGAGAGAAACGGGTACTGGTGGTCGCATCGGCCGGCAACACGGCCCGCGCCTTTGCCAAAGTCTGTTCCGAAAACAACATCCCGCTCCTGCTCAGCGTTCCGGAAGAGAACATCAATGCACTTTGGTTCGAGAAGCCGCTCAACGACTGCGTGAAACTCATCTGCTCGCCGAAGGGTACCGACTATTTCGATGCCATCGCCCTGGGCGATGTGGCCTGCACTTCGCCGATGTTCTTCGCCGAAGGCGGCGCAAAGAACGTCGCCCGCCGCGACGGAATGGCCACCACCGTGCTTTCCGCAGCGCAAGTCCTGGGACGCATCCCCGACGCCTATTTCCAGGCCATCGGATCCGGTACCGGCACCATCGCCGCGTGGGAGGCCAACCTCCGCCTGCTCGAAGACGGACGGTTCGGCAGCCACAAGATGAAACTCTTCCCTTCGCAGAACGTTCCGTTCCTGCCTATGTACGACGCCTGGAAGGCCGGCAGCCGACCGCTTCTGCCGATGGACGACGAAGACGCCCGCAAGAAAGCCCTGATGATCGACGCCAAGGTGCTCTCGAACCGCCGGCCGCCGTACAGCCTGCGAGGCGGCGTATACGACGCCCTGCTGGATGCAGGCGGCGATATGGAATGCGCCACCAACGACGACATCGCCGCGATGAAGCAGCTCTTCCTCGAGACGGAAGGCATCGACATCCACGAGGCTGCGGCCGTCGCCCTGCAAGGTATGATCAACGCCTTCGAGGCCGGCAAACTGCCGCGCGATGCCGTAGCCATGTTGAATATCACCGGCGGTGGTCAGGCCCGCTTCCAGCGTGATCACGCCTGCCATTACCTGAAACCCAGCCTCATCGGCAACGCCTCCGACCCCGGCATCCTCGAAAAAATCGAAAATCTTTTCAAATGAAACGTTTCCTCCTTCTTTCCCTGGCCACCCTGGCACTGATGACGGCCGGATGCGGCGCACCCAAAACCGACGGGACCCCCGACGCCAAAGCCGCCGCGGAACTGGCTGCACGCGTCATTCCCGATGCGGCCGGCCATTTCGTCTTTGAGACCCTGCCCGCCGATACGGCCGATTTCTTCACGCTGCGACAGGAGGGCCGCAAAATTGCCATTGGCGGCAACAACGCCAACTCGATGGCCGTGGGCCTCAATTACTATCTGAAGTATTACTGCCACGTAAACATCGGCTGGTTCGCCTGGGACAAAGGCACGATGCCCAAAACGCTGCCGCACGTGGAGACCCCGGTCCGGATGGACGCACGCGTACCGAAGCGCTTCTTCCTCAACTACTGCACCTACGGCTACACGATGCCCTGGTGGAACTGGAAGGAATGGGAGCATTTCATCGACTGGATGGCCCTCAACGGCATCAATCTGCCACTCGCCATCACGGGCCAGGAATCCATCTGGTACCAGGTATGGACCGAACTGGGCCTGACGGACGAAGAAGTCCGCAACTACTTCACGGGCCCGGCCCACCTGCCCTGGCACCGGATGCTCAACATCGACCGCTGGGGCGGCCCGCTGCCGAAATCCTGGCTGGAAGGACAGGAGGCTCTGCAGAAACAGATCGTAGCCCGTGAGCGGGAACTCAATATGAAGCCGGTGCTCCCGGCCTTCGCCGGGCATGTCCCGCCGGAACTGCGCCGCATCTATCCCGACGCACAGATCGAGCGGATGAGCGACTGGGCCGGTTTCGCCCTGGAAGATTATCCCTGGTTCCTGGATCCGGAAGACGAACTGTTCCCGGTCATCCAGCAGAAGTTCCTTGAAAAGGAAGTGGCCATCTACGGCACCGACCACGTCTACGGCATCGACATTTTCAACGAGATGATTCCTAAAAGCTGGGAACCCGACTATCTGGGCCGCGTCAGCAAGGGCGTGTACGAATCGCTCGCCGCTGCCGACCCCGAAGCCACCTGGCTCCAGATGACCTGGCTCTTCTATAACGAAAGGAAATACTGGTTCGAGGACGACTCCGACGAGCGCGTGAAGGCCTTCCTGACCTCCTACCCAGCCGAGAAATCGATCCTACTGGACTACTATTGCGAGCGGATGGAAGTCTGGCGCAAGACACAGAGCTACTACGGCATCCCGTTCATCTGGTGCTACCTGGGCAATTTCGGTGGAAATACATTCCTGGCCGGCAATATCCGGGAGATCGCCGGACTCATCGAAGGCGCCTTCGCCGAGGCCGGTCCTAGTTTCCAGGGTCTGGGCTCCACGCTCGAAGGGTTCGACTGCAACCCGTTTATGTACCAGTTCATTTTCGAGAAAGCTTGGAATTTCCCGCAGCACCAGGATCTCGACGGATATGCCGCCACACTGGCCCGGACCCGCAGCGGCGTGGACAACGAGGAAGCACGGGCCGCGTGGAAAGAACTGTTCGAGGAAATCTATATTCAGCGTTCCGTCCCGGGGCACAGCCCGATCATGAACCTGCGGCCGTCATTCGGCCGCTCGAGTTCCTATCACTCCAGCGTCCGCTTCAATTATGAAAACGAAAAATTGCGCGAGGTAATCGAACACCTGCTCGCGGCGGACGGAAACGGCCCGTCTTACGGATTCGACCTGGTCAACCTGACCCGGCAGTACCTGAGCAACCGCTTCGAGCAGCGTTTCGCCGAATACAAAGAATCTTATGAGGCGGGTGACAAGGAGCGGATGACGGCGCTGAAAGACGAGTTGCTGGCCACGTTCGACACGCTCGACGGACTGCTTGGCTCGCAGGCCTACTTCCTCGTCGGCAAATGGATTGCCGACGCCCGCGCCTGGGGCGCCGACGAGACGGAAGCCGACTATTTCGAATCGAACGCCCGCAACCTGCTCACGAGCTGGGGCGACCGCGGCAACCTGCTCACCGACTATGCCGACCGTTCCTGGGCCGGCCTTGTAGGTACCTACTACAAGCCGCGCTGGGAGATGTTCTTCCAGGCCGTCGACGAAGCCCTCGCCGCCGGTGAGAAACTCGAAGGCGCCCGCTACGACACCCTGCTGGAACAGATGAAGGACTTCGAGTACACCTGGTGGCACGAACGTCCCGGCCATTTTGCAGACAAGCCCGACGGGAATTCCGTCGAGCTCGTCCGGAAAGTGTTCGCGGAATAACGGCTCAGAGCACCTCGCAGACCACGAAATTGCTGCCTCCGATGAAGATCAGATCTTTGTCGGAGGCTTTTTCATCGGCCAGGGCGAGGGCGTCGGCGACGGTGAGGGCGACGCGGCCGGGAAGGCCGCAGTCGGACATCGTATTGGCCAGATCGACGGCCGGCAGGGCGCGGGGACTCGATGCTTGCGTATAGATGTAGCTTACGTTGCGGGGCAGCAGCGGAATGATGGCCGAAAGGTCTTTCTCGCGGGCAAGGCCCAGGATGAAAAACACATTCCCGTAATCACAGGAGATGCGGTCGATCTGCTCGGCCACCCAGCGGAGACCGTGGGCGTTGTGGCCCGTGTCGCAGATGATCTTCGCCTTGCCGGCGGCCGGATCGGCTTCGCGGAGCGTCTCCCAGCGGCCGTGCAGGCCGGTGCGGTGCGCGGCCGCGCACACGCCGGCCCGGAAGGCCGCCAGGTCGAGCGGCAGCATCGGCTGCAAGACGCCGACGGCCGCCGACAGCGTGCACAGATTCCGTTCCTGATAATCGCCCGGCAGATCCAGGTCGGCTACCTTCAGGTCCAGGCACGGAAGCGCCTCGACGGCGAAGGTCAGCGGGCTGCCGCAGGCAGCGGCCTTCGCCTCGAACACCGGCCGTGTCTCGGGGAGATACTCCCCGACGACCGCAGGCACGCCCGGCTTGATGATGCCGGCCTTCTCCCCCGCGATGGCATCGAGTGTATAGCCCAGATGTTCGCAGTGTTCCAGTCCGATATTGGTGATGATGCTCAGGATCGGCGTGATGACATTGGTCGAATCGAGCCGGCCGCCCAGGCCGGTCTCGATGACGGCGATGTCCACCGCCTCGGTCGCAAAGAAATCGAATGCCATGCCCGTCGTTATCTCGAAGAACGACGGCTTGTTCTCCGCGAAAAAGTCCTGCCACCGGTCGAGGAAAGCCTCGACAAAATCTTTCGGGACCATCCGGAAGAAATCCTCTTCCACGATCTTCATCCGCTCGCGGAAATCCACCAGATGCGGCGAAGTATACAACCCCACCTTCAGGCCGCAGGCCGCCAGGCCAGCCGCCAGCATATGGCTCGTAGAGCCCTTGCCGTTGGTGCCGGCTATGTGGATGGAACGGAACTTCCGGTGCGGATGCCCCAGCACCGCATCGAAGGCCTCCATCGTCTCGATGCCGGGCTTATAAGCCACCTTCCCCACCTTCTGGTAGGAAGGGAACTGGTTGAACAGCCAGTTTATCTTTTCTTCGTATGTATGCATTCTTATATCAAGCCTCCTCCCCGTCAGCCCCGCCCTCGATCGTCCGGGCGATCTTATGGATGTTAAGGCTGCGGGCTGAGGCGTCGATGATGTCTTTGTAGATGCCGCCTTTCTTGTAGACTTCGTCGGGGTGGCCCGACTCTTCCACACGGCCGGTCTTCAGGGCATAGACCATCTCGCTGTCGATGATCTGGGAAATGCTGTGCGAGATGATGATCACCGTGCGGTCTTTCTTGATGGCGTCGATGCTGTTCTTGATCTGTTCGGTGGCAATGGCGTCGAGGCTGGCCGTCGGCTCGTCGAGGAAGATGATGGGCGGATTCTTGAGGAACATACGGGCGATGGCCACGCGCTGCTGCTGGCCGCCCGACAGGTCGGATGCCTTGTTCTCGAACTTCTTCGGAAGTTCCATGATCTGGTCGTAGAGGAACGACTTCTTGGCCGCCTCCACCACCTCCTCGTGCGTGGCGTTCGGATTGCCGTAGAGGATGTTCTCCTCGATGGTACCGTCAAAAATATGGTTCTTCTGGAGCACCAGGCCGATGTTCTCGCGCAGGTACTTGGTGTCATACTCGCGAAGATCCACCCCGTCGAGCAGGATGCGGCCCGTCTGCGGCTCGTAGAACTTGTCGAGCAGGTTCACGATCGTACTCTTGCCGGCGCCCGACAGACCCACCAGCGCCGTGATCTTACCCGGTTCGATGACCATATTCACGTCGAAGAGCGCCTGGTTGCCGTTGGGATAGGTGAAGTCCACGTGCTGGAGTTCGAACTTGCCGTGGATCTTCCCGGGCTTGTAGTCGCCCGTCGGCTCGACCTCCTTCTCGGAGTTCAGGATGCCGAAGAAGCCCTCGGCGTAGATCAGTGCGTCGTTCACGTCGTCGAAGATGCGCTGCAGCTGCGTGATCGGGGCGATGACGTTGCTGAAGAGCATCACGTGGTACATGATCTTACCGATCGTCATTCCGGGATACTCCTTGAGCACCAGATAAGCGGTCAGGATAATGACCAGCACGGTGCCGACCTGCCGCACGAAACTCTTGAGGCCGTTGTAATAGAAGGCCACCTTGCGGGTCTTCATCTGGTTCTCCGTCACCTGGTTCTGGATGTCGAGCTGTTTGCCCGCCTCGATCTTCTCGCGGTTGAAGCTCTTGATGACGTTGATCGAATCGATGATGTTCTTGATGCCCTGGCTCTTTGATTCCAGGTAGGAGCGCATTTCGCGCCGCCAGCCCTTGAGACGCTTGGCCTGCCGGTACGTGATCCAGAAATACACCGGCACGATGCCCAGGGCCACCAGGCCCACATACACGTTGGCGGCGAACATCAGGATCAAGGCAAGGATAGCGGTGGAGAACAAAGGCAGCAGATCGATGAAGAAGTTCTGCACCGTACGCGACAGGCTGCTGACTCCCTGGTCGATACGCGCCTGCACCTTGCCGGTGGCGTTCTCATCGCTGTTGAAGTAGGCCATCCGGAACGTCAGCACCTTCTCGACCACGGCCTGCGAGAGGTCGCGCGAGACGAAGATGCGCATCCGTTCGCCGTAGTAGTTCTGCGCGAAGGTGATCAAGGCCGACAGTATCTCCTTGCCCAGCAGGACGATGGAGATGATGGTCATGATGCGCGCGGCCTGCGGCCAGGTGAAATCGGTGCCGATCAGGGCGTTGATGGCGTCAACCGTGCGGTCGAGCACGATGGCGTTGACCTGTGCCATCAGGGACCCCACCAGCGTGAGGATGAGGGTGATGAC
>JAEEGG010016967.1_pt1 | contig 15042 bp, 10 predicted proteins | sample 9134161 | NCBI WGS metagenome assembly JAEEGG01 (sample SAMN16246543, study PRJNA631951) | gut metagenome | biome: gut microbiome; feature: rumen; material: CR-attached | host: Bos | place: Iran: Karaj | collected 2018-10
GAACAGATGACAACAGCAGCATTGGCACAAACACTGCCAATAGCAACCATGAGGCAATATGTCGTCTTGTTTCTTGTTTCACGGCTGCAAAAGTACAAAAAAAACTTAGAAAACGTATGCCCTTTCAAAAAAACATACCCCAATACCAAGGTTTCGTCGAGAATTCTGATTCGTAAAGTGTGCGCACACAATCGTTAAAAACCGCCGATTTTGTATTTATTAACACTTTAATGGGAAAAATCTTTGGGATTTTCCCCCTTATTGCTTACCTTTGCCCCGTTCATCCTTAAAAAAGGATAAAAACCTAAAGAAAAGCTAACATATTGATGGTGAAATCTAGTACCTTCAAATATATTTGGCTGTGTGTGTTATTAATACTACCGTTGACTATGCAAGCACAGGTCATGGACACAGATAAAAATACAGAATCCCCCTCCCAAAAGGAGAGGAAATCTTCTGCTGTCCGCAAGTTTGCTCCAGTTAACCAGATGGTTCCTGTCGACAAAACAGGTGTTGATACACTGAGTATTCTCGACCGTATTGCCCTGCGCACCAATATGGTCGACTGGGCTTTGCTTATTCCTAACTTTGGTGCTGAGTTTGACATTAAGAACACTAACTGGAACCGTTGGACGGTCGGCTTTAATGTCCGTTACAATTGGCAGACCAGTCATACTTATACAAATCACTGGGTCTACAACCTGTTTGAAGCCCGACTTGAGGGTCGTCAGTATTGGCGTGCCCGACAGATAGGTCGTCGAGGATTGAAGCCTCATAAACATTTCTGGGACAAAGCTATTTCTATTCGCCGCACCAAGGTAAAGCATCCCACTACTACTTGGTATCGTGGCGTTTTTGTTTCCTACGGTTCCTATTCTATATTGTTTGGTGAAAAGGGTCATCAGGGCACTGCCTATATGGGTGGTGTCTCCTATGGTTTTGTTCGTCCAATGTTTGCTTTCCAAAACGGCAACTCTATTGATATGGAGTTTGGCATCAGTGGCGGTTTGCTATATTATAAAGATAAGGTATATACGCACGATGCCAAGTCTGACTGTTATCCGGTTATTGAAACCAAGCCGGCTGCCATTCTCCCCATGGTCAACGAGGTGCGTGTGGGTCTTATCTATCGTTTGGGCCATGTTCCTGTGCTTGCCAAATACCGTTATCGTCGCGATGTGGATGTGGCTTACGACTATCGCAAGGACAGCGTGCTGGGCCATCGTCACCATTTACGTGACAGTGCCGCTAACTATAGAGCTACTCGTGAGACTATTCTGCGCAAGTTCTGGTCGGTTTATGACGAAATCGCTAATAAGAATCGTGAGCGCGGTATTGCTCCGTTGATCTCTAAGCCTGCGGAAACACCAAAGGTCAAGGATGCTGACAAACCCAAGGATGCTGACAAACCCAAGAAGGAAAAAGCCAAGGGTACCGAAAAGCCCAAGAAGGAAAAAAAGAAGGGGAGAAAGGAGGGTGACGAATGAGAAATAGTTTCTTCATCCTCATGGCGATGCTCCTTGCAGGCATCTGTTATACTGGCTGTACGGATGCCGGCTTGCACGAAGACCACTTCCTCGAAGGAGGCGGCCACAACGGAAAAGTTCAATGGGCCTACCAGTGGTCAGCCGATTCTGTCCCGTCGTATATGGCAGTCATGGCTGTTCGTGTCATCAACCACTGGAAGTGTGGTATGGTGGTCTCGACAGAGAATCTGCGCGGCTATTATTTCTATAATGAGCCGGCCTATATTGAGCCGTGGATTGATCCTGATAGCATTGTCGATCCTGACACTACTGAGGTTGAGCCAGAAGATGATGATCCTTATATTGGTGTGGTCGTAGATCCTGAGCAGCCGTATAACGGTGGTGAGGATCCCAATCCTCCAAGTGAGGAAGAGGGTGAAGGCGAAAGCGGTGAGGGTGATGATCCAGTTAACCCTGACGCAGACCCCACCGATTCGATTCCCGACGAGAATCATACAGTAGTTGAGCACTTCAACCTGCCTGATGGTACCTACAATTTCTATACCATGAGTGTGGGCATCCCCAAGGAGAGTCGTTTCAGGGACATCACCAACTATCTTGCTACGAACTATACGGGTATTATAGACTATCTGAATGCAGATGGTCTTGGCATGCGTTATACCGACATTGAGATGGTCTACAAGAGTTTCTCTCTCAAGGATTCTCTCTTGTTCCATCCTGATAGGAACTGGAAGGACTACAATCAGGGATTTGAGTATATCCAGACAGGTTCGCCGGCTATCTATGTCGCTCATAACGACCTGGTAAAAGTCGACCAAAAGTCAGATATGAATGTGTCGTTCACACCAGAAACGCTGACCCAGAATATTGATATCTATTTCAATATCACAAAGGATATTTCAGAGAATGCTTTTATCATAGACTCTGTCATCTGTGAGATTTCTGGCATTCCCAGCAAGGCCAGCCTCTTCGATGGTCATCTCTATCTGGCCAAGACCCGTAAGATGCTGTTCACCACTACGCTGACTGATGCTAATGGTTCACCGCTTACCGATACTCCTGACAATAAGGAGGTGCGTGTCCATGGAAACATCAATGTGTTGAGCATTCTGGAGAGTGCTCACCCTACCGATTTGTCTGGTCCCGGCATCCTGCAGGTGGCTATCTTTGCCCATACTGACGAAGTGGCCAGTGACGGCTCTCCTTACCAGAATAAGACAAGAGTACAAGGAAAGATCAATCTATACGACGTCTTGCGTGAAGCCAAGCTCATCACGTATAGCGATGACCTGAAGTATGCTACTAGGTCGGCCGAACATGCCGTCCTTGACATCCCCTCAGCCATCAACCTCAAGGGTGCGATTGTTGGCAAAACATCGTCAGCCACTGGCGGACTTGACGAGTGGGATTCAGTAGATAGCGAGATTACCGACAATAACGGTGATCCGATAGAATTTTAAAATGAAGAAAGAACTACATGAGATATAGTATCCGACATATCACATTACTCTCACTGTTAGCCATGCTGCTGACGGCTTGCTCCGGCGAGTCGTATCCTGGCGTTGAGCTTGAGGAGAAACGCGCTGAAGAGCTGATCAATACTGAAAGCGGAAAGGGCTTCACGGAGGTTCCTATTGTGGTGACCCTGAGCGAGACGGGCTTCTTCAACAGTGTGGTAACACGTGGTACCGGACCTATCATCGTGCCTTCTGAGAATAAGGAAGATTCGCTTCGCGATGCTGAGCGCTACGAGACGGCCATCTTCTACATCTATTCCTTCCGTGACCAGAGCGACGCACAGGGCAACTGGACCTACAATCCGGACCTGACCAAGCGCTCGGGTGATGAAAGTGACAACAACACCAACTGTCTGGTAGATAGTTCAGACCCCTTGCATGGCATGCCGGCTTTCCTCGACTCAGACCATTCGGGCGTGCTCCACATGAAGCGCGACAACCTGCGCAAGGATACCACCCTCTACTATCCCAACAGCCGTGAGGAGTTTGGCTACAACTTCTTCTGCTACCACATTGACGACTTCCGCCCAGACCCATCGAATGCCATCCGTGAGCACGATGGAATCTATTACGACATAGATATTGATGGTACGCGCGATATCATGGTTGGTCACGCACCCCGACTGACACGCCAAGTGCTGGAGGAACGCTATTCTGACATCACCCTCTCAGAGGAAGACCGCCACCACGTGCTCAATATCGGCAACTACAGTACCTATGCTGCCTATTTGGGTATTCACCCGATTGTCGATGTTCATCGCACCATGACGCGCCTACGCTTCCGTGGCATCCCTGCCGACGAGTCGGCTAGCGACGTGTCGTTCAACAGGATTGTTGTCAAGGCTAAACACAAAGGCACACTCTGTGTGGCCAATGCCGACCAGAGCCAGATAGGTTTCAAGTTCGACGATGAGTTAGGCGATATAGAACTCATGGAGCGCAATCCTGATGGTCACGGCTATTCGCCCTACGTGCCATTGGTGGCTACCGACTCGCTGGTAACTTGGAAGGACGGTATGAATCGTGAGGACTGGCAGGACGAGAAGAACCTGGAAGGCAGTGTTGTCATCGGTGGCGACATGCTGCTTCCCCCAGCCACCGAGTATAAGATGGAGATAACCTATACCCAGCTGCTGAAGTCTGTCGACGAGGCCACTGGCGAGCGCAAGAAGGAGACCCTCACTGCTGTCTTCACGCTGCCTGCGCCAAAGATAAAGGACAAGACCTACGACGAAGCTACAGACAGTTACTGGTTTGGCGCTGGCCAGACGTTCAACATCAACATCGGAGTCTACGGAATGCGTCCCATCACGACGTCATGTTCGTTAGACGGATGGAATGATGGTGGAGATATTATTATTGATGATGCGTATTAACAATTAACATAACATAATTCATATTGAGAAAACAACTTTTATTAATTCACTTTTTTATTAACTTTTTAAATTTAAGCTTATGAACAAAAAGTTTTATTTCGGACTTGCACTGACAGCTGGGCTGTTTGCAGGTTGTTCAAGTGACGACGTCGCATTAAACGAGTCTCGTCAGAATCTGATTGATGACAACGAGAAAGTTGCCATTCAACTCAATGTTGGTACCCCCAGCAGTACTTATACCCGTGGTACTGGTACAGTTGGCGGCCTTCAACATGCTGCAGATAACTATTGGGGTGGTCAGACCTTTAAGGTAAGTATGTTCAAAAAGAACACCCTAGACTATGCTCTCTCGGATCCTAATGATGCTACATCTTTCATCTATAAGGATCAGGTGTTTACAACTCCTAACCAGATTGGTGGAGTTCCAAAGACTGAAACGACAGCTCGTGTCGTTAGCGCTGGTGCTGGAACATTGGAGATTACTGAGGATGTTAGCTACTTCCCACAGGAAGGTAACTTTGATTTCTGGGCATACCGTTTGGACGATGCTGAGACCGCAGCTCCTGCTTTGAATGGTGCAGGTGACGCTATGGAGGCTGAGTTCACTATTAATGGTTCTCAGGATATCATGGTTGCTAAGGCTGAACCTGGTAATGCCACTGCTGCTGCTGCTATTGATGAGGGCCGTATTTTCTCTGCTTATTCAGTTCGTCGTGGTGTGACACCCTACCTGGAGTTTGATCACCTGCTTACTCGTCTGCAGTTTAAGGTAAAGGCTAGTCAGTCACTGAGTGTTACAGCTGCTGATCCAAAGTCTCCTACTCCTGGCGAAATTGCTGCTAACCCCAACGCAATTCGCGTAACAGCTATTAAGGTTACTTCATTGGCTTCTGGTAAGTTAGTAACAGCTTACACCGCTACACCAGCTCCCGAGCTTATTACCTGGACTCCTGGTTCAGAGGCTGTTCTTTCTCTGGGTGAACGTGGAAAGGAAATTACCACAGTTCAGACTGGTGTGTTTACTGACAATATGTATACTGGAGCAAATGACGCAGTTCATAATTTCTCAGATGCTTCTGCTGGTTTCAGTCGTGATGATAATCCTCCTGTGTACAATTCTACAGCAGTTGATCCCGCTACGGGTTTCCCAACCGGTACATATTATGCTAGTGTAGCTGATGCTTTGGCAGCAAGTGAAACCCAGTTCTATGCATATAAGAAACTCACTAATGCTGTTTATGGTAATCCTGACGTATCTAAGCCTCTTGATGTCCTGACCCCGGTAAATCCTCTTTGGGATGCTTCTGGTGCTACTCCTGTTGAGTATGCTACTCCTGTAGGAGAAGCTCTGCTCGTTGCTCCTCAGCCCGATGGTAGTGTTGGTTACCAGCTGACAATTGAAATGGCTCAGGATGTTAGTGATCACCGCGTTATTGACTACTACAACATTGCTGTTGATGCTGAAAACAATGGAACTATTGTAACCTATTATTTTGCAACACAAGCTCTTGCTGATGCAGCTCAGGCATTGTTCGATGCTTGGGCAGCAACGACCTTCGATCCTTCAGATGCTACTAAGACCGCTTGGGATACTGCTCGCGCTGGCTATTCTACAAGCCCCATCGTTACTCCTTCAGCTCCTGTAACTAAGACTTCTTCTAAGACTGTTACATTGCTGGGTAAGGCAAGTGCAAGTGCAGGTGGTACAACCTATGCTCCATTCGAGGCTGGAAAGGTCTACACTGTTACTATCACTCTGAATGGTCTTGAGGATGTTAACACCGGTTCTAATCCTGGTGGCTTCACTCCTGGTGATGAACTCGACCTGGAACTTGACGAGCTCTAATCTGATTTTTAGGTAAGCAGCTGCTCCTGCAAGGCAGGGGCTGCTGCTCCTTCAAAATTCAAACAGTAATATATTATTTGAATTTATGAAGAAACTTTTTATATTAAGTTTGACAGTTCTGTTGTTTGGTGCTTGCTCGAACGAAGAGGAAAGTCGAAGCTTCAAGGGAGATGATAATCTTGAAGTTGACTTGGCTTCGTTGCAGAGTGATGTGCCCATTACGTTTGGAACTGTTGAAGGCGATGCATACGCCACTCGAGGTGCTGTCGTTTCTTTCGAGAGCGAGGTGCCGGATATGGGCGTATTTTGCATAGCTTCACATACTATTCTTACAGGTGCAACTGAGAACCGAGGCATCAACTGGAGTGGTGCTACTAGCGTTCCGCTTTACAATCTGTTGGGTGTATGGCAGAAGAATGTGAAAGCTCATATTGTCAATGCGATAGGCGTTACTGGTAAATTGGTGTGGGATGACATGACAGAACCTCACTTCTATCCCAATAAAGACTGGTATGGTTACGACTTTGTGTCTTATCATCCAAGGACAGATAGCATACAATATTTTGCTAGCTACATCGAGGCATTTATTCCAGTAGATGGAAATGACGATGTATTTATTGGACATGGTGAGCGTACTGGTGTCGACCACGAATATGCTTTCAGCAAATTTTACTTCCAAGATATTCCTGGGTCGGACGTTCCCACTTTCAACTATGAGCAGATGGTGGCTAAGCTAAACTTCCATTTCAAATTGAAGCAGGCTACTGATAAAGTCATCTATGTGGACAGCTTGGTGATCGAAGATTATCCCAATGTAATGCGTCTGCGTATCGCTCAGATTGTTAGTGGCTCATTCGTTTACCATCCTGATCGCGCAGGACTAACCACAACGACTACAGGTCCTCTTTGGATGCGTAATGATGATGATACAAGTATCAGTGGTAATACGTACCAGAATCCTTCGACCGGAGAACTCGACTATCGTTACAGACTTTCGACGACTCCTGTTACCGTAGGAGGAGGTTTGCTCATTCCACCAGTATCTGGAACGCATTCAAAGCGTAACCTTCAGTTAAGAGTATTCTTAAAGGATGATAGTGGTAATGTATATACTACTAATGAGGCGGTTACAGTTACCGCTCCTGCTGCAGGTTGGCAGAAAGCGAAAGAGTATAACATCAACGTATCTCTCTCAGCTCCGATTCTCATTGAGTCATACGCTCGAATTGACGGTTGGACAGAAGCTGTTGAAACCATTAATGCCAGTGACTAAGCGTAAATATGTAGTTAAACCCCAAATTCTCTCTATATACTACAGCAGCTACAATCCAGTAGCTGCTGTTTTTTTATCGGAAATTGGGGTCGGTTCCGAGTAATCCACTTTTTAGTCATTCCTTCTTTTCCCTTACCGAAATTTGGAAGTTAAGAAATTATTGCTTATCTTTGCAGCGAGAAAAGAAGAGAAAGGATCGATTATGACAACAACGATATCAATTCCCACGAGTGCGTATAATCGTGCAAAGGCTTTTGCAAAAGAGCGTAATCTTAGTATCGATGAGCTTTTTGTCGTTCTTCTGGGGCAGTTGACTTCGGAGGCTGATGTCGTGTGGGATTCTCACGATAGTGATATTCAACCTTATACGAGTGATGAATTGATGACTCGTATTGATGAAGGAGAAGCACAGTTTGAACGTGGAGAATGCAAAACTCATGAACAATTGATGTCTGAGCTGAAGGAAGAATTTGTATGGCTGAAGTAATCTGGAATAAACAGGCTGAATTGGAGTGGCGCAAGAAACTGATTTATGGATTAGATGAATTCGGCGAAACCACAGCTATTCAGTTTGTTCATAGAACTAATGACATTGTTGATATTATCAGAAAGCATCCAAGGGCAGGAATTCGTGAACCTTTACTTAGGGGAAGAAAGAAGATTTATCGATATTTTCATCTTGTAGGTTCACTTAAAATGTTATATTATTATCTTGAGTCTTCTGATACCATTCGTATCATTGATATCTGGGATTCTCGAAGAGAGCCAAATAAACTTTCAAAGAGGGTTAGGGGTAAGTGAAGAGGATAGGGTAAATCTGCGTTATCTGCGCTATCTGCGAGAATAATTCATACACGCTTTTCATTTTAATTCTGCGTGCGTGGAAATTGAGGTTCCGAATTTTCTATAGTAGTCTAGGGAATTCAGGAATTGTTCCTTGGTTCCCAGGTTCTCCCACCCATCGCTATCGCTACGATATAGCAACGACCTTCCAACGACCTTGCTATGCAATCTTTATTTTTCTGTTAAAAATTTGGCGGTGTCAGAAATGTTTCGTATCTTTGCAAATTGAATAGGTGATAAAAATCTAAAATGACATTTCTGCGAACTAAAACATATATAAAACTATTAAGACAATTACTTGTTGCGGTGATGCTTCTCATGGTCAGTGTGGGAGCGAAAGCCCAGATGGTGGTTGTGAATACAGAGGCGACAAGCGACCTGCTGATGGCTCCCAACGTTGGATTGGAGGTCGTTACGGGCAACCATTCTTCAGTGGGTTTCAATGTTCTTCATTCACCAAAACTGCTTGGCTTTGGACTTAAACTGTCAGCGATACAGCCTGAATATCGCTACTGGTTCTCTTACCGACCAGTCAACAAGTGGTTCGTGGGTGTTGGTGCCATCGGTGCCCTGTTCAATGGAACCTTTAAAGGTAAGGTGTATGATGGCTATGGCATCGGAGGGGGTATTACCTACGGATATGTGTGGAATATCACAGACCGTCTGAATATTGACGTACACAGTGGCTTCGGGGTGTTTTACTACAATAGGAAAGAATATTTCGAGGGCGATAACTACGATGTGGACTATACAGACAATGGTGCCCAGCGGGCTAATGCCTCTGGCTACTACCTGCTGCCCACAAGAATAGGTGTCTCGGTGTCATACATATTGAAATAAGACAATTCACATTATACAACGATATATGATGAGAAAAATAATCGCGTTGCTACTGCTGCTGATACCGTTGGCAGTGTGTGCACAGGAAGAAGACGAAACCATACAGGTTAGGGGTGTGGTGAAATTTCTGAATGATGCAGGGGAGGCAGTAGAAGGTCCTGAGGTGCTGTGGTATGGCATTATGGACAAGAAAATTGCACGCGAAGCATACAACAAACTACTGCAGGCCAAGCGTATAGATAACGAGGGTGACCGTGAGGTTGCCTTAGAGGCCTTGCGCTCAGAATATAATATCGACTCTCGTGCCAAGAAAGGACAGTTCAAGAAGAATGCTCGTGCCTCGATGACTATCGTCTTCGTGGATCAGGAGAATGGCGAGGTGCTGATGGTGGATATTGAGAAGGGCAAGACGCAGTATAACGACTTGGTGATGAAGTTGAAACAGACCAAGACGATTCTTGTTACGGGTGAAGCTTCGGAGGTGGCTATCAACGTGGCGACGACAGATGATGCTGACGACGGCAATGAGCGTTTCGGCATCATGATAAAGTTGCCGCCAGGAACAGCACGTACCGACTCGCGCATGATTATTCAGACGTATGCTGTGGACTGCTTGACGGACGATACTTTAGGCTATTTGGCATCGTTGGTGTTTGAAGGTGATATGTACCACCAGATGCAGGAGAAACGCATGGCCTTCAACTACGACAAGAACGATAAACTGGCTAAATTCTATCGTCGCAATGCGGTGCTGAAGGAGGATAAATATTTCGTGCTTGACACAGTTCTGATATGGCCCAAACCGGCAGGTATGAAGGATCGCTCATTCCGTGGTCCTTTCTCCTACGTTTTTGAGGACTTCCATCATCCGTATTATCGTACGGATATGGACGGAAGCTGTCTGAAACGTCGCCCGTTCAAGATGCTGGACTTCACCGCCGCTCTCCATGATATCCAGCTTACTCAGGAATTCTATGAGCAGGCAGAATCGAACTTCCAGAAGAAGAATACGAAGATTAACCTGCGCTTCGAAGTGGGAACCAGCAAAATGATTCAAGACTCGCTGAATTATGCAGAGCAGAGCAAGTTCGTGAAAGAGATCAGCTCCTATGGAAACTCTCTCGTAGAATTGACTATCGTAGGAGGTGCCTCGCCCGATGGTAGCATGAAGCACAACGAGGAACTGGCTCGCCAGCGTGCCAATGTGGCCAGGGGTATGTTGGGCAGGATTCCTATCACACCGCGCATTACCACGCAGGTCTATACATGGACTGACGTGGCCAACGCACTGCGTGAACAGGACAAAATACTGCAGGCTGAAAAAATTGAAGAGATAGTACAGGCGGGAGGCGACGATGTGTCGCAATATCAGAGGATAAAGCAGTTGAATTTCTATGATTTCGACGTGGTGCCAGTGCTGAACGGACAGCGTGCGATGCTGTGTAAATATATGTATCAGAACAACCGTCCTATGGAACCCGAAGAGTGTGTTCAGGCTTTCCGCCTTTACCGTCAGGCTTATTGGGAGGGTAGCAAGCACTTCTCGAATGGTGACTTCTACAACCTGTACGACCTGTTGGAAGACAGTTTGGAGATAGATACCTTGACAACGATAGCCTATCGTGAGATTTCTACGGTGCCTGAGTATGAGAAGGAAGTACCCATCTCGCCCTATATCTGTAACCTGAAGGCCATCCAGCAGATGAAGCGAGGAACACCCGATACGGAAATTCTGAAACCGTTCATTGACTTCAAACGCCGTGGAAAGATTGGTGGAGGCTACGGTATTGATGTGGACCAGTATGTAGCAGGTCGTGGTAAAATCAAATTCAACCGTCAGGAGATTGTCGCCAATCAGGCTGCGTGCTATTATATGAGTCAAAAGGTCGATACGGCCTTGTTCTTGATAGAATGGCTGAAAGACTGCAAGATAGAGAATGAAGGCATAGAACAGCTGGAGAACCTCATTAATCTGAAGAAGCTGCACTTCAAAAATCGTACTGCCAAGGAGGAGGCAGACTACAAGCGCGCCAAGAGTGCTGTGCTGGCCATGAGCAATGACAATAAAGCCATTCTGTACTCGGAGATAGAAGACTGGGGACAGCGCGACAATGCCATGCAGTACGTGAACCAGATGGACGATGGTAACCCTCGAAAGTGGTACCTTAAGGGAATGCTTGCTGCGCTGAATCTAGAGAAGAACAAGACAGAGGAACCCTTGGTGGCTGGAAGCGACGACGATGACGAGGAAGAAGGCGATGACGATAGCCAGTTCTATAAGTGGTCGGAAGATAAAGTGGCTGACTACCAGTGGTCGGAAGATCCGAAGAAGGTGGCTGCCTATGAGAACTATATGAAGAAACTGCTGGATTACCGCAATGCCCACGATGGAGAGGATCCTCCCTCGGCACCTGCCCAGACTGACCATGCACAGAATAAGTCCAAGACGGCTGTTGACGTAAATAAGTTCCAGGGCATTCCTCAGTACTTGGCATATTTCCAGCATGCCTTCGATCTTGATCCTACGAAGAAGTATTTCCGCTACTATGGTAATGAGAGTAATGTCTCGGAGGAGTTGCGTAAGAAGTATAAGTATAAGTTCAAGAACCGTCCACTGTATCGTGAGATGTTTAAACTGCTGAAAAAGCGTGATGGCAACATGATAGTGGTTGATAAGGAAGTTGAACCACAAACTGAAGCAGGCGAAAAGAAGGAGGACGAGCCTGAGCAAAAGAAAGAGGAGGAAGCTGCTTCATGAGAAAGTGTGTTGTTCTGTTGCTTTTCCTGTCCTTATGGGGTGTCGCCGCAATGGTTGCCAGACCAGTGGCCATGCCTTCGTTGGCCGTTCCCTCCGATACGACTCGCTATGGTGAGGATACTGAGGAGGATGAGGATGGTACTTTCGAGCAACGTGTGAAGCGACAGCCCAAGAACTATGTGGTGAATGGCTATAACGCTATTAACGATGTCATGGAAGGACGTTATGTCCCCAAGGGTGAGACTTTCCTTACCAAGCCTAAATGGTTGCGTAACGTCTATGTGCAGGGTGGATTCGGTCTTGAACAGATAGACCCGCCATCTGACGACTGGCGCATCAGTGCCATGAGCTATGCACAGTTGTCGGTGGGAAAGGACTTTAATAAGCTGAACTCAGCACGTCTGACATTCCACGGAGCATGGGGATCTGAACGTTTAAAGGAACAGAGGTTGAGTAAGTATGGCGTGAAGATAGACCATATGTACAACTTGTCGTCCTACTTCTCAGGATACAATCCCTCGCGACTGGTAGGCATGTCGACGATATTGGGTCTTGGAATCCAATCATCGAACCTTGAAAATGAGGGTAGCGGAATGTCGTTCGAGGGACACTTAGGTATGCAGTTCCGCTTCTTTACGGGGCCTAAGGCGTATATTGCCATCGAACCGTATGTCGGTGTGGGTGGCGATAATATGGATGTCAGCGGTAAGCACAACTGGCGTAAGACAGACGTGTTCTATGGTGCCAATATCAACTTTGTCTATTATCTCAACAATAACCTCTCGCCAGAGTCGCACAAGCGTTTGTTGGGTGAGGTAAACGAACATAACCGCTTGTCGTTGGACTCGCTGATGGAGAAGTGGCAACAGCCCTGGTTCGTACAGATGACGACGGGTGCTGCCTTTATGCAGGCTCAGCCCAATCTGAGTGCCAGTAAAACAATGGGCAGTGAACTATCGCTGACTGTTGGTAAGTGGTTGTCACCAGTGATGGGACTCCGGTTAACAGGATTTTCCAGAACCAATGTGTGGAAAGAATATACCATGTCGGGTGCCAAGTTCAACCGACCAGACTATGCCGTGGAACTACATAACGTCACAGTAGGTGGCCGACTGGAAGCGATGTTGAACCCGATGGGCTTTCTGAAGAATTTCTATTGGGACGCGCCTTTCGGATTCTACTTGGTAGGAGGCGCTGAAGTGGGATGGCTGCTGAAGTCGCAGACAGACAGACTGAGTTGTAGTACGATAGGATGGGGTGGTGGCGTCAACCTGTGGTATCAGATAAATCCTGGCATGAAGGTTTTCCTGGAGCCACGATTCATGCATAATGAGTATAAGATACCATATACCAACGTAGACTGGGTGAAGCGCTACTCTGATAACTATCTGACGCTGAACGTCGGTATGGCTGTGGAGTTCCGTGACGATGCCCGGTATTATTCGCACAGCTACTATCAGGAGTTTGTGGAAGACAGACTTCGCAAGGTGAGAATAGGACTTGGTGGAGGATTCCATTTCATGCAGACTGAGCAGGCAATGGTCGATGGTGGAGGACTGGGACTCAACGCAACGCTGTTTGGTGAGTACCACTTTAACCGACTGGCGAGTGTGCGTCTTGGCGCAGAGTTTATCAGTATGAAACGTTCGTCGCTGACCGATTATATTGACTATAATATGGACAATGCCGACGATGACTACTCACCGATGACGCGCAACGGACTATGGGATCACAGGTATAAATTCTTCCTGATATCTGCCAGTGGACAGGCGGATTTGAACTATTTGACCATGCACTACCAGCCACAGCCTTTCCGCCTCTATGCTTTTGGCGGCCCTACACTGGTCTATGTCATGAAGTACGACTATACCTTGGCACCACAGGAACGACTGATGCAGAACCACCGTGTGGAACCTGTCAATGCAGAGAAAGTGGGTATAGGTATTGGAGCACATTTGGGATTGAAACTGGAGTACCATATCAAGCCGAAATTAAGCGCATTCCTCACCACTACGGTCTATACACTTGGCAGTACTAAGATGCCCGGTATTAATTTTACTACACTGAAACTGATGGAGACCTTTAACATTGGTGCACAGTATGGTTTTTGAGTGAAGAACCTAAAATTGTAAATATGAAACGATTGTATATTCTTGTACTCTTTATGGCGGTTTCCGTCATGTCACAGGCGCAGAACGATGAGCGTGCATTAGCCGCTGCTATCGATACCATAGTTCGTATCTATAATGAACGCGACATCGTCGATGGCTTTGTGGAAGAAATCTTCCAAAAGCATAATAGGAGTGCGTATCTTGCAACACGTATCGCGAAATCGTATTATAATTATAACAAAGTGGATCCACCTGTCTTTAGGGATTTTCACAGAAGAGACACCACCAATGCTTTCAAATACATCAATCGTTCCATAGCGATTGATCCTAAATACGCAGCAGCTTATGTTCTTGCCAGCGATATATTAAGTTTTGAAAATGGTGTTGAGGGTAGAAAAGAAGCGATGAAGTGGCTGAATAGAGGTATCGCTGCTAATCCAACCGACTCTTCACTATATATAACATCTGCGGAATTGCTTGCCATCACTGATGCAGATGCGGCAGTGAATAAATTGAAAGAATTAAAAGAAAAAGATCCTAATTTCCCAGTCGATTTGCAATTGGGCCGTCTATACTATCAACTTTGGGACAAACATGGTATGGAACCGTATGCGGAGATGGCTGCTTCATATGATAAAGTAAGAAAAGAGGATATGACGGTTGGTGACCTTGAGGCATATTCCTTTGCTTTGTATGCTACTAACCAGATAGACAAAATGTATGATGTTTCTGCTTATGGTGCCAAGATCGCCCCTCAAAGCTATATGCTTACACAAAATGAATTCTATGGCTTGCTTGGATTAAAGAAATACAGTGAAGCAGTAGTCGTAGGTGAACACTTTTTAAAAAATACTAATCCATCGAAGCTGCAACCTCTTCATTACCTTCGCTATGGAGAGGCCTTGAATGGTGCTAAACGTTATGAAGACGCTATTGCGCAATATGACTATGTCCTTAAAATGGAAAATGCGTCAGAAAATAATATAGCAAC
>JAEEGG010016969.1_pt1 | contig 15041 bp, 18 predicted proteins | sample 9134161 | NCBI WGS metagenome assembly JAEEGG01 (sample SAMN16246543, study PRJNA631951) | gut metagenome | biome: gut microbiome; feature: rumen; material: CR-attached | host: Bos | place: Iran: Karaj | collected 2018-10
GAAGTTTAAGAGTGACACAGGGACAGGTTCCTCGTCACGGGGTACAAGAACCCTAAATACGCTGAATGAGACCGCGGCCTAAACCAGTTAATCGCTGAAGCTGCCTGACGGAAGCACCAAGGTCTCTCAATTTTCTTAACGCTTCACGCTGGCGTTCACGGTCAAGCTTCTGGAATTCCGAAGCGTTGGATGTTCCCGTCAGTTCTTTGATGACTTTCCAGGCTTCTTCGTCGGAGTATCTGTTGAATGCCTGTTCTTCGTCACCATCAAGGTAACAAGCATCATCTGGCAATGGTTCGTTAACTAATTCATTAAGGTTGTTGAAGGGTATCCTTTTGAGTACAGTCTGAGTGTCGCAAATCTGAAAGGCTGTTTCTACCTGACCAGTATATTCTCCCCAAGAGCTATATTCGTAATCTTTGACCTCTTTAACGATTCCTGCCTTGACGGGATTCTGGTGAATATATCGGAGTAGGGTGGTGAAGTAAGACATATCGTTGACAGGCTGGCTTTTGAAGCGTTCCCTGAAGAGGTGGCCATCACGAAGGTACTTATGATTGTAGTAATAAACGTAGCTGGAGGCTATGCGCTTGACAACGTTTCCGATGGTTTCTTCACGCTCACGGATAAGAAGATGGAAATGATTGTTCATGAGACAGTAGCCGTAGAGCGTGAATGAGGTTCCGCAGGGAAGTCCGAGATCATCATAGAGAACGCGCAGGCGGTCGAGGGTGTTGATGAACTGATAATAGTCCTCTGGCTCCTCAAAGATGTTCTGATGGTTGATACCTCGCATCATAACGTGGTAGATCTCAGTTCCTGATGTCTGTCTTGGTTGTCTGGGCATGATTGAATGTGTTGTCTTTATGACATATAACGCTGAATTAGCGGGAATATTGTAAAAAAAGAAAAACCTCAGCGCGTTTCACAACGAACCGAGGTGTGGATGTTTTACAGATTATACGAAAGCAGGTTTATAACCTGTCATCGCGAGCTTTGTGGGTGATTTTTCTCATAGAGCATTTTAATTTAGAGGGAAAATTTTGGCAGGAGCGTCTGGCTGGAGCGCAGCATACTCGATGCTGGCGGGAAAGCAGGGGCACTTTTTGGCTACGTGGGGCAACTCACAATGCCCAACGATGCGGGCATCGGGGTACTCAACGGTAAGTTCCTTCAGCAACTCGTAGAGCGAGTGCTTCTGGGCCTCTGTACGAGTGTCGGCGGGGGCGCCTTTCTCGTTCAGGCCACCCTCATACACAATACCGAGTGAACAGTAGTTGTAGTGGCGGGCATGGACGCCCTGGACGCTCTCAGACAACAGGGGGATGACACTGCCATCGTAGCGTACATAGTAGTGGTACGAGCACTGGCCATACTTGGCCTTGCCGCAGGCAATAAGGTTCTCCACGCTGAAGGGCATGTTGCAAGGGTTGGCCACGCAGTGAATCACGATGAGCTTGACTGACTTCAATGGTTTCATAACTTGTGGTTAAGGGTTAATGATTAATGTTTAACGGTTAAGGCATTATGGTTGAATAACCATGCACCATGAATCGTGAACCAAGAACCGTTCGTTAGAACCAATGCGGGGCGCAGGACTGGACAGCGATGGTGCCAAGAACAGTGGTAATGATGGTTGCCACAATTTGTAGCACCTGTTTAATGGTAGACCATTTGAACTTCATTTTGAACACGAATTTTACGAATTAGACGAATAAGATATCGAACACGGATGACACGGATTGAACGGATAAATGACTGATGCGATGCGCAAGTAGCGTTCACAGGAGATTTATTGGAATTACTGAATCACGGATCTAAGAATCTACGGACTCCTTTTTGTCCTGTCGCTTCTCTCCGGACACATCAGACATCAGCCATTATCCATCAGACCTCGTTTAGTTAGTGTCACCTGAGTCGTCGTCATCAGTGCCTTTGGTAAACTGGCGAGAGGCAACCTGGCTGCTCTGACCATCCTTGATGGCGATAGCCTTGACAGTTGCACTGTCACTCAGGGTGAAGGCAGACTCGTAGAGAGTGCTCTCAGCGGTAGGCGTACTGCCATCGGTGGTGTAGCGGATCTCAGCACCATCAGGGCCGGTCATAGATACCTCAGTAGTCTCCTCGAAAGGACTGTTACCAAGGATAGAGGGCTTAGCGACAGTAGGCGTTACAGAGCTGTTGCCTGATTCATGGTTAGAAGGTTCAGGGTTCACGGTTCCATTATTCCCTGATTCCGTAGATCCAGAGTTGGAAGACTTTGGTTTCGACTCCACGAGGTCCTTGACATTCATGAAGGCGGCTTTCTTCTTCAGCATCTTGGAAGAGAGGTTGTTCACATCGGTGCGGCTGGGGGCGAAGCAGAGATGAAGGCCCTTGATACTGGTGCCGAGGTTGAAGTCATCCTCCTTGCTGGCACCGGTGCTCTTGACAGAGAGGTAGAACGTGCCGAGTTCGCCGAACTGCACTTTCTTGCCTTCCAACAACTGCTCCAGGATACAGTTCTGAAGTTTGTTGGCTACACCCAGACAAACATCTTCGCCATAGACAGAGTTGTGCTCGGACATGTGTTTGCAAAGCTCCGAGTAGCTCATGGTCTTGGTGTTGACCACGCGACCGTACCACTTGCCAAAGGCGGTGGTCTTCTCGTTGTTGTTTTGAGATACTTTTACTAGTACGGGCATAATTTTAAGTGAAAAGTGAATAGTGAAGAGTGAAGAATTTGCTACCGCGCGACTTGCATTTTCAAACACTCACAGAGATTTTCTCTGATAATGCAAAGGTACAACATCTAGAAAGGGCATTGACGAAATAAGAAGAACTCTGACGAACATTGACGAAATAAGATGAACTTCGCATGCAGATTTTTTTTCTCCAAATGAGGTTCATCTGAAAGAAATAATCTGTGGGATCCGTGAGATCCGTGTGAGACAAAAAATAAAAAAATGAGGTTAAATATTCATTTTAACATCAAAATTACGTCGGAATTAAAAAAATAGTTGTAACTTTGTACGCTAAAATGTGCTAAGAGTTTACTGAATACTAACTTGACTATGAGCTTTGGATGTACTGTAAATAAGGACAAAAACGGAGCACTTCTGGCATATATCGCTGAGAAGAACCCCGATATTCATCTTCGCAAACTGCTGAAGATGGTCTATCTCATTGACGAGAAATTCATGGAGATGAGAGGATTTCCGCTCACTTGGTTCAACTATCTGGCGTGGGAGAAAGGTCCAGTGGCTCCAGAGGTGTATGCAGTGAAGACAGGTGCATTCAGCTCGTTTGTGCATTGCAAGAAGAACGAGGCAGGTAAGAATATCGTGACACCAGTGTTCCAGCACGACTACCTGATTGCCAAGCAGATGGAGGCGTATAGCCAGTATGAGAAAGAGATTATTGATAGCGTGATAGATGCATATAGCGCAAAGACGGCTGATGAGCTGAGTGACATTACTCACCAGAAGAACTCGCTGTGGTCTAAGATTGTAGAGGAACAGAAGGTGACGTTCGTTGACGGTAAGTCAGACGTTGAGATCCCTCTGACACGACTCAACGAGGGCAACGAGGAGAAGAAGGTTGTTTACGAAGAGGCCTTGGACTATATGCAATTCTGTAATGCTACATCATCATGCTAAAGGCTAAGAACATTATCTACGGTTTCTGTAAATATACCAATCCTCCGAAAAACAAGTATCTGATTTCGCTATATCGCAGCGAGGAACTGAACATCATTGCAGTGTTCCCTACTTCTCAGCATAGGGCTGGTGTAGCTACTCCCATACATGGCAGTAACATACGTGACGGAAAGGTAATCTCCTACGTGTTTGATGCAGGTCACCCCATTGGCAAGAAGAAGGACAGTGACGAGGATTTTTCTTTCCCGCTTCAGACAACCATTCCGTTTGACTACTGTTTCCGTGAGGGCGAGCAGGATGTACTGCTGAGGACGTTTGATAACCCGCAGGTGGTGGGTGTGCTGTCGGACAAGGAGTATATCGACTTGATTTATGCTTTCTATACGAGTCCATTGACGCCACAGAAATACAAGCCCATCTTCGATAAGATTCTTCAAGATTTCTTCTCTAACAAATGAGCGAAAACGATATCACCTACCAGATCCGTGTGACATTAAATACTTAACGGAATTTGACATGCTTCTTAGGAGGTTCTGGGTCTTCAGAAGGTAGCGTGATGTTGTAGTTGCGGCAGACGTATTCTAGCGCTTCACCACGAAGGGTATGTGCCTTGAGAGGACTGCCAAGCAGGGCAAGGTCGTCGCGACAGGTACAGAGATAACGGTAGAAGGTGGAATAGGAAACATCGGCCAAGATGGCCAGCTCTGATTTTTTATACGTTCTATTCATAGGGTTACTGAATTAATAGGGTTTGCACGTAGAATTCGATGAGAATTTACGCAGAATTCGATGCGAATGTAGCCTGAATATAAACGACCACGGATTTTACTGATTTACACAGATTAAAATATCCGTTCTATCCGAGTTATCCGTGTTCAAATATAAAATCTACTAAATCTATTTTCTGCGATTTCTGCTCGGGAGTGGCGTGCAGTTCCAGGAGATTGGAGATGCGGAGAGGGTAGCGGAAGGGATAGAGCTTTGCGGCTTGCTGGAGGACGGTGAGCCACTGCTTGTAGGCTTCGCCGGTCTCGTCGGTATCTGGGAAGACCACTACCTTGTGGTTCACCAAGGGGGCGAGGAGTTCAGGCTTGAACATCTGGAGGCCACCACAGGAGAGCCAGAGGAAATCGGGGAAGAGCTCGGAGAGAATTACAGCGGTCTTCTCTGACTCCACGATAGCAACTTTTTTAGGTCCCGCAGATTGCAACGCCACACTTCGATCTTCAGTCGAAGAAAGGGCAGATATGGCAGAAATTTGGCTGCGCGTAGCATTCTCCGAAGGAGACATTTCCGTTATTTCCTTTCTTTCTGCGGGACATAAAAGATGCAAGCCAAAGAGGCAGTGTTGGAGTTCATAGTTGTCGGGGAGTTTATCCTTCATCAATGAGTGAATCCAGGTGGGGTGGTGCTCCTTGTCGCGATGACAGTCGGGCTGGTAATACATGATCTTGCCGGTATGGACTTGTTGCTGAGCATCAATTTCCCAAAAGATAACACCACCTTCCTTGGTACAGCCGAGGCGATAGCGGGAGGCTGCGTGGCGCAGCTGGGTGTCCGATAGGTAGCCCGCAGAGACCACAGCGCGACAAAATTCTGAGTTAAGACTGAAACATTTTGTCACGAGGTCTGATGGAAGAGGGCAGAGGGAAGATGTGGTTTTGGAGCCAGCTGCGCTGGGAAATTGATCAGAATTGGTCCCAGAATTGTTCATTTTTGAATAAGATTTTGAGGAATTTCCAGCTGAAGGCTGCTTGTCCTCAATGAGCACAACGTGGAACTCGGAGACGAGCCAGTCGCAGGCTTCGATGAAGGTCTTGTTGTCGTAGTCCTGGACGAGGCGGATCACGTCGCCACCCTTGCCACAGACAAAGCACTTATAGATGTTCTTTTTTTTGTTGACGTGCATCGAGGGATGCTTATCATCGTGGTACCAGCACTTGGTACGCTTGGTGAGCTTGCCTATGCCATAGAGCGAGATGCCAAGTTTGGAGCAGACATCGAAGATGGGTACCTCGCGGATTCTTTTGAGATTTAAATCATCGTATTTCATATTTTTAAGTTCAGCCGCTATCGCGGGAAATAATACAGAATTGATCTCAGAATTATTCAAATTTATTTTGAGCCATTTTGATTAGAATTTTGAAGGATTTCCCATCGCAGATGGCTCGATTAAATACTTTTGCCGAAGGTGATGCAGCTGACCCCATACGTAATTCTCTCTACGAGAGAGAATGTAGTATGTGGGGGCCCCCAGAGCATTCACCGTAGGCGTTTAGAAGGCTGCGGTTAAGCGAGGGCAATGAAGCTCGCTTCAATTGCCGAGCGTGAGCAGGCTCTTGAACAAAGTTCAAAAGGGTAGATCCTGTTGGATGGGCTCGGGTGGTTCGGGCTTAGGTAGCAGGTACTCTTTCTTGCCGAAGGGATTAGTGGTGCAGAGGATGACCTTTTCGGTGACGGCCTGACGGAGGATTTCGTCATGAATCTTGTCCTTGACAGCATTGGTCTTGGCGTAGATCTCTGTCTTCAGGGCTTCCTCCAGATACGTCTGACCAGGTGTCATGATGTCCGTGAACAGCAGTTTCACATCAAAGACGTGCTTGCGGCCTTCCTTATGAGCATACTTCGGGTTCAGGTCGGCATACGGCTTATTGGGGCGACTGCCACTCTTCTCCATCTTAGCCACCATCTTGCGCTGAGCCTCGAACTGAGCCTCCAAGAGCTGCTTCTCGGTACAACGATACGGAATGCCATCATCGTTGACGGCAAACGATAGTGCATCGGGGATGTCATACTTTCGGGTGTCGGTCTGCGCCCACGTAAAGATGCGCTCTGAGGACTTGGCACACTCATACATCTCGAAGGCCTTGTGCTTCAGCTCGGTGCCTATCCAGCCACGAGGGTTGTGGTCTTCTATCGACTTGTTCTGGTGCAACACGCACACAATACAGCAGTGATACTCCGAGGCGAGATGCATCAGACGCTCCATGACGTTCTGGGCGATGACACCATCGTTGATGTCGGAGACCAAGTCACGGAGACCATCGAGAATCACCAGGTCGGGCTTACGATAGCGCACAGCCACTTCCAGTGACGGCAAACGCTCTGTCACAGGCTTTTGGCGGACATTAAACACGTCGAACTGCTCGCTGGGAAACTGATCCTGCTGGATGCCTGTCATCTGGCAGATACGCTGGCAGAGGATGTCTTTCGTCGATTCATCGCTCTGCTCGGTATCATACCACATGACGTGTAAACGGGTTGGCTCGATCCTCTGTAGGGAGAGCACTTCGTTGCGAAAGCACAGCGCCATCAGTATGCTGCAGACAAACGTCTTGCCGCTCTTGGCCTTGCCCGAGAGTCCTGTCAGCTCGCCGCGTGCAAAGCACGGTCGACCATGGAGTCGGAAGAGAAACTCCACGGGTGGGAGTTCCTTGGTAGGAGTAATTCTGAACGCTTCCAGCTCACGGAGCCGCTGCTCGTCTTCAGGGGAAAAGCCTGCCAAAGACAGTTCCCGCTGAAGAAGGCTTAAGGCAGTAGAATTAAGATTCATCATTCATCGTCATCCTCCTCTTTCTGTTTAGATTCGATGGCGTGCTGACAATCGAGGTCTTCGTCCTGATAGATGAAATCGGAGAAGAAGAACCAGTTGTTGTTGAAATCATCGACACCCATGTGAGCGGTGAGGCGAATCATGAGACGACAGAATTCGGATGCATAGCGCTCGGACAACAGGCGGTTGGCCTGGTTGCTGACCTGCGAAGGGTAAAAATCCTTCTCGGTATCATCGAGCACCAGGGAGCGCAAAAACTGCGCCTTAAAACGATTGAAAAGCTGGATACAGCGTTGTTCGCGATTGTGGTTCATAATTAATAAATGATTTAATAGGATTTATAATTTGATGAGTTATTAGAATTGTCGTGACAGGGTGGTACCGGCGCCAATGGAGACGCCTAATACTGGGTGGTCGCTGCTTTCGATGATCGGCCAGCGTATCGACATAGCTGGGCATGATGTGATCGAAAACATAGTCGATGGCCAGAAGGGCCCTTCGCTTACACTCCTCGCGACCAAGGTGGTTCATTGTGTAAAGAAGGATGCGCAAGAGGCGCTTAGAAGGAATGTTGCGGGGCTCGTCGGGCTTAAGCCACTTGCCGTTGACACCGGCATTCTGATCGAGAGCTGTAGTGAGCCCCTTAATGTGCTTCACTCTTTCGAGGAACCACGCCATAAGCTCTCGTTCTGGGCCTGCCTCCATAGGGAGGATTGGCGGAGTTTTTAAATAACTCATACTTTTTAAAATTTGCTTTTAAGTTATTAATTTGAATGGTTGTGGCGGTACTCTGACCGCCTTCGCATGCAAAGATACCACTATCCGCCGACATCATCCTGACGGCTATAGCCGTCAGGGTTCTTAAAAAGATTAACCTATTTAACGTTTGTTGATACGAAAATAGAAAATTATTAGACAAACGGGGTGCACGGAGGGTGCAAAACAACGGAAGGTTAATAATACGGAAAATATACAAATTAAAATCTAAGATATGAAGTACTTAATAGTAGTGGCACACCCAGATGATGAGGTGCTGGGTGCTGGTGCGTCGATATGGAAATGGGCGCATAGTGGAGATAGTGTGGACGTGTGTATCATGAGCACAGAGGCAAAGGCTCGGGCTTTCCGTCCTGAAGACAATGAGTTGGATGATGATCTGAATGCTTCGTCAGACTACCTTGGCATTGGTGCAAAGTATGAGGGTTCATTCCCGAATATCGAAATGAATACGGTGTCACACCTGAAGCTGGTACAGTTTATTGAATCTGCCATCAAGGAGAGTGAGCCTGATGTCATCATCACGCATCATCCTGCGGATACGAACAACGACCACTTGCAGACCTCGATGGCTTGTCAAGAGGCAATCCGCTTGTTCCAGCGTAGGCCAGAGGTGAAACGCGTGAAGGAGTTCTGGTATATGGAGGTGCCTTCGTGTACGGAATGGAAAATCAACAATGCCATGCAGGACTTTGTACCTAACTGTTATGTGGAGGTGGGTAAGGATGGCGTGGACGCGAAGATTAAGGCACTCTCGATGTATCGAGGCGTGATGCGTCCTTATCCTCATCCGCGTTCTGCGGAGTATATCTCAGGACTGGCAGCTGTACGTGGTAGCCAGTGGGGCGTAAACTATGCGGAGGCATTCGAGGTTGTACTGAGGAATTATTAATAGTATCGGTATGAAGGCTTTGCTAAAAGCTATCTGGCAATTTTGTTCATATCTGTTTGTACCACAAAAGAGGCATCATGAAGATTACTAAAGCGATATTGGATGATCTGACGGCGAAGGCCAAGGAGTCACCAAGGTTGAGGATGAACCTCGACCTGAGAAATAGTGCAGAAGATCAGTCGCAGCGCATGCTGAATGCCATAGAGCCGGAATCTGTAGTGCCCATACACCGCCACCAGAAGACTTCTGAGACGGTGGTATGTCTGAGAGGACGCGTAGTGGAGGAGTATTACGATGACTTGGAGCGGATATGCACGGAGGCCATTGAGCTGACGCCCAACGGGCCGGTAGTGGCGCTGAACATTCCCGCAGGACAATGGCACACGCTCCGCTCGCTGGAGTCGGGGAGTGTGATCCTGGAGGTGAAAGACGGTAAGTTCGAACCGCTGTCGGATGTAGACATCCTTGGTTAATGGTTCAAGGTTCATGATTAATGGTTTTTTATGTCCCGCAGATTTGAGCGTTCCCGTTAATCGGGAAGCGGCTTAAGCCTAAGGGATAAATGATTGTTTAAAGTCCCGCAGAATGTTTCGAGCAGCGAGAGCCATCAAGCTTGCTTGTTTGGCCGAGTCGCGAGGAACTTCGCTGAAAGCAAATGAATGAAATAGCAGAAATGAGCCTGATTGACAGGCTAAGAGAATTTGTTGAGAATGAGGCACGGTCTGGTTCCATGGATCCTGGCTGCATCACGCCACTGTATGTCTACAGGATGTGGGGAGGCAGCGTTTCGATGGAAGAGATTGAGAGTGCCCTGAAGGAATTACGAAGAGGCAATTTTTTCTAAGGAATTAAGGAACCAAGGAAAGGCTGCCGTGACGTGACATACAAGAGGGAATATGGAAGAACTATCCTTTAGACTCTTCATTATAAGAGTCAATAATTGTTTGAATTTGTTCTGTCAACGTTGGAATAATATTTTTAGCGACGTCCCAAACAATATAATAGTTCACTCCCATATAATCATGAACAAGCTTATCGCGCATCCCAGCCATCTCACGCCATGAAATGCTTTGCCATGCATATTTTACATCAGCAGGTATTTTCTTGGTTGCCTCGCCTATAATGGAAAGGCTTCGAGTGACTGCCCGTTTTAACGTCTCATCACTAAGAAACTGCTCCATCTGTACATCATCTGTAATGACGGAACGTATATACAGACATTCGTCAAAAATATGCTTCAGATATGGGATATATGACTTATACATATTCTACTTCTTTAAGAATCGTCTCTCCAATATATGGACTTAAACCTTTTTTCGTAACAACATCAAGTTTAATCTTGCCAAAGGCATCTTGAAGTATATTACATGCACCAATGAAGTTGAGGTATGTTTCCTGACCAGCATTGAAGTCAATCAGAATATCTATATCACTATTCCGGGTGTTCTCACCACGTACCGTTGAGCCAAACAAGCCCAACTGAGAAACACCTACTGCCATCAGAGGCATTTTCAGTGCAGAAAGACGATTTAATACAGATTTCTTATTCATACCTCCATTATTTTGGGGGCAAAGATACGAAATGTTTTTGAAAAATGCAAATGTATTCGCTTTTTAATATAATTCATTCAACTTTCGGAAGTTTGAAATGACAAAAACTGTGTTTTGATTTAAACAAAAACAATAAAAACACCACTCATGATGGCTATGGCCTTCGGCCCAACGTCCTGTTCTTCAGGCCTAGTGCCTAAGAGCAAGCTCTTGCACAGTCCAGAAGCCCAGTACGGTTTTGTTCCAAAACTCAGCCATCATGGTGGCAAAAACACCGGTTCTTCGAACCTAAAAAATTCTTGAACCCTGAAAACAGTTATGGTTAACGTTATCGTTATGGTTGAAAAATGTTTTTTAGCGAAGCGGTGTTTTTGCTTTTCGATGTTGAAAATAACGGAGTTATGTGATAAGGGGTGTGACTTGGCGTGAGAGCTTGCTCTTAAAGACAAAGGCATGGCACTTAGCACATGAGCTCTAGAAGAGCTACAAACATCGAAAAGGGTTTTTAAGGTTTTTGTTAGGAAAGTGTTTTTGTAAAGAACTGAAACTTAAATATAAAATAAATAAGGTAATATGTCAATCATAAGACGTGAGAAATCAAGGATAGGGATGTACCATGTGCTGGCACAGGGTGCAGGTAACAATGAGTTGTTCCACGACGATGAGGATTATCAGGTGTTTGTCTCATACCTGGACAGGCTGATGAAAGAGGCCTGGGTGGAGGATGACGAACCAGACAGGCCGTATTTCCATACGTATGCCTACTGTCTGACACCGAAGCAGTTCAGACTCATCGTGAAGGAGGAGAAATACCAGGTGAGTGCAATCATGCAGAGCATCTCGCAGTTGTACTCACGGTATTACTCGAGTAAGTACAACAACTACGGACCACTGTACCGCAGACGGTACTATAGTGAACCGATTAATGATGAGGAGCGACTGGAGGTGGTGATGCGGTATGTGCATCAGGAACCATTGAGGGTAATTGTCCCGCAGATTGCAACGCCACACTTCGATCTTCAGTCGAAGAAAGAGCAGAAATTGCAGAAAGTTGAGTTGGACGAGTGGGAATGGAGTAGTTGGCATGAGTATGTGGGGCTGGGGAGTGATTTGCCCAAGGTTTGCGAGAAGCCTGACACTTGTCATAGTCTGACGGCAGAGCAGTGGCGGGAGTTGCTGAGCAAGCCGTTGCCAGAGGGCACGAAGTGCTTGGAGCCGAAGGAGTACAGGGCACCGAAGCCGACGGAGATGCAGGTGTTGAGCATGGTGCGGCTGATGACGAGTGCCACGAACTGGACAGAGTTTAATGCGTTCCCGAAAGATGAGCGCCTGAAAACCATCAAGCAGCTGTTGCAGAATGGTGCCTCCATCCGGCAGATGGAGAAGCTGACGGGAATAGGGCGAGGCGTCATCCAGAATCTCTGATTTATTGTCTAAGGAATTAAGGAATAGCTTACGCACGCGAGTCAATGAAAGAATTCCTAAGTTCTCACACCTAAAGGTATGAGTGTGGCGTTGCAATCCTAGGTTCCTTAGAAAACAAGAAATCAAACAAAAACCAGAAAAACACCATTCAAGAGATTGTACTCTTGCCAGAGTACTAACAGTATCAGCGTTAAACATTCTCACACCTAAAGGTATGAGTGTGGCGATGCAATCATTGAGAGCAAGCTCTCAGATAAGTTTCCCACTAATCCCGTTACCCTTTCAGGGCTTCAATCTCTTTCATGGAAAAAACCTCGCTTCGCTAAAAAACAATTTTCTCATAGTAAACCTTAACACCTCAACGGTAACGAACACAGATTTTGAGGTGAGGTAGGGGAGAGCCGAGGATGCACATCGCATCCTCGGCTCTCTGCGTATAGTATCACGGATTGCACATCAGGTATGTCATGTACTAGGTCCTAAGCATACTCGCAAGTGATTTCTTGCTAAAAAATTTGTTTTTATCAAATATTATCTGTAAATTTGCCGTCGAAATGATGGCATGGTGCCGTCATAACATTGTGTCAGGGGACAGGTGCGTGACACAGGTGGGGCGGATAGCTTATTTTGCTCTTTGAATAATGCCTCGGTCTATGCCTGTTAGTCTTTGGAGTTGATGGACGGATGCTCCAAGTTCCTTGAGTTGAATGAATGCCTGCCGCTGGGTTGCTCTGTCGAGCTTCTGAAAACACGAGAATTTTTTTTACAAAAACCGAAAAAACTCTCACTTCAGTATGTGTCGGACTTATAGTCCTTACAAGATGAAAGGCATACATTTTCCTTGTGTGCTAGCACCCAGATAAAATGTCTGTCTCTCATCTTTGGCTCTTACAGAGTCACCACATACTTCGTGAGCAAAAACAACGGCTTTTCAAGCCTAAAAAACAAATATTACCATGATTGAGCAGTGATGTAATGGGTCTTGGTTAAACCCAAAATAGGAAAGAAAGTGCACAGAAATGAGCAAAAAGCGTTAATAATTTAAAAAAACACCATCAAAAGGAGATATTTTGCCGTAAAAATTTTACGGAATAACGAATAATCACTATCTTTGCACTCAAATAGGTATCACTTTAAACGTGTTTTGGTTATGCTGACTAAATTTGCAGTAAAAAACTATCGAGGCTTTGTAGATAGAATCGAGTGGGATCTGTCTCATCCAAGTAATTATTCGTTCAGCCTATATGCTGTTAAGGACAATATCGTCAAGAATGGTATCATTTATGGTCCGAATGGCTCGGGTAAGACAAACATTGGCCTTGCCTTGTTTGACATAGTGAATCACCTGACTCAGAAGTTCAAAAAGGCCGATTACTATAATAATTTTATCTTTGCAGGAACGCCTAACGCACTTGTAGAATTTGAGTATTCTTTCTTGTTCGATGGTCAAGAGGTGGAATACACCTATTCCAAAATGAGGGATGGCAGACTTGTAAATGAGGCTTTGACTGTGGATGATAAACAGGTTTTTGAGAGAAAAGGTAAGACATTTGTAATTGACGACAATACGTTCCCCATGGATGCGAACGTCAAGAAAGGCTTGGCAGAAAATGCCAACCACGTTTCTGTTGTGAACTTTCTACTTACCTCATATCCTCTGGTCAAAGACAACTATCTGATTAAACTGCGGGATTTCGTGGATGGAATGCTGTGGTTCCGCAATCTGGATATCAGAGAGTTCATCGGTCTTGAGAATAACATATATAGGCTTGACGAGTTTATCATTAAGAAGGGACTCGTTGATGACTTCCAGAAATTCTTGAATATGGTCAGCGGACAGAGTTTTACGTTCGCCAAGCCTAATGTCAACGACAAAGTGTTGTTGTGTAAATACGGCAGCGAAAAGATTCCATTCGATATGATTGCCTCTACGGGTACTCATGCCCTGATGCTGCTTTATTTCTGGATTCAGAAAATGAATGAGGCTACATTTGTCTTCATTGATGAGTTTGATGCATTCTATCATTTCGAGTTGAGCTATGAGGTGTGCAAGCGCCTGTTCGCTCTCGATTGTCAGGTGTTTACTTCATCTCATAACACCTATTTGATGACAAACGACTTACTGCGTCCGGATTGTAACTTTATCCTTAAGGACAACAAAATCAAGGCATTGTGTGATTGCACACCCAAGGAGCTTCGCTTTGCACATAACATCGAAAAGATTTATAGGGGGAATGGATTCCAGGTATGATATTATTTATATTTGAAGGTAAAGAAAGAGAGCCTTTCCTCTACAAAACGTTGGAAAGGCTCTATATGCCAAAAGGTAATGACAACATTATCTGCACTTTCAACAACAATATCTATGAGCTCTATTCAGAGATAGAATCTCTTGATGATGATGGCGATATTGTTTCTATGCTGAGAGAACGTCTTGCCAATCGTGGAGACGCCACACTCGATGGCATCAAGACATCGGATATATCAGAAACTTACCTTTTCTTCGACTACGATTTCCAACATTCCCATCTGTCGCTTGAAGAGATAAATTCGCGTGTGCAGAATATGCTTGAATTGTTTACGGATGAAACTGGAAATGGGAAGTTGTATGTCAACTATCCGATGATAGAGTCAATACGGTATACTAAAGAACTGCCCGACAAGAATTATGTGAATTATGTCGTCAACCGCGCTGATTGTCATGACTTCAAACGCCTTGCAGCCGAGTTTTCATATTATGACAATTTTGACTATATTCTGTTTGAAGATGGTGAAGTGCCGACGAAAGAAAAGTATTTGCTGATTAAGGATAATTGGGAGTATTTGACTCAAATGAATGTTTGCAAGGCTAATTATATCATATCAGGTAGCAATAAGATGCCTGACCGTAAGGACGACATCAATCAATTGAGGCTTTTCGCGTCGCAGAAAGAAAAATATGTTGATATATCAGGGTGCGTTGCCGTATTGAATTCTTTTCCATTGTTTCTCTACGAATATCTAAAATAATAAAGTGTAAGATGCTAAAAACCTCAGCACACATTGCTGCGGGCTGAGGTTTGTGGATTTAGTGACGAGGGGACAGATACTGTTTTAAAAACCAAACATTTGTGATGAAAAGTGAGGCGTTTTAACAATTCTTGTCATTTAATTGCATTTACACGCAGCATTCATGCCCTGTTTTCAATGTAAATTGCGACAGGGC
>JAEEGG010016970.1_pt1 | contig 15040 bp, 9 predicted proteins | sample 9134161 | NCBI WGS metagenome assembly JAEEGG01 (sample SAMN16246543, study PRJNA631951) | gut metagenome | biome: gut microbiome; feature: rumen; material: CR-attached | host: Bos | place: Iran: Karaj | collected 2018-10
GTTTTTCTTCTTAAGTTGTTTGGCCAATGATTTGAGGTTTGGCCAAAATGGGGAAAAAGGGGAAAAAGTTGGCCAAAAGAGGGGAAAATATGGGGAAAAGCAATTCTGCAGCATCATTATATAATATAATAAGGAACGCGAGAAGGATTAGATGCTGAGCAATCATCATTTCTATCGAATAAATAACAATCTAATTGAGGATGTCAGGGACAGAAGTTGCATATTTATTGCAAAAGAAGTGTATAATTGCAAGGTTTTGCAAGAAAATGAGGGTAAATATGCATTTTTTGCGGTTTTTCTTTGGATATTCGACTAAAAATGAATACTTTTGCGGGCAAATTTAAAAAAGCCTGCGAAAGTTAGTAATAAAACCAATATATAATTATGGCAGAACAATTAGAAGTGAAAGAGCTCGACCAGGTGGTCGTACGCTTCTCGGGTGACTCTGGCGACGGTATGCAGTTGGCCGGAAACATCTTCTCTACGGTTAGTGCCACCGTTGGTAACGGCATCTCTACATTCCCCGACTACCCCGCTGATATCCGCGCCCCGCAAGGCTCATTGACGGGTGTGAGTGGTTTCCAGGTACACATCGGCGCTGGTAAGGTTTACACCCCTGGCGACAAGTGCGACGTGCTGGTGGCCATGAACGCTGCTGCACTGAAAACGCAGTACCGTTATGCCAAGCCAGGTGCGACGATCATCATCGACACCGACTCGTTCGGTCCGAAGGATCTGGAGAAGGCTCAGTTTAAGAGCGAGGACTATCTGGGTGAGATGAACATCGACCCCGATCGTGTGATCCAGTGCCCGCTCACCACAATGGTGAAGGATTGTCTGGCTGACTCGGGTATGGACAACAAGGCCATGCTGAAATGCCGTAATATGTTTGCCCTTGGTCTCGTCTGCTGGTTGTTCGACCGCGACCTGAACTTAGTGGCCAACTTCTTGCGTGACAAGTTCGCCAAGAAACCTGCCATCGCCGAGGCTAACATCAAGGTGATTCAGGCTGGTTATGACTACGGACACAACACCCACTCCTCTACAATCAATGTGTATCGTGTGGAGTCGAAGGAAAAGGTGCCCGGACGCTATATGGACATCACTGGTAACAAGGCTACAGCCTATGGTTTCATCGCTGCTGCCGAGAAGGCTGGTCTGAAGCTCTACTTAGGTTCGTACCCCATCACCCCTGCAACGGATGTGCTGCACGAGCTGTCGAAGCATAAGTCGTGTGGTGTGATCACCGTTCAGTGCGAGGATGAGATCGCTGGTTGTTCGTCGGCCCTCGGTGCTTCGTTTGCTGGTGCACTGGGTGTAACATCGACCTCTGGCCCTGGTATCTGTCTGAAGAGTGAGGCTATGAACCTCGCCGTCATCATGGAGTTGCCATTGGTAGTACTCGATGTTCAGCGTGGCGGTCCTGCCACGGGACTTCCCACTAAGAGTGAGCAGACAGACCTCTTGCAAGCATTGTTCGGTCGTAACGGTGAGAGCCCCATGCCTGTGATGGCTGCCACCAGTCCTACCGACTGCTTCGATGCTGCCTATCAGGCTGCCAAGATTGCCCTTGAGCACATGACACCTGTGGTATTGCTCACCGATGCTTTCGTTGCCAACGGCTCAGGCGCCTTCAAACTGCCTGAGATGGCTAAGCTCGATCCCATCAATCCACCTTATGTACCTGAGGAGCTGAAGGGTAAGTGGACACCGTATATGCGTGCTGAGAATGGTACCCGCTACTGGGCAGTGCCTGGTCGTGAGGGCTTCGCCCATATCCTCGGCGGACTGGAGAAGGACTCTAACACGGGTGCCATCTCTACGAATCCAGAGAACCACGATCTGATGACTCGTCTGCGCCAGCAGAAGATTGCGAACATCCAGGTACCCGACCTCGAGGTCGATGGCGACGCCGATGCTGATCTGCTGATCGTAGGTTTCGGCTCTACCTATGGTCATCTGCGTTCAGCCATGGATGAGCTCCGTGCTAAGGGCTACAAGGTAGCTCAGACCCACTTCAAGTATCTGAACCCACTGCCGAAGAACACGGCTGAGGTACTCTCTAAATATAATAAGGTGGTAGTGGCTGAACAGAACATGGGTCAGTTGGCAGGTTATCTCCGCATGAAGATTGATAACTTCGTACCTGAGCAATTCAACCAGGTGAAGGGCCAGCCATTCGTCGTAGAAGAGTTAGTCAACGCATTCGAAGACATCTTGAAGAAGTGAAAAGTTAAAAGTGAAAAGTGAAAAGTTAAGAGTTATGGAATTTACAGCACAAGATTTCAAGAAAGGCCAGCCCCGTTGGTGCCCTGGTTGTGGCGACCACTTCTTCCTGGCTTCACTCCATAAAGCTATGGCCGAAATCGGCGTAGCTCCCGAGAACGTCGCAGTCATCTCCGGTATCGGTTGTTCGAGCCGTCTGCCCCATTACATGGCAACCTATGGTATGAACACCATTCACGGACGTGCCGCTGCCATCGCTACTGGTGCAAAGGTCGCTAACCCTAACCTCACCGTATGGCAGGTCAGTGGTGATGGTGACGGATTGGCTATCGGTGGTAACCACTTTATCCACGCCAACCGTCGTAATATTGACCTCAATATGATTCTGCTCAACAACCGCATCTACGGATTGACGAAGGGTCAGTATTCTCCCACCTCTCCCCGTGGATTTGTTTCAAAATCAAGTCCTTACGGCACGGTTGAGGATCCTTTCCGTCCTGCAGAGCTCTGCTTTGGTGCCCGCGGACATTTCTTCGCCCGTTGCGTGGCTACCGATGCCAAGGGTACTGTTGAGGTACTGAAGGCTGCCTATGAGCACAAAGGTGCCAGCGTGACTGAGGTACTGCAGAACTGCGTGATCTTCAACGACCACTGTCACGATGTAGTTTACAACAATGAGGGTCGTAAGAAGAATGCCATTTACGTGAAGCACGGTGAGAAGCTCGTGTTCGGTGAGAACAATGAGTTCGGACTCGTTCAGCAGGGCTTCGGCTTGAAGGTGGTAGAGATTGGTAAGGACGGATACACCCTCGATGATGTACTCGTTCACGATGCTCATTGCGAAGACAATACCCTCCAGCTGAAACTTGCTATGATGACCCCAGAGGATGGCTTCCCCATCGCCCTCGGTGTGATTCGCGACGTAGAGGCTCCTACCTACAACGAGGCTGTTTATGCCCAACTCGAAGAAGTATCCGGCATGAAGAAGTATCATAACTTCACCGAGCTCTTGGAAACCAATGATATTTGGACGGTAGAGTAACGAGTTTGTAAACTCCACATAACAATCATCCCTTGCCATATTCGGTAAGGGATGATTTTTGTGTATTTATACACTCAATATTCGAGAAAACTTGATTTAAAACAAGAGTTTATAAAGAATTCTTCGTACCTTTGCGGGCGATTTCGCGATAATTCAATCAAAATCAATAAGATATGTTTCATATTTACGAAGGATTCCACCTCGTTGATGCATACCATAAGATGCGGCATCAGCGTAAATACCATCCCGCCGATGGTACCAAACGCGCTATCAAGATTGCCTTGGTAGCATTAGTAACCTTACTTCTCTGGAACATGCCTGCCGAGTGGTATGGCATTCAGAATCTGACCGTTATCCAGCAGCGTATCATTGCTATCTTTGCTTTTGCCACGCTGATGTGGGTGCTTGAGATTGTTTCTTCATGGGCCACATCGGTAGCAATTATCGTGCTGATGCTATTATTCTGTACGGATAGTGGTGTGTTACCAATGGTTAACGAGGAGGAAGTAGGCAAGCTTCTCAGTTATAAGGGCGTGATGGCAACGTTTGCTGACCCTGTGATTATGCTGTTCATCGGTGGATTCGTATTGGCTATCGCTGCCACAAAGACGGGACTTGACGCCCAACTGGCCAAGGTGCTGCTGAAGCCTTTCGGCACACGCAGTGAGATGGTTCTGCTGGGTTTCCTGCTTATCACCGGTTTGTTCTCGATGTTCGTGTCGAACACAGCTACCGCAGCTATGATGCTGACCTTCCTGACACCTGTGTTCCGTCAGCTGCCCCCCGAGGGTAAGGGTCGTATCGCCTTGGCCATGAGTATCCCCGTAGCCGCTAACCTGGGTGGTATGGGTACGCCAATCGGTACGCCGCCAAACACCATCGCCCTGAAATACCTGAATGATCCTGAAGGTTTAAATCTGGGACTTGGTTTCGGTCAGTGGATGATGTTTATGTTCCCGCTGGTAATGGTGTTGCTTTTCATTAGCTGGCGTATCCTGCTGAAGATGTTCCCCTTCACCCAGAAACGTATCGAACTGAATATCGAGGGTAGCATGCAGAAGGGTTTCCAGTCGTGGGTCGTTATCGTTACCTTCTTTGTAACGGTAGCCCTCTGGCTGCTCGACCGTGTGACGGGTATTAACTCATACACCGTCGCTATGGTTCCTTTCATGGTGTTTGCCCTAACTGGTGTCATCAACAAACGCGACCTGGAGCAGATCAACTGGAGTGTCATCTGGATGGTGGCTGGTGGTTTCGCACTTGGCTATGGTCTGAATGCCTCTGGTTTGGCTGCCAATGCCGTAGAAAGCATCCCCTTCGGAGCTTTCTCACCGCTTCTGATCCTGATTCTTGGTGGCGCTATTTGCTACCTGCTCAGCAACTTTATTTCGAACTCTGCTACAGCTGCCCTGCTGATGCCAATCCTGGCTATCGTCTGCGGTGCTATGGGCGACAAACTTGATCCTATCGGTGGAACGCCAACCGTACTGATTGGTGTAGCCATTGCCGCTTCGAGTGCTATGATCCTACCGATCTCTACGCCACCGAATGCACTGGCCTTCGCCACTGGCTTCGTCAAGCAAAAGGATATGGCCCGTATGGGTATCATCATGGGTGTCGTCTCGATGGTATTAGGTTTCGGTCTTGTCTACCTGATGGGAACGCTGAAACTGATCTAATAAATAATGCCTCGCCAATCGGCGGGGCATTAATCTTAATACTTAAAGCTCGAACCTCCTACGAATTCACGCATGATACTCGTGGGAGGTATTTCTTTATCGCTGATGGGCAGGAAATAATGGATAAACCTTAGCAGACGATGGGCTTCGGCATATTCAGGACAGTTCTTTGGCACTGACGCCAGAATAATCTCGGCATGAGTACGTAACACGGCGAACTCGATATTGAGGGCTGAGTTGAACATCACATCAGCAGTCTCCTGGAAAGGGAATATCCATTGATCCTCAGCTTCACAGACACTCTTCCACTGACTGATCGTCTCGCGAGCCGTATAGGCACCCTTGTTATAATCGCGAATGATTCGGCGCAGCAAACGGTTATCCTCGGTGGGAATCCAGTTGTGGTCGTCGAGTGAGATACTTGTCAAGGCAGAGATATAAATCTTATACTTGGCAGAATCGGGCACTTGTTGGGTAAGCAAAGGGTTCAGCGCATGGATACCCTCAATAATAAGGATGCTATCGTTGGAGAGGCGCATTTTCTTACCATTATATTCCCGCTTACCCGTTACGAAATTATACTCGGGCACTTCAACTGTCTCGCCTTTCATCAGACGGGAAAGGTGCTCGCCCAGCAGCTTGTAATCCACTGTCTCGATATTATCGAAGTCATATTGGCCATTAGGAAGCTTGGGAGTATCAAGACGGTTCACAAAATAGTCATCAGTAGAAAACGAATAAGGTCGCAAGCCACAAGCCAGTAACTGGACAGAAAGGCGTTTACAGAAAGTAGACTTACCAGAGCTGGAAGGGCCAGTAATCAGTACCAGACGAATGGGATCCTTCTCGCGATGGAAGCAGGCATCGATCTCCTCGGCAATCTTCACAATCTTCTTCTCCTGCAGGGCCTCACTTACTTGAATGAGTTCGGAGGCATATCCTTTGAGGATGGCTTTGTTCACACCGCCCGCATTCGAGAGATGCATGATGATATCCCAACGCACCTTCTCGGCAAAGACCTCAAACGTACGAGGCTGATCAACCTTCTCTGCCAACACGGAAGGATTGTTCTTATCGGGCACCCTAAGCAACATTCCGTCATGGTAGCGCTCTAATCCCCACACCTTCAGATAACCTGCCGATGGCACCAACGGACCATAATAATAGTCGATCGTATCACCCAATGTATAATAATAGGTATAAACCTGGCCGCTCGTTTCCAGCAATTTCACCTTGTCTGAGAATCCCCGTTCAGTAAATACGCGCACGGCCTCTTCGAGTGTAGCCTCCGTACGACGGAAAGGCATATCGGCATCGATAATCTCATGCATTCTCTGACAGATCTTTGTCACATCGTTATCAGTCAAAGGAGCATTATCCTTCTTCTTGAAATTGCAGTAGATGCCCCTTGACAAAGGATGTTCGATGAAGAGTTTGCTACCAGGGAACACATCGTTCGTAGCCTTATAGAGCACGAAACAGAGCGAACGAGCATACACACGACGGCCTGAGCCGTCGGAGGCATCGATGAACTCTACATCACGGTTCTGATACAAACGGAACTTCAGACCTTGCGACACATTATTCACCTTGGCAGAGACAACGGGATATGGCAGTTTTATATCGTCGGCAAACTCCTGCCACACGTCGAGCAACGAAGTCCCCTCAGGAAAACTCTTCGTCTTATTATTGTTCTTACAACGAATCTGGAGCATAGGCTATTTACTTTTTAAAGCTTCTCTCCATAGCAAAGATCGCCACAATCGCCAAAGCCTGGCACGATATACTTATGCTCATTCATACCCGGATCGACAGCAGCACACCAAATGATGCTATCATCAGGCAACACACTCTTTACCACCTCAAGACCTTCGGGCACAGCAATGACACTACACACATGAATCTTCTTGGGCTTACCTGATTTCATCAGTGCCTCAACAGCTGCAGCCATCGAACCACCAGTAGCCAACATCGGATCGACAATGATCAGCGTCTTTCCCTTCACGCTTGGCGAAGCCATATATTCGGCATGAACACCCACTTCGGTATGTTCACGGTTGGTATACATACGATAGGCAGATACAAAAGCATTATCAGCATGGTCGAACACATTGAGGAAACCCTCATGGAAAGGTAATCCCGCACGGAGAACGGTAGCCACCACCAAGTCCTCTTTTGGCAGGAGAATATCAATCGTACCAAGGGGCGTGGTAATGGTTTTCGACTTGTATTCCAAGGTTTTAGAAAGCTCATAAGCCATTATCTCACCTATGCGCTTGATATTATGACGGAACAAGAGCCGGTTCTTCTGATAATTCTTGTCGCGAAGTTCCGACATATACTGGTTCATCACTGAGTTTGTTTTACTGAAATTAATAACTTCCATAATCCTATTGTTTTAAGTTCTGGCGGCAAAGGTAATAAAAAAAAGGGGGATGTCCAAGAAAACATCCTCCTTTTTTGATTTTTCATTTTTTCTATTTGAATTTATAGGGAAGGTCACCCTTTGCCCAGTTGGTGCCATCACCCCAGCCAGGGTTCTGCTCAAGTACTCCTTCCGACAGGGTTACCTGATCCTCAGGAATCTTGAAGAAACCACCGCCTGTCTCGTTGTAACGCTGTATGAAATCGTTGGTAAAGGCATATTCGCCAGGGATACCCTGATTGGTAATCTTGTTACCCACTTGGTTCTTCACCTTCTCACTGACATCACCCCATCGACGCAGGTCGTTCCAACGCAAAGCCTCGAAACAAAGTTCATAGCGACGCTCTTTTTTCAGGTTAGCCAGACTATAGGGGAGATCAGGCAGTTTGGCGCGTTCACGAACAGCATTCATTCCGCTCTTACCATTATAGATGGTCTTTCCGTCGGTGAGCTCAGAGTGCATCAGCAGCACATCAGCAAAGCGCAACCATACCAGCGACTGCGTCAGACCCGTCTGGCGGTTGTTCTCACTACCATAGAAGTAACCATAGCTGAGCATACGTTGACCTGTTTCTGGGTCGATGGCCTCACAGCCGATATACTTTTTAGCCAACAGGTTAGTATTCTCCACCTCCTTGGCAGGATCACCTTTATAATTAGGAATCTCTACGGCACGATCACAGATAGAGCCTACACGACGATAGTCGCCAACATAGTCAGGATCGGCAGCCCAGTCTGTCCACAGTTTTTCGCATACAGGACCGTTGGAGTAACCTTGAACAGAGAAGGGGAATGCATCGGCAGTGGTCTTACGAAGGCCATAGAACTCTACGATACGATTATGACGCAACTGATCATCTGCACTCCATCCTGGCTTGTTTGACATCTTAACGGCAAACATATTCTCCTTGTTCTCATCGGTTTCCCAATTCAAACCATTCTCAATGTCATATATGTAATCCTTACCCGTATAAGGATTCGTGTACGGCCAGAGGTTACGCTGATCGGAAACCAGACCATAACCACTATTCTGGATACAATCCTCAAGCCATGTAGCTACTTGCGACTTAGAAATGCTGCCACCCTCTGCCAAAGGCAGTTCGCTCTTGTTATAGAAACCAGTATAGAATAACCATACACGAGCCATCATACCCTCAGCCGTCCATTTCGACACACGACCGTCGCCAAACTCAGGATACTTGGTTGAAGGACCTATCTCGATGGCATTTTTCAAATCAGAAGCAATCTGGGCATACACCTCATCGGGCATTGCTTTCGGAAGATTCTGAGGGTCTGTAGAAAGAACCAAGGGGACACCATTGAACACCTGAGCCAGATTGAAGTAATACCACGCACGAAGGAAATATATTTCGCACAACAACTGGTTTTTGGACTTTTCTGACGACCATGACGTAACGTTGTCGATTGTTTCCAAAGCATTGTTGGCACGGTTGATACCAGCATAACGCTGCTGCCATAGCGGTTTCATCCAGTCAACATATGCGTTCATCAGACGATCAACACCCTGAGCACCAATATTACTCTGACTACCACCACCTAAACGGTCGTCAGAGGCGATATCGAAAATGAAGAAGGGATCTTCCTCAGGATCGGCCAAGTTACGGTTCATCACGGAATAAATACCATTTACCATCTGAAAGGCATCGGTCTCGTTGACAGGGAAGTTCGACGTATCCTTCATGGTGAGGTTATCCGTATCCAGGAAATCATCACAGGCCGCGAAAAGCATCACACAGAATAATGATGCAATGATATATTTAATTTTCTTTTCCATAATTGTAATGAATTAAAAGTTGATGTTGAGACCCACCTGCCAGCTACGTGAAGAGGGATAGTATCCGCAGTCGATACCTGATGCCCAGCTTGCACCGTTGCCGTAGCCTACCTCAGGATCCATACCAGAGTAGTTGGTGAAGGTGAAATAATTGCTCAGCGATACATACAGACGACACTTCTGTACTGGCAAGGACTTAGCAATACGCTTGAAGTCGTAACCAAACGAGATTCTTGAGATCTTAAAGAAGTCTGCATCCTCAATCCATACACGAGAGATTTCCGACATATTGGCGGTCTTACCATCAGAGAAGCGCGGGTAACGGTTGGTGCTACCCTCACCAGTCCAATATTTCGTATATACATCTGTACAATAGTTATCATCGGGATGGTCGGAGAATTGACGATAGCTCTTAGCCACCTGCTGACCGAATGAGCCATAGCCATTCAGACCAAAGTCGAATCCCTTGTAGGAAATATTAATATTCAGGCCAACTGTAACATCAGGATTAGGATCACCGATCATCGTCTTATCTTCATCGCCCTTATCGATCTTACCATTGCCATTCACATCCACAAACTTCACATCACCAGGCTGTAATGATTCACCCTGCAAAGAGTTTGCCTTGTCACCACTACAGTTACGGTTCAGATAATCCTGCAGATCCTGTTCATTCTGGATGATACCTTCCATTTCGTAACCCCAGAAGTAACCGATAGGATAACCTACTTGGATACGATAGAGCTCGGCTGTATTCTGGGCGATGGCATTAGAACCGCCATGGATAATACCCTCTGAGTTTGCCAGACGGGTTACCTCATTCTTGTTGTGTGTAAAGTTGAATGCAACACTATAAATAAAGTCCTTACCAATCCTGTCGTTCCAGCTCAACTGTACCTCAATACCCTTATTCTCGATATCACCACCATTAATATAAGGTGCACCTGTACCATAAGAGAGCAGCATCGGAGCACGAACCAACCAGTCCTTTGTAGTCTTCTTATACCAGTCGAAAGCCACACCCAGTCGATTATTCAGGAATCGGGCGTCAAAACCGAAATCCAGCTGCTCAGAGGTTTCCCACTTCACATCCTGATTAGGCAGGATATTAGGATAGGCACCGATACCGGGGTTATCCTTGTTATCAAAATAATAAGGATCATCGAAAGCTACAGTAGCCACATACTGGAAAGGAGAGATGTTGCAGTTACCATTTTGTCCCCAGCTGGCACGGATTTTAAAGAAATCAAGCCAGTTCTTGGTTGACTCAAAAAACTTTTCATTACTCATCACCCAACCTGCTGATACTGAGGGGAAGTAACCCCAGCGCTTGCCACGTGCAAAGTTTGAAGAACCATCAGCACGGAGTACAAGTGAGAGCAGGTAAGTCTCGTTATAATTATAATTGATACGTCCGAAGAATGAAGAGAGGGCGCCCTGTGTCTGCGGTGTTCCTTCGATAGAAGTAACTGCGGGGTCGACGACATTGGCATTGTCGATATAGGCATGTTCAAACGAACCAGGAAAGAGCGAGTTGGAGTTGGTAACACCTACGCTGTTGCCAAAGCCCCACTTTTCGAGTGATTGTCCTAACAAGATGTCTATATGATGTTCACCAAATGCTTTCACATAGTTCAACGTATTCTCTAATGACCAACGTGTATTGTACGACTGGCGCTGTGTAACGTCGTCAGCAGGATTTGACTTCTTCGTGCTGAGTTCATACACAGGAACGTATCTGCGGCGATCAGAATGGAAATACTGCCAACCTGCACTTGCGCGATAGGTCAGGTCTTTTATAGGCATAAACTCCAGGAAGAAATTCGACTGCAGACGCCAGCCTTTGGTATAGCCATAACCCTCATCATACTTCATTGCTGCCAACGGGTTTGACATCTCTGCACTGAAATCCCACTGGTCGGCTTGGATATCCTTATATTCATAGAATCCACCATCTTCACTGTAAGCAGGCAGTAACGGGCTCATGGCCAACAGGTTACGGATACTATTACTATAAATGCCACCAATGGATATACCTTTTTTATCTGTAATTGAGAATGTCACGTTCTCACCAAACTTCAGCACATCCCTACCCTTGCTCTTGATCAGAGAATAGTCTGAGTTCATACGCACAGTAGTGCGATCGTATTTCGGAGTGGCGGGCCATCCAATGGTACCTGTCTGATGGTATTTGCTGACACCGATAGAGAAGCGGGAAATGTCGCCACCACCAGTGATATTTAAAGAAGCATTATTCACAGGTGCATTGTCGATAATTGTTTCTTCCAGCCAGTTAGTGCCATTCCAAGTGCCATTCATAATCTGGGCATATTGCTTCGGAATCAACTTTTCCCAGTCATAAGTGGCTACACCTTGGATCTCATAAGCCTTATCGTTAATCTCCATATATTGTTTGGCGTTCAACGGCGTCACATCATTGGTATTCGGATTCTGCCAACCCACATAGCCATCGAATGATACCTGTATACGACCAGCTTTACCCTTTTTGGTAGTCACCAAGATAACACCGTTAGATGCTCGTGCACCATAGATGGCACTCGATGCAGCGTCCTTCAGAACATCAATGCTCTCAATATCATTCGGAGACAGGTCTGAAATATTGCCACCAGGCACACCATCGACAACATAAAGAGGCGAGTTGGAACCTGCAGTACCCATACCACGAATCGTTACCTTGTAACTCTCACCTGGCTGTCCAGAGTTCATGACGATGTTCATACCAGCAGCCTGACTCTGCAGAGCGCCAAAGGCATCAACAGCATTCACAGCAGCGATATCCTCAGAAGTCACATGGATTGTTGAACCGGTGATCAACTTTTTACGCTGTGTACCATAACCTACCACTACCACGTCGTCAAGAAGGTTACTGTCTTCACTTAGACTGATGGAAGTGCTGCCTGTAGCTGATGCCTTTACGGTCTGGCTTTTGAAACCAACATACGAGATCTCAAGTTCAGCTCCAGGAGCTGTTTCCAACACGAAATTACCGTCCATATCGGTGATGGTACCATTCTTAGTACCTTTCTCCATGACGGTAGCACCAATAACGGGTTCGCCGTTGTTGTCCTTCACCTTGCCAGTCACACGTTGCTTCTTACCTTGATTGGTATTGCCGTTTCCAGCATTCTTACGTGATACAATAACATTCTTACCTTGAATCTCGTAGGTCACATTCTGACCTTGTAGAATCTGAGCAATCGCATCCTTGGCGTTGTCTGCATTGACACTGATTTTTTTGTTTGTATCTACATCACTGGCTTCAAATACAAACGAATAACCACTTTTTTGTTTCAGTTCCGTCATGGCTTTTTTTACCGTCACATTGTCAAGCTTAAGCTGCAGACTCTGAGCCCAACAACTAATTCCGACAGCAAGCATCATGGCCAGAACAAGCATTTTCTTCTTACAATTCATAAAAATCGAATTAAATAGTTGATTAATTAATAATAGTTGAATTACATCCCAGATACTTATTGTAAAGTAAATCCGGGAACTAAGTTTTGTTTCTTTGGCTTTGTTTCATTGGCAAATGGTTTTAAGTTAGACATTAATTATTATGGATGATATAGTGTCACATTTTTACCTTCTTGCTCATATCTGAGCTTCCCAGTCGAAGCCAGTGCATCAAGTACTTCACTCAATGTCTGCTCCTGTCTGAGGAAATCGCCATAAAAGCGTAAGGGCAGCAGATTTTTATCTGATATGGTTATCTTCACGTTATAACTGCGCTCCAAAGTATTAACGATCTCCTGCAACGGTTCTCCGTCAAAAAGCAATCGTCCGTTAGTCCATTGTCTGGAATTGGCTACCTCATAATCCTCAACACGTATTAGACCTGTTCGCTTGTCTACCGTAGCACGCTGCCCAGGTTTTAGTAGCTTGTCATCGCCAGGATTCTTAGAAGTGCTCATGGACACACTACCTTCATTCAATGAGACAGTTGCCTCAGCGTCAGTCGGATAATCGCGGAAATTGAATTTAGTGCCAAGCACTTTCACGCGTACATTATCTGATTCGACGCTGAAAGGCAACTTCTCATCATGAGCGACCTCAAAATAGCCCTCTCCAATTAATCTAACTAACCTAACAGTGTAACCAAATCCTTGTGAATATGAAATTTTTGAACCAGCATTCAGCCATACCATTGAACCATCGGGTAATGCTAACTGAGTACGAGAGCCCTGTGGCGTCACAATAACGATATCCCCGAAACCAGACTCAATATCATTCTGACCTCCCTTAAAAGAGAAATAGCCAACAGACACAATAGCAGCTATAACAGCGGCATATTTCACCCACCCAAGGTGAGACTTTGTTCTTTTCGGTTGCTTAATCTCGGCCACGCGTTTTTGGAAGGCAGCAAAAGCTGCATCCTTATTATACTTGGCAAGTTTCTCCTCACTAACGGACGAGAACCAAAGTTCATCTTCTATATGTTCCCTGTTGTCTATCATTCTCTATGTTTGTTATTAGATTGACGATAAAAAAAGTTCTGAGGGTAGTCAGAACTCAATATTTTTATTGTTGTTTTTACGACATCCTTTCAAACAGCATTGACATTACTATAGTCAGATATTTACCCAAGTCTTCACGAAGCAAGGCAAGAGCATGTTTGATGTGATATTTTACTGTGTTCACGGATATCTGTAATTCCCGAGCTATCTCTTCATATTTTTTTTCCTCAAAGCGACTCATTTGAAACACACAACGGCACTCTTCTGGAAGTCTTCCGATGGCTTTCGTGATTTCACCTTCCAATTCTTGTTCCAATAGCCGTCCCAAAGGATAATCGTCTTCTTTGACATAATTAAGGACGGGAAAATCCTGCCATTCTGTTGATGACATAACCACCTCATGCTGGTTGTATTGTGACTTCAGATAATCCATACAACGGCGGCGTACACTCGTCATCAGGTACCGACGCAGACTTGTGGTTATCTCAACCGTCTCACGGACTTCCCACAAATGGAAAATGACGTCTCCAACAATCGTTTCTGCCAAAAAATCATCTTTCACGTATTGTGCCGCTACATAGCACAATACCTGATAGTGCTGGTCGTACAGATATTTATATGCCCGCTCTTGACCAGCCTTCAGCTGCTTCACAATCAGCAACTCCGTCTGTTCCATAGATTATATTAAGTTCGGGTGCAAAAATAACAATTATAATTGAAACAGACAACTATTTGGAAAAATATTTTGGAGAACAGACCTTAATAGGCAACAATTGCAGCATTTTTTTGATATGTCGGAATGACAAATGCGTTAGTTTAACTTGCTTTTTTAACTTCTTTAACCTAAAAAGAATTGTGTGCGCACAAAAAAATGCTAATTCACACTTGTCAATTCGCAATTAATTTGTAACTTTGCGCCGTGAAAATGAATTCACGTCGCGAGAACAGGCTGCGCCTCAGCAAAAAGCGAGTTTTCTGCCTTCGGTTTGCACTGTCCTTGCAGCACAACAAAGGATAATATTCACAATTTAAATCAAATAGTTAGTAATATGGCAAAGTTAGATTTAACACAGTATGGCATCACAGGTTCAACCGTGATTGCTCACAATCCGTCGTATGAGTACCTCTTCGAAGAGGAGACTAAGGCTGGTCTTGAGGGTTTTGACAAGGGTGTCAACACCGAGCTCGACGCTGTTAACGTTATGACTGGTATCTATACTGGTCGTTCACCTAAGGACAAGTACATCGTAAAGGATGCACAGAGCCAGGATAAGGTATGGTGGACTTCTGAGGAATACAAGAACGATAACCACCCCATGAGCGAGGAGGTTTGGAAGACCGTTAAGGAAATTGCCATCAAGGAGCTCTGCAACAAGGATCTGTATGTTGTTGATGCTT
>JAEEGG010016975.1_pt1 | contig 15036 bp, 8 predicted proteins | sample 9134161 | NCBI WGS metagenome assembly JAEEGG01 (sample SAMN16246543, study PRJNA631951) | gut metagenome | biome: gut microbiome; feature: rumen; material: CR-attached | host: Bos | place: Iran: Karaj | collected 2018-10
AAACAGCGGAAGGAAATAGATGACGAGCGCCCATGCCATCGTCTTCGCCGGCTGACGGTTGTCGAGCACCACATGGATGATGGCGGCAATGGCTATCAGCCGAGAGAGCAAGTAGAGTAGGCCGAGGACGCTCATGAGTGAGGAGTTAGGAGTTAGGAGTTAGGAGTGAGGAGTTGGGAGTTGGGAGTTGGCTATTCTATGCCGATGAGTTTGTGGGTTTGCAGGGAGAGACGCCAGCGGGGGTGACGCTTGATGTAGTCAACGCACTGATGGACGATGGCGGCGTTGCGGGCAGCATCGCCCGTGTCGCAGGGCTGCAGGTAGAGCAAGGCGGCAGGGGGCAGGGGCAACGACGACAGCCGGGCGGGGGTGTCTTCGTCGAAGACGATTTTCAGTTCGTTGATGCGGTGCGGGTTCTCCCTCCACCATTCGCCCGACGGGTGCCACCAGTCTTTGGGCGACACGGTGAGCCAGTCGAGGTTGTCGGGGGCGGGGCGGGTGCCGTTGCTCTCCATGGCCACCTCGTAGCCGTGGTGGTGCAGCAGGGCGATGAGCGCCTCGTCGGCTTGCAGGGTGGGCTCGCCGCCAGTGAGGACGATGAGGGGAGGGGTGTCGACGGCAAAGCCGCCGACTGCGGAGAAGATAGCGGCGAGGAGGGCGTCGGGGGTCATTTCGCGGTAAGTGCTGAACTCAGTGTCGCAGAAAGGACACCGCAGGTTGCAGCCGGCAAAGCGCACGAACACCGCAGCACGCCCAGTGTTGCGCCCCTCGCCCTGCAGCGAATAGAAAATATGGTTCACTCTGTACATCACTCTATCGTCTACAGTCAATCCCCTACAGTCTACAGTCAATCCTCTACAGTCGATTCTCTACAGTCTACAGTCAATCCACTACAGTCCATCCTCTACTGTCTACAGTCAATCCTCTACAGTCTTCGCCCCCATTCTTTAGTCAACCTCGTAGCAGGCGATGTTTCCCTCGCTCTCCTGCACGGTGCATTTGTAGCAGTGGGGTGTCTGCTCCACGCACCAGCGGGCGATGTTCTCGGCCGTGGGGTTAAAGGGCAGCACGTCGTTCAGGTTCTGGTGGTCCAGCTTCCGTTTGATACGGCGTTTCACTTCGGTGAAGTCCACCACCATACCGTTTTGGTCTAACTCACGTGCACGACAGAAGACGGTGATGACCCAGTTGTGTCCGTGCAGCTGTGTGCATTTGCTCTCGTAGTCAACCGTCAAACTGTGGCTGGCCGAGATTTCGATTCGTTTTTGAATGTAGTACATAGTTCTGTTTTAAACAATGAGCTCGCGCCCCAGCCTGTTGGCCAGCATGTCGCGTATCTCCTTGGTTTCCTTATGTTCTTTTAGTATTTGCATCTGTTGTTCGATGGTGGTGTCGGGCGCCCGCATCTGTCGCTCCAGCTCTCTCATCCGTGCCGAGACGATGTTGAAGCGGAACGTCATCACCAGGTTGACAACGAGCTGTTGCAGTCCGTCCTCCTGCGGTTTGGGGACGAAGCGCCCTCCCAGCTGGTGGCGGTCGATGTCGAGCTTAGTGGCCAGCTGGCTCACCTGCGGGTCGGGATGCGAGCAGAAGTAGGTTTCGGCCTTGAAGCCCGGCTCGCCACTGTGGGCCACGGCCTCGCTGAGCATCTGCTGGTGAAGGGGCTGCGAGAAGAGCAGACCGTCCTGCGACAGGTCGAAGTCGATATACTGTGCCACGGTGAGCGTGATGGTCTTGCCGTCGTCGGTCTCCACATTGTTGAAGATCACCTCGTCGCCGTGGCGCACAATCTCGCGCAGCAGAAGAAGCTCGATATTGGCCCCCCTTTCGCCCCCTCCCTGTGAGGGAGAAGAAGACCCACCCCCGACCCCTCCCTGTGAGGGAGAGGCAGCCCCCCCCCCAGCCCCTCCCTGTGAGGGAGGGGAGTATATAGACTTGTCTGCTGCAAGACTATCTGCTCCCCTCCCTCCTGGGAGGGGTTGGGGGTGGGTCTGTCCTATTTTTTTGTTCAGCTCTGCGATGAGCGTCTGCTCCTTCATGCCGATGCGGCGTGCCAGTTCGGTGATATAGGTGGAGCGCAGTATCTGGTCGGGGATGACGCTGATGCTCTGCACGATGCCTCCGATGGCCTCGCTGCGCTTCACGGGGTCTTCTTGGTTTTGCACCGTGAGGCGCGTCTTGAAGGTGATGAAGTCGGTCTGGTTCTCGTCGATATACTTCTTCAGCTCCTCGCTGCTGTGCTTGCGTGCGAAGCTGTCGGGGTCGTCGCCGTCGGGCAGCAGCAGCACCTTGATGTTCATCCCCTCGCTGAGCAACATGTCGGTGCCGCGCATGGCGGCGTGGATGCCGGCGTCGTCGCCGTCGTAGAGCAGGGTGATGTTGCTGGTGAAGCGGTGGAGCAGGTGTATCTGGTGCACGGAGAGCGCGGTGCCGCTGTTGGCCACCACGTTCTCGATGCCCGCCTGGTGCATGGCGATGACATCGGTATAACCCTCCACCATGAACACGCGGTCTTCCTTCACGATGGCTTTCTTCGCCTGATAGATGCCGTAAAGCTCGCGCTCCTTGTGGTAGATGTCGCTGTCGGGGCTGTTGACATATTTCTGCGCCACACCCTTGGTGCGACTGTCGAGGACGCGTCCGCCAAATGCCACCACCTTGCCGCTGACATTCAGCCAGGGGAAAATGGCGCGGCCACGGTAGCGGTCGATTAAGGCAGCAGACCCACCCCCAGTCCCTCCCTGTGAGGGAGGAGAGTATATAGTTTTATCGCTGGTGTTTCCATTGGTAGAACTATCTTCTCCCCTCCCTCCCAGGGAGGGGTCGGGGGTGGGTCCGTTGGATTCGCTGGGGGTGGATCTCATGTAGCACAGTCCCGTCTTCACCAGGAACTCTGGCTTGTATCCAGCCTTCAGGGCAGCGGAGCTGAGGGCGTCGCGGCGCTGGGGTGCATAGCCCAGCTGGAAACGCTCGATGATGTCGTCGCGGATGCCACGGCTGCGGAAGTATTGTCGACCGATGGCGATGCCGTCGGGGTCTTCTTTCAGCACACGGTGGAACCAGTCCTTGGCCCATTCGTTGACGATGAACATCGACTCGCGCTCGCTCTGCGCCAGACGCTCCTCGTCGGTGAGTTCCTTCTCAACAATCTCGATGTTGTATTTGCGTGCCAGCCACCGCAGGGCCTCGGGATAGGTGATTTGCTCGTGCTCCATGAGGAAGCCAGCGGGCGTGCCGCCCTTGCCGCAGACGAAGCAGTGGCAGATGTTCTTGGCTGGCGACACCATGAACGAGGGGTTGCGGTCGTCGTGGAAGGGGCACAGTCCTTTGTAGTTCACGCCGCTCTTGCGCAGCGTGACGAACTCACCTACTACGTCGACGATGCGTGCCGCATCCAAGATCTTGTCTACTGTCGCTCGGTCAATCATTGCGGTTGATGGGAGGAGTGGTCGGAGTAATCAGATTAATCAGAATATTCAGAATAATCAGATTAATCAGAAAAATCAGAATAATCCGACCAAGCCCTGCTGCTATTTCTTGAGATACTTGGCCAGCTCGCTGCCGCCTTGGCGCAGACCCTTGGCGAAGCTCTGGGCGTTCATCTGGGCACCGAGCTTCGAGGCGTGGGTGTGGTCCTGCTTGAAGTAGATGCCCGCCTTCGCCTTCAGCTTGGCGATGGCCTCGCGGGCCTTCTCCTTGTCGTCTGGCAGGCGCTTCAGGGCAAACTTCTTGTCGAGGAAGTCGGCGCTGATGTTGTGCATGTCGATGAACTCCACGCCCGTCTGCTCCACCACCTCGCGATACCAACGGCCGTAGGTGTTGTCGCGGCGCTCCACCTTGCCGCCCGGCCACTCATTGCGCGGCGTCAGGCTCACAAGGATGGGCGTGGCCCCCTTCTCGCGACAGTCGTCGATCATCTTGCGCAGATACCATCCGAAGCTGTACACCACCTCGTAGTCGCCGTTGTCCATGTGATAGACGTGCAGCGTGTCCTGCGTGCCGGGGATGACGCCGCGCCCCTTGCGGTCGGTGACGGGCGAGATGTCGTTGTGTCCAAACTGTATGGTGACGAAGTCGCCAGGCTGCAGCGAGTTGTAGACGCGGTCCCACAGCCCCTCCTTCACGAAGGTGCGGGTGCTGCGCCCAGCGCGTCCGGCGTTGACGAGCGTCACGCGGGTGGTGTCGAAGACGGTGGCGGCTTGCGATGCCCATCCCCACATGCCGTCATCGTCCTTGTCGTTGTTCTTCACGGTGCTGTCGCCGGTGAAGTACACAACGGGCTTGCGCGAGGAGTTGGGGAGTTGGGCAGCTGGGGAGTAAGTGGGATAGACGGGCAGCTCCACGTTCTGCATCATGGCTTGCAGGGGGCGCAGAGCGGGGTTGGCACTGTAGAAGAGGCCCTCGGCGGCGCTGCGAGCGTTCATCTCGGCACCGAACTTCGAGGTGTGAATCTTGTCGCCCAGGAAGTGGTAGCCCTGCTTCCATGCGCTGTAGCTATCGAGCTTCTGTCCGCTCAGCTCGTTCAGGTCGACGAAGGGCACTCCCTCGATGGCAGCGATGTAGGCCGCCCACTCCGTCTGCGGCTTGCGCACGATGTGGCCATTGTTGTCGATGGCGTTGCGCGGCGTCAGCGACATCAGGATGGGATATGCGCCACGTGCGCGAACATCATTAATATATAGGCGCAGATAATGGCCATAGCTGTAGACGGTGTCCTGGCGCTGCGTGCGCTGGTTGAACCCGATGAACATGGTGTCGGGGTCCACGCCAGAGATGACGGCACGGGCGCGCCGGCGGTCGAAGTATTCGCCGCCGTCGTTGTGGCCAATGCTGACGAGCACCCAGTCGCCGGGCTGCAGCGCCTGGCGGATGGCGGGCCACAGGTCGGTGTAGAACGTGCGCGTCGACATGCCTCCCAGCGCTTGGTTCTCCACCGAAATCTTCTTGGCGTTGAAATATTTGGGGAAGTAGTACCCCCATCCCCATTGCCCGTTGTTGCCGTTGCCCATGGTTCCATTGCGCATGGTGCTGTTGCCCACGAGAAACATCACTGGGTTCTGCCCTCGTCGTGTGCTGCCCGGCGCTGGCCGTGCCTGCAGGGCTTTGGCTATCGAGTCGGGGGTGTTGTCAATCACCTGCTCGGTGGTGGCTGTGGGGTCGGGCAGGTTGTCGAAGTCCTGTGGCAGGGCGATGACGGCTGCCAGGAGGGCGAGTAGTGTTGTCGTTAGTCGTTTCATGATGATGATGGTTGATTAGTTCTGCAAAGTTACGATTATTATTTCAACTGGCCAAATAAAGCGATGCAAATTCTGCCCGTCACTGTCGCCAGTGTGGTAGTCTTTGCATGGGGATGCTGTTTTCCTTCGTGTTCGGCAGCGCCTACACTGTCTGCAAAAGTACAAAAATTGTTTTAGGTGGCAAAGGTTTTTGGGCTTTTTTTCAGGAAAACAAATCGTATTTGGAAAATACCGCCCAAATGTTTCGCCCAATTATGATTTTTTGTTTACCTTTGCAAGCAAACTTTTTTAGCTTTATCCGCTCAGCCTTATAGAACGTAATAGCAATATAGCACAATGCAAAAGAGGAGACCAACTATGTGGCGGCTGCTGGCACTGCTGGCACTGCTGAGCCTGGGAACGACCATCCAGGCGCAGGACGATGAAGACGAGGACATCTGGAAGAGCATGAACCTGAGCGAGGTGGATTTCCAGAAGTCGAAGAACTACTGCATGCGCATCTACGGCTACTACCGCTACATCGACGACGGAGTGGGCCATATCCTCAACCGCCAGCAGAAGATCTACCGTGTCTACGAAGGCATCTGCGAGCTCGACGTGCGCTACAGCAAGGACGAGGACGATGGTGCCCACGTGCTGGTGGGCCGCGACTTGGTGCACCCCGACAAGCCCGGCCGCTGGATGGAGTACTACGAGCTGAAGCCCTACACCTTCTTGGAGAAAGCTCGCCGCCTGCCCAAGACCTACACCATGCAGACCAGAGGCGACACCACGCGCGTCAGCACCAAGAAGGGGCCGGCGGGCTACGCCATCACCGACCGTGCGCACCGCGAGTTGCGCATGTACTACAACGCCCTGTCGCCCGACACGGCAATGACCCTCAATCTGCTCATCATCAAAGCCCATCTATCGCATATAGATGCCGAGGCCGTCTATCAGATGGACGACGACGATGCCGTGGACTATGTGCCGCAGGGAAGCCTGAAGCACGTGACCTTCGAGGGCGACTTGGACATCAGCATGGGTTCCAACAACCGCGAGGTGTTTCACGAGCGCACCGAGCTGTACGTCGACAGCGTGGTGTATATGACCAAGGACGAATGGAAGGCCGACAAGCGCATAGGCAAGGAGGAGCGGAGGAAGCGTGCCGGATATGCCATCGCCGACATCGACCGACTGAAGAAGAAGCTGGGCGTGCCACCATTGACGGCCGAGCAGCAGGAACGCATGGAGGATCAGCGCGACTGGGACGACGAGTATGAGCAGTGGCGGCAGACCGACAGGAAGGTGAAGGCTGCCAGCAAGGCCACCGAGAGCGGGGCAGGGAAGAAGGCCACCGACAAACTGCAGCAGAAGATAGAGAAGGCAGCTGAAAAGGCGCAGACAACAGAATAATAAAATACATAAAAACACATGAGAACCACAAAGAAAATCCTGGCAGCCATCCTCGCCGGATGCCTCGCCACGCCAGCCCTGGCCACAGAGGTGCAGGACACCCTGGTGATTGAAGATGCCAACAAAGTGAAAATCGAGACCCGCGACACCGTGCAGCGCATCGTCATCAACGGCAGGAAAGACGATCCCGAGTTCCACTACGTGCAGCGCATCAGCATCCCCGACAGCAGTGCCGTGCGCCGCACCATGAAGAGCGTGCGCGACTTCAACAAAATCACCATCAAGAAGAAGGATGGCACGCAGAGCAAATGGGACAACAGCTACCACGTGAACATCGGCCTGAACACCATGCTCGACACCCCCGACGGCTACGGCGTGAAGGTGTGGCCATCGTTCAACATCGGCGTGGCCTGCTACTGGGACTGGCATCCCAATGGCAAGCAGAACGAGTGGAGCATCGGTCTCGGCTTAGATTGGCGCCATTATCGCATGTCGGAGGACAAACTCTATTGGGGCAAAGATGCCGCCAACATGTCGCTCCTTAACCGGGCCTATTATCCCCAAGCCAAAGACGCCACCACGAGCATGCAGGTGGCCAGTCTGCAGGTGCCACTCATCTACACCCACTATTTCGACAAGCAGCAGGAGTGGAGCCTCTCAGTGGGAGCCCTCGTCAACTGGAACTTTGCCGCACATGGCGAAGGTGATTTCGAACTGGGCGAGGAGGATCACCACATCGAACTGAACAAGTTCGGACAGCGACCCTTCACCGTGGAGGGCTTCGTGAAGATTGACGCACCCCACATCCCCGCCCTCTACTGCCGCTACTGTCCCATGAAGTTCTTCCGCGACAACCGTGGCCCCAAAATGCACCAGCTCACCTTCGGCATCTTCCTGTAAGATGGGTGGTGCGAGTCATCAGCAGGGCAGCTTGGGATTCTTCCTCGCTTGCACCCCCTTCATCTGCGGCCTCGGCATGCAGAAGTTCTTCGTACGGTTGAAAAGACGGTAGTGTTTTTTTTGAAGACTCTAGACGCTGAAAGCGTCACCGCTCAATAGCCGCGACCTACGGCTACTGAGAGGAGACGCTTTCAGCGTCTTTTCAACCTCAACCGTATGTAGGAATTATTCGCGGAACCAGCAAACCATTCACTAAAAAAGCGATGACATGCCGGTGAGCATTGTTGGTGACGATTGAAATGTGGTGCATTCAGGAACGGAGACGCACGACAAACAGGGAGCGGGAGGCACCGCAGAGGGAAAAGAGGCATGCTTTTCAGGTTGGCAGCGGGCGGGGACATGATTGGCAGCGGCCGCTGCCAACCAAAATCTACAAGTGATGATGAATATAGAAAGATGGGGAAGGGGTGCGCAACTTTGTTGTCAATCCTATGGTGAACGAATCGTACCCAGTTGCTACTTCGTCGGCAAATACACTAAACGTCCCTTTTTCCACGGCAATTTTGTAAAAAAAGATGTCGAATTGTTAAAAAACAAATGGAAATAGGGAGTTTTCGTGCATTTTTTGCGGAAAAATGTACGATTTTCGTTGATTTTTCGTACCTTTGCCGATTGTGAATCGGCACAAAGCAATTTATACTGGTGTGACCCTCATAATTCTGGCATTGATGGCACCACTTTTTGGGGCTTGCGTATCTTACGACCCCGACTATGTGAGCGAAAAGGAAGGTGAAGGGTTGGTGCTGCACGTCTCCCTCTCGGTCAACGTGCTGGGCGAAGATAGTGGCCCCACGCGAGCTGTTGTGCCCAATGGCGGCGAAGAGGGTGACGGTTGGCAATATGGACTACAGAACGAGAACCGCCTGCACAATTTCACCGTCTTCGTACTCGACCACAACAACACCATCAACTCTCCTGGCAGTACATTATTTTTAGGTAGCCGATACTTCAGCGATGAGGATGTGGCCAGGGTGGATTCCATTCGCCAGTACTATCTGCAGCTGAAGGATTACGACGTGCTGAAGGACGTGCTCACCTACGACTTCACTATCCCCATCGTGAGCTATCTGCCCAGAGAGACAAGGCCAGAATCGTTCCGTTTCATCGTCATCGCCAACAAGGGTGACTTGACAGAAACCTTCACCACCCTGGGCGATCTGCGCGACGCCATGCCCGATGCCACGTGGGCGGTGGGCAGCGGCGGCGAGGCCGAGCGCTTCGTCATGACCAACGAGAACGACCAGTACTATGGCAGCGGCGTGGGCACAGAGGAGAACCCCATCAGAATGCACGTCACCATCGAGCGCATGGCGGCACGCATTGACTACAATCCCACGGGAGCCCAACTGACCAGCGACGGAGAGCTGTATTACGAAATCAAGACTTCGGACAACGCCACCACATTGGCCATACTCTACATCGACAAGATGGCCATCGTGAACGCCTGTCAGAAACCCTCGCACTACATCAAGCGCGTCGCCAGCGATATCAATGGGACAAACCTCGTCTATTTAGGCGACGAGACACCCACGCCACGGGGCATCGCCACGAATGTGGTCATCGACCCCTACTCTACCCAGAAGACGGCCGCCAACACCACCAACACGACGCTGCTCACCGACCTCTACGGCAATACCCGTATCGGCAACGTGGAGCAACTGCTGCAAAGCACACCAGCACCAGCCCTGACCGCTGTGAATCAGTCGGTCATCTTGGGATATGTCAACGAGAACACCTACGCACCCGAAATGGCGAACTCGGCTTACACCACCGGAGTGGCGTTCCAGTGCCGCTTCGAGCCGCTGCACAACTTCCATACGGCATACGACAAGGAAACTGGCGAGCTGACCAATGGCACCTACACAATGGGGCATGACTTCTGGATGGTGGAACCCTATCAGGACACCGAAACAGAAGCGGAGACCACAGTGGATGAAGAAACTGGAGAAGAGACCACGACAACAACCACCACCGACCGCTCTTTCACCGACATCAGCGAAGCCGACCGTCATTACTTCAGCACCGAGGCCGCTGCTATCGACTACGCCACCGACACCCAGCACAAGCACTATGGGCACGTGGTGAAATATACCGGCGGTGTCTGCTATTATTTCGCCTACTTACGCCATTCGAACAACGAGGCCGTGATTCACAATACGATGGAGTTCGGCATCGTGCGCAACAATATTTATACCTTCAGGCTCATGCCCTCGACAGGTCCCGGCACGCCCACGCCCGACTACCGCCACCCCGAAGAGCTGAAAGCACGCATCTACGTCAGGAAGTGGCTGCTCGTGGAGCACCCGGTAATAGTGATGAGTTAGGAGTTAGAAGTTAGGAGTTAGGAGTTAGGAGTTAAAAGGTTGAAAAGAGAGATGAAGATGAAATATGCCAACGTCTGTGTAGCAGTGCTCCTCGCAATATTGGCGCTGAGCGCCTGTAGCGAGGCCGACGACCAAGTGCCTGATGGCATGGCACGCGTGGAGGTGCACCTCTCGGCGCCCTACCAGCGCGCTACACGCGCCACCGGTGACTGGCTCGACCCCATCTCCAGCAAGGAGAAAATTCACGACTATTGGGTGGTGTTCGTCAATGGGTCGGGCGTTGTCAGCGAGGTGGTGGCCGGCTCGTGCGGCAGCGATGGCAAGGAGGAAGACTCGTTCCAATTCTTTTTGCCGCCCGGCACCTACACCGTGTATGCCTTTGCCAACCTCGACTTCAGCGCGCTTAACATCCGCAAAGGGGCCGCGCTGCCCACCGGCCTCACCACCAAGACGCTGGCCACCACCAACGGCTGGACCGACGACATCCCCATGAGCAACAACGTCCAAGGGCAGACGGTGACGGTAGCGGAGGTGGAGAACCAGTCGTTTGAGGTGGAGCTGCTGCGCGTTATGGCGAAGATTGAGCTCGATTTCGAGAATCTCTCCGGCCAGCAAATCGATATCCTGGGCTATGAGATTTATCCGCTGACGAAGACCAATGTGAGTCTGTTCGAGCCAGCCCAGCCTTCCGATATTGTCACAGCCGCCACCAACTCGGTTGCCTATACGGTCGATTTGTCGGAAACTCCCATCGCCCTCACTTACATCAACTCTGAGACCGGACACGGCGGCACTGGCACCACATGGTGCTACGTCAACGAGACCAATGCCACCGCTACCGCCACCCACAATCAGTATTCCATCCGCCTGAAGGTGCGCCGTAATGAGTCGGTGGTGGAGTATCGCTACGGCTTCACCGTGAACAGCGCCTCGTCGGGCTTCGACTATATCCGTCGCAACGATTGGATTAAGCTGCCCATCGTGTTTCGCGACTGGAGCTTCCGCGTAGAGGCGTTGCCCTTCCCGCCCATCGCCGGCTTCCAGTCGCGCGTAGTGTCGGCCGACGCCCTCAGCATCACCTTCAACACGGGTGGATACATCTTCCTGCGCCCCATGTTCCGCAAAGACACCGACCCCGAAGGCGTGTGGCGCGGCTTCGACGACAGCGATGTCGTCTTCAAGCTGGCCGACTCCTACACCACCAATGCCACTACCGGCGCCGCCGAATGTATCGACAGCGAATCAGGCACGGGACTCATCATGACTGGCGACCTGCGGATTTTCGAGACAGGTCAGTATTTCACGCAATTGCCCTCGGGCGACATCGTAGGAAAGCTTGACAATGCTGATGGCAAGACTGGCCAGGTCACCGTCACCTTAAAAGTAAAGCTGGAGGGGCTTGAGTATGAATTCAACTATAACATCTTCAAGGTACATTAAACGAAAGCTCTAACAGCAACACATCTTCAAGAAACCGTCAATATGCGTCAAATCGTCCATATAAAACTGCTTCTCAGAACATTGCTCATCGTCGGGGCGATGGCTTTCGCCATGACCGCCAAGGCGCAGGAAGGGAATTTCGTCATCCAGTTCTCGCGAGGCACCCTAGGTGCACGAACAGTTGGCAGTACAGGCGATAATAACAACCTGCGAGTGGAGGCATATTCATACAACGGGGGCGACAATTCGAGCAGACAGTGGCATTGGGAGGGAAACTATCTCCGCAACTCCGAAAATTTGTACATTGGCTTCAACGGCACCAACTTCATCGGCGTAACTGATGTTGCCAATGCCTGTGAAATGGAGGGATACTTCGACAGCAACGACAACTACAAGCTGAAAAGGAAGGGAGTGAATGCCGTCATGTCATACGCAAACAATAACAGTCTTATAGAAGACAGTGACATGGAGGCTGTGAAGAATATCATTGCCCTCATCCAAAGAACGGGAAATGTAGGCCCAGGTGGAGGTACCATTGTCACCCCTACGATAGATGACATCACCTCCAACGCCTTCTACATACGCTTCAGCAACCGTAACAGCCAAACCATAGGCAATTATCGTGTAGTCACCGACAACGGAGCGGGAAACGCATTGACAATGACCCTGCGCGGCAACAATCCCAACACCACCGGCGATGCAGCCAAGAATCGGCTGTGGACGTGGGTGGGACGCAAATACTTACGGAACCTACAAGGCAACTACATCTACCTTGACGGCACCACCTTCAAGACCACTGCTGACAGGGCGCAGGCTACCGCCTTCCGCATCTACACTAATGCCGATGCACGTCCGAAGCTGCGCGTGGTGAACGCCGACAATAGTGACAGCGAATACATCATGCGGGCAGAAACGGTGCACACAACCGACTCACCCGTCATCGCCTCAACAAATCTGACAGCCACTGATGACGAGCTGGAACTGGCCGACTATGAACCCATTACCGGCCAGAAATACTTCATCAGGTTCATGGCCTCCGCCTATGGCCGTTTCATCCATGAGATGGGCATGGCCGATACCGACACCTACAACAGCATTACCCCTCCCCCACTCTTAGTCAGTAGCGGCACCAACAAAAACAACACCTGTTTGTGGACGCCTAACTTGAGAAGTATGACGTGGACAATGGAGCAGAGCGGCACTGGTTACCATCTGAAAAGTGGTAACGGCCTCTACATGGGGGGACCTATAAGCAACAATCGGTATTCCGTAGTATCATCAGAAGCCGATGCCGGTACCTTTGTCATTCGAACGAGAGCGACCGACCATCTGATGACTTTGACAGACGCGTCTAATACCGGCAAATCCTTCAGATGTACCGGTCAGCCAGCTTACCTCACCAGTGCTAACTTAGCAACCTTGGGCAATAACAATGACACCAATAACAGCATTCTTGACTTCGTTCGCAACGACGACCCAATGCCGCAGGATGTGCCCACGATGCAAGACGGCAAATGGTATGTGCTGAAGTTTGCCGGTGTGGAGCAGACGCTAATCAAAGCCCACGTTGATGCCAACGGTTATTATTTATTGGAGCACGACAAGGGACGCTATGTCTGTCGCATAGGGACAAGCCTTGGTTACACTACCGACATCTCGGAAGCAGCACAATTCGAAGTGCGTGCCGAACGCACTGGCTGGCATTTGGAGTGTCGCAACGGCGACACACCCAATGTGAAGGTGACGGTGGCTAACGGCGACGTATTCTCCGAAGTCTACCACAACCGTCCTGCCTCCAACTCGGGCAATAATGTCAGAACTGATTTCTCGTTCGAGGAGGCCGACGTGCCCGATGACATCGAAGCCGCAAGGCCTACCATGGACTGTGATGGGTGGTATGAGCTGTACTTCCACGACGTGCCCATCTGTGCCAGAAAGGCAATATGTGATGGTGTTGATGCCGCCGGTAACCCTATCTATAAGCTGATGTATGGCACACAATACATTAAAGACACCCCCCCATCCGAAAACGCGAGCAGGAATAAATACGTCACGACAGAAGCCCTTGACCAGGCAGCCCGCTTCACGGTAACCCTCGGCCTTGGGGGATGGCAGCTCACACGCCTCACCGACGACAACTTCTACGGCGGATACACCATCGCCACCAAACCTACAGGTAATAACCGCACCATTACCTTCTATGAATATAAGAACAAGCCCACCAGCTACTTCGGGGTGGAAAAGATTCCTTCCGATTTGGTAGAGGGAAAGAAATACGTATTCTATTTTGACAACATGCAACTCTATGGCATGTACGACCTCGAAATGGAGAGCGGAAAAGACTGCAATCTGGTAGGCAATCCAGCCAACTACGGCGGCATGGCCTGGACTGCACGGGAACCCATCGCTGGATCCGAAGGAGACGATGTGTTCTACTACCGTTTCCAAAACGAATTTGGACGCTACATAGCATGGAACACCAATCGCTACCAGGTGACCAGTGACCCCGAGAAGGCTGCGCGGTTTACCCTTGTAGATGGCGACTATGGCTATATGCTGAAGCGCTTGGATACTGACAATGTGCTCCTACCTGGCAACAACAATACTTTTACTGAGAAAGCCATCGCCAATCTCACCGACAACGAAAAGCATTTGGCGGCCATTTACTTCCGCGAGATAACCTCGAATGACGCCTGGTTCGACGACAGTACCGAGGATTTCGAGATACTCCACCGCCCATCGTTCTTCCAGGAACGTGCTAATGAACTGGGAAGCGGAACCTTTACTCGCGAGTTCCTGCAGCCTGGCACCGGCATGACCGAGCGGACAATCACAAAAGTCACCACCAATGGATCTACAAGTACAATTATCAGTACCCAAGACACCCCGGAATACCGACTCACGCGCTACGTCAGGAAGGGCGACTTCGTCGGACTGTACCTTACCACCAGTAAGGCAACAGCCGCCACGTACCATAGAGCCTACCAGAGATTGTATCTCTATGACAGCGATGAGCCGCTAACACATAAGTATTTTATGCCCTTCAACGACAACGATGCCTACGTCTACAAGAACGGTCTGGTGCTGGGTAACGCACTGACAAACAGTGACGGTGTAAACCTGAGCAAGACAACCACTGCCGGCGAACGCAATATGTTCATTAAACTGTCGGCGCTGGGGCGTCTGCCGACCGACGAGGACCAGGTTACCTTTGCATGCGACTTCTGCTACAACAAGGAGGGCGACAACTACAGAAATGACCTCAGCTATGCCAATGGCAGTGCCACTACGGCTGCTGAGGGTGGCGACCTGACAGAGCCCACACTGAGTCTACGACAGATATGGACGCTCATCGACGCCAAGGTAATGGCCAACGAACTGGTGACCAAGACGGGCGATGATTGGCTGGAAGAACGCACCATCCACTTCTCGAACAAGACTCAAGGGTTGGTGGACGAATATATACCCTTGAACAACGACTTGGAGAACTACTGGATTTATAAGAATTATACCGGTGAAGAAAGCCAACGCACCGACGAGAACTTGGTGCAGGTGGGACGCGGTAAAACCAACGCCGACCGCTACTACGTCATCGAGACCACTGACCATGGCTCGGGCATCAGGGTAGACGCCACTCTTCTCCAGTTGCCACAAGCTACCGACATAGGTACCTACGTCAC
>JAEEGG010016977.1_pt1 | contig 15035 bp, 17 predicted proteins | sample 9134161 | NCBI WGS metagenome assembly JAEEGG01 (sample SAMN16246543, study PRJNA631951) | gut metagenome | biome: gut microbiome; feature: rumen; material: CR-attached | host: Bos | place: Iran: Karaj | collected 2018-10
CTACAGCAACAAGGTTTGCGAAATGGCTCGCGTTATCACCAACTACAAGGGCTAATTAAAGTTTAAATAGTGTTAGTGGTGTGGGCGTAACGCTCTAAGCAAATTGATTCCCGCACCTCCGCTAAAAAGCTTTTGGACCTCGCCGCTCGGCGGGGTTCTTTTTTTTGCATTGTTATTTCGTGAACAGTCGTATCACGTCATCCTCGACCGTCAGGGAGGGCGGACAGCACTTGGCAACTTGTTGCCTTAGTGCGCATGGCCAGCTTTAGGTGGGGATCCAGTTATTTCTGGATTTTACTGGATCCTGCTCCTACGAACCTAAGAATTGTAAGGCATTAAAATGCCAACAATTCTATATCAGGCTTTCGCCTTCAGGATGACGTTGTGATGAATCACAACGTCACTTCTTTCAAAAATTCTGCTTTGAGCTTGGAAAGGAGTGTTGCCGCTTTGCGCTTTTCTTTGCGCTGTTTGCAGTTGCGAAGTAACGTCGGGATAACGCTCGGGTGGTGGAGCGCGAATGGCACGGATGCTTCAGCACCGAATGCTTTTGACAAAATAACGGCCATCGACTTGAAGTCGCGCATTTCTGCGGCTGTTTCGACTTCTGCATTTGTAGCTTGTGCTACAAGATACGGTACGGAGAACATCTTGCCGCCGGCATGCATCATGCGGAGCGTGAAGTCTGCAAGCCTTGCGTATTCCGGAAGCGTTGTGTCAAATCCGCCGGTGCGCTGGATGATGCGTCTTGAAAAAATTCCCAAGTAAGGGTGCGGGGCTGCCACATAGCGCAATGGTGCGCTCTCGTCAATTTCAACAAAGCCAGAACCTTTAGACGCAGGCTTTAACAAATATCCGCCTAAAAAATTTCCTTTGTCTGTGCGGATGCGTGGTGCAAAAGCATCGACCATCGGGAAGGAGTCTGTGACCTCGGCAACGTTGTTCAAAAAGTCGCGGTCAATCTTGATGCTCGGGTGCGCGAAAACAACCCATTCTCCTTCAATCTCGTCGAGGTGCTTGTTCCAGTCGTTGGTGAAAAACCAGCCTAGTTCTGGGTCTGTGAATGGCGGTTGGGGGAGATTGCCTTGCGTTTCGTCAAAGTTTTCGTCGAAAGCAAAAACATCGAACTGCCGCATTGTGTATCTCTTTTTAGAATTCTACTCGAAGACCAATTCTGTGTTCGTAGCCCAGGCTTTCTGGCAGAACGGAGAATGCGTAGTCAAAAGCAAACAAGCTAGAATTGTAGCCTAGACCGAGGCTGAATAGGCGAGCTTCATTTGTTTCATCTGGTCTACTGGACGAAGATGCCAGTTCCTTGACATCGCGAGAAAGGTCAAGCCATGTGCGTGAGAAACCAGCGCGAATGCGGAAGTATTCGCCAAGAGCGTATTCTGCGCCAAGGTTCAAATCCGGTTCGGCATAGCGCGGAAAGTCGGCTTCTCCAAACAAGGTCAAACGCGGTACACTGCGGGGCTTAAAGAAACCGCCAAAGGCGAATGTCTGCGAAAGCGGATAGTCGTCAGATCCATCCTTGACGTAGCTGCGGAGCATCGCTCCAAAGTCCCTTGCAACAAATGAAAAACCGTAGTTCTTGGTATCGGACATCCAGGTCAGGCCCCAGTCAAATGCTGCTGCCATGGCAGTCTGGTCGCCTGTGTCGCCAGTCAACTTGTCTGAAAGGAACTTTATTGTCGCACCAAAGCGGATGTGCTTCATCGGGAATGCGACTGTCGCGGTTGCAAGTTGGCTAAACGGCTTGTATTCGCTGCCGTTTTCTTCGCCGTGTTCATCGTAGCCTGTAATTGAACCGTACGAGATCCAGTTGTACGAAAACTGCAGAATGAATTTTTTGTATTGCGTCGTGTACGAGAGTGTTCCCTGGTTGTCGGCGAATTCGCCTGTTTGCCAGTGGGCTTCGGCAACGCGCTTTTTACCATCGGCAATGAGCACTGCTGCAGGGTTCAACTGTACAATGGACGGGTCCGTAGTCGGGAGTGCTGACGCCGATTTTTCAAGGGCTGCATTGCGCGGACTGTCAAATGTCGATAGAAATGAAAAAACTTCTTGCCCTGCATCGTGCTTAGAAAAGTAGCCAAGTTCCATTGCTGGACATGCGATGGCGAGAGCTGCAATTGCTGATAGTTTTTTCAATAAATCCATGGTGTAAATTTATAAAAAATCAAGAGAAAATATTGAGAATAATATGGTGTAAACGTGAAATTTTTTGTTTATTGGGTGCTCTGATACCTTTACAATACAAAAATGTTTTTATATATTTGCTCCTGCTCGGGCTACTAGCTCAGTTGGTAGAGCAACGCCCTTTTAAGGCGTGGGTCGAAGGTTCGAGCCCTTCGTAGCTCAGTAATCGGTTCCGTTTATCGGAGCCGATTTTTTTATATTGAATAAAAATGTTTTTGAAACATGGAATGTCCTATGGCCTGGATTGAAATTGATGCTTGTAAATATGCGGAACACTTTGCGAACCCGTTGGCTTGCTATTTGCGCTCTGATTTCAATTTGTTGAATGCCTCCAAGGTCGATGCAGTCCGTTTTTTTGCTTTTGACCATGACGGGTTTCGATTGGGGTTTGCCGTGGGTGAACGTGGATCACTGTGGCTATCCCCTTATTCCGCGCCTTTTGGTGGCTTTGCTTGCGCCAAGGGCGTGACGATTGATGAAATTGACGAAGCTGTTGGTGCTTTACCTGCATTTATCTCGTCCTCTCAGAAAAAGTTGCATATCACTTTTGCTCCAGTGTTCTATAGCCAGACGTACCTCTCGAAATGCGTTTCGGCGATGTTGCGTTTTGGATTCAAGCTCTTGTATGCCGATTTGAATTACGCTTTTGATTTTACGGACTCGAAGCCGTATGAAAAACGTCTTTGGAATATGGCAAAGCGTAATTTGAAGCAGGCCGCCAAGTTGCCTTATGAACTTCGCGAAGAGACGACTCGTGAAGGTATTGCGACTTGCTATGACGTTATCCGGCAGAACCGTGAGTATAAGGGCTATCCGCTCAAGATGTCACTTGAAGCGTTTGCTGCGACATCTGCTATTGTGCCAATCCAGTATTTTGTCCTTTATCTGGAACGTAAGCCCGTGGCTGCGGCTATTGTCTACCGTGTCTCTCCGCAAATTTGCCAGTTGATCTACTGGGGCGATGCGCCAGGTTTTGAATCCTCGCGACCGATGAACATGCTTGCGCTTAAGATGTTTGAACTGTATAAGGCGATGGGCGTGGACTATCTCGACATAGGGCCTTCGAGCGAGGATGGAATTCCCAATGCAGGGCTTTGTGCGTTTAAGGAAAGCGTCGGCTGCACGGGTGACTTGAAGTACACGTTTGAATTCGACGGAACCGTTGATAATCGCTAGGGGGTGTTATGGCTAAAGTTCCTTTTCTCGACCTTAAAAGTCTAAATGCTCCGTACATGGATGTCTTGAAAGATGCGGCGTGTTCCGTTGTGGAATCGGGCTGGTATATCCGTGGGCATTTTTGTGAACGCTTTGAACAGGCGTTTGCTGAATATTGCGGTGTGAAGTACGCTGTAGGCGTGGGGAATGGTCTTGATGCCTTGACTCTTATTTTGCGGGCTTCCATGGAACTGGGGCGCTTGCATGAAGGCGATGAAATTTTAGTGCCTTCGAACACGTTTATTGCGACGGTTCTTGCTGTTAGTGCTGTTGGGCTTAAGCCTGTGCTTGTGGAGCCTTCTGTAAATACGTACGATATGGATCCGAAGCTGCTTGAAAAAGCATGCGGTGCACGAACCCGCGCCGTTCTTGCTGTGCATTTGTACGGGCGCCTTTGTGATATGGATGCAATTTGTGAGTTTGCCAATACGCATGATTTGCTCCTGTTCGAAGACAGCGCTCAAGCTCATGGTGCTCGTATGAGCGATGGTCGCTGTGCGGGCTCGTTTGGGGCGGCGGCTGGTTTCAGTTTTTATCCGACGAAGAATCTGGGAGCGCTTGGCGATGCGGGCATGGTCCTCACGAACGATGCCGATATTGCAAACATGGTGCGCGCTCTCGGGAATTACGGTTCCGAACGTAAGTATGTGAATAAATTCAAGGGCGTGAATTCCCGCTTGGACGAGATGCAGGCATCGTTGTTGCTTGCAAAGCTTCCGCACCTGGACGAATCGAATGAACGCCGCCGAGAAATTGTGGTCCGTTATTGTTCTGAAATCAAGAATCCGAAAGTCATTTTGCCGGAGATTCCTGCAACGCCATCCGAGCATGTGTGGCATGTGTTCGTGATTCGTTTAAAGAGCGAAGAATCCCGCAATGAATTGCAGAAGTTCTTGGGTGCACGTGGCATCGAGACGCTTATTCATTACCCGATTCCCCCGCATCAGCAAGAAGCGTATGCACACGAGTTTAATGGCGAGTATCCGATTGCTGAAACCTTGGCAAAGACGGTTCTCAGCATCCCCATGAGTCCTGTGATGACTGATGATGAAGTCATTGAAGTGATTGCGGCAATTAATGAGTTTTAAGGATAAAATGTGCGAAAAAGGAGATGCCCGCTCTCTGGCGGACATGACAACGAGTGGATAAGACTAAATCTGAACAGGTGAATTTTTGGAAAGCGTTTATGGGTTCGGGAATGGTGACGTTCCTGAATGCATTGCGTGTTTTTGTCGTGAACAAGCTTTTGGCTGTATTCCTTCCGCCAGCATCATTTGCATGTGTCGGGCAGTTCATGAATTTCATGACGATGGGGCAGGCGACTTCTTCACTAGCGCTCCAGAATGGCTGGGTGAGCCTCTCGGCGCAGAACAAGGATCACTTGGAACAGTTACGTGGTGTTTGGCGTGGCGGTTTTCGCTTGACGACTTTTGCAAGCATCGCCACGTTTGCCATTGCTCTTGTCCTTTGCTTTACGGTGCCGCTTGAAAAATTTTTCCCGGGCATTCATCCGCGTCTGGTGCAGGCGGCGGTTATCTTTGCTTTGCCGGGCGTTTTTGCGACAAATATCATTACGATTACAGCTTCCGTGATGAACGGGCTTGGGCATTACCGCCGTTGGGCGCTCATCAACATGGTGTCTTCGCTGTGGCAAATGCTCTGGGTCGCATTCTTTCTTTATTCGGAACGTTTGAGTGTCCTCTCGATTGTGGCAACTCAGTCTGTCGTTGCTGGCATTTTTGCAGCGCAAATTGCATCACGAGCTGGGTTTAGCTTAAGTGAAATCCGCAAGTCTGCGCTTGATATCCGTGCTCCGTGGGTCTCTTATGCGTTGATGGGGATTGTGCCGATGGTGCTTTCTCCTGTGGTGCTGACGTTCATGCGAATGACCATTGGCGAGAATTTGGGATGGGATGCGGCAGGCATTTGGCAGGGAATCTGGAAAATTTCAGATTTTTTGACGGCGTTTTTCTCGGCGATTCTTGGCGTGATTATCTTGCCGAAGGTTTCTGCGAAAATGGTAAAATCGGAGTTTTGGAATATGTTCCGCCCGCTTTTGTTGAAGTCGATGGCGCTTGCGCTTGTGGCGGTTTTGATCCTCTATTTTGGCCGTTCGCTGCTGGTGGCGTTGATGCTTTCTTCGGCATATGCTGGTGCCGCCGACTATATGCCTATGCAGCTGCTGGGCGATTTTTTCCGCGTGGGCGGATGGGCTCTTGGACTTGTGCTGATTGCCCGCCGTGAAACGAAAAAATTCTTGGTTCTTGAAATTTGCTCTGAACTTGTCCTTGCAAGTGCAACCGTAGCTTTCGTTAAGCTTTATGAATTTAATGGCCCGATGATGGCGTATGCTCTCGAAAACTTTTTGACGCTTGTCGCCTCGCTTATTCTTGTCTGTCGTTTAGAGTGGTCTAAAACGGAAAGGACCGAAACATGAATCCGAAAGTTTCTGTAATCTTGCCGAGCTATAATCACGAACCGTATGTTGAAGCGGCTGTCCGTTCTGTGATGGAACAGACGGGTGTTGATTTTGAGTTGATCGTTATTGATGATGGCAGCAAGGATCGTTCTCCAGAAATTTTAAAACGGCTTTCTGAAGAATTCGGGTTTACGTTTATCCATCGCCCGAATCAAGGTGTTGTTGCAACGCTGAACGAGGCGCTTTCTCTTGCTCGTGGAAAGTATGTGTGTTCGTTTTCTTCGGATGACATTATGCCTCCAGATCGTCTCAAGAAACAGAGCGATTTTCTGGATGCCCATCCAGAAGCGGTTGCGTGTTTTGGACAAGTTGTTCCGCTGTATGAAGGCGATAGGGTCGGGACCGAAATGGACTGCCGCTACCTCCGTAGCGTACCGCAGGTGACTTTTGAGGAATCTTTTCTGGGGCAAAAGGCCTTGCATGGTTGTGCCGAAATGTTCATTCGCGAAAAGATTCTTGAAATTGGAGCTTATGATAAGCGTTATTTCTTCGAGGATTATCCGCTTTTTTTGAACATCCTTTACCATTATGGCCCGCAGCCGGTTTCGAAGGATTTTGTGTGCTGCTATTACCGCGAACACGGTGATAATTTACATGTAAATCACGACCGGATCTATAGTGAAATATTGCGAATCCTGGCTGAAAATTACAGTACGCATCCCTTGTATAAAAAGGCCGTCTGCGCTTGGAAAGCCAACTGGTTTTCTGCTGTGGCTGCCCAGAATAAACTAAAAGCACTATGCCTGATTCCAAAGGTGATTTCTATTTCTCCTCGCTTCTGGATGCGCTTGCCTAAGCTGTTTATTCCGCGAAGGTTCCTGAAATTCTAATCTTCTACAATTTCATACGGCACATTGCCTAGCAAAGATGCGTATTTGGGAAAATTAGATGGATAAGTCTTGAATTTGCGATTGCGGTAGAGCTTTGCTTTTGATGCTCGTGAAATGAGGAAAAATTCTGTGAAAGCTTTCAGGTAATCGGTCGCGTTTTTTGAACCGTTGAAATCGATGTGGATGCTTTTCCCCTTGACCGTAACAACATTTGGAAGTTTTTCGGCTTCTGCAAGGAATGTCGGGCTGTCCGCCGTTACAAGCGTTTTTCTTAATGTTGTATCCGATTTTTCATGCCCCACTGGATGGGGTGTTTCCTTTTTCAAAACATTCATCGCCGCATTCGAGAGTTTCCGCTTGCCTTTCTCAGACAGCTCCTTGAAAGTGAATTCCTTGAAATCTCCAAGCTTATTCTGGAAGCGGAACGAAATTGCAGTGTAGCTTTCGCCTAGCAGTTTGCCGTAATGTGCAAGTTCTTGTTCTAAAATTAGCGATGGTTTGAAAAGTTCGTTAAAATAAATTGGAAATTCTTTGCCGACGGTATCCACGCACGAATAGAGATGGAACTGTTTGTGATTTGAATCGAGCTGGCGCTCTAGCGCAGAATCGTTGTTGAAATCTTCTCGGTAAAGTAAAACTGGCTTGGCGATTTCGCAATTGTGACTGATTTCATTTTCTCCAATAATCCAATTTACTTTGTTTGGCTGCAAAATTTCTTGAAGTCCAAATGGCGATGTATGGAAAATCTTGAAGTCGAGATTGTGCTCTTTGGCGAATTTGTATGCGCTGGTCATTCCGCGGAGCCTGTCGGTGAGTCCACCGTGCATCCATTTTCCATCGGCCATGAATATGAGTGTCTGGCGATTCTCGCAATCTTCGTGATTTTCGCTGACGTTGTAAACCTCGCTACAGGTGTCGCTATTTTCGTACCCCTCGTTCAAATGCCTTAGCTTTATCCCGCGCTTGATCAGATAGTCATGAACGCGTTTTTCACCGAAAACGCGCCGCGCTGTGCGGATGAAGACTTCTTTGGGCGTTAAGGGAATCACGAAAGTCCTTTTTTCAAAAGCTTGAGGAAAAGCGGGCGAGGGAGATACGAAAGTAGAATGGCCATGCGGTTTCGCAAGCGGATTTTCAGATCAAAGAAGGTGCCCAAACGGTACTTGCGAATGTGTGCCATCGCTCTTTTGCGGCAATCTGCAAATTTATCTGAATCCTCGGTTCGCATCAAAATGCTGAAGCTTGCGCTCACGAGCATGCTGCGGGCGGCTTTGTATAGTTTTTTCGATCTAGGTTTCATTGCTTCAAAAACATTTTCGGCAACGTCTAGCAACACAATCTTTGATTCGTCAAATGGCGTGGCGAGGTAGCTGCCTGGGCGCTTGCGATAAAAGTAAAGGTTCGACTTTGTCGTTACAACTTTGTTAGCACCAAGCAAAATTTCTGGAATCAGTGCAAGGTCTTCAAAAATTTGACCAGCCGGGAAAAATTTTCCTTTCCACAAGTCTGCCTTGTATAGCTTATTCCAGGCGGAGTAATCTGGCAACGAGTCTTGGTAAAGCGAAATCCTGGCCGCTTCTTCTGGCGTGAGGCTTGCCGAAATAGATGTGTTGGGTGTTGTTCCGTCGCACTTGTACGCTTCGTCGATATTCTTGATGGAACAGCAGGCGATATCGGCTTGGTGTAGTTGTGCAATGAAAAAGAGCGTTTCAAGAAAGTTCGGAGCTACGCAGTCATCGCTATCGATAAACGTCACGTATTCGCCGCGCATGATCTTGAGACCCGTATTGCGCGCTTCGGATGGTCCTTTGTTCGGTTGCCCGATGAGCTTGAATCTCGAATCAGACGAGGCGTAACCGGCTGCTATTCTAGCTCCGCCATCGGTTGAGCCGTCGTCGATGATGATGGCTTCAAAATCTGAAAATGTTTGAGCGATAAGACTATCGAGGCAATCCTTGATGAATGCCTCGGTGTTGTACATCGGGATGATGACGCTTACGGCTGGCATTATTTGCCTTCGGTTTCGTCTACGAAACCTTTAAGTGCTTCGACCCAGCCTGCACGGACAAAAGCGCCAGCTTGGACAAGGTCGTTTTGAGCCTTTTCGTATGCCTTGAGGATGTTGTTGTATTCCGAAACATCCCGCATCATCTTCACGTCGTGGTGGAGCTTTTTTTCAAGCATGTCCTGCTTCCACTGGGCGACTGCGGCAAGATGTTTGCAAGATTCGCCAAAGCAGTCCAGGTAAGCAGGCACGGTATCGAGGAACGTCTTTTCGTATGGCTTGGCTTTGAATTTCGCCTCTTTAACGAGGGCTTTTTGCGAGGTGACGTTCTTTTGCAGTTCGCCCATGAGCCTCACGATACGGATAAAATCCACCTGCGGCCAAATAAGGCTGAACGGCCACATCTTTTTCCAGTGGAACTTGAATATGGATTCGTGCGCGGTATTCTTGGCGCGCATCATTTCCTTGAGGTTGTTGTAGATAATCTGGGATGGTAATTTGTAAATGTCTTCGCTCATACCTGAAGAATATAAAAAATAGGCGTGTTAGTCCTTGTTTTTTACTTTAAATTTGCTTGTTTTTTTTAAATTAAAGTTTAGATTATTTCTGAAAACTCCTCTTTTTAAAGGAATACTATGGATAAGAAGAAAATGAAGATCCTCGTCGTGGTTGACGTTGTCATCCTCGTCGCTCTCATTGTTGTCCTGAAATCCCTCCAGGGTGGCTATGAGGAACAGGCTAAGAAAACTGTCAATGAACAGGAATCGGCTTATTTGGAAAAGAATACGCAAGTCCTTGTGGAACAGTGGCGTTCCGTCGATCAGTACAGCATGGCTTGGAAGCTTGTGTATTCCATGCTTTCCGGTGCAAAGACTGAAGCTGCTTTCAAGAGCAATCTTGCTGCGATTGAAAACGACAAGGACGCTCGCTTCAAGCAGATTTCTCACCTTTACACGGGTGCTGGCATTAACGATGCCGTACAGAACAGCATCTATGAAAAGGCTGGCTTTGCCGAAGGTTCTATCCTCGTCAAGAACGAAAAGGGTTCTAAGGAAGTCGCTTGCGGTAAGGACTGCGTCGTGAAGTTCACTTTTGCGAAGGGCAAGCTCAAGAATGTCGATTACAGTGCCCTGGTCCAGTATAACCTTGCAAACAGCCTCAAAATCGAAAAACCGGCTGAATACCATTTTGAATAAGGGAGAACGTCATGAATTTAAAGAATATCGCTATCGCTCTTACCGTTCTCGTCTTTGGCCTTATTGCCATGCTCTTCATGCAGAAGGGCAACTACGTCAACCAGGCTAAGGAACATTACGATGCTACGACGGCCAAGTCCTTCAAGGGCAACTCCATGGTCCTTGAACTTGTCAACAATGGTATCGAAACGAACAAGTCTACATGGGCCATTGCTTGCCAGGCTCTCCAGACGGTGAAAACCTCTCAGGATATGGCAAGGCTCGAAGCCAAGTTCTTCCCGGCAACGAAGGGAACCATGAGCATTACGAACAAGACTCGCCGTTTTGAAGCAAGCTCTGCTAACGTCATCGTTTCCACTTTCGGCAAGGTCGAAGAGGACAAGAAGACGGGCGTAAAGAGCCTTGCTGACCTCCAGTCCGTTGACGTGAGCGTACTCCTCGGCAATGTTGTCGCTGCCGCTGAATCTGACGAAGGTGCAGAAGAAGGCGACGAAGAATAGCGCTTTGTATTTCTTGTCGTGCCCGCTTTCGAGCGGGCTTTTTCTGTTTAATAGGCATAATCCTTTTAATATGGAATAATATTTTCTTACTTTTTTGATACGTTATAAAGCCGGCTTAGTATATATTTGATGAGAGCAATGATAAAACTATTAAAAAGGAGGATTCTCCATGTTACAACCTGTCAACGGAAAATTTGATATGCCGACGCTCCCGTACGGAATTGCGGATCTAGCCCCGGCATTGAGCCAAGAGTCTATTCTTTTTCATTTTGGCAAGCATTTGCAGACTTACGTGAACAATCTCAATGTCGCACTTCCAGGGAGTGGTTTTGAAGGCAAGTCGCTTGAGGAAATTGTTAAAAGCGCTGAAGGGGGAATCTTCAATAATGCAGGGCAGATTTTGAATCATACGCTGTATTTCTTGCAGTTCAAACCAGCTTCGTCTAGCAATGTTCCTACGGGCAGAATTGCCGAATTGATCGTTCGTGATTTTGGTACGTTTGAAAAGTTCAAAGATGATTTTCAGACGAAAGGCGCGGGTCTATTCGGTTCCGGCTGGGTCTGGCTTTCGGCTACGGATAACGAGAAACTTGTAATCACGCAGGAAGTCAATGCCCAAAATCCGCTAACAAAGGGCTTGAAACCGCTCCTCACGTTTGACGTGTGGGAACATGCTTACTATATCGATTACCGCAATCGCCGCCCTGATTATCTCAAGGCGTTGTGGACTATCGTTGATTGGAACGTCGTAAACGAACGTCTCGGTTAACTGTTCATAAACCCCGTCATCAGTTCTACTGCTGCAGCAATACATTCACCTTTTCTGCAATCTCAGACATGTGTCCTTCGAGAAACTCTCCTGGACAAGCCTTGTTCGCAAACCACTTGTGGAGGGTGAGGTTCTGTAGCAGTTTACCCTCGGCGTCTGTTTTCCCTATGAGCGACTTGTCGTGCTTCCAGCGGAGCTGGGTAATCCCGTTCCTACGGCATACATCGGCGACGAGCTTGATTAATGATTCGTATGCTTCGGTGTAGACGGCGTAAGGGGATTTGCTATCGCTTGATACTTCGATGGTTATAGCTCGATGGTCGTTTTCGGGGTTGCTGCTGCACCAACTACGGGATGATTCCGGCACGTACATGGCGATTCGCCCGTCTTTACCGATGCCGTAATTTGAAGATGCCATAACAGCCTTGTTCGCAAAATGTGTTCCGAGATTTTCGACTGACATCTGGCCTGCTGTGCAGTGGATGGTAATCGTATCTATCGCATGCGTTCTTATTGTAGTCTTGTTCGGTGATAGGGCAACGTAAGATACGAGTGGACTGTTGGTGTAGTTTGCCATGTGCATTCCCCTTCTTGGTTGGTTTGTACAAATGATTTATACTTTACTTTTTTTGTAATATACTTTCATTTGTGAAGTTTGCAAAAGTGTATGCACAAAATTACAGATACAATACAAAGGATGTGGGGTGCTAGAGAATTTTCTTCATGCGGATGCATTCAAAGACGCCCCAGCGGTGCGGCTGATCACCGATGAGCTTGTATCCGAGCTTCTCGTAAAATCCTGTGGCTTCTAGGCGGCTGTCGATGATGATCTGTTTGTAGCCGCACTCGGCGATCCATCTTTCGGCTTCGCGGACGGCCATGGCGCCGAGCTTTTGACCGCGATATTCTGGCATGACGACTACGCGCCCGATTGTTGCCGTTTCGGCGTCGATTTCATAGAATCGGCACGTTGCTATAGGGTATTCTTCATCAAGCAAAACGATAAACTTTGTGCCGTCGCAATCGTGTTCGTCAAATTCATCACGGAGCGAAATGTGATACGCCCGATTCATCGCCTGGATGCGCACTGAATAAGCGCCTGCGCGTTGCCATTCTTCTGTTGCACGGAGAACTTTAATATCCATTTGGTTGCCTTTTAATCTAGTTTGTTGAAGAAGATCTCGCCGTTTTGCTGGACAATGGTGATGGTGTGTGTGCCTTTGTTGCCCATATCGTTGTAATGGACGAGGTATTTGCCGTCGCCAAGAAATTCAATCTTTTCGATTTCATGAATGTCTTCGCCATCCTGGGCGTCGCTGCGGAATTTCCAGACGGCGTAGCCGCCACCATCGCTGAACTCGTCGTTGTACGCTTTTGAAAGCTCTTGTGCGAGTTCCTTTGTGCAATACTTCGCGATGACAGAATCGCTTGCGAACTCGTTTCCGAAAATGTAGTTGGTGTAAAACGACTGGATTTTTTCTATGGCCTTGGAGTCGGTGTTATTGCTTGTACTCTTTTTTGATTTTTCTGGCAAAAAGCCGTGGTTTTTGAAAATGTTGAAAATCTTGATGTATCGCTCGTCATTATGTTCGCTAGGTCCAATGGAAAATCTATTTAAACGCTTTTCATCCGCAACCTCGATGGATACATTTGAACATAGATAGGCAATCTGATATATATCCAAATAAACGCCAAGGGGCTTTGTTTCGATGGATTTTAAATCGAAAATATTTAATTCAATAAATTCATTGTAAATGGTTTTGGCTTCTTGCGGTTCTGCTGTTTTTACTGTTTTATGAATGGCTTTGCCGTCGTCTTCATAAGTTGTCTTGGTGCATTTAGAAAAGTCGGCAGTTTTGCATGTGAACTCCAGAGCGAGACCGCCCATATCGTCATTGGAAAAGGCGTACCGTAGAAAGAAAAAATCACCTGATGAAATTGGTTTTAAGTCGTATTTGCTTAGAATGTTCTTTTGATTTTGCTCGTCATCTGCGTTGAATTCATGAAACTCGTCAATGCGAAAAATATTTGCTTGGTCTAATTTAAAGATGATATCATGATGAAAGAATATCAGTGCAACTACGGATATTGCCACGGCAATCCAAATAAATTTTTTCTTTGACATAATTCTAAGGCTTGATGGTTATCGGTGTTCCGTCCTTGACGGCGTCGTAGATTTCTTCGATTTCGTCGTTTGTGACCGCGATGCAGCCGGCAGTCCAGTCTTTCCACTTGTGCCAGAATTTAAAGAGGAATGCCGGAATCTTGTTCGGGTAGCCGTGAATCATGATGTCGCCCCCAGGCTCGTAGTTGCCTTCTTTCGCGGCCTTGATTTGTTCCGCGTTCGGGTACGAAACCTTCAGTGATAAGTGAAAGACGCTTTTGGGATTGTGAAGTTCGATGGTGTAGTTACCCTCGGGCGTCTTGTTGTCGCCGGACTTGACCTTCGCTCCCACGGGATCCTTGCCCAGTGAAATCCTGTACGTCTTGACGACATTCTCGCCGTTGCGCAAGTGCATTTGGCGCTTTGCTTTTTCTACGAGAATGTTGTCGATGGGTGAGGAGAGCATGGCTTTGGGGGATTCCTTATCTGATGAGCAAGAGAACAAAAGAAATGTTAGTAAAAGTAGGAGAGTTCGTTTGATTTTCATTGGATGTCTTGATCTTGGATGCTTTCAAAAGTTATTGCTGTAAAATTTCGTTTATTCGACAGTTTCTACGAAATCACCCGGATTGTAGATTGACCAGTCGTTTTGGTATTTGAAATTGTTGTCGGCTTCTGTATTGATTGTGGACTTGTATTTATCTACCAGGTACTGCGGGCATTCGACTTCTTCTAGCCTGTGCTTGGGCATGTTTGCTCCGTAGAACCAGTCGGCGGACCACAGACAACCTTCGAGCAGGTTGTCTTCTCCGTCGAAAGCGACCTTGCATTTTTCCCGAATGCATTCCTGGATATCTTGAGGCTTGCTGTTATCGTAACCGAACTTGTTATAACATTCCGCTGCGAATCCCCCGTATGGTTCCCCCCATTTGGTGTTGTCGTTCGGGACCATCTGTGGGAGGACGTCGTATGCTCCGTTGCCGCTGCCCGGAATCATGAGGTCAACCTGTGTACTTTGGCCGTCGGAACCTTGTGCCAAAACCATGACAATCATGTGCTTGCCCTTGATGCTTGGGGTGGTTGACGTTTTCGTGTATTCTGATTCTCCGGTAAACTGTATATGGAAGCACTTTCCGCACAGGAGTTCCTTTTCGGAGTAGCCGGCCGCAAAACCGTAGGCGAGCGTGTCGTTTACGGCTACGGGAGCCATGTCGGTACACGTGAATGCACTTTGGGACGGAGTCTTGGAACCGCAAGCATTGGGCACGGCGGAGTATGTTCCGGAGGAGCTTCCCTTTGCCAACGTGAATGCCGGAATCTCGTAGCTATGCACGCTGCAACTCTTGGATGCTCCATAGGAATCTTTGTACGGGTTTGCCCCGAATTTCTTGAACAGTTCGGGGTCCGAGCAGTTGGGGCGGCATGCGTCCCAGAATGCGGCCGCAAATCCAGCAGCTCCACTTTCCTGGATATTCTTGTATTTGGCGATGGGATAGTTCTTTATCGCCTTCAAATTTCCCCTGTCTTTGATGGTGGGGCCTGTTTTGATGGCGACTTCGCTGGAGGAAGACTCCTCTTGTGAAGAAGATGACTCTGGTTGTGGTTTTACGCTTGAGGAGGAATCATCTCCGCATCCGTAGAACGCGAAGATTGCCGCTGATAACGAGACAAGGAAAAATTTGTTCATAGTTTTGATTCCTTTTGTAAAAAGCTTTGAAAAAAATAACATTTAATCTCC
>JAEEGG010016979.1_pt1 | contig 15033 bp, 14 predicted proteins | sample 9134161 | NCBI WGS metagenome assembly JAEEGG01 (sample SAMN16246543, study PRJNA631951) | gut metagenome | biome: gut microbiome; feature: rumen; material: CR-attached | host: Bos | place: Iran: Karaj | collected 2018-10
TGGTGGGTCTTGCCATTTTCTCTATCGGTTCGCTTTCTGTCAGGGCCTATTCCCAGGAACGCGAAAAGACGGCGAAGCTCCTTGCCAAGCTGGATTTTCTCTCGATGCACGATTCGTTGACGGAGCTGTACAATCGACGCTACCTGCTCAACTATCTTGAAAATTTCGTGTGGATGCGTAGAGGCGCTTTCTACCTTGCCATGCTCGACATCGACAATTTTAAACAAATTAATCTCAACTACGGACACCATTTCGGTGACGAAGTCATTTGCACCGTGGGCAAGGCGCTGCAGAAGTACGAAGACGAAATCGCAGGCGAATGCACCGCACGCTACGGCTGCGAAAAGTTCATTTACGTCATCAGCGCGGGTTCCGAAGTAGAGGCTTTCGCCAAGGTCGAAAACTTCCGCAAGGCTGTCCGGCAGATTACTTTCGAAAAGCACCCGCAGGTTTCCCTTACCATTAGCGGCGGGTTCGTTCCCTGCAACAGTCGTTTCTTTAACGACGTAAAGCAGATGCTTGCAAAAGTAGACGAGCTTCTCGCTCACGCAAAGCAACAAGGGAAAAACCAAATCCGCAACATGGCGGATAACTAGTAGACAGTTCGTAGAGTTCAGTAGGCCCTTCGACAAGCTCAGGGACCTTAGAGTCTGTTCTAAATACTATATTTCAGCCATGTTCCTACCTTTACCAGACGACTTTCATGCGCACTTGCGCCAGGGCGACTTGATGCCCGGCTACGTGCGCGACCTCGTGCAACAATTCGGCCGTGCTATCATCATGCCGAACACCATTCCAGCCATGACTTCGGCCAAGGCAATCGCCGAATACAAGGCGCAAATCCTTGACGCGGCAAAGAGCGTGCGTCCGGACTTTGTTCCGCTCATGACGTTCAAGCTGAACCCGAACTACACGGAGCAGGACCTCAAGGACATGATGGCCGTAGGAGTCGTCGCGGGCAAGTACTACCCCGCAGGAGTCACCACCAACAGCGCCGACGGCATCAGCGACTTCGAGGCGGTATTCCCCGTAGTCGCGATGATGGAAAAGCTAGGGCTTACGCTGTGCGTTCACGGCGAAGAACCGGGGCAGTTCTGCCTGGACCGCGAACCGGCATTCATCAAGCGAGTCGAAACGCTCGCCGAAAAGTTTCCGAAACTGAAAATCGTATTCGAGCACCTGAGTTCCGCAAAATCGGTCGAGGCTGTCAAGCGACTCCCGGCGAACGTAGCGGCGACCATCACGGTGCATCACCTGATGATGACGCTCGATGACATCGTCGGGGACGCCCTCAGGCCGCACCATTTCTGCAAGCCGCTCCCGAAGCGGCCTGAAGACCGTGCCGCCATCCGCGAAGCCGCCTTCAGCGGCTCCCCCAAGTTCTTTCTCGGCACGGACTCCGCTCCGCACCAGCTGAGCAAAAAGGAATGTCCGTGCGGAGCGGCGGGCGTCTACAGCGCACCGGTGGCCCTACCGCTTCTGCTTCAGGAATTCGAACGCGCGGGCCATCTCGACAAACTCAACGACTTTATCGCAGGCTTCGGTGCCGACTTCTACGGACTTCCGCGCACCACGCAGCAGATCGAGGTCGTCAAGGAACCGTGGACCGTTCCAAGCATCGTCAACGGAGTCGTTCCGCTCGCCGCAGGCCAGACACTCGACTGGAAAATCAAGTAAAAACATTTCCCGTCGCCGTTCGTCTCTATATTTTTACATATATTTACTCATAAACAGTAAGAAGGTGTTTTATGGGTTTCAATTTTAGGGGACTCGCATTCAAGCAGTCCATGATGATTCTAGTGGCGTTCACCGTCGTGTTCGGCCTTATTTTCGGCATCATGAGCTACCAGACCCAAAATATGCTCAACAAGATGACGATCGAAAACGGTGAAGAATCCAGCCGCGCGAACGTGAACTACATCGACAAGCTCTTCAATGCAGGCAAGCTCGTCGGTGACGATGTCGCAGCCACCCTCGGCAAGCGCAAGATGACAAAAGCGGAACTGGACGAATTCCTGTTTCAGTCTCTCACGAACGCCCGCAACCTCGTTCCCCAAATCGTGGCAGTCGTACTCGCCTACGAACCCGGCATGGGCCCAGAAACACCCAAGGGCGAATTCATGCGACTCGCCCGCTTTACCGACAACGAAATCAAGCTGATTACTGGCGCCAACTATCAGGACAAGGAATGGTACTATTCTACCAGGGACGGCAAGACCAGTCGCTGGCAGGAACCCTTCATTGGCGAATTCGTTCCCGAACCGATAGCCGTCTACACAGTCCCCATTTTCCGCACAACCGAAAAGGGCGAAGAAGTCCTTGTAGGTGTCCTTGCCGTAGACATGTCCATCGACTTCCTTAAAGAAACCATTACCGAAATTCCCATTTCAAACTCGGGATACGCCATCATCACCTCGGCTAAGAATGTGGCCGTCGCCTACCCCAAGAGCATCGCCCAGGGAAAGCGCAACCGAGAAATCACCGTCAAGGAAATTCGCGGAAAAAGTACCATCGACTTTGATAGACAGAACCGCGACAGCAGCGGACTTTTCCTAGGCACCATCGCCGGTGGCGAAGAATCTGCCATTTATTATACCACCATCAAGGCCAACAACTGGACCTTCATGGTCGCTTGGCCCATCCAGAAATATCTGGAAGACCAGAGAGGCATGCGCAAGCTTTTCCTGGCGCTCGCGTTCGCCGGCTACGGTGGTATGCTCGTCATCATCTTGCTGATTTCTTTCCGAGTCGCAAAGCCACTCAAGGAGCTTGCCAAGGCAGCACGTAAACTGGGACTCGGAAACTTCAACGTTACCATTCCGCAAATCACCGGACACGACGAGGTTGCCGAATTTGCAGGCGCCTTCTCGAATATGCTGACCGAACTCAAGGACCATATCGAGAAACAGAAGGACATGAAGCGCATCGAGCGCGAACTCGATCTCGCCCGCAACATTCAACATTCCATGCTCCCCAGCAGCGAACACGAAGAAAATTCCGACGACGACCGTCACGAACTTTCACCGTTCCTGCTTCCGGCCAAGGAAGTCGGTGGTGACTTCTACGACTTCTTCAAGATCGACAACGACCATCTTTGCGTCGTGATCGGCGATGTGTCCGGAAAGGGCGTCGCCGCGGCACTTTTCATGATGGTAGCCCGAATCATTCTGCGCACCACGACCAAGAACCTGAAGTCCATTGTCGATGCGTTCAACAAGACGAACTTCGCCCTTGCAAAGCGCAACAAGCTGAACATGTTCGTCACCATCTGGGCGGGCATCATCGACTTGCGCACAGGACACATCGAATTCGCCTCGGCAGGCCACAACCCGCCCGCCGTTCGCCACAAGGACGGCACCGTCGAATTCATACCGAGCAAGTCGGGCATTGTCATGGCAGCCATGGAAGATACCATCTACAAGTTGCAGACCTTCGACCTCAAGGCAGGCGACACCCTGTTCCTTTACACCGACGGCGTCACCGAAGCGACCAACTGCAACAACGTCCTGTTCGGCGACAACAGACTTCTCGAAATTCTTAGACAGGGCGGCGAAAAGACCCCTGCCGAAACATGCACCCTTGTCAAAAAAGAAATCGACAACTTTGTACAGGACGTTCCGCAATTCGACGACATCACCATGCTCACTGTCAAGTTCAACGGAAGCGATGAACCCGTCTGGGAGCGTTACGAAAAGACGATCGATGTCAGCGGCAACAACAAGGGTGAGCTGAAGACTTTTGTACAAGACATTCTTACACCAATGGATGGAGCAAAGAAAATGCAAATGCAAGACGCCTGGGACCGCTACGAAAAAATCGTAGACGTCATCCCGGAAAACCAGGATATTCTAACCGCATTCGTCGAGGGAATCCTTGCCCCCATGGAAGGTTCCATGAAGTCGCAGATGCAAATCAACATTGCCATCGATGAAATCTACAGCAACATCGTCAAGTTCTCGGGAGCGACCAAGGTGACCCTGATTGTGGAAATCCGCAAGGCAACGCTTACCGCAAGGCTCACCTTTATCGACGACGGCAAGCCCTACGACCCGATCATGCAGGCAGACCCCGACGTGACGCTCCCCGCCGAAGACCGCGAAATCGGAGGACTCGGAATCTTTATCGTGAAGAAAACGATGGATAGCGTCTGCTACCGTCGAAATGGCGACAAAAACGAACTCGCAATCACCAAGACCCTTTAAAATTTTTAAATTTAGGATAGAGGAAAAAAATATGCAGATTAACAAAATCACAGAAAACGACAAGTTGACGGTTGCCCTCGAAGGCCGCCTGGATACCCTGACTGCCCCGCAACTTGACGCCGAGATTCAAGGCAAGCTCGACGGAGTCAAGTCGCTCGTGTTCGACTTCAAGAAGCTCGAATACATTTCTTCTGCAGGCCTCCGCATTTTGCTCATGGCCCAGAAGGTGATGAACAAGCAGGGCACCATGGTCGTGAAGAACGCCAGCTCCGAAATCAAGGAAATCTTCGAAGTCACCGGATTCTGCGACATCCTGACGGTCGAATAATCTTCACCTATAAAAAAGCTTGGCCCGGCCTTACGACCGGGCTTTTCTCATATACTGTCGAAACTTAGTCTAGCTTTCCCTGATAAAGTTCCAGGAGCTTTCGCGAAAGGAGGCTGGTGTACTTTGCATTAGTTAGCGTGATACGCGCCTTTTCCAGATTGTTTTTCTGAGTCAGAAAATCCGTATAGGTGAGCGCGCCGGCATTCCTTTGTTCCTCGGCGACGGCAAGTGCCTCGCTTTCGGCCTCCACCTGAAGAAGCGCAGCCTTCCACTGCATATCGGCACTGACAGCGTTCAGATAAAGTTTCTCGACACTGTTTTCCAAGGTCTTCAAGTCTTCCCTAAGGCTCACCTGCGACTCGGTCTCGCTGACCTGCGCCTGCAGCACCTTGTTTTCCGTGGCACCACCGTCAATAATCGGAATGTTGATTCCAAGCGAAATGGAATTCTGCCAGCCGTACTTGAGCTGATCCTTGTAGCCACCCGATTCCCACGCCTGCAACCCGGTGCTGGAATTGGCACCGAGCGTCACGGTAATGGAACTCCCCTTACCCGCCACCTGCGTATTCTTCTGGGCGGCACGCACCGAAATGCTGTCGGACTTGAGTCCGGGATGCGCCTTCTGCACGTCGGACTTAAGTTGTTCGTAAGACGGGAGTGCCTCGAGCGAGTCAGGGCTTTCGATACTCGATTCAGGAGCCGAGATCTGAAAATCGGCATCGCCATCCAGTTCCAGTAGCTGACGAAGGGTCGTCTTCGCCGTACTCACCGAAAGCTGCGCAGAAAGCTGCGACGTCTGCTTCTGCAGCACGTTGGACTGCGACTGCGTAAGGTCCTTCTTGGTAATGCTCCCCGCTTCGAAAAGCTTGCCGTAGTGTTCGAACTCCGCCTGCGCAAGTTCGACCGAGGCATCGGCGGTACGCAGGTTCTCGTTTGCCGCGAGGAGACTCATATAGGCATTCAGAACACTTTCCTGAACAGAGCGTTCCGTCTGCTGGGTCGCATAGGCGGTCGCTTCTTTCGTAAGCGTCTTGGATTCCACGTTCAGGCTTGTCGCCCCACCATCCCACAGCGTATAGGAACCGGAGATTCCGAGGTTTAGGCGGTAATGGTCTTCGTTATCGACAAAAGGATGGTCAAAGAGCGTATTCTGGATGCTTGCACTCACGGTAGGGCCGCCGCTCGACTTCGCCTGCTTCACGGAAATTTCGGCAGACTGTTCACGGAGCTTCGCGGATTCCAGCTTGAGGCTTGCCTTCTTGGCTTGCTTAAGGCAATCTTCGAGGGTCCAGGAGTCCGCAGCGTAGGCCGCTACGGAACAGGCGAGGAGTCCAAGGAAAATAGCTTTCGTGTTATTCATGCTCTTTAGATGTTTACTTTCGTTTTACGGTTGCAACAAGATAAAAAAAAGACCTCCGGGGTAGGAAGTCTTTTTCGTGGACGGTACTGGATTTGAACCAGTGACCTCTGCCGTGTGAAAGCAGCGCTCTAAACCAACTGAGCTAACCGTCCGAGGTGCAGGCAAATATAGAAAAGAATTTTTCCGTTGTCAAGGGATTTTTAGAAATTACAAATACTTGTCCTCGGCGGCACGGAGAATCGTCAGGAACTCGGCCGGATCCTTGGAGGCGATCAGGTCCCTACGGACACCGCCGTCTGCCAAAAGCCTGCTGACCGACGAAAGCGCCTTAAGGTGCGGCCCTACCGTATTGCCGGGGCTTACAATCAGGATAATCAGGTATACCGGTTCGCCGTCGAACGAGGCAAAATCAAGTCCGCCCTCGATGGTAGCGGCGGCCATGCACATACGGTCCACGCAGTCAATCTTTGCGTGGGGAACAGCGAGTCCACAACCGATACCGGTGGAACGGCTCTGTTCGCGGGTCCATACGGCATCGAAGATTTCGCTACGGTGTTCCAATTTGTAGGCACTGCAGAGCGTATCCACGAGTTCGTTCAGGACTTCTTCCTTGGACGTGCTCTTGGAATTGATCAGAATGCAATTGTCGACAAACCTTTCGGAAAGACGCATGATTACTTCCTTTTGTAAATAACTATATAGATATTTAGCAAAATATTTGCCTTTCGGGCAAAAAATGACCATTTATAACGAAAAAAACATCAAAAATCGCTAAAAGCGGTTCAAAAACGCCAAAATTTCCATCTGGGAATGCAAATTTTCACCCTGTTCGAGAACCCGACGCATCACGGAGACGTCGATCTGCCCAGGAGCCTCGGAATGTCCGATTGCCCCGTAGGTGAGGTTCGCCCCCTCGTTCAACGACCAAAGGCGGCTTACCCTGCCGGTCTCACCCATACCGAACGCGGCAAACATCTGGAATTTTTTCGAGAACTTCTTTGCGAACTTGTACAGGCGGTCGCAGTCTTCGTTGGAATTGCTCATGGCGGCAATCTTTAGCCCCTGGCCCCCCACGCGCTTGACATCTGCGGCGAAAGTTTCAAGTTCCATGTCACTGGGAATGCGAACAAAGTTGTGTTCCGAGATCAAAAGGCTCACGCCCCTGGGGCGCGCCAAGTCACTCAGCTGCTTGAAATCACACAGGCAGTCCCTTTCCAGGTCGAGCCATTCAGGCACCTGCTTTGCCGAAAGAATCTGCTGCCACAGGTCCAGGCGTTCCACGACGCGGGCATCGGCGAACTTGCCACCGTCGCGCTTTAGGCGGATGGTACCAATCTGCAACTTGTCCTTGACAACGTTCCTCACCCTTTCCGAGAGGGCGGGCCACTCCGATTCGTCAAAGAAGTCGTAGCGGATTTCAAGGGCATCGCAACAGTCCAGGTCAAGACGCACCGGATGAAAGAGGTCCTTTTCAGCGGCTTCGAGGACATCTGGCCCCACAAGCCCCACGAGGTATTTGCGAGAATCGGAAAGCATGAAATAAATATAGAATTTTCTACATTTGGGCCCGTCAGTTCAAGTATCAAGGAGTATCGAATGTCCTTTATCCAGGAACTTAAGCAAAAAGTGCTCGGCGGGTACGAAATCAACCGCGAAGAAGCCGTTAGACTTTTAAGTGAAAACCTCGACGAACTCTGCGCCGCCGCAAACGAAATCCGCGAAAAATTCCACGGCGACAACTTTGACTTCTGTTCCATCGTGAACGCCCGCAGCGGTCGCTGCTCCGAAAACTGCAAGTACTGCGCCCAGAGCAGCTACTACCACACCGGCGCCCCCGAATACAAGCTCCTTAGCGCCGACGAAATCGTCGAAGACGCCAAGAAAAAGGAAGCCGCGGGCATTCCCCGCTACTCCATCGTCACGTCGGGTCGCACGCTTTCAAACCGCGATGTCGAACAAATTAGCGACGCAATTCGCCGCCTCAAAAAAGAGACGAAACTTTCCGTGTGCCTTTCGGCAGGGCTTTTGAACAGGGAACAGTTCGACAAGCTGAAAGAAGCGGGACTCACCCGTTTCCACAACAACCTGGAAACCTACCGCAGGCATTTTCCGGACGTGTGCACCACGCACACCTACGACGACAAGATTGGCGCATTGCAGAACGCCCTCGCCGCAGGCCTTGAAATTTGCAGCGGCGGCATCATGGGACTCGGCGAAACCATGGAAGACCGAATCGACATGTGCCTGGACCTCCGCAAACTCGGCGTCAAGTCTACCCCGGTGAACGTGCTGAACGCCATTCCCGGAACTCCGTACGAAAGCCTCCCGAAGCTTACCAATGACGAATTCTGTCGCATCGTGGCGATTTATAGATTCATCAACCCGAAGGCATTTATCCGCCTCGCGGGTGGCCGCGGTGTCTTGGGCGACGACGGCAAGCGAGCCTTCCAGAGCGGCGCAAACGCAGCCATCACCGATGACATGCTCACAACCGCCGGCGTCAACAGTTGCAAGGACTTTGAGCTGGTGAAAGGTCTCGGATTCAAACCGCACGGATTCATTGAATAATTAAAAATGAAAAATTAAGAATGTCATCCTGAGCGTGGTTTGCTTCGACAAAGCTCAGCACAGGCTTAAGCTCACGCTTCGCAAGCTCGCTAACCTTATCAAGGTCCCTGAGCCTGCCGAAGGGCCTAAGTGAACGAAGTCGAAGGATCTCTAGTTGAAGTGGGTAGGGGGTTTTCGGCAAAAACTCCTTTGACAATCGGTATAGAAAAGACGATAATATATTGAATTTTCTAAATTGTACCCGAACAAAAAGGATTATCTATGGCCGATTGCAACGAAAAGAACGAAAAAGCCCCTTCCGAAATCATGAAGAAGGCTGAAGAATACCTTGCCTCCAAGCGCAAAATCTTCTTGTGGGGCGGTGTCGACGACGAAAGCGCCGAACGCATTGTTAAAGAACTTCTGTACCTGGATTCGCTCTCCCACGAAGACATCTATTTCTTCATCAACAGCCCGGGTGGCGTGATTTCCAGCGGCCTTGCCATTTACGACTGCATGAACGCAATCCAGAGCGACGTGGTTACGGTTTGCTGCGGTCAGGCTGCCTCGATGGGCGCCGTACTCTTGACCTCGGGTGCAAAGGGCAAGCGTTACGCCTGGCCGAACGCCCGCATCATGATTCACCAGCCGCTCATTCACGGTGAAATCGTCGCCCCCGCAAGCGACATCCAGATCCAAGCCGAAGAAATGCTCCGTATCCGTAACATCACGGGTAAGATTCTTGCCGAAACGTCTGGACACTCCATGGAAGAAATCGACCGCGACACCGAACGCGACAATTTCATGAGTGCCGAAGAAGCCAAGGCCTACGGTCTGGTCGACAAGGTCGAAAGCATCGTTTAGTTGGCCGCAAAAATAGACGGCCGCCAAATAGGATTACATCATGGGATTTTTTTCTGCCATCAAGAATGGCCTTGCCAAGACCCGCGACGCCCTGATGGGCGAACTCAAGGGAATTGTCGGTGCAGGCAAAATTACGGACGAGACTCTCGAAGATCTCGAAGAACACCTGATTAAGGCGGACGTAGGTGTAGAAGCAGCGTTCCTCTTGACCGATGCCCTTCGTGAACAGGCTCTCGGAAAGTCGCTTACCACCGAGCAGGTTCTCGACATTATGCGTAACGAAGCGGAACGCCTCTTGAAGGATCCGCCGCCGTTTACACTCAAAGGCAAGCCGCACGTGGTGCTCGTCATCGGCGTAAACGGTGCCGGAAAGACGACCACCATCGGTAAACTCGCCGCCCGCCTGAAAGACGAAGGCAAGAAGGTGATGATTGCCGCCTGTGACACGTTCCGTGCAGCAGCTATCGACCAGCTCGAAACCTGGGCCGAACGCAGCGGTGCCGAATTCGTGAAGCACCAGGAAGGTTCCGACCCTGCGGCAGTGGCATTCGACGCCTGCAATGCGGCGGTCGCCCGCGGCTGCGACGTGGTACTGATCGATACCGCCGGACGCCTGCACAATAAAGACTACCTGATGGAAGAACTCAAGAAGATTGTCCGCGTGATCAAGAAGGTAAGTCCGGAGATGCCGCACGACATGTGGCTAGTCATCGACGGCAACACCGGACAGAACACCATCAACCAGACGAAAATCTTCAACCAGAGCTTCCCGCTCACCGGTCTCGTAGTCACCAAGCTCGACGGCACGGCCCGTGGCGGCGCGGTACTTTCGATTGCAAGTTCGCTCCAGATTCCTATCCGCTGGATTGGCATGGGAGAACGCATCGACCAGCTGGTACCTTTCAGCAAGGCCGAATACGTGGAAGGCCTTTTCGAAAACGCCCTGGAAGAAAACGAGCAGTAATCAAGAGTTGTAGATATGTTGAGGGATGTCGGAAAAAATTTTTCAGGCCCGCGTGTCATGCCGGACTTGATTCGGCATCTCCTTGTAGCCGCTTTGTTTTTTAGCGCGCTTTTCGGCATGGGCGGCTGTAGTGGCGAAGTCACTGTCGACCAGAAATTCGTGAACCTTTTCGTAGAACTCCGCATCGTCGAAAACACCTACGGCAAGGATTCCCCGACGGCGCGTCTACTAAGGCATGAGACCTTGAAAGCGGCCGGCTACACGAGCGAAGAATTTCTCGCCAAGACCGACGAAATCCTGAATGACGAACGCCAGTGGGTGCCGTTTCAAAAGGCCGTGAACGCGCGCATCGATTCGCTTTTGCAGCAACCCGCCCCCTCACCGGAAAAAGAGGAAGAAAGAAAAGGAAAGGCGCCCACTCCGCCCATCAAAAAGAAACCTCCCCTGATGCCCGCGCATAAAGGGGGTGTTCCCTGATGAAGCGAACCTCATGGTTTTCCGCCCTTCTGCTTTTTATTCTACTTGGCATGGCTCCGACCGTTTTCGCGGCACCCGCCAAGAAGAACGCTGCTCCAGAAAAAAAATCCCTGGTGCACTGGATGGACTACACCCAGGCGCTTGAAAAGGCGAAGTCCGGTCCGAAACTTATTTTTGTAGACCTGTATGCGGACTGGTGCGTCCCTTGCCGAATCATGGATGCAAACGTCTACAGCGACCCCACCGTCGCGGCCATCCTGAACACCCGCTTTTACGCGGTAAAGCTCGATGCCGATTCGCAGGATTCCATCATGTGCGACGGGCAAAAGAATACGGTGCAACGTTGCTATTTCGATGTGTGGGACCTGCATGCGCTTCCTGCATTCGTGCTTGTCGCCCCCAAGGGCATGAGCATTCTTACCGTAACCGATTCCATGTCGCCGCAAGAGCTACAATACATGCTGTACCAGTTCCTTGAAAAGGAAAAGGAGTGGATGTCTCGATGAACGAACAATTCTTGTTCTATGTCCAGGTTGTTTTTTGGGCATTGCTTTTTCTGCTAGTACACTGCTACCTGCTTTTCCCGATGACGCTCCCGTTCGTGAGCGAAATTTTCAAGCGTCGCAAGTCCCCCGAAAAAGGCGACGTCGAACTCCCGACGGTCTCGATTCTGATTTCGGCCTATAACGAAGAAGCCGTTATCGAACGCAAAATTCAGAACATCCTGGAGTTGGACTACCCGAAAGAAAAACTCGAAGTGCTCATTGGCGATGACGGCTCGGCCGACAAGACCGCAGAAATCATCGCCCGCTATGCCGACCAGGGAATTACGCTCGTCAAGGCTCCGAAAAATGCAGGAAAGGCGGCCATGCTCAACCGTCTGGACACGATTGCCAAAAACGACATTCTGCTTTTCTGCGACGCGAACACGATGTTTTTCCCGAACGTGGTACGCAAGCTGGTGATTCCGTTCCAGGACAAGAAAATCGGCTGCGCCTGCGGGCACCTGATTCTTTCAGACAAAAGCGGCTCTACGCTTGGCCGCGGCGAAAGTTCCTACTGGGACCTGGAATCCGAAATCAAAAAATTCGAAGGCGTGCTCGACATGCTGATTGGCGGCAACGGAGCCCTCTACGCCATCCGCCGCGAACTGTACACGGAACTGCCGGTAAAGAAGAGCGTGATGGACGACTTCTTCGTAACGACCAAGGTGCTCGAAAAGGGCTACTACTGCACGTTTGTTACAAGCGCCATCGGTACCGAACAGACCTCCAAGGAATCGAGCGGAGAATTCCGCCGCAAGGTGCGTATCGGACGCGCGAACTTCAACTTTCTGTTCTCCTACCTGCCGTTGCTGAACCCGCTGCACCCCATGCTCGCGTACCTGTTCTTCTCGCACAAGATACTTCGCTGGTTCTCGCCGCATATTATGATATTACTCTTTGTCGCAAACGCGCTACTCCTTACGAGCGGACTCTTCTACCAGATTTTCTTTGGCGCCATGACCATCGCCTTGCTGGTGGCAGCACTCAAGATTGTGCCGAGCGGATACTATTTCCTTTCGATGAACTACGCGATGCTCAAGGGATTTTTCATGGCGTTTAAGCCCGAAAAGAGTGGCGGCTGGGCACGCGAAGCTCGCAGCGACGAGTGATCGCGTAAAGCACGTCATTGCGAGCGAAGCGAAGCAATCTCTTGTAAAATTGGAGCTATATTGTAGGTATGAAAAAATTTCTGACATCCATTCTGTTCGCCCTAGCGTTTGCCGCAGTACCGGCAAGTGCGTTCACCATGGACGTGCAGGGCGGCATCGTCAATCACGTAAGCGAACTCAAGAATTTCAACTTGAACGTGTACGGTCACCTATGGTATCCTATCGACCAGATGCTCTTTTTCGGCATCGGTTCGGGCTACCAGGAACTCGACAACGAAAGCCAGGTTCCCGTTTCAGGGAGCGTCTGGATTCGCCTGCCAATCGGAAGCCGCACCCTCCCGGTCTTTACGGGCGACTGGGGATACCTTATCGGTTCTAGGCACCAGATGTTCTGGCGCGCCGGCGGAGGCTTCGACATCAAGAACGGTGACTACTCCTCGATTATGCTCATGGGCGGCTACCAGTTCCTCGACAAAGAAGGAAAAGGATTCGCCTACGTGCAGGCGGGAATCCTGCTCGAAATCTAGCCGATTTCATTCCTCACTTTTTCAATATGCTCTGATGTCAATGAGCATATTTTTTTTATGTTTTCTGTTCCATTTCCCTCAAAAAATATACATTATAGATGTATACAACCATTTATAGGATCTTATGGCTTTCATTCGCGCAATTTTCTACTACTTGAGCATCGCCGTTTGCATTTTTATCATCGGTCTCCCCTACATGTTCTATAGGGGCGTCCTGTGTCACCGTTGGTCCGACAGCACCCGCATCTGCATTCCGTTCTTCAACACATTATTCAAGTTGGTCGGCATCAAGGTCGAAATCGAAGGCAAGGAAAACATTCCCGATCACAAGAAATTTGTCATTGTCGCAAATCACCAGAGCTTTTTGGACATCAACGTCATCTGGCCTTCCATCACGATCACCTCGTTCATCGCGAAGGCGGAACTCTGGAACATTCCCGTGTTCGGCTGGATTCTCAACAAAATCGGCTGCATTCCTGTTCACAGGAATCCGCGCAAGAACCTGGGCATGGGCACGACCGTGAAAAAGCGCCTTGAAGACAACATCACCATTTCGGTGTTCCCCGAAGGGCACCGCAGTGCCGACGGACACATGCTCCCGTTCCAGAACGGCATTTTCCGCATGGCAAAAGAAAACGGATTCCCGCTCTTGCCGGTAACGATTGTCGATAGCGGCAAGCGACTCGCCAAGACCAAGTGGGCGCAGACTCCGGGCGTGGTAAAGATTATCGTCCACCCGTTGCAGACACCCGAAAGTTTCAGCGACAAGTCCGCCACACAATTGCGAGACGAAGTCCGCAACATGATTGAATCCGCGCTGCCCTACAGGCAAGCAGAAAAGGAGGCTTAAGATGGCTCAGCATTTACCTAGCGAAGAACAGATTATTGCCATTTTGCGCGACGAACCGATGGTCGGTAGCCGCCTGCGCAGTGCTCTTGGCCTCCCCAAAAAGCAGAAGATGGCCTTTAAGCAGATGCTCGCAGACATGGTGGACCGCGGGCTGTTGAAGCGTACCAGCCACAAGGAATACCAGCTGGGCGATGGCGAAACCGTCGAAGAAAAGCGCGAGAAACGCGTGAAGAAGATCGCGGAGCAGTACCCCGAAGACAACCGCCGTCCGGGTGCCCGTAGCCGTAGGCAAAACGACAAGCAGAACGAGACCCGCGTGAAGCGCGGCATTCTGCACCAGACGGGCGAAGAAGAATGGGAAGTGCACGAACTCGAAACCGGCAAGGTGTACGAGATGTGCCACCGCAGGCAGGCCCCGGGCAAGGAAGGCGAAACCATCAGCTTTACGCTGTACCCGCACCCGAAACTCAAGCACAGCTACTTGGCAAAGGTCGACCGCACAGCCGAAGCGATGAATATCAGCTGGGACGAAGTGAAGACCAAGTTCATGGAAGACGCGAACTTGCCGAAGGACTTCAGCCCCGCTATCAAGAAATATGTGGACGGCGTCAAGGAACCGTGCGGCAAGGATTTCAAGGGCCGCGTGGATTACAGGCAACTCACGATTCTCTGTATCGACCCCGATGGCGCCATGGACCATGACGACGCCATTAGCGTGGAACGCACCCCCAAGGGCGGCTACAGGCTGGGCGTGCACATTGCCGACGTGAGCTACTACGTACCCGAAGGTTCCGAGCTCGACGAAGAAGCTTTGGAACGCAGCTACACGCAGTACTTGCCGTGGACCGCCGTGCCGATGCTCCCGGAAAAACTTTCGAGCAATGTTTGTAGCTTGCACCAAGGTGTAGACCGTTGCGCATTCACCTGCATGATGGAACTCGACAAGCACGCGAACGTGCTCAGCTGGGATTTCCACCGCAGTATCGTGAAGATTACCAAGTCCATCACCTACGAGCAGGCGATGGAAATGATGAAGAATGGCGACGACGATATCAAGGCGCTCGCCGAGGTGACCGCACTTTTGAAACAGAACCGCACCAAGGACGGCCTGCTGGAATTCCAGAGCACCGAATTCGGCTGCAAGTTCAACGAGAAAGGCGAACCGGAAAAGATTTTCCCGCGCACCACCGACGAATCGAATTCGTGGGTGGAAGAATGCATGCTCATCGCAAACAACTGCTGCGCAAAGGAACTCAAGAA
>JAEEGG010016992.1_pt1 | contig 15022 bp, 5 predicted proteins | sample 9134161 | NCBI WGS metagenome assembly JAEEGG01 (sample SAMN16246543, study PRJNA631951) | gut metagenome | biome: gut microbiome; feature: rumen; material: CR-attached | host: Bos | place: Iran: Karaj | collected 2018-10
GAGAGTTCTTGTAGCCCATTTCCATGTAGTCGATGCCGGCTGCGGAAAGGAGTGTATAGAGACGACGGACGAATTCCAAGGAGAAATCGTGCTTGTTGACGAGGCCGCCGTCGCGGATGGTGCAGTCAAGGACTTTAATGCTTTCGTAGTACATAGTTAGACGAGAGACGAGAGACGAGAGGCGAGAGAAGTTTTTTCTGACGGCTGACGCAATCGTCGTGGGTTGAGGTTTAAAGTTTTTTTTAAGACGTTGTTCTAAGCGATGAAATCGCAAAAAATCCAGTCTTTTTTCAGTTGCATCGCAAACATAGGTTTTGTTTTATGCTTGGTCAAGAGAAATTTTTGACAATTGTGAGAAACTTAAATATTTAACGCATTTTTAGCGTAGAAATAATTAAGAATGATGAAATTTAACTAAAAACAGCATGTTGTAAAAATTAAAGATTGTACGAAACAAATGGATTATTAAGGAAATTAGTCCTTCATTTCATCAGAATTCCTGCTTTATGCTGATAGAACTGTTCTGTTCGCGATTCACTTATAAACCCATAATACCCTTAAATTTTCTAATCAACGCAACTTTTGCGTAGATTTTAAAGTGCTATTAAACACTATTCTTTTTTAAAAGTTTATTTTACTATTATAGGATTCCATAGGATTGTATATTTATGCTATGCAGTTTTCAAAGTTATTTTCCCCTATTTTTCCTATGGCGACGGTCGTTCTTTTGGGTGCGTCCGCAACGTCCGCTGAAACCAAGTTTTTCTACAACCAGGTCGGTTACGATGTCGGCCAGCCCATTTCTGTGATTGTCAAAAGCGACAACCTCAAAGACGGTGCGGATTTCAGTTTGATGTCGGGCGGTTCGGCTGTCAAGACGGGCAAGCTTTCGGCGGGTTCGAATCCGGACAACTGGCTGAATAACGGCAAGTTCTATGTGGCCGAACTGAAGGATGTCGCTCCGGGCAAATACACGTTGCAAGTTTCCGAAAACGGACAACCACAGCAGTCTGGAGAATTTACGGTAGGCGAAAACGCATTGGCAAAGAACACTCTTGCTAGCGTACTCGACTACTTCTATAACGACCGTGCGAACAACCCGACCGTCGAAGGTTGGGATAAAAGCATGGGCATTTATAATTCCGGCAAAAAGGTCGATGTGCATGGCGGCTGGTACGATGCCAGCGGTGACGTGAGCAAATACTTGAGCCACCTTTCTTATGCGAACTACTTGAATCCGCAGCAGATTCCGTTGACTGTTTGGTCGCTTGCGTTTGCTTCGGAACGCATCCCGAAGTTGCTTTCTTCGACATCGACAAAAGCGAAAACAAAAGATGAAGCGGCGTATGGAGCGGACTTCTTGGTGCGTATGCTTGCCGAAGAAGGCTACTTCTACATGACAGTGTTCGACAACTGGGGTAGCCCTATGGGCAAACGTGAAATTTGCGCGTTCACGGGTTCCGATGGTAAAAAATCCGCCGACTACCAGACGGCATTCCGCGAAGGCGGTGGCATGGCGATTGCTGCCTTGGCCAGCGCATCAAGGCTTAAGCTGAAAGGCGATTTTTCGAGTGACAAGTACTTGGAAGCGGCTGAAAAGGGCTATGAACATTTGTCTAAAAAACAGAGCATCGGCGGCAGCTGCGAGTATTGCGACGACCACAAAGAAAACATCATCGACGATTACACGGCCCTCTTGGCGGCAACAGAACTTTTTGCAGCGACTCAGAAAAAGGATTATTTGACGGATGCTCGTAAACGTGCAGAGCATCTTATCAGTCGTTTAAGTGCTGATGGTTATTTCTGGAGTGATGACGAAAAAAAGCGTCCGTTCTGGCATGCGAGCGATGCGGGTCTCCCGCTGATTGCACTTGTTCGCTATGCGGAAATCGAAGGGCCTATTAGCGTGGATGCTAAGAACCCTAATTTTGATCTTATTGATTGGAGCTGCGTCGATAGGCTAGGTGCTACCTGCGATAATCCGCATTTTAGTAAGGTCATGGATGCTGTCAAGGCTCATCTCAATTGGCTAGTCTCTATTACGAACAAGGTGGATAATCCGTTCGGTTATGCCCGCCAGACTTACAAGACTCAGGACAAAATAAAGGACGGATTCTTTATCCCGCACGACAACGAGAGCGGTTACTGGTGGCAGGGCGAAAGCGCTCGTATCGCAAGCCTTTCTGCTGCTGCGGTATATGCAGCTCGCTCTTTGAATCAAAACGTTGCCGATAGCGTGCAGAAGTATGCAACTGACCAGCTCGACTGGATTTTGGGCAAGAATCCGTATGCCACATGCATGATGCATGGCAAGGGGCTCAAGAATCCGCAAAAGTACGATGGCCAGTCGAATTACGATGCTACGCTTGAAGGCGGCATTGCGAACGGTATCAGCGGCAAGAATCAGGATGGTTCTGGAATTGCCTGGACTGACGATGGTGTTGCCGCTGTAGGCTTTGATGCAAAGAAGGAAGCCTGGCAGGTTTGGCGCTGGGACGAACAGTGGCTGCCGCATAGCACGTGGTACTTGATGGCTGTTGTGGAACGCTATGACGAAATGACGAAGATGATTGAACCGCCGCGTTCTGCATTGCCGAAGACTTTGGCTACGGCCAAATTCGGTATGTCACTTGTGGGCAAAACGCTTTCGCTCAACTTGCCGCGTACGTCTGTCGGCAAGTCCGTCAGAATTGTCGATGTTCTGGGCAATGTGCAAATGCAAAAGAAAACGCAAGGCATGAACGAAACGATGAATGTGAGCGTGCTCAAGAGCGGAGTTTATCTCGTTCAGGTTCAAGGCCTTTCCGCTAACAAGTTTATTATAAAGTAATCTACACTATTACGCCAGTCTAAGTTGGCAACGATGTTTTTCAAGCCGTTATCCCGGCTAGTGCCTGTCCCGCACTAGTTGTTGGACACTTGCAATTTTATTGCTTATGAGTCCACAATGCTCGGAACGAGGACGGAATGCCGGGATTGATTTCTTGTTACTGCAAAAACTTTTCTTTCGCCTAGTCATGTCGCAAAAAAAGTCCCGGAATAAAAGCAACCAAGGCGAACGCTGCGAAAATGCTTGCATTTTCATAGCTGAGCCGAAGGGCTTTGTACTTGTACAAATCCGGAGTGACGCGTGAAGGGTTTCCGCATTGGATTCCTGACGGTCGAGGATGACACAGCGAACGATGTCATGCCGGACGTGTTCCGGCATCAGTTGTTTATCGCAAAACAACAGGCCCCGGAATGAATCCGGGGTGACAATGTGAAGGAATCCCGCACTGGATCCCCTCCCTGTCGGTCGAGGATGACACAGCAAACGCTGTCATGCCGGACTTGTTTCGGCATCAGTTTTATTACAAAACAACTAGCCCCGCAACAAGTGCGGGGCGACATACAGCAAGCTTTAACTGGATACTTTAAACGTCCTTGTGGGGGCGTACGCCTGCTGAACGAGAATGTCCTTGCCTTGTTCCATGAGCTTTTTAGCTTGTTCGGCAAGATTATCGTCGTCTTTTTCCTTGATGACTTTAGCCAAATGATCCATGGCGACATTTACATCTAGCTTTGTCTGGATGCGGAGTTCGCCAATATCTAAATGAGCACGGCGGATAAAACCGGGATCCTTTTCTTTGGCAATTCCTTTTTCGAGAAGCACAATAGCGGCTTCAGGAATGTTCTTTTGCTTTGCCGTCGTTCCCCATTCAAACCATTGCGTACTTGGAAGTTCGATATAGCAGCCTACAATCTTGTTTACGGCATCTTTGACATCTTGGAACTTGACTGGTTCCTCTTGCAAAAGAGCCGTCAACCCGTATTGCAGTAATCGTGACGCATTTTCAGTCGATCCGTTATTCGCTTCTTCAAGACCTTTGCTAATCATTTTTCGAGCGCGTTCACCGGGAGCAACCTTTTCGGCGTTTTCGTGAGTTTGCGCGGTTGTTACAGTTGCAGGTTCACTGCGGTGCGGCATGTAGTATCCGGCAAGACCGCCTAACGCAAAGAATATGGGCGATTCCACGGCGACTGCATTGAAAATCCCAGGATTCAAGAACCAGTCAATCGCCATGCTGATGACCAATCCTGCTTCCGAAATTTTGCAGACGTAAGAAGGGAGCGTCTCTCTATCCCTGTCGAACGTGTTTGCTCCTAGCAAGAAGCAGACCATAAGGCTTACGCCCATATAGCGTTCCGACGCAAACTGTTCAAAGAACGAAGTATTGACGAGCAAATCGACAAAGAAACCGCTTATAATTGCAATCACGATTGCGTAAGCGTATATGTACAAAGTATTCCAGCGCTTTTCAAGTTGCATAAGCGCGAACATGAAGAACAAAACAAAGAAGAGGTAAGACCATAAACTGGGAAACAGGATGCTGCACGTGAGCAAGCTTTCTGTGTTGCTGCGGCTAGGAATGTATGCCCAACGGTAACGTGCGAATTTGTCTTTATAATTGTTTATCCATTTCTCAAGTTCCGCCTCGTATTGCTTATCGGTGGGGTAGTTGCCGTGATCTGCTATGTATTGTTCTTTACCGCCCTGGTTTTCCCACCATTCACGGAACTCGCTCTTCATTTGCTCAACGCGATCCTCGACTATCGGTGTAGGATTCTCGACGTGGTAGCGCTCCTTGTAGAGCTCGAATTCCTGTTTCTTTAGAGTTTTGTCTGGTGTAAGACCGACCTTCTTGAATTCTTCAGCTCGCTGTTCGTTCCACCACTTTTCGAACGACTGGTGGATGTCCTTTTCTTGCCGCAGTTGCTGGATAGTCGGATCGAAAGTCGTTTGAAAGTTGAATATACCTATAGCGATAAAAGCTATAAGTGTGATGTAATGATGAATTTTAAACACCTTGAATGGTGTAAGTAGTATGCCCAATATTTTCTTCATACCAATGAATATAAACAAATCATCAGCAGAATGCTGTAGATTTGTAGCTAAAAAGTACGTTTTCCGTATTCGTTTAGCTGATTCCACAGAAAATCGGTGTTCACGTCGCGGAAATTTTGGGCGTTGACCTCTTCGCGGAGCTTGTGGGCGAGTGCGAACAGGTTCGGGCAACGCTTCATGCGTTCGGTACTGTCGAATGTGGTGAGGCTGTCAATCCAGTCGTGGATTTCTGGGAAACGGTCGTCACAAAACACATTTTCGCGACCATTTCTGATGTATTCCATGTAGCGACTTGACGCAACATGCCCGTCTTCGTTGTAGATATCCTTGGCTTTGGGGAAAAGCTTACGCCCGGTCAAGTATTCGTGCATGATGGCGCCGAAACTGAAATAATCGACGGCGTAGGTGATATTTTCGCTAGACTGGGCGATTTCAGGAGCGCTGTAGCATGGCGTAGCCTGTCCACCGCCTTCGCTAACGGTTTCGCGCATTTTGGCTTGGGCGTAACCGAAGTCGCAAATCAAAATTTTGTGGTTGTTTTTGTGAGCCGGATTCTGGCACAGGAGCAAGTTCTTGGGCTTGAGGTCCTTGTGCACAATTTGGTAGTAATGAAGCTGGCTTATAGTGTTTGCGAGGTAAGCCATTTGGGCGACTCGCTGCAAAAGTTCTTCGTCCGTGAGTTTGGGCTTGATGATGCGGTCGATGGAACAGCCTTTGATAAACTCTAGCTTGAGGTAGGGGTGCCGGCCCGCAATGCCTCCGCCAAAGGTCTGGACAACGCCTTCGATGTTTGTTGCACGGACAAGGTTGTTGATGCGGATTTCATCTTGGAATGCGCTCAGGAGCATGTTCAGGCGGTGCAGGCGGTTCTTGCCGGAATGCGCCCAGTACTTGCAAATTTTTACGACGATTTCTTTTTCGTCATAACGCTTTTCGTCGCGGGGGTGCTGGAGCCAAAGTTTCGCACGATAGAGTTGGTTTGTACCTGTGAGCGAAAGCGGCTCAACCAGTTCAATGCGTTCGGCATCACCATTGTGCTTGAAGTCGGGATTGTGGTCGAACCACCGTTGGTACTCTTCCATGGTGTAGTTTGGACGCAATGCCAGATTGCGTGAAACCCGGTCCATTATTTCTGCCAAGTTGTTCCAGAACATGGTTTAAATTTAAAAAAATGCAATGGAATATGCCTAAAAAAACTGATGCCGTCCCCATTCGCGGACCATGACTACTAAGCACTAAATAGCATTCAAGGCGAGTATCGCAAAATCAAGCTTGCTTGATTTTATGATTGAGCCGAAATTGCTGACGCGAAGCGTCAACTGCAAGTAGTCAAAGTGAACGGTGTCCGGCATGACAGCATAGGCATGGATCCTATCGCACTCTGTCACCCTGAAGGGAATCCGTAGGATGACCGATAGGGTTCACGCATTACATCACTTTCGCGATTTCTTACCGTAGTAAGCACCGCGAGCGTTTTTCTTTTCGCCATTCACGCGGCGGCCCTTGAGGTCGTACGTTTGCTTAACTCTCGGCTGCATGCGGATTTCGCCGGTGGCGGGATTCATGCGGCCAATGACAGTCGTTCCCTTGCCGCTTTCGTCATCGACGACGACAACTTGCATGCCACCGAACCCGTCTACGCTTGCCACTTCGGAACTTGCCGTAGCACTTGCGTCGGACCTTGCCGGTGCGGGCAAGAACTCTGCGGTATAAGCCTTGGCGTATGGCGATGCGGCGATAGACTGAGGCGCTGAATTGTCGGTACATTTCAGCTGTTCTCCGTTCGGATCAAACAGATACGCACGGAACGGATTGATCCTTACATCTTTACCAAATTTCATGTACTTGCCGATTTTTGCACCATTGCGAGGTTCTCCGGTGTAGCCCCAGACCTTACCCAGTTCACCGTCATTGCACTTCCATTCCTTATAACCGAATACACCGCGCATCTGCCATGAGCCTTCGCGTTCTTTGTCGGTTTGCTTTCTTTCGTCATACAGTGTGCCGCCAGCGGTCGCTTTGAGCGTTACGTTCTTGTTGATTTTAAGGGTCGATTCCTTCATCCTGACCATATACGGCGTATATTCTTCCAAAGTCTGATGTTTTGTATCCGAGTCTTCCCAGACTTTATTAATGCAAACGTCATTTTTCTTGTCGCCGTCGCAATCGGCCACATAGGCAAACTTGTAAACGCCTCCGAGACCTCCCACGTCCTCAGTGCTTACGCTGAACGGGAGCATCAATGTGGAGAAGCCGCCTTTTTCCAGATCCACAGTAAAGTTGCGGTTGAACGTGACAGCAACATTTTCAATATCCTCGGTGATGTTCACCGCATCCGTTCCGCTGTACTCGCCGTCGATTTCGGCACGCGTGCCCTTTTCGTCTTTCAGCACCTGCACAGCAGCATAGTTGTGAACGACCTCCGGGACGATAGAGAACTTTACTTCTTTCGTCCCTTCATAATTGCCCTTGCCCGTAAACACCATTGTGTATTCGCCAGTGTTGACTGCCTGAGTTTCTACGCCGTCCTTCATAATAGAGACAGCATAATTTTCTTTAGACAGTTCTTGGCCTCTAAAATTATAAACTTCAAACGAAGGATTGATAGCTTTGCCTGTGTAAGTATAAGATTGTTCGACACCTTTGATATTTACCCACATCAGATCTTTATCATCAAATGGATAAAGAGTCTTGCCAGCAATATTATCTATTGTTGCAATATACGCTTTATTACCATCCAAATAAACAAATTGTTGTTTCTTTAAATGTCCATCTCTAGCAAAACCAATATTTTCGACATTATTGTAACTAGTGGCATAGATAACGTCATTTTTAGTTCTCCAACCAAGAGTAACAGAACCACTTACTGGAGCGTTATGACCAGGACCAATGCCAGCGGCATTGCTAGTAACATATCCTAAGAATTCTCCTGTATTTACTTCATACGCTGCAATTTTATTAGCAGAATATGCCCACACCTTACCCCCATTAATCGTAATAGTTCCACATACGCCCAAAGAATTATCCTTAGTATTACGGCCGCCACCAATGCCTGCGGCATAATTACCGCCTACAGCAGCAACAATGCCCCCGTTAATGGTTATAGAACCACCAACACTATTGTTCAAGGAGCCGCCTATACCAGCACCATACTTACCACCTTGTGCGCCGATAGCGCCACCATCAACTATCAAAGAACCAACCTCTTTAGCACCGATTCCTGAATCATAATCATCGCCAACAGCACTGAGAGTTCCCTTGCCGTCAATAGTCAACTCGTTGCCATCCGACAATTCAATGCCCTTTGAAGCAGTAAGTGTTTTACCTTCATCAAGAATGAGTTTCACATTGCCAATAATTTTGATTCGTTCGGCAATGATTACATCATTAACAACCCTATACGAAAAACCATAGGCTCCATCCATTGTTGACATAAGGGATGTCACCGGTATATATCCATCTACAACAGAAAAACGAATTGTTTGGGCGCCTGTATAAGCGCTACCTTCTTTTGCGGTTAAAGTAAGAGTATATTCACCAACGCCTTGTACCGGCGAAGGACTAAAGGATTCCGTAAAATCCGATTCTTTAGACAATTCTTCCCCTTCGAAATTTGTAACTTTGTACGTTAAATTTATTTTATTTCCGGTATAACGATAATAAGGCTGAACACCGCTAATAACGGCATTTTGCAAAGTATATTTATCATAATAGGGGAGAAGCGCCTTTCCGCCAATACTGTTTATATCTTCAGCAATGATATTTTTTTCATTTTCTACATAGTAGAATTGTTTCCCTTCATCAAACTTGATAGTTTTAACACCGTTATAATTACTGGCATAAATAAAGTCATCTTGGTTAGTATAGCCAAGAATTACAGTACCGCAAGCAGTTGTCTTGGCCCCAGGACCAATACCTACAGAAAGTTCACTACTGCTTGCATTCGCCGTCACCTGACCTCCATAGATAGCTACAGTATCAAAAGTCCCGCCGTTACCGCCTCCTATAGCGGCTGGGGCATCATCAGCATTAGAACCACCTGCATTTGACTTTACCTCCCCTCCGTTAATAATGACTGTTCCAAAATTGTTGCCCGCAGAACCTCCTATACCAGCAGCAAAATCACCTCCTTTCACAAGAATCTTTCCGCCATTTATTATGACATGCCCTACCGCACTATTCGCATGAAATCCTTTATAAGAACCGCCTATACCCGCAGCAAGATATCCCCCTTCAGCATCGACTATACCGCCATCAATAATCAACATCCCAAAATCATAAGAACCGATACCAGAAAAGCGAGTATTTCCTGTAGCTTTGAGAGTGCCTTTACCATCAATAGTCAGTTTGTTACCATTAGACAGTTCTATACCTTTTGAAGCGGTCAAAGTCTTGCCCTCGTCTAAAATGAGCATTACATCGCCTGTGACGACAATTCGTTCGTTAATGGAAACATCATTAGATACTTTATAAAAAGGACTTGTCATCTCTTTTGTTTCTGATGTCACTTGTACAGCATCAAGTACAGCAAAACTGACGGTTTTCTTTCCCGTATAAATCCCATTTTCTTTTGCAGTAATAGTAAGCGTATAGGCACCCTTATCCTTGACACGAAATACATCCTTGACGGGAGCGTTGTTTAAAGACGCCGTGTAATCAATCCCTTCTACAAGCAATTTTCCTTCTGAATCCGTAGCGTTGTACGACAAAACCATTTCGTCGCCGGTATAAAGATAATAGGGCTTTAAGCCACTGACAACTGAGTTCTCGAGATTAAGTTTGACAACAGAAAAGCTTACTGTTTTCGAGCCTGTATAAACGCCATCTTTTGTCGCAGCAATGGTAATCGTGTAATCGCCAACATCCTTGACGGGTGCGTTGTTTAAAGAAGCAGTGTAATCCGTCCCTTCTATAAGTAACTTTCCTTCTGAATCCGTAACTTTGTACGACAAGTCTATTTCATCACCGGTATAAAAATAATAAGGACTTACGCCACTAACAACTGAATTTTCGAGATTTAATTTGACAACAGAGAAGCTCACTGTTTTCGAGTCTGTATAAGCTCCATCTTTTGTCGCAGTAATAGTAAGCGTGTAGTCGCCTACATCCTTGACTAGAGAATTGTTTAAAGAAGCAATGTAATCCGACCCTTCTACAAGTATTTTTTCTTCTAAATCCATAACTTTGTACGACAAGTCTATTTTGTTGCCAGTATAGTAATAACTAGGTTTAACTCCGCTAATAGACACATATTTCAAACTATTCTTATTACCATCGAACGGGCGAAGCGTCTTGCTGCCAATATTATCTGTATTCTCAACAATCACACATTTGCTACCTTCTTCATAATAGAATGATTTACCATCTACAAATTTGATTGTTTCAACGCCATCATAGTTGTCGGCATAAATGAAGTCATCTTCATTTGTCCAGCCAAGAATCAAGGAACCGCTTGCAGAAGCACGATATCCTGAACCAATACCTACCCCACCAATACCTCCCATAGCTAAAACTGTTCCGCCATTGATGGTGGTTGTTCCACTGGTTCCATAAAATCCGCCACCAATACCAGCCCCAAAATCACCTCCCGTAGCTGAAACTCTTCCGCCATTGATGTTGACTGTTTCACTGGTCCCATTATATCCGCCGCCAATACCAGCCCCTTCACTACCTCCCGTAGCTGAAACTCTCCCGTCATTGATGTTGACTGTTCCACTGGTCCCATTAAATCCTCCACCAATGCCAGCCCCTCCACTACCTCCCGTAGCTGAAACTGTTCCGCCATTGATGGTGATTATTTCACTAGCTCCTTTATCTCCTCCGCCAATACCGGCCCCAAAATCACCTCCCGTAGCTGAAACTGTTCCGCCATTGATGGTGATTATTTCACTAGTTCCATAATCTCCACTTCCTCCGCCAATGCCTGCCCCTCCAATACCTCCCGTAGCTGAAACTGTTCCGCCATTGATGGTGATTGTTCCACCTGCTTTATTTCGAAGCAATCCTCCAATACCAGCAGCACTAGTGCCTCCTTTTGCATTGGTTATGCCATCTTCTATAACCAGAGTCCCGAAACGTCTGGCACCAATCCCCGAATTTCCGTTTTCACCTTGAGCATTGAGCGTTCCTTTGCCGTCGATTGTCAGCTTGTTGTCATTTGACAATTCAATACCCTTTGTAGCGTTAAGCGTCTTGCCTTCGTTTAAAATAAGCAAAACATCACCTACAATGTTGATACGTTCACCAACAGATACATCCTTATCCACTTTATAAGGAACACCATAGCTACCGTCCATAGTGAAGGTAGAAGCTGTAACAGGGATATAATCCGAAACGGGAAAACTGATTTCTTTTGAACCCGTATAGATGCCATTTTCTGTCGCAGTAAAGGTAAGTGTATAATCGCCTATATCCTTGACAGACAATTTGTCCTTAACTGGAGCGTTGTTCAAAGAAATTGTATAATCCGTTCCTGCGACAAGTTCATTACCCGCATAATCAATAACTTTGTATAATAAATCGATTTCGTTGCCGGTATAAAGATAATAGGGATTTACGCCGCTGACGGTTGCATTTTCGAGATTAAACTTGACAACAGAGAAGTTTACGATTTTTGAACCCGTATAGATTCCATCTTCTGTCGCAGTAAGGGTAAGTGTATAATCGCCCATATCCTTGACAGACAATTTGTCCTTAACTGGAGCGTTGTTCAAAGAAATTGTATAATCCGTTCCTGCGGCAAGTTCATTTTCCGCATAATCAATAACTTTATACAACAAATCGATTTCGTTGCCGGTATAAAAATAATAGGGATTTACACCGCTGATGATTGCATTTTCGAGATTAAATTTGACAACAGAGAAGTTTACAATTTTTGAAGCTGTATAAAGGCCTTCTTCTTTAGCAGTAATGGTAAGCGTGTATTCCCCCACATCATTGATCGTAGATGGAGTAAAAAGCACAGTGTAATCTTTTTCTGCAACAAGTTCTTTTCCTTCCATATCTGTAACTTTATACGACAAATCTATTTCGTTACCAGTATAGAAATAGCTAGGCGAAACGCCACTAATTGAAGCAGCCTTGATATAAAACTTCGTGCGATCCGCCGCAATTTTTTCAATCAAAATCTCATTTGCAGGAGCCACTAAATAAACCAATTTTCCATAAGAGCCAACATTCTCCGTCTTGTAGCAGTCCGTTACAGTCACAGATCCTGCACTCATTCTTGCAAGGTCAAGATTATCCGTTTTTTGGCCATCTTGTTGAATATATAAGCAATTCGAAACACTCTTTGCTCCGCCATCATCCCCCCAGCCAAAGAAAACTCCCTTCGCAGTTTCGCCGTGCTCAAGTTTTCCCCTGAACACGCAATTATCGATAGAAATATCGCTGGTGAGTCCGTGTCCAAGAATGCCACCAATGTGCGAGCCGCCGTCGATTGTTGCAGACACGACACACTTTTCAATCTTGTTGCCTGTACCATTTGAAATTCCAACAAGACCAGCAGCATGTACTCCACCGTCGATAGAGCCCTTCACTATGAGGTTTTTGATAGTAGCCCCGTCTATGAAGCCGAATACAGCCGTGCCGAGGTGATTCTTGTCGATAATATTCACCGTGACGGCATGAATTTTGGACCCATCTTTGCCATCAAAAGTGCCTGAGAAAACTTTTCCCTGAGTATAATCACCTATTTTGGCTGTAACAGGTAATTTAGAACCAATATCAGCAGTCAGCTTAATAAACTTGCGAGCAAATGTAGCACCATTATTAACAAATTCCGCAAATTCATCCCAGTGGTCATCATTACTAATCAAATACGGATCAGATTCGGTACCGCGGCCCGGCAACGAAACATTTCTCAAAACAACATAAAACTTCGTTTCATCCGCCGCAACATTTTCTTCCGTAATAGCATCAGTAGGTTTTTCTAAATAAACTAGCATACCATACAAACCGACCGCAGCCGTCTTGTAGCAGTCCCCCATCACCACGCTTCCAGCATCCATTTTCACAAGGTCAAGATTATCCGTTTTTTGGCCATCTTGTTGAATATATAGGCAATTCGAAACGGTCTTCGTGCCGCCGTTATCACCCCAGCCGAAGAATACTCCCTTGGCTTCTGAACCACCCACAAGCAAACCTCTGAATACGCAATTGTCGATAGAAATATCGCTGGTGAGTCCGTGTCCGAGAATGCCGCCGATGTGAGAGCCTCCGTTGATAGTCGCAGACACAACACAATTTTCAATCTTGTTGCCAGTTCCACTGGAAAAACCCACAATACCTGCAGCATGAATACCGCCAGTAATGCTCCCGGCCAACGTCAAATTTTTAATCGTCGCACCACTAATGTAGCTGAACAAAGCCGTACCAGACTTCTTCACATCTTCTATTGAAGCCGTGATGGTTTTACCGCCGCCATCAAACGTGCCAGCGAAAGGAGTGGCAAGCGTACCATCGCGTTTGACCACACCCACTTTTTTAGTAACGGAAATATCGGCATTAAGCTTTATAAACTTGCCAGCAAACGTGTAACCTTGCCCCACTAAATCTGCAAAAGAGTTCCATTCTTTTTCATCATTGATAATGTACGGGGCTACTTCTGTGCCACTACCCGACATCAAATGCTTTTTTAAAACAACATAGAATATAGTACCATCTACAGCTATTTTCTCAGCGACGAAGGATTCTTCATCGACAGGAGCAGCCGATGCATCCAAGTAAGCAAGTTCACCGAACGATCCAACATTCAAGGTCTTGTAGCATTCCGTCAAAGTCACTGTACCGGCGTCATCTGGCATTTGAACGAGATCAAGGTTACGGAAGTACAGAGACTGAGCATTTTGATAAATGTAAAGACAGTTCTTAAAAATCTTTGTGCCGCCATTGTCAGCCCAACCCATAAACACACCCTTAAGGGGAACATTTAAAATCGAACCCAATCCAAACCCACTTCCATTTTTTCCCTGAAGCACGCCTTTGAACACACAATTTTCAATTTCGATGTCGCTATTCGCGCCATGCCCAAGAATGCCACCAATAGAATCACCCTCGACTGTAGTTGCAACAACGCAATCTTCGATCTTATTGCCCGTCCCTGAAGAAATTCCTACAAGGCCAGCGGCATGTTCTCCGCCAGAGACAGTTCCCTTCACAGTGAGGTTCTTAATAGTTGCTCCCAAAACATAACCGAACAAGGCTGCACCTTTTGCATCATCAGAAATTGCAACAGTAATAATGTGATTACCGCCATCGAACACGCCAGAGAAGGGGCGCGGTAACAATAGTGTTGTAGTGTTAATAGGAGTAGTATAAGTCACCGAATGTGATTGATCACCAATTTTTTTCGTGACAGGAGACTCGTCAGAGCCAATATCCGCAGCAAGCTTAACAAACTTGCCCTGGTATGAGTTTTCAGTCAGTTCATTTCCATTGAGAACGCTTTCTGCAAACTTGTTCCAGTCCTCCACGTCCTCAATCAAGTAAGGGTCCGTTTCTGAGCCAGTGCCCGACATAGTGCCATCGTTCGCCAATGAGGGGGAAACGGCGAGGAGTGAGAGGATTAGCGTTAACGCGATGCGGTGTCCAATGTGGAAGGGGCGCATGTTAAGGAGGAGATTGGAGAGAGACATAGTTTTTATAGAGGTTAGTGAAAAGTTTTTAGTGATTAGGGGTTAGTATGCAGAGATGCAAAAAGGAACGTATCTGTGAGGGGGAACGTGTAAGCTGGTCCCCGAACAAGTCGGGGATGACAACGCAACAGGTGTCGTATCTGTGATAAGTATCGTATAAGGAGGTCCCGGAACTTCGGCAAGCTCAGTGACCTTAGGCCGGGGTGACAAATGTGATTGGGATTTGTCATGCCGGACTTGTTCCGGCATCGGTTGTTTAAAGAAGAAAGCTGGCCCCGGCACTTCGGCAGGCTCAGTGACCTTAGACCGAGGTGACAATGCAATGAGTGTCGTATCAGTAAGGGGAAAATGCGTGCCAAAAGCACAAAAAGGCACCTCGCTACCGCGTGATACCAACCTAACACCATATACACCGCAACATGCCGTGCAGATTGCACGAACTGTAGGGTTTCTGTTTTTATCATTATTTAAAATTTATCAATCGCAAATAAACTTGTCAATT
>JAEEGG010016994.1_pt1 | contig 15022 bp, 14 predicted proteins | sample 9134161 | NCBI WGS metagenome assembly JAEEGG01 (sample SAMN16246543, study PRJNA631951) | gut metagenome | biome: gut microbiome; feature: rumen; material: CR-attached | host: Bos | place: Iran: Karaj | collected 2018-10
TGTCACCCTTAACGAGCGGGGTCTTGACCTCACATACTACCTTTGCGCCCTTAACGGTAGGAGCACCTACGGTGACCTTTCCGTCCTTGTCGGCGAGAAGGATCTTCTCGAACTCTACGCTTGCACCTGCCTCAACGTCCTGAATGTGGTGCACGAACAGCTTCATTCCCTCTTCAATCTTGAACTGCTGTCCCTGAATTTCAGCAATAACGTACATTAAATCTTGCTTTTATTCGTTTCTCCGTGAGGTGGCCCGCCCACTGTGGCAGACACTTCTCCAACCTCTGCGGCACTAATCGGGCGCAAAATTAGTATTTTGCACCATCATGGCAAAATATTTTGGTTGTTTTTTTTAAAAGCGTCACTCAGTTATTGAACAACTCATCGATTGAGTAATAGGTATTGAAGCCGATAGTCAGTCCGTTGCCCGGCAACGTGTTCAACTGGTATCTGTTATACCACATGAGTATCTCATAATTGATTGATTCCCAATTGTAGCGTTTGAACATTGACGGGTCAATACGCGTACAGACCATTAAATAATCATCTACATCCAGAAAATTAAATTCTTCCGGGTCAATCATATTATCCGGCATCTGTATCGGCTCGAGTTCTTTCTGCTTTTTCATACTGATCTCATAGTACTTCCTGTCTATACCAAGATCCATAGTCTCATAACCGACTCGTGATACCTCTATCCTGTTGTCCGGATTGGACAGACGGAATGAGAACTCTCCGTTGGCATCGGTAATACCATCGGCCATAATACGATCATAACCGTTTTTCTCGGTGACATGTATTCCTGCGAGAGGTCCGTCAATTCCCATCACTCTGCCGTAAATCAATTCACCCTTGGCCGGTTTATCCTGAGCAGACACAGCAGTAAAACTTACCACTGATAACAACAATAAAGCAATAGTCTTTTTCATATCCGTGATTGTTTTGTTTGCTGCAAAAATATCACTTAATCACATATGAAACCAAGCAAAAAGCGTTGCAAAACCGTCGCATTCTTTGCGTGGGGAATCAGCGGAGCTTGTGGGACTCGAAGTGACGGCGGATGGAGGTGAAGTAGAAGATGAGGCCGAACAGGTTGACTGCCCAGGCGGCCCAGAAGGCACTGTGGTAGCCGAAGTATTCGGAAAACAGGCCGCCTATGAGTACGCCTAAGCCTACGCCGGCATCCCAGGAGGTCAGGATGGAGGAGTTTGCGGTGCCGCGCTGCGAGTGCTCGGCCAGGTTGATGAACATAGTCTGGAAAGCGGGGTACATGTGGCCGTTTCCCAAACCTATTATAAGAGCTGCTCCATAATAACCGATGGGGTTGTGCAGGGCGGCAAACAGCAGGTAGCCGAATATGCTGACCGATACGCCCATCGTGGCGTTGCGGGACACCTTGTTCTCACGCAGGGCATGGGCACCGGTAAGTCGTGACAGGATGAGTCCGGCAGCGCAGAGACCAAAGAAAAGTCCCGTTCCACCGGTGATTCCAAGCTCCTCTTTGCCGTAAATGGCCACGTAAGTGGAGAGCACTCCGTAACTGAAAGCAAAACTTGCAATGCCTATGGCCTCACGCCACCCGTGAAGCAGGAAGAAACGGTCCAATGAAAGAACCTTCTTTTCCGTAACAAAGTCACGTTTGGGCAGACGTATGGAGAGTTCCAGAATAAGTCCGATGAACGATGCCGCAAGCGATACCCAGAACAGAGCCTTGTAACTGCCGCTGAAAGCGCCTAGAAGCACGATTGCCAGAGCAGGTCCAAGTGCCATAGCCAGATTGTTGCTCAGGCCGTAATAGCCTATGGCCTCACCGCGGCGGGAAGACGGTACCACATCAATGGCCACAGTGCTGGCAGCAACGGTGGTGGCCCCGAAAGGAGCGCCGTGCAGGGTGCGGAATATGGCGAATGCTGCAAGAGATCCGGCAACTATGTATCCCACGAATATGCTGAAGAACAGAGTGCCGCAAACCACCAGCACCGTCTTGCGCGGAAAACTGTCTACCATATAGCCGCTGAACGGACGGATGATCAGTGCCATGATGGTATAGCCTGTAAGCACCATTCCTATGGTATCCTTGGTGGCACCGAATGTCTCGCTAAGGTATAGTGGCAGCAGCGGAACAATGAGCATAAAAGAGAAATGGACCAGGAAGTTGGTGGTCCATATCTTTATGTAATTGGCGTTCCAAAGCTTATCCCTGGTCATTTTGTGCCGCAGATTTCCTGCATGAGATGTGCCGTTTCCAACGCATCTTTTGAGTAGTAGGTTGCACCTACGGCCGATGCTATATCAGGGGTCATCACAGCGCCGCCCACGATGATGGGGCAGGTTATGCCGTTGGCACGCAGATACTCTATGGTCTCCTTCATGGAATCCACGGTGGTGGTCATGAGTGCGCTCAGTCCCACTGCATTGGGGCTCTCTTTCTGTGCGGCCTCAAGTACAGTCTCCTTGGGAACATCCTTGCCAAGGTCTGTCACCGTGAATCCGTGGCTCTGCACCACAACCTTGACTATGTTCTTGCCTATGTCATGGACATCGCCCTTGACGGTGGCAATTATCATGTGACCCTTTGAGGGCTCGTCATCACCCTTGGTGCTGAACTGTTCGGATATGACGGCAAACGCCAGCTTGGCAGCTTCGGCCGAACGTATAAGCTGGGGCATGAACACCTCGTTACGGGCAAACTTTGCTCCTACATCACCCAGGGCTGGTATGAGTATTTCGTTGATTACGCGGTCCTTTCCCAACTCGGGGAGTTCCCGCTCAAGACACTCCTTGACGCGGTCCTTAAGACCTTGTGATACGGCGTTGAACAGATTATCGGCCACCTGTTCTTCGGCGGCCTGAGTGTTGAAGTATATGAATCCTGCGCAACCGGGGTCATTGCCGGTGAGAGCCATTGATGCCCGTACGGTTGCCACCGTATCGTGGTCAAGCGGGTTCATGATGGGCATATCAAGACCTCCCATGAATGCCATGGCCAGGAAGTTGCGGTTTAGTGTGCCGCGCTCGGGCAGGCCGAATGATACGTTTGAAAGGCCTACGGTTGTAAGCACACCCAGCTTCTTGAGTTCGGTGAGCGTATTAATGGTTATCTTGGCGTACTGCTGATTGGATGAAATGGCCATTACAAGTCCGTCAAATACCAGCAGACGGCGGTCAATACCCATGCTCTCAGCACGTTTGATAATGCTCTTGGCTATATCTATTCGGGCCTCAGTTGTCTCGGGTACACCACGCTCATCAAGCGGCAGGGTAACCGAAGGAGCCTGATAGCGGGCTATGATGGGCAGCAGGCGTGACATGGATTCCTCGGCTCCGTTGACCGAGTTGATCATGGGCACACCATTGTACAGACGTATTGCAGCCGATATGGCATCGGGGTTTGACGAATCAAGCTGCAGAGGCAGATCGCAGACCTCCTGCACCTTACGTACCGCCTGGCACAGAAGCGCCTTTTCATCGGAGTTGGGTACACCGCAGTTAAGGTCCAGGAAATCGGCCCCGGCATCCTTCTGGGCAAGTGCCTCGTGCTGGAGGTACTCAAAGTTGCCTTCGGCAAGTGCGGCCTTGAGCTTTTTCTTGCCGGTGGGATTGAGTCGCTCACCGCAAATAAGGCCCTTGTCAAGCTTGAGCAGTATGGTGGATGAGCAGATATATGTGCCGTCCGGTTTTGAAATCTCCGGTGCGGGCTGTCCCTTATAGACAGATATGGCCTTGATAGTGGATGGCGATGATCCGCAGCAGCCGCCTATGATGGAGGCGCCGGCCGCAATGAGGTCCTTGGCGGCAGCGGCAAACTGCTCATCGGTCCAGTTGTAGACCACCTCTCCGTCACGCATTTCGGGCAGACCTTTGTTGGGCTGAGCCAGAATAGGGCAGGTGGCGAACGGTTTCATGCGGCGGACCACTTCAATCACGCCTGCGGGGTTGGTGGAGCAGTTTACACCCAGAGCATCGACACCGAGAGATGACAGGGTTAGCGCCACAATCTCCGGAGTGGAGCCGGTGAGCGTGCGGGCCTGCTCATCGAATGTCATGGTGGCGAATATGGGGTTGCTGCATACATCGCGTATGGCCAGTATGGCGGCACGCAGCTCGTAGAGGTCACTGAATGTCTCAAGCAGGTAACCGTCAACGCGGTCATGGGTGTATTCGGCTACCTGACGGAAATTGTCGTAAGCCTGCTCAAAGGTGAACGGACCTACGGGCTCCATGAGCTGGCCCGATGTGGATACATCGAACATCACCATGGCTCGGTCGCCTACGGCGGTGCGGGCATTCTGTATGGCGGCATCGGCTATTTGCTGCCACGTATATTCCTGTGACTGCCACTTGGCGGGGTTGAGCTCAAAGGAGTTACAGGTTATGTATTGTGCTCCGGCCTCCAGATAGTCGCGGTGCATCTGCTGTACGCGGGCCGGATTGGTTATGTTGAGTGCGGCAACGCCCTGATGCTTGTGCTCGGGGTCACGGGCATCGGCCAGTACGGTTCCCTGGGCGCCGTCAAATATCTGTATTTTGTCTATTGTCATTCTGTCTTTCAAGTGGTTATTTAAAGAATCCCGATGCCACGTAGCCTATGTTGTCCATGAGTTTGCTTATGAAATCGCTCTTGTTCATGGAGTAGATATGGATGCCGTCCACATCGTTGGCCATAAGGTCCAGGATCTGATAACTGGTAAAGATAAGTCCTATCTCCTCAATGGCTGCCTTGTCATCCTTGTAACGGTCAAACTGATTGAGCAGTTTGAGAGGCACCTTGCAGCCTGATACCTGTATCATGCGGTCTATCTGTGAATAGCTGGTTACCGGCATGATGCCCGGAATGATGGGTACAGTGATGCCGGCTTTGCGGGCCTTTAGCAGGAAATGGTAGAATACCTCGTTGTCAAAGAACAGCTGGCTGTCAAAGAATTCCATTCCGGAATCCTGCTTTATTTTCATGAACTCTATGTCGGTGGCCAGGTTGGCTGCCTCGGGATGCTTCTCGGGGTAGCATGCACCTGCTATTCCAAACCGGCCGTCATACTTTTCTTTTATGTACGATGCCAGGTCGCTGGCGTGCTTGAAATCAGAGAATATGGGGGTAGTGGTATCCTTGGGAATGTCACCGCGTAGAGTAAGTATGTTCTCAACGCCGTAGTTGGTGAGCTCATTGCAGACGCTGTCCACCTTGTCACGTGTGGATGCCACGCAGGTGAGGTGGGCCAGAGGCTGTGCGCCGGTGTTGTCCTTGATGGTCTTGGCTATCATGGCGGAATTGGACAGGGTATTGCCCAGCGCACCATATGTTACGCTCATGTAATCAGGATTGTAACTTGCCAGTTTCTTTATGGTTTTGTCAATCAGGGTAAATGTGTCCTCTTGGCGTTTGGGAGGGAAAATCTCAAACGACAGGGTCTTTTTCTTGGCAAGTATGTCAGATATCTTCATTATGATTATTGGATTTGGATTATTTGTTCAAGTATTTCTCAGCCTCCATTGCTGCCTTGCAACCGCTTGCGGCGGCGCAAATGGCCTGACGGTAATTTGGATCGGCCACATCGCCGGCGGCAAATACGCCTGGTACATTGGTGAGCGGACGTGCACCCTGAGTCTTGATATAGCCGTTTTCATCGGTCTCTATCCAGGGCTTGAACACATCTGAGTTGGGCTTATGGCCGATGGCCAGGAAGAATCCGTCTATCTCACGCTCGTAGTGCTGTTCGGTAGGCAGGCCCAGGTCCTTGACCAGCTTGATTCCCTGTACCTTGCTGTCACCGGTAAGTCCCTCGGTGTTATGGCCGAACAGGACCTCTATCTTGGGGTTCTCAAGTACACGTTTCTGCATTATATCGCTGGCGCGCAGGTAGTTCTTGCGGACTATCAGATACACCTTGCTGGCAAGTGTGGCCAGATACGATGCCTCCTCACATGCGGTATCGCCGCCGCCTACAACTGCAACCACTTTTTTGCGGAAAAAGAATCCGTCACAGGTGGCGCAGGCGCTAACTCCGCGGCCGGCATATTTCTTCTCATCCTCCAGGCCCAGATACTTGGCTGTAGCTCCGGTGGATATGATTACAGTATCGGCCTGCAGCTGTGTGCCGTCATCAATTGTTACGGTGTAGGGGGCTGATCCGAAATCCACTGCAGTTACAATGCCCATGCGGATTGTGGCGCCGAACCGCGCAGCCTGGGTGCGCATATCCTCCATCATGTCATAGCCGCTCACTCCCTGCGGATAGCCCGGGAAATTCTCAACTACGGTGGTGGTTATCAACTGACCGCCTGACTGCGGACCCTCGTAGAGCACGGGGTTCAGATTGGCACGTGAAGCATAGATAGCTGCGGTGAATCCGGCAGGTCCGGATCCGATGATAAGGCATTTTACTCTTTCCATATGTCGTTTTGTTTTATCTCAAATCAATTATCTCGGCATCCTTGTAATCTCTGACAGGACAGGTAAATACGGCTTTGTCAAACTTCTGACCTGGTTTGTAGCCGGATACCTGAACCTTTGCGGATATGTTGCCAAGTTCCTCGGCAAAAACAATGCTGAGATTCTTTAATGAATATGTAGCAGGGTCAACCTGTACGGTTACGCTGCGTATTCCTTCAACACTACGTCCTGCATTTGTGGCAGTGAGTATGAAAGTGTCGGTGCCGTTTCCGCTTATGCTGAATCCCTGATGCTTGCCAAGCAAGCCTATTATGTCATAGCGGGCTCTCTCCTCCGGGGTAGGACTGGATATGTATATCTCTTCAATCCCATCGCCGAAATCCTTGCCGTTCCAGACGGTCTTGCCGTCGTACCAGAAGGTGTTTTCATCTTCCTTTGCGTAAAAACAGCCTGCAGACATCTTGAGTTCAATATCTGTGCGGTCGGTGCCGCTGTCAAACCTTGTCTCAACATCAAGAGTCATGCTGATACCGCCGTCTTTCTGCAGTCTGGATACGGTATTCTGCAGCAATTTCTCTGCATTGTTCTGGGCATAAAGGGGCAGGATGCATAGAGTGAATATGAACAACAGGTATTTACGCATTGTCAGAGAAGGTTATATGTTTCAAGTATGCGGTCCAGTTGCGTGTCATCCATGACCAGCACCGGACGCGGTTTGCTTCCGTCGGCCTTGCCAACTATTCCGGTCGCCTCCAACTGGTCCATGAGACGTCCTGCACGGTTGTAGCCTATGGCAAACTTGCGCTGTATGAGCGATGTGGATCCGGATTGGCTGGCAACTATAAGACGTGCGGCCTCTGCGAACATGGGATCAAACTTACCCATCTCTACTCCGCTTTCCGTAGGTCCGCTTTCATTCTCATCAACATACTCCGGCAGAGGATATGCCTCGGTGTAACCCTGTTGACGACTGATGTAACTGCAGATATTGTTAACCTCGGGGGTATCCACGAATGCGCACTGAACACGTACGGGATCACTGCCCGAAAGGAACAGAAGGTCTCCACGACCGATAAGCTGGTTGGCGCCCGGCTTGTCCAGGATGGTGCGGGAGTCTATCATTGAACTTACGCGGAATGCCATACGGGCCGGGAAGTTGGCCTTGATGGTACCGGTGATGATATTTGTGGTAGGACGCTGTGTGGCTATAATCATATGCATACCTACGGCGCGGGCCTTCTGGGCGATACGTGCTATAGGCATCTCTATATCCTTGCCTGCAGTCATGATAAGGTCACCGAACTCATCAATCACCACAACTATATAGGGCAGGTAACGGTGTCCCTTCTCGGGATTGAGCTTGCGTTCCTTGAACAGGTTGTTGTACTCAATCACTGAACGTACATTGGCGTTCTTGAGCAGCTCGTATCTGTTATCCATCTCTATGCAGAGTGACTTGAGGGTGTGGATGACCTTTGTGGTATCGGTTATGATGGCATCGGCATCATCCACATCGGGCATCTTGGCAAGGAAGTGCTTGATGATGGGCGAGTAGATGCTGAACTCAACCATCTTGGGATCCACCATGACAAGCTTGAGCTCTGCCGGGTGTTTCTTGTAGAGCAGAGAGGTGATGATGCAGTTAAGACCTACGGATTTACCCTGACCGGTGGCACCGGCTACCAGCAGGTGAGGCATCTTGGCAAGGTCAAACATGAACACCTCATTGGTTATGGTGCGGCCTAATGCAACCGGCAGTTCCATCTTGCTTTCGGCAAACTTCTTGCTGTTAAGTATGGATTCCATGGATACCATGACCGGCTTGGCGTTAGGCACCTCGATACCTATGGTGCCCTTGCCGGGGATAGGTGCGATGATACGGATACCCAAAGCGGCAAGGCTCAGAGCTATGTCGGCTTCCAGGTTACGGATCTTTGATATGCGTACGCCTGCTGCGGGAGTTATCTCATACAACGTAATGGTAGGACCGACCGTGGCATTGATGGTGTCAATCTCAATTCCGAAATCCTGCAACACCTTGATGATGCGGTTCTTATTGGCCTCTTGCTCCCTCTCGTCAATGGCGGGAGTGTTGTTGTCATAGTGCTTGAGCAGATCCAGGGTGGGGAACTTGTAGTGTGACAGGTCCAGACGGGGATCATACGGCTCCTGTAACTTGCCCTCGGCTTTTTCGTCCTCCCCGGCAGCTGTTATGGTCATTGTTATCTCATCGGCCGGTGTGTCCGTCTTTGTGCTTGCGGCGGCAGGCTTGGCCGGCTTGATTAAAGGCTCGGGCTCGGGTTCAGGCTCGGGTGTCTCCTGGATGGGAGCATATGGGTCGTCGTCATCATCATCCTGCTGAACGGCGATGTCCTCAAAGTCATCAACGGTGATATCGGGGTCAGTTTTAGGGTCATCGGCCTCTTTCTCGTGTTTGCGGAGACCGCTTTTCATGCGGTCGGCTCCTTCACGTATTACCTGTATGGTACGACGTGTCAGGTAGACGCAGTATACGAGCATGGTAAGCAGAAGCGCCAGAATCAGTCCGGGAACGCCGATATAGCCTTTAAGGGAGTTGGTGAGATTCATTCCGTGACTGCCGCCCGGTGTGATGAATGAACTCTGCATAATGGGGGACAGGACCAACTGAAGAAACACGGAACACCAGACCATGAGGAAGACGCAGCTTACAAACCAGCGGAAAAGCCTGACGTGCGTTATGCGCATCATATTGAGACCGCAGACCGTGAACAGAACGGGTATCAGTATGGATGAAAAGCCGAACCAGCCGTTCACTATGGACTCGGACATACGGGCTCCCAGTATTCCGGTGCTGTTTTCTATATCCTGGACGCCGTTTGCGATGGCACTCTGGTCCGTGCCTCCGGTAAAGAGGAATGAGACATATGCTATCACAAAGAAAATGGCAACGATAATCAATACGGCGCCGCTTACGAATTGGAATGTTTCGTTGCGGAACGTATCTGATATGCTGCTTAGATTGAACCTTGTCTCAGGCTTCTGTGTCCCTGTGCGGGGTTTTGTATCTTTTCCTCTGAGTCCCATACTTATAATTGCAGATATAGGTTACAAAGTTAGTAATAAAAGACAAAAAAGGGCGCGTTATAGCGGAAAAAGGAGTAATTTCGCAACCGAAAACGTGAGTTTATGAAATCATCAGCTGCATTTGACAAAAATACGGTGGAGTTCGTGACGGTGGCAGCCGAGTACTGCGCATATCTGGAGCAGATATTCGACAAGGAACCGGAAGTGGTCCTGGATGTACTCTGCAAGCTTCTGCCATTGGTATATCTCAAGGCTGCCATGCTTCCCGGGGAGGAGCCTGAGGGCTTGTATCTGGAGGAATGCGTGACAGAAGCCGATTATGAGGAGATTCGTACTCTGCTGGCTCAAAAGCTCGGTGAAAACGATGATTATCTTGAGGTGTTCGTTGAGGATATGAAATACAGCGACACCCCGGTGCGTAAGTGCATATCAGAAGATCTGGCCGATATCTATCAGGCTCTGCGTAACTTTGTACAGTCATACCGCAGCGGTCTTGACGAGGTTATGACAGAGGCTGTCGCAGTATGCGCTGAAGGTTTCCGCACGTATTGGGGACAGACACTGACAAATACTCTGCGTGCCGTACACAGTGTCAGATACTCTTCTGACAGGGATATTGACAATTCATTTTATGATTGAACTGCCAAACAAGATAGAAAAGTCATTCTTGGCCGACAAACCAAAGGTGGTGTTTGACGGCATAATTGAGGAGATAGACACGGAGGAGAAGGCTCAGAAAGCCATTGAGACGCTTTCCAAGGAGAAAGTTGTAGGTTTTGATACCGAGACCAGGCCTTCATTCGTAAGAGGAGTGGCACACAAGATAGCCCTGCTTCAGCTCTCGACCGATAAGTACGGCTACCTGTTCCGTCTGAACAAGATTGGCATACCGGACTGTGTGGCAGATTTTCTGTCTAACCCCGATATTATAAAGGTGGGCATATCCATCAAGGACGATTACCATCAGATGGCAAGCCGCCGCAAGTTGACTCCCGCCGGTTTCGTGGAACTCCAGGAATTCTGCGGTGAAATGGGCATTGAGGAGAAGGGCCTGCAGAAACTCTACGGACTGCTGTTCAAGGAAAGAATATCCAAGAACCAGCAGTTGAGCAACTGGGAGATAGACAGCCTGACCGAGAGTCAGCGCCAGTATGCAGCCATCGACGCTTGGGCATGTCTAAGGATTTATCACTATATCTCGGAACTCAAACGTACCGGTGATTACAGAATAATTAGGAAAGATGCAGAAGAGTGTAATACTGAAGAGAGGTAAGGAGGAATCGCTCCTGCGTTTCCACCCATGGGTGTTCTCGGGTGCCATAGCCGATATCAAGGGCGCTCCCGATGAAGGCGACGTGGTGGATGTGTATACCAATGACGGCAGGTGGATTGCCGTAGGTCATATCCAGGTGGGCAGTATTGCCGTACGCGTGCTTTCCTTTAAACAGGAGAAAATAGACGCTGACTTCTGGTTCAGACGTCTGAAGGTGGCTTTCGATATGCGTAGCTCGCTGGGCCTTACAGACCGCGAGGATCACAACATATACCGTCTGGTACACGGAGAGGGCGATAATCTGCCCGGTCTGGTGATAGACATTTATGGCCATACGGCCGTACTGCAGGCTCATTCGGTAGGCATGCACTGCAACCGCATGGATATTGCCGAGGCGCTGATGCGTGTAATGGGCGACCGCATCAGAGGAATCTACTACAAGTCGGAGACCACACTTCCTTTCAAGGCCGATATAGACCGCGGAAACGGATATATCATGGGCGGCCCCACAGATGACACTCCTTTGGAATACGGCATGAAGATGCCTGTGGACTGGATCAGCGGCCAGAAAACCGGTCTGTTCATTGACCAGCGTGAAAACCGTGCCCTGCTGGAGAGATACTCAAAGGGACGTTCTGTACTTAATATGTTCTGCTATACGGGCGGATTCTCATTGGCCGCACTCAGGGGCGGTGCCAAACTGGTACACTCGGTTGACAGTTCGGCCCGTGCAATTGAGCTTACTGCCGGCGGAGTGGAGGATAATTTTCCGGGTGATACCCGTCATGCGGCTTTTGCCGAGGATGCTTTTAAGTATCTGGAACGCATGGATCCCATATATGACCTCATTATATTGGATCCCCCCGCATTTGCCAAGCATAAGGATGCTCTCAAGCATGCGTTGATAGGTTATCGTCGTCTTAACCAGAAAGCAATGGAGAAGATTCAGCCGGGAGGAATCCTGTTTACATTCTCATGCTCGCAGGTGGTAAGCAAGGACCAGTTCCGTACGGCGGTGTTCACTGCCGCAGCACAGGCGGGACGCAGTGTGAAGATTCTTTATCAGCTCCATCAGCCTGCTGATCATCCCATTAACATATTCCACCCCGAAGGAGAATATCTGAAAGGACTTGTCCTTTCGGTGGAATAATGTGAAATATTGTTAAATGTAGAGATTTTTATTCTGAATAAGAGTTGTATATAAATTAAAGGCATATCTTTGCTACGTGTTTTTCATGGTATTAGATTTAATTTGAAACCGAGTTGTCGTGATGACAACTCGGTTTCTGCTTTTGGCGGATTATCCGCCAAAAGCAGAAACGAGTTAAGTACCTTTTCCTTATCTTTGTGGTGGTATGAGTGATAAGAGGAAGATAGAGCTTGTGGTGGGGGAGATTCTGAACCGTAAACCTTCGGATCTGGCCCTGATAGCGCTGCTCAAGGAGAAGGACGGAGCCGATGAGGGGCTGCGTTGCCTGCCGGTGCTGGTGGGGCCGCTTGAGGCTCAGGCCATCATCGTAAACCTGTTCCGTCACCGTATCCCGCATCCGGGTATCTATGACCTTTATCTGAATACTCTCAAGCAGTTTGACGGTAATCTGACCGAGGTGGATATATACAGGATAAGCGGCGGCATTTTCTATTCCCATCTGTTCATTGAGCATGACGGAAACACCTCATTCATCACCTGCCGTACATCGGATGCCATAGCACTGGCGGTACGCAACAATACACCTATATATATTGAGGAGGATCTGCTGGAACGCAACTGCGTACGCCTGCAATCCGACGGTGCTTATTCATTGCCTATCACTACGGCAAGTACAAAGGTGCTCAAGGAGGCTATGGAACAGGCAATCGCCACTGAGAATTATGAGTTCGCCGCACGTCTGCGTGATGAGATAAACAGCCGCGGACAGGCAGATGAATCTGATATGGACTTAATCTGACATCACATGTGGCTTTTCTATGCTCCCGATATACAGGATGACATGCAACTTCCGGAGGAGGAGGTCGGACACTGCATACGCGTGCTCCGCATGAAAGAGGGGGATCGCATACGTCTGACCGATGGAAAAGGCTGCTTTTATGAAGCGGTTATCAGTGCCGTGTCGGGCAAACGCTGCCTGGTACATGTTGAGAATAAAGAGGTGCAGAAGCCGCTTTGGAGCGGACATCTGCATATTGCCGTTGCTCCCACCAAACTGATGGACCGTAACGAATGGTTCGTTGAAAAGGCTGTGGAGATAGGTGTGGATGAGATTACGTTTCTAAAGACTGATCACTCAGAGCGTGATGTCATAAAGATGGACCGTATTGAGAAGATTGCAGTATCTGCCATGAAACAGTCGCAGAAAGCCACATTGCCTATACTGAACGGAATGACTTCATTGCGTAGTTTCATTGAACGCGGATTTGACGGGGATAAGTTCATCGCCCACTGTGAACCGGGTAGTAAGGTGCTGTTGCAGGATGCGGTGGTAGCGGGGCATAATTCACTGGTGCTAATCGGTCCGGAGGGTGATTTCAGCCCGGGGGAGATAGAAATGGCACTGAAGGCCGGCTTTAAACCGATATCACTCGGTCCGTCACGTCTGCGTACCGAGACTGCGGCACTTGTGGCGGTACATATTATGAATCTGGCAGGACAGAGCAGGGAATGAGATACTTCATATATCTGGAATTTGACGGTAGTGCGTACAGCGGTTGGCAGATACAGCCGCATTCACCGTCGGTACAGCAGACTCTGGAGGAGGCTCTGGCGCTGTTCCTGCGCCAAAACGTGAGCGTTACAGGTGCAGGACGTACGGATGCCGGTGTTCACGCATCGGAGATGGTGGCTCATTTTGATCTGGACGAGCCACAGGACTGTGGCTGGATGCGCGGCAAACTGAACGGGATACTGCCGCAGGATATAGCTGTCCACAGGATTGTTCCGGTCAAGGCCGATGCTCATGCCCGTTTTGATGCAACAGCCAGGACGTACAAGTATTATGTTACCCTTAACAAGAGTGCATTCAACCGCAATTATTCCTGGTTCCTGCCAAATGAGCCCGACTTTGAGATGATGAACCGTGCGGCTGAAATACTGATGAAAACGGTGGATTTTACCAGTTTCAGCAAACTGCATACCGATACCAGGACCAATGACTGCCACGTAACCGAGGCCGGGTGGGAGATGCTCCCTGACGGCCGATGGGTATTTACCATAACTGCCGACCGATTCTTGAGGAATATGGTACGTGCCATAGTAGGGACTCTGATGGAGGTGGGACGCGGCAGGCTTACCATTGACGGCTTCCAGCGTATTATCGACAGTAAGGACCGCTGCTCGGCTGGTGATTCGGCTCCGGCACAGGGTCTGTTCCTGTATAAGATTGTTTATCCTGATAATCTGTTCGTTTTATGACAAGAAGAATAATTCCAATTCTGCTTTTATGCTTATCGGTCATCGGTCCGGTAAGGGCGGAGGATCTGCGTACTCTGTTTATAGGTATGCCTGATTCCATAATACCCACTCTAACCAAAAGTGAGCGTATGGACTTTCTGGATTATATGGACAGCGGCATGAGAGCCCGCGTAAGGAATAAATTGGGAGGAGAGAGCATGATGACCGCATTCTCGGACAACTCCCTGACGGTTATGACATCGCAGTCGGGCAGGTTGGAGATGGTGTTGTTTCCGCGTAAGAACGGCTCAAACCTTATATGTATCATAAGGACTGTCACCGCACGCTATGAAGATTCCCGCCTGTCGTTCTACAACGAAGACTGGACGCCGGTAAATGCGGAGAGTCTGATAGATTATCCGCAGTTTGAGGATTATCTGACCAAGGCGGCGTTAAAAAGCGACTCTCTGGATATGCTCAGGAAACAGTCCATGCTCAGGCTCCAGTCAATAGTTCCCGTAGACGGAGCTCTGGAATTCAGATACACCTCAATTGATGATTTGGGTCAGGATGCTGATAAATATCGCAGTTGGTTCAAGCCGACTCCGATAAGATACACTTGGAACGGCAAAAAATTCAAGCGCTGATGAGGTGATACCACTGGGGACGGTTCCGTTTGGTACTGTTTTGAAAAATAAAAAGGTTCGGATGTTTGTCCGAACCTTTTGTTGCTTTTATAGAAAACAGTACCAAACGGAACCGTCCCCAATGGTATCACTTGCCACCGCGGCTCTTTGCGTAACGGCTCATGAACTTGTCGACGCGACCGGCGGTATCGACCAGCTTTGACTTACCGGTAAAGAACGGGTGAGAAGTGTTGGAGATTTCAATCTTGATAACGGGA
>JAEEGG010016995.1_pt1 | contig 15022 bp, 9 predicted proteins | sample 9134161 | NCBI WGS metagenome assembly JAEEGG01 (sample SAMN16246543, study PRJNA631951) | gut metagenome | biome: gut microbiome; feature: rumen; material: CR-attached | host: Bos | place: Iran: Karaj | collected 2018-10
GTCGCGCAAAACGCGGGAATGCTTCAGTACTGCTGCTTTGTATCTCTTGCCATTACTGGCTGTGGCCTCATAATACACCGGTTTCGACGTCTTGCTGGTCAGATAAGTATCTGTCAGTCTGGTTCCGCCGTAAAGAATCTTTCTGATGGCATCAATTCGCGATGTGGTTACATAGTTTAGGAAGTTGCCCAGCCAGTGTTTAGTAGCGCCGCCGGCATTGCACACCGAAACTGTTCTGGTCACTCCCCTTTCGGTTCCGGCATGCCACAGCTTGTCAAAGGTCTTAGAAACCTGACTGGCTTTAACCTTGGGAATCCAGTAGCCGTTTATAAGACTGTCGGAAATCTCGGTATTACTGAGACCATCTTTTCCTTTGTGATACTCATAGCATAAATTGGGATCGAAAATACCCTCATAGGTAATTGACGGGTCATACATCGTATCAAGATAACCGTCACCGTCAATGTCCGAAGCATCGTCGTAAGCTTCTGCAAATAGGTTGTGTTCACGGCCCATAACCAGCATTACCGAGGGCGGCACATAAAGCCCGGCCACGTTCATAGGCTTAGTGGCAACCTGACCGTTTCTGATAACATTATCCTCGTCATTGGAAAGACCATAAGCCAGAGAGGATACACCAATAACACCTCCGGTAAGCATTGCCAGAGCAATATTGCGCGAAAGCTTTGATAATTTGATCATCTTTGTCTCCTGACAAACATTAATTAAACATCATCTGTGTCCCATTTTACGCAGTCCTTAGAAACTGGAACCTGCTGCGTAAAATCCGCTTATGTGTCGCAGTTGAATCTCGGGGGGTGATAAAAAACACTCTTGAAGCACTCAGATTTAACCGGTACGTGCTCTGTAAAATCGGGACGCGAGCATCCACCAGGGCAAAATCCTGCAACTTAGTCTGTCAATTTTACAACATCGGAAAACCACGGCTAAATCTTTAAGATCAGCCGGTTATATTTTTGTTAAGAATCGCACAACTTTAAAAAGTTTCTTAAAAAAGATCCTGTTTCAAAGCACTACACAGACCATGAAAAACGGGAGATTTTGTATAAAAGTATACATGACGGCTTAGTTTTTTATTTAACAAAATATTAACAACTAATCAAACGAGATCTCCCGGAAGCCGGAACTTCTGTTTTTCCGTGGAAATGCCCATTTCCTCTATGTCATCGTACCCGAAACTCCGCAATTCCCGTACCAGATCCTTCAGGAGATACTCCGGAGCCGAAGCTCCTCCGGTAATGCCAATCGCCCGGCATCCGGAAATCATTTCCGGCAGAAGCTCCGTATAATCATTTATCAGAAAGGCCCGGGTGCCCTCATGCTCGGCCACCTCTCTGAGCCTGTTGGAATTAGAGGAATTCCGGGATCCCACCACCAGCACCACATCGGCCTTCTTTGCCAGATCCTTCACCGCGCTCTGCCGGTTCTGAGTGGCGTAGCAGATGTCATTGAGCCCCGGTCCCTGAATATTCGGGAAACGGGTTTTGAGCTCCTTGATGGTATCGGCGGTTTCGTCAACGCTCAGGGTCGTCTGGGTTACAAAGCTGATCCTGTCCGGATTTCTGACCTGAAGATTTTCAATATCCCGGTGATTTACCACAAGGTAAATGCCGCCGTTTTCGCTTTTGTACTGCCCCAGGGTGCCCACCACCTCCTGATGACCGGCATGACCGATCATGATCACCTCCTCCCCCTGCTGCGAGAGCCGGCGCACCTTGCGATGCACTCTGTCCACAATGGGACAGGTGGCATCATAAACCCTGAGCTTGCGGGCTTTGGCCAGTTCCTCCACCTCCGTGGTTACCCCATGTGCCGAAAACACCGCAATGCTGCCCTCGGGAATATCCATGAGACAGTCGGTAAATACCACGCCCTTCTTCTTAAGATTATCCACCACGTGCTGGTTATGCACTACCTCATGAAAAACGTACACCGTCTCAGAAGGGTACTTTTCCAGAACCTTTTCCACCGTCTCTATGGCCCGGCTCACCCCGGCGCAGAAACCATGGGGAACCGCAATAATAATTTTCTTCTGAGAGTCCATCTTAAAAAGCTTCCTTAAAAACGCAGCCTGACAAACCGGTGAACAAAAACCCCGCAAAAGGAGTTTTCGGCCATTATCCTTGCTGATCGCTATCCCGGGCGATCATTCTCCGGCTCTTATTCCGGCTTATTTTCCGACTCCGGCTTCCTGACAAATATTTCGCAGATCATAATCACCGCCACTCCGGTGCAAACTCCGCAGTCGGCAATATTAAAGGCCGGATAGTGATGCGTGCCAACGTAGAAATCCAGAAAATCAATAACGTAACCGTAAACCAGACGATCATAAAGATTTCCCAGAGCTCCGCCGATAACGAGAGCATATCCCGTATTCAGAAACCAGCGCTGCCGGGGGGTTTTCCGGAGAAGATAAACCAGAAACAGGCTCACCAGCACGGCAATGCTGCTGAACAGCCACTTCTGCCAGCCGGGATAGTCAGCCAGAAAGCTGAAGGCCGCTCCGTGATTATGCACATGAATTATTCGGAAAAACCCGTCAATCACCGAAATAGCAGCCTCGGCGCTGTAGGGCTCCATGCTGTCGATAATCCAGGTTTTGGATAAATAATCCAGAATAATTACCGCCAGAGTCACTGCGAGATAGCAGATTCCGGAATCCTTTAAAGAAATGCTCATACCATCTTCCCGTCTTGTCATCTTTCCGTATTTTCCCATCTTTCCGGTATTTTTCCGATTGTTTATGTTTTCTGGCCGGTATCTGACTTTCCGGCTTGCAGCCGATACAATAAAGGCCGGAATAACACCGGCCCTTGATTCCTGATACATTGTTTTAAGCCGTTATAGGATAACGGCAGGGACATCAGGCAAACTTACGGATTTCCCCGGCGCCGTCAATATTGGTGACGCAGCGGGAGCAGACATCCTCATGACCGGGAATGGCGCCCACGGAATCCTCAAAATGCCAGCAGCGGGTGCACTTTCTGGCTGAGCTGTGCTGCACCTCAAAGGCAAGACCGGCAATATCAGCATCCTTGGCCTGAGCAGGCTTCTCGGCAAGGGGACGAATAGCGCAATGGGAAACAATGAGCACATAAATAAGCTCGTTTTCCAGACGATCCAGAATCTCCTTTCTGGCATCATCGGCATAGATCACCACGTCAGCCTCCAGAGGCGAACCGATAAGGTGTTCATTCCGGGCTTCTTCCAGCTTCTTGTAAACCTCATCCCGCACCTGCTTAACCTCATGCCAGAAGGCGTCATTGAATACCGCATTCTGAGGCAGAGCAGCAAGGCCCTCGTACCACTCGGCGGTAAACACGTACTTGTCACGCTTTCCGGGCATAAAGCTCCAGGTTTCCTGAGCGGTAAAGCTGAGCACCGGAGCCATCCAGCGCACCAGAGCCTCTGCAATGTGATAAAGAGCGCTCTGACAGGATCTTCTGGCCAGACTGTCCGCTTTGGCGGTGTACTGTCTGTCCTTGATGATATCAAGATAGAAGGAGCCCATTTCCACGGAGCAGAATTCCATGATCTTCTGCACCACGGTGTGGAAATCAAAGTCATCATAGGCCTTGATGATTTCCTGCTGGAATTTGGCGGCGCAGGCTACGGCCCAGCGATCCAGAGCCACCATTTTGTCCAGGGGCACCAGATTGTCCGCCGGATCAAAACCTTTAAGATTTGCCAGCAGGAATCTCATGGTGTTTCTGATGCGACGATAGGCATCGGCGCTTCTCTTGAAAATCTCATCAGAAACCGTCATATCGCCGGTATAGTCGGTGGAAGCCACCCAGAGACGGAGAACATCGGCGCCCATTTTGGCAATCACATCCTGCGGGCTCACCACGTTTCCGATGGACTTGGACATCTTGCGGCCCTGAGCATCCACAGTGAAGCCGTGAGTAAGAACAGTCTTGTAGGGAGCCTCGTTCTTAATGGCGGTGCTAAGCATCAGGGAGGACATGAACCAGCCGCGATGCTGATCCGAGCCCTCGAGATACATGTCAGCGCTGCTGCCGTTGTACTCGCTTCTCTTGTCCACCACGGTAAAGCTGGTGGAACCGGAATCAAACCAGACATCGAGAGTATCGCTGACCTTTACATAGCGTTCCTGCTCCTCGGGAGTGAGCACCTCGGCCGGATCCAGATCCCACCAGGCCTGAATACCGCTCTTTTCAACCCTTCTGGCCACTTCTTCGATAAGCTCCGGAGTTCTGGGATGGAGCTCCGAGGTGTCCTTGTCCGCAAAGAGAGCAATGGGAACGCCCCAGGTGCGCTGCCGGGAGATGCACCAGTCCGGACGGTTCTGCACCATGGCTTCAATGCGGTTCTGGCCCCAGGCCGGCACCCACTTAACCTGCCGGATCTCTTCCAGAGATCTCTCCCGGAGACCATGGTCATCCATGCTGATAAACCACTGGGGAGTTGCCCGGAAAATAACAGGGCTCTTGTGTCTCCAGCAGCACGGATAGGAGTGTTCGATCTTTTTGAGGGCCAGAAGCGCATTTCTTTCTTTAAGGACTTCAATGACATTCTTGTTGGCATCAAAAACATTAAGCCCGGCAAAAAACTCCACGTCCGGCAGGAATTTACCGTCGCCCCCCACCGGACAGTCCACCGGAAGACCGTAGCGAATGCCCACCATGTAGTCGTCAAGACCGTGAGCCGGAGCGGTATGCACCGCGCCGGTACCGGAATCATCAGTTACATGGGCGCCGAGAATTACCGGCACCTCACGATTAAGGAAGGGATGACGGAACATGAGATGCTCGAGCTTCTCTCCCTTGGTCTCGGCCAAAACCTCATAGTCAGTAACGCCATAGCGGTTAAGGGCGGTTTCCGCAAGGCTGGCGGCGAGGATCAGCCGTTCCTTCACGGGAGCCTTCACCTGAATAAGCTGATAGGTAAAATCCTTATTGAGACAGATAGCCTGGTTGGCCGGGAGAGTCCACGGCGTGGTAGTCCAGATTACCGCGCTTACGGTTCCTTCGCCCTTGTCTGCGCCGAAAGCTGCCAATACAGCATCAGGAGCAGCGGCTGTGAATCTCACGTCAATGGCATGGGAGCTCAGATCCTTATATTCCACCTCGGCTTCGGCCAGAGCGCTGCGGCAGTCAATGCACCAGTGAACCGGCTTAAAGCCCTTAACCAGATGACCGTTTTCCGCCACCTTGCCGAAAGCCCGGATAATATTGGCTTCGGTCTCGAAATTCATGGTGAGATAAGGATTGTCCCAGTCCCCCAGCACTCCCAGACGCTTAAAATCAGCCATCTGAGCTGCAATCTGAGACCTTGCGTACTTGCGGCATTCCTCTCTGAACTCGCTGGCGGAAACCTTCTGTCCCGGCTTGCCCACCTTTTCTTCAACCTTGAGCTCAATGGGAAGTCCGTGGCAATCCCAGCCCGGAATGTAAGGAGCATCATAGCCAGACAGGGTCTTGCACTTGATAATAATGTCCTTGAGAACCTTGTTTACGGAATGGCCCAGATGAATGCTGCCATTGGCATACGGCGGACCGTCGTGCAGAATAAAGGACTTGCGGCCCTTTCTGGATGCCCTGATTTTTCCGTAAAGATCATCCTTGTACCATGCGTCAAGCATTTCCGGTTCACGCTTAGCCAGATTTCCCCGCATAGGAAAGGGAGTATCCGGCAGGTTCAAAGTATTTTTATAATCTGTCATGAGCTCAAAATCATCCCTTGTTCAAGTCTACAACTAAAAATAATCATAAAACCGGAAGCCCGAAATCCGGCAAAAGGCCGGGATTCCGCGGCATCCGGTTATTAAATCCTGCGCTATCCCGCAAGCGTCTTTTCTTCTGACTGACTGAAAAAATCCCGGGCCAGAAGCTCATCCTGAAGAATCTGCTTTTTAAGCTCGTTAAGCGAAGCAAACTTCCTTTCATCCCGGAGCTTTTTCAGAAAAGACACCTGAATTTCCTGACGGTAGAGGTCTCCGCTGTAGTCCAGTATAAAAACCTCCAGCCTTGGCACCCGGCCGTCCACCGTAGGCCGAATGCCCACATTGGCAATGCCGTTTCTGATGATGCCGTCCGGAAGCCGGGCTCTTACCGCATAGACTCCGGATACCGGCACCACCCGCCTTTTCAGATTGATGTTGGCAGTGGGAAAATTAATGGTTCTCCCCAGCTCCTGACCGTGACAGACCTTTCCGGCAATGGTGTAATCCCGTCCCAGAAGCACCCGCGCCTCTTCGAGCCGCCCCTCCTCCAGACATTTTCTTATCAGAGTGGAGCTTACCCGGTCATCCAGCTTCACAAAGCTCTTAAGGCTTTCCGCAGCAAACCCGGCCTTCTGCCCGGCCTGCCTGAGAAACTCGTAATCCCCGAGGCCGAATCTCCCGAACCGAAAATCATCCCCCACTACCAGATACCGGACATGCATCTCCCGGCGGAGAATGTTAAAAACAAAATCCTCCGGGGAAACACTGGCAAGTTCGCTGTTAAACCTGAGACAGAACATTATCTCGATCCCGAGATCCCGGAACCCGAGAAACTTATCCCGAAACCTGCTCAGTCTGGCCGGAGTCTCCTTCTGAAAAAATTCCTTCGGCTGCGGCTCAAAGCACATTACCGCCGCTTTAAGATTTCTTTTCCGGGCCTCTCGCAAAAGAGCTCCCAGAACCGCCCGGTGCCCTTCATGAAGCCCGTCAAAATTTCCGATGGTAAGAGCAAGGTCAGGCTTTTCCTCCCGCAGGCTCTCATTCCCCCTGCTGAAATGATAATGCTTTAAACTTCTCACAAGCAGCATAGCCGGAAATTCTCAAGTGGTCAGAACATCAAAACAGCGAAATTATAGCAGAAAATGTAACCTGCTTAACAAAATATCGGCTAGCCCCGAAGCTCCCGGGGCCGCACCCCCAAAATCAAAAGGACGGCGCCGTAAACGAGAGCTCCCGCCAGAATAAGGCCGCACAAAAAGAGAAACGCCTGCCAGAGAGGAAGCTCCGCCCACCCGGCCATGTCTCCGGTGACGGAAAGCTTTAAAAAGGTAACCGCGGCAAGCATTACCAGAGCTCCGATTACCACCTTGGCCACATACAGCACGAGCCTCCGGGAAAAGCTGTAGACGCCTTCCCGGCGAAGTCCCCGCGCCAGAAGAAAAGCATTTACAAAAGCCGCCAGGGAGGTAGACAGGGCCAGCCCCACAAAGCCGATCCCGAAAAACACCTCCAAAGGCCACACCAGAATCAGATTGAAGCAGAGATTGGAAACCATGGAAATAATGCCGTATTTCACCGGGGTCTTGGTATCCTTCCGGGCATTGTAGGCCGGAATAAGCACCCGGGCCAGCATAATGGCCCAGAGCCCCGATACTGAAGCTATCAGACTCCAGGAGGAATGAACGGCCGCATCCACGCCGTACTCCCCTCTCATAAAAAGCACCCGGAGTATCGGCTCCCTGAGGGCGATCATGCCCAGCATGGCCGGAATCCCCAGAGTAAGCACCAGCTTCACCCCCCAGTCCATGGTTTTTCTGAAGCCGGCAATGTCATTGTTAACCTGTACCTTGGACAATGCCGGGAGAATCACGGTGCTGATGGCCACGGCAAAAATTCCGATGGGAAACTCCAGCAAACGATCCGAGTAATAGAGATAGCTGATGGCTCCGGTGGCCAGAAAGGAGGCCAGCATGGTGTTCACCAGAAGGTTCAGCTGACTTACGGACACTCCGAAAAGAGCCGGGATCATCAGTGTTCTGATCCTCTTTACTCCCTCGTGATGCCAGCCCCACTTCGGCCAGACCAGCTTACCGAGACGGTAAAGGAACGGGAACTGAAAAAGGAACTGGACAATACCGCCCAGAAGCACCCCCACTGCCAGAGCGGTATTGGGATCCTCAAGATGCGGCACCAGAAAAACGCAGCAGGCAATGATGGAGAGATTCAGGAGACAGGGGGTTACGGCTGGCACCAGGAATCTGCCGCAGGTATTAAGCACGGCGCCGGCCACCGCAGTCAGAGTGATAAAGAAAAGATACGGGAAGGTGATTTTCAGGAGAAAGGAAGCCTGAACAAACTTATCCGCTTCCGGGCCGCCGTTATACCATTCCCAGAACCAGCCCCAGCCAAAGAGCGCGGTAACTGCGGCGCTGCCAGCCATGCCCAGAACGGTTACCAGAAAAACGATAATGCCCAGGGTTCCCACTGTACAGGAAAGAAGCTCCTTCTGCTCCTCGGGAGACTTTTTTTCCTGAAATTCGGTCATAATGGGGACAAAGGCCGAACTGAAGGCTCCTTCGGCAAAAAGACGTCTCAGAAAGTTGGGAATTCTGTTGGCAAAAAAGAACACGTCAGCGCTCTGTCCGGCTCCCAGAAGATGCGCAATAAAGATATCCCGCGCGAGTCCGAGCACCCGGGACAAAAAAGTAGCCCCGGCCGTAATGAGACCGGATCGAAGAAGCCTGGCCATATTAGCTCCGAGAAGCCGCGCCGGGAACAGAATCCCCGTCAGATACCCCGGCAGGCAGCATGATGGAAATCAAAATATAAGACAGTGGCAGATTTTATCTCACCCGGGCCTATTGTTCAATTATCCCCGCCCGCAATTATCACGGTTATGCGGCCCCGTTACGGCTTCTCCGCGGCAGGCTCCCTGCTGTCCTTCCGGCTCCATTCTCCGGAGATCATCATGGCATCAGATGAACCGGCCCGTCCCGCCGAAAGAAATGAAGTTTTTGTTTTCCCCATGCTGACAAATGTGAAATAAAGATATAAAATACGCCCGGTTTATTGGACAACGCCGGACGCAGGCAGCATGAATTTCTGAAAGGAAGTGTCTCTTTGTGCCGCTTTCACTGCGAAAATACGGGAAAGGGAGTCAGTTGAAACTCCGCGGCGCTTTCCCGGATCTCCGCATGTGTTGTTTTTTTATGCACCGGTAGCCTTATCGTGGTTTCATACGGATTGTTGGAATTTCATAAAAAGACAATACCGATACGGTACGATAAACTCAGGTAATCTGTATTGCACTTTTTTCTGTTAAGTTTTTAGGAGTTTACTTTGGCAAATATCAAGTCTGCTAAGAAGCGTGTTATCATCGCTGAAAGAAATCGTGTTCACAACGTTGCTAAGCGTTCTGAGATGCGTACTGCTGTTAAGAAGGTCATCAATCTTTGCAAGGCCGGCGACAAAGAGGCTGCAAAGGCTGCTTTCGCAAGAGCAGAGGTGCTTCTGGATCGCGCTGCCACCAAGGGACTGATTCACATCAACAAGGCTGCCAGACACAAGTCCAACCTGAGCAAGAAGATCAAGGCTTTAGGTTAATCCACAGGATTTTTTTCAGAAAGCCCCTCTCCGGAGGGGTTTTTTTATGCTGCGCTGCAACTATCCGCCCTCACCCCGCCCCTCAGCCGGGCTAAACTGAAAACCGGCCCGCCGACTCCCCCTCTTAAGATCCTCTTTTAGCTCTTCTTTTCACCACCCCTTTTAAACCTCCTTTTACCCCCCTTTCCGCGGGTACAGCGGTTTATCCTCTTCCGGGAGCAAAACTCTGAATTCCCTGCCGGAGAACGGTATAGATATTTTTATTTCACGTCTATATTATAATTTTTTACCTGTCAAACCCCGCTATTCAGCCACGCAAAAATCTTTTTAAAATTTCTGCATTTTTTTGGGAACTTTTTCATGGGGCGGTACTCTAAACATACAGATTAAGTATAGAATCTTTGGTTCTCATGTTTAGTCTCCTTCATAATATTTCTTTATCCCATGCGGGTTTTCCGCATGGGTTTTTTATTATCTGTTTCCGTTCAATTTCACACTTTTTAACAAAACTTCGTGAAAATGCATCGTTTTTTCGGTTTTTTTGAACTTTTTAGCCTGCAAATGTTCTAAACTATTACCTGTGAAACGAAGATCCTATCTTTGTTTTTCATTCCGTGTTTTCGGTCATCCTCACCGGATGACCGTTTTTTGGAAACATGGTCAAAACGACTAGCCTTAAAACTACTATTATTAGATTTAACGCAAAAACAAAGGGTGCCTTCCTTGGAAGACACCCTTCTGCGTTTTCAGGGCCGGCAAAAGTCCGGCTCATCATCCCACTTATCAGCAGTACCCGTACTTCATGATACGCTCGTATCTCTTTTCCAGCAGACTCTCCGGGGATTCGCTCTTAAGCTCGTTCAGATCCTTGAGGAGCTGCTTCTTCAGGTTCTCGGCCATCTTCTGGTAATCCCGGTGCGCTCCTCCCAGGGGCTCTTCAATAACGCTGTCAATGAGCTTGAGTCTCTTAAGATCCTTGGCGGTAATATTCATGGCATCGGCTGCCAGGGGAGCCTTGTCCGCGCTCTTCCAGAGAATGGAGGCGCAGCCCTCCGGGGAAATTACCGAATAGGTGGCATACTGGAGCATATTGACTCTGTCCCCCACGCCAATGGCCAAAGCGCCGCCGGATCCGCCCTCTCCGATAACCGTGCAGATAATGGGCACCTTAAGAGCGCTCATCACCTTAAGATTTCTGGCAATGGCTTCGGCCTGACCTCTTTCCTCAGCTCCCACGCCGGGATAAGCGCCCGGAGTGTCAATAAAGGTAATAATGGGCATCTTGAACCTTTCGGCCATCTGCATCAGCCTTAAGGCCTTGCGATAGCCTTCGGGCCGGGGCATCCCGAAATTTCTCATGGTGCGGGTCTGCACATTGCGCCCCTTCTGATGGCCTACCAGCATTACCGGTTCGCCGTCAATTCTGGCGATGCCGCCGATAATGGCCTTGTCGTCCGCATAGGCCCGATCTCCGTGGAGTTCTTCGTAATCCGTAAATATTTCTTTAATATAGTCAAGAGTGTAAGGACGGAGAGGATGACGGGAGAGGCGGGAAATCTGCCAGGCTCCGAGATCAGAAAAGGTCTTTCTGGTCATCTCCACGGCCTTTTTCTCAAGAGAGGCTATTTCATCAGAGAAATCAACGCTTTCGCCTATGTTGTTGCTAACATGTTTCAGCTCATCGATGTGAGCAAGAAGCTCAGCAATAGGCTGCTCGAAATCCAAATAATCTATATTCATGCGTAAACCCTGTAAACTGCTCCGGCGGAGCGGAAAGCCTTCAGTAGCGACTGTAATGTTACAGCATCAGAAATCAAATACATAATTTTAACCCACGATCCGGCAAAATACGAGACAGAAAGAACAAATTCCCAAATCGCTTCATAAAAGTCGTGCCTGAGAGATGATTGCCGGTTCAGAAACTCCTGCTTGGAGCAGGCCTGCTCCGAAAATACATCAAACCTGAAACACCGGCTTTTGCGGCTCCACATAGGACACAGCAGCCTTGCCATCGCAATAGTACCGGAGATCATCCAAAAGCTCATCGCAGGGCTCCACCTGATAATGACTTTGCACCAGCATGGCGCCGTTTTCCTTTTCATAAAGGATTTCCAGGGGCATGGATCCGGGGTAGCGGAACACCGCATCCCTGATAAGGTTCATCTCGTTTTCCTTTTTCATCAGGGTGTCGTTAAGGCAGATCCGCACCGCTCTCCCGTAACGATGCCGGGCCTCGCAGATGTTAATAATCTCATCCACCCGGATTTCCACGCCTTTATTGTAATTATCATATCCCACCGTGCCGTAAAATACCGCCAGCATGTCATCCCGCACCAGATTCCGGTATTTGTCAAACTTGTCCCGCCACAGCGAGAACAGCACCTCTCCGGTATAATCGATAAGACGGCCCTGCATAAACTGGTTGCCGCTTTTGGTGGTGCGGCATTCCAAATGCTGGATAATGCCGGCGACAATCACCTTTTTCTTTTCCTCGCCGTAACCGCCGTCGGAGGCTCTTAATTCTCCCAGCTTGGCTCCGCTGAAATGGAGTACCTCGTTCCGGTAGCGATCCATGGGGTGTCCGGTAAGATAAAGTCCCAGAGTTTCCACCTCCCCCGAGAGATTAATCTTGTCAGGATAAGGCTTGACCTCCGGATAAGGGGGTTCGGCAATATCCGAGAACATCATCCCTCCGAACAAATCCATTTCTCCGGATTCTCTGTCCTTGGAGGACTCGGTATTAAGCCTGAGAGCGGCATCCACCGCCGCCATGAGAGCCGCCCGGTGCGGCCCAATTCTGTCCAGACTCCCGGCCTTGATGAGAGCCTCCAGCACCCGGCGGCTCATGGACATGCGATCAATGCGGCGGCAGAGATCAAAAATGCTGGTAAAGGGCTTCTTTTTGCGCTCCTCCATAATGGCCTTCACCGGCCATTCCCCCACGCCCTTAACCGCCGCCAGACTGAAGACGATATGTCCCTTGTCATTAACAATAAAATGCACGTTGCCTTCATTGATATCTGGGGGATCCACGGGGATTTTCAGGCGGCGGCACTCATTGATGTAGGACACCACCTTGTCGGCGTTTTCCTTATCAGCCGTCATCATGGCCGCCAGGAATTCCGCCGGATAGTGCGCCTTGAGCCACAGCGTCTGGAAGCACACCAGCGCATAAGCCGCGGAATGGGATTTATTAAAGCCGTACTTGGCAAACTTTTCCACCATGTCGAAGATTTTCATGGCAAGGTCGCCGTCAATGCCCTTTTCCACCGCTCCGGCCCGGAACTTGGCCCTTTGCTTCTGCATCACGTCCATCTGCTTCTTGCCCATGGCGCGCCTCAGAATATCGGCGCCGCCCAGACTGTATCCGGCCATGGCCTGGGCAATCTGCATTACCTGCTCCTGATAGATAATGACGCCGTAGGTGGGCTTCAGGATGGGCTCGAGGCACGGATGCTGAAACTCCGGATCCGGATAGGCAATTTCTTCCTTGCCATGCTTCCGGTTGACAAAGTTATCCACAAGGCCGCAGCCCAGGGGGCCCGGGCGGTAAAGAGCCACCAAGGCGATGATGTCCTCGAAGCAGTCCGGCTGCAGCTTCCCGATAAGCTCCCGCATGCCCCGGGATTCCAGCTGGAACACCGCCGTGGTTTCGGTGGTTTTAAGAACTTCATAGGACAGGGGATCCGCGAGATCAATCCTCCGAATGTCCACGAGAGGCTTCCCCTCCCGCTTCATCCGCTCGTTTATCATATCCAGAGCCCAGCGGATAATAGTCAGGGTGCGGAGTCCCAGGAAGTCGAATTTAACCAGACCGGCTTCCTCCACGTCATGCTTGTCGAACTGGGTTTTAAAGTCCCCGCCGTCGTCATCGCACATCAGCGGCGCGAAATCGGTGATCACAGAGGGAGAGATCACCACGCCCCCGGCATGCTTGCCGTGGGAGGTGGTAAGCCCCTCCACCCGGATGGCCTTATCAACCACCTCGCGAATTTCCTCATCCTCGGCATACTTTTCCCGAAAGGCTTTGGCGGCATCGTCAGCGGGATCCTTCGGGGGAGCCAGCGCCTCCTTCAGCGTATAATCCAGCTTGTCATTGACCTTTTTAGGCAGCAGCTTGGCCAGCCGGTCGCCGAAGGAATATGATTTTCCCATCACCCGGGCCACCGCCTTCACCGAGGCCTTGGCCGCCAGAGTGCCGAAGGTAATGATCTGGGACACCGACTGCCGGCCGTAAAGATCCGCCACATGCTGAATCACCTTGCCGCGGTTATCCATGCAGAAATCCACGTCAAAGTCGGGCATGGACACACGCTCCGGGTTCAGGAAGCGCTCGAACAGGAGATCAAAGGGCAAGGGATCAAAATCGGTAATGCCGATGCAGAAGGCCACTAGAGAACCGCCGCCGGATCCGCGTCCCGGCCCCACGGGGATATCGTGCTTCTTGGACCACTGAATAAATTCCATCACGATGAGAAAGTAACCCGGGAAGTCCATCTGAATAATAACCTTGAGCTCCTTTTCCAGCCGGATGAGGTAATCAAGACGCTTTTGGCGGCGGACTTCGGGATCCTGATACATGAATTCCAGGCGCTGTTCCAGCCCCTGATAGGATTCCTTTTTGAGAAACTCGGCATCAGAAAGACCGCCGGTGGGGAATTTGGGGAGGAAGTTCTTGCCGAGATGCATGTAAACCGAGCAGCGCGCCGCAAGGTAGACGGTATTTTGCACGGCCTCGGGGATATCCCTGAAAAGCTCCGCCATCTCCTCCTGGGTACGCATGTACATCTTCGGAGTATAGGGAGGATGCCAGTTTTTGTCCGCCAGGGTGACCTTGTCCTGAATGGCTACCCGAATGTTGTGGATTTCGTAATCCTCCTCCCGGGCAAACTGCACATAGTTGGTGGCGATAACCGGGAGATCCAGCTTCTGGGCCAGATTAAGAGCCGCTTCGATGTAGCGCTCCTCCCCGGGACGATCCATGCGGGTCAGCTCCAGATAGTAGGAATCCGGAAAGAGAGCTTTGTACATGGCGGCTCTCTTTTCCGCCAGATCCAGCCGCCCCTCCAGAATGTACTTGCCCACATCGCCGTCAATGCTGCCGGAGAGCGCGGCCACCCCGAAGGAGCGCTCTTTGATTTTGCTGAGAGGAACGCAGATATTGTAGTCAATAATTCCCTGCCGGTAGCCGTCTGCCTGGAGCTCCACAATGTTGTGATAACCGGCTTCGTTAAGAGCCAGAAGCTCAATGGTGAAAAACTCCTTCTTGCCCCGCACCACCGTATCGTCATAAACGCAGAGCTCAATGCCAAATATCGGCTTGATGCCCCGGGGGATGCACTCCTCATAAAGCTTCACGGAATTGCACTGATTCATGCGATCCGTAATGGCCACAGCCGGCATGCCCAGTTCCCGGGCCTTTTTGACCACTGATTTAACATCCATAAGACCATCATGAAACGAATAGTCAGTATGCACATGAAGATGGACAAATCTGCCGTCTGTGTTCATATCCCGTCCCTGATTTTAACTGAAGTCTGAAAATCGATGCCCGTCCCGGAAAGACCGGTCTAGAATAACTCGGCATCCTTGCCGCAAAGCAGGATGTCATCTGAAAATTTCCCGTCTCTGGCCGCAAGAATTTCCGCCACCGGACGGAAGCTTTTCCGATAGCATGACAGCACTCCCAGATCCCGGATCCGAGCCAGATGC
>JAEEGG010017002.1_pt1 | contig 15015 bp, 8 predicted proteins | sample 9134161 | NCBI WGS metagenome assembly JAEEGG01 (sample SAMN16246543, study PRJNA631951) | gut metagenome | biome: gut microbiome; feature: rumen; material: CR-attached | host: Bos | place: Iran: Karaj | collected 2018-10
TTATATCATTCAGTTCCTGTTCGCGGTCGCAGAACAGTTCCTTTGATGTGTATGGTTCCAACAAAAACGGGTTTATCATTATAGCCTCACTATACCTTTGGTATTTTACTTTTAGTAATATACCAAAAGTAAAGTGAAATGTCAATAGAGGCCGTTTTCTGTTGCCGCGTTCTAGGTTTTGTATTCCTGGAATACTTGTTTTGTGTTCTGAATTTCTAAAATTTGCAAAAATAGCTAAAAATGGTAAAATTTGGCTAAAAACGCTATTTTTGTATTCCAAATAATTCGAAAATACCTATATTTGGATACATGAAGGAAATCATCGAATACACGGATTACCGCAAGTTCATCCAGGACTACTACGAAGAACGCAAACGTAGTTCTGCGTTTACGTGGCGCGATTTTGCCCGTGATGCCGGTTTTTCGTCGGCGGTTTACTTGAAGTATGTTTGCGAAGGGAAGAAAAATCTGAGCATAAATGCCGCTGGCTCGGTCGCTGCTGCGATGGGTCTTGTCGGGTTCGAACAGACGTACTTTGTCTTGATGGTTTCGTATGCCCATGCGAAGGGGGATGAGGCGAAGCGTGCCGCGTTCGAAGATCGCTGTGCTTTGGCGAGGGCGCACAAGGTGCGTGTGCTCGGGAACGAAGAGTTTGATTATTTCAAGTCGTGGAAGAATCCCGTGCTGCGTGAAATTGCTCCGCACATGCCGGGGGCGAAACCGCTCGAAATGGCGCATGTTTGCAAACAAAAGATTTCGGCAGCGGAAGTTTCCGAGACTCTCGATTTTTTGGTGAAGTCAGGCCTCTTGAAGAAGGACAAGAACGGAAACTACAGCCAAACGGACAAGTCGCTTTCGATGGGCCCCGTGGATGCGGTGCCGGTGGCGGCTCGCAATATGCAACGCCAGATGGGAGAGTTTGCGGTGAAGGCTTTGGACTTGCCGCTTTCGGAACGCGACATGTCGGGCGTGACCATGGGAATTACGCGTCAGGCATACGAACGCATTCGCAAGGAAATTGCGGATTTTCGCCGCCGCGTTGTGGCGATTGCGAGCGAAGACGACGAGACGGAACAAGTCTATCGCTTGAACTTGCAATTCTTTCCGCTGAGCGAACGGCTCGACAAACGTGACGGAGAGGAAAATGCAGAAGTGTCTAGATGTCATCCCGGATTTATTCCGGAATCTGTTGATACTAAACTCTCGAAAATGGATGCAAGGAATGCAAAAAGCGCGCCGGATGCAACAGCATGCGTTATGGAAAAGGAGATTGGGAAATGAGGGTGTATTTAGGTGTCATCCTGAGCGGAGCCTGTAAAGGCGAAGTCGAATGGATCCAGAGGCGTTTAGGTTGGAGATTAGTGGTTGGTAAATAGTAATTAGTAGGAATTGAAATTTATGAACTTGAATAAACTTTGGACAATTTTTTTTATTGCCTCGCTGTTCTGGGCATGTTCCGACAGCGATAAGACTGCTGGCGGCACCACAGAAGACGCGGGAATCATCGCGAATTTGAACGTGGCTGGACTCACGCAGAAAGGCCCGTTTGTCAAGGGGTCCGCTGTGACGGTGCAAGGAATCGACTGCAAAACGATGGAGTTCACGGATGAGAAGTTTGAAGGCAAAGTCAAGAGCGACAAGGGCGACTTTGAAGTCAAGGATGTTAACTTGTCTTCGACGTGTGCCGTGTTCGAGGTTTCGGGTAATTACTTGAACGAACTGACTGGCAAGAAGTCTTCCGAGAAGCTCACGCTCCATGCGTTGACGGACCTCAAGGACCGCAAAAATGTGAACATCAACGTGCTTACGGAATTGGAATACGAGCGCGTGATGAATTTGGTGGCTCAGAAGAAAATGCCTTTTGCTGAAGCGAAAGAACAGGCCGAAAAGGAAGTGCTTGCGTCGTTTAACATCAAGGGCGATGTCGCGGGTAACTTTGCAGAAGCCGAAGACTTGAACATCTTTGAAAAGGGCGAAGGTAATGCGGCTCTCTTGGCGGTGAGCGTGATGGTGCAGGCGAATGCAAGCGAATCGAAACTTGCGGAACGTCTGGACGATTTCTCCGCCGCAATCGCGAAAAACGGTTCGTTGGAAGATGGTGCAAAAACGGAAATCGCGAACTGGGCCGCTGCTGCAACGGAAAACGGCAAACTCGACACCATCCGCAAGAACATCGAAAGCTGGAATGTCGGGGACACCGTGCCCACCTTTGAAACGTTCATTACAGCTGTCATCCCGGACGGTGGTAGTGTCATCCTGAGCGGAGTCGAAGGATCCAGTAGCAGTAAAACTGGTTTTGGCTCGGAGGCCGCCATGACGAGTTCATCCTCGACGAAAAACGTATCGTCTAGCAGTGTCACCCCGAGCAACGTCGAGGTGTCTAGTAGCAGTGCTGCAAAGGAAGGTGACGGCAGTGAATACGATGCAACCGCAAATACGCTCAAGGACCTGCGCGATGGAAGGACCTACAGAACGACTAAAATCGGTGGCCAAGTGTGGATGGCGGAGAATCTGAATTATGAAACGCCAAATAGTTACTGTTACAACGATAGTGCGGAATATTGCGAAAAGTATGGTCGCCTTTACACCATAGCCGCTGCAGTAGATAGTAGTGGGACTTTTAGTTCAACGGGCAAGGGCTGTGGCCTTGGTGTGAAATGTTCACTTGAGGGGACTGTGCGAGGCGCATGTCCGAGCGGATGGCATTTGCCTGATGCCGATGAATGGAAGGCTTTGTTCATTACGGCGGGGGCGGATGTCAAGAGTGAGAATCCGCTCCGCCCAGATATGAATGTACACCAAACATTTAAAGTTGCCGATAAGCTTATGTCGAAAAGCGGCTGGGGACATGTTAGTTACATTATGGGTGATAAAAAGAATATTGGAACGGATGATTTTGGATTCTCGGCATTGCCCGCCGGTTATAGAATTGGTGCTCGTGGAATGGCTCTTGAAGGGGGTACTCCCTATTACATGGAGCCAGGGAATACGGCTGGTTTTTTGTATGTATATGAGCGACCCGGTGATTCGACTTTTTATGGTTGGACCTATAATTATGCTTCGATTATCGCTTTTATCAGTTTCAATGCAGAAGACTATGATGTGGAAATAGGTGATAATAATAAGGATAATGCTTACTCTGTCCGTTGCGTGAAGGATGGCAGCTTTTTTATGCCTGTTTCTAGCAGCTCGGCGGAGTCGTCGAGTTCTGCGGAAACCACACCGACTGTTTGCAAGACTGATACTATGGACACTTGCGAGTACGGAAAAATTGTGGATGAACGTGATGGTCAAACCTACAAGACGGTGAAAATTGGCGAGCAGTGGTGGATGGCAGAAAATTTGAATTATGAAATGGATAGCAGTTTCTGCTATAAAGATAGCGCAATCTATTGTGATAAATATGGTCGTCTTTACTCGTGGTCTGCTGCGATGAAGGCTTGCCCGTCTGATTGGCATTTGCCGAGTGTGGATGACTTTCAAACGTTGACAGATCCTATTGGGGGATCGTGGGATGCGGGAGATTTGCTTAAGTCAACGACCGGCTGGGACGACGGGCTTAATGGTAAGGATGGTTATGGCTTTAATGCGCTGCCTGTTGGCTATAAGAATCAACTTGGTATGTATTCTGATGAGGGCCATATAACCTATTTCTGGACATCTAGTGATATCGATGGACGATACGCCTACAACATGCATTCGAGTACGGGTGGCGAAGCGTTTATAGTTAACGCGCGTAAGATTGAAGGTAACTCCGTCCGCTGTCTCAAGGATTAGTGGTTGGTGGTTAGTAGGAAGTAGGCGGTAGGAAGAGGAATATGTTGTGTCGCAGGGTGTCATCCCGGACTCTGTTCCGGGATCAGTATGTTCAAGAATTGAATGAGGTAGTCGACTCTGACATAGCCGGGGAGACAAGAGAAAAAGGAGCTTTTATGAATTTGAATAAGTTATTTAAAAACGTTATGGCGGACGCCTGTCCTCGCTTGACGGGGACGATCCGCCATCTGAAAGCTTTTATTGCGTTTGCCATAGTACCGATGGCTTTTATGGCCTGTTCCGACAGCGATAAGACTGCGGGCGGTACCACAGAAGACGCGGGAATCATCGCGGATTTGAACGTGGCTGGACTTACGCAGAAAGGCCCGTTTGTCAAGGGCTCTGCCGTGACGGTGCAGGGAATCGACTGCAAGACGATGGAGTTTTCGAACGAGAAGTTTGAAGGCAAGGTCAAGAGCGACAAGGGCGACTTTGAAGTCAAGGACGTTAACTTGTCCTCGACGTGTGCGGTGTTCGAGGTCTCGGGCAATTACTTGAACGAACTGACTGGCAAGAAGTCTTCCGAGAAGCTCACGCTTCATGCGTTGACGGACCTCAAGGACCGCAAGAATGTGAACATCAACGTGCTTACGGAATTGGAATATGAGCGCGTGATGAATTTGGTCGCTAAGAAGAAAATGTCTTTTGCCGAAGCGAAGGAACAGGCCCAAAAGGAAGTGCTTGCGTCGTTTAACATCAAGGGCAATGTCGCAGAATCCGAAGACTTGAACATCTTTGAAAAGGGCGAAGGTAACGCGGCTCTCTTGGCGGTGAGCGTGATGATGCTTGCAGACGCGAATGAGTCGAAACTTGCGGAACGTCTGGACGATTTCTCTGCCGCAATCGCGAAAAACGGTTCGTTGGAAGATGACGCAAAAACGGAAATTGCAAGTTGGGCCGCCGCTGCAACGAAAAACGGCAAACTCGACACCATCCGCAAGAACATCGAAAGCTGGGACTATGCCGATTCCGTGCCTGCATTCGAGACGTACGTGAAAACCATCGCAAACGGTGACAGTGTCACCCTGAGCAGCGATAGCCGCAAATCCGGTTCGTCACCCTCGTCGAACAACGCGTCGTCATCCTCGACCCCGATCGAGGATCCAAGAGCTTCCTACTTGAACCCGAATATCGATTATGGCGAATTTACGGATAAACGCGATGGCCAAGTGTACAAGTATGTAGAAATTGATGGAGTTACTTGGATGGCGCAGAGTATGAACTATGCGACTCCGAATGCGTCAAGTGCTCTTTGCCCATCTGCGACTGAAAAATCCTGCCTAGTTCATGGACTTATTTACACATGGGAAGAAGCTGTGAACGTTTGTCCGGAAGGCTGGCATCTTCCTTCGTATAGTGAATGGAATTCTTTAGGTGGCTATATGTGGACAAATCATAATGGGGATGTTTCTGGTCCATTATTATCAAGTAAATTGGGGCAAAAATATACTGATGAGTATGGCTTTTCTGTGACGGATGCTAATTATTATCCGTTGTGGAGTGATAGCACAAAGAAATATGAAGGTTGCTATTGGGATCCTTATGATAATTCATTTTTCTGGACGGATTCTCTCGATAATAATGGGGCTTGGTATTTTTCTGTGGGTATGGCAGACACATGGTCAGAATCTGTATCTAAAACATGCTTGAATCAGGTCCGCTGCGTCATGGATTCCATTGTTTCTAGTTCTTCTGTGGCTTCTTCGTCTAGCGTGGAAAGCAGTAGCAGCGCGGAACCGCCTAAGACTGCACTTGATTTCCTTAACCCCTCGATTGAATATGGTGAGTTTGTCGATGATCGCGATAATCAGAAGTATAAGTCCGTGAAAATCGGCAATCAAGTTTGGATGGCTCAAAATCTGAATTACGCTTACGAACAAAAGACTAGGTCGGGTTCCGCTTCTAGTTTCTGCTATAAGAATGAACCGGATTCATGCGGTAAGTATGGACGTCTATACCTTTGGTCTGCGGCTCTGGATTCTGCTGCACAATTCAGTAAAGATGGAGAAGGATGCGGTAATGAAGTTGTCTGCGAATTTGAAGGGAACGTTCGCGGTGTTTGCCCGAGTGGATGGCATTTGCCTGACACGACGGAGTTTAGAGAACTGATTGATTTTGTTGGCGATAGTTCCGCTACAAAGTTGAAGGCGAACGAGGCTTGGGGTGTATCCTATGAAAATCCGTATGGATTTTCTGCCTTACCTGCCGGCGGTTATGATTACCGAGACGAAGACCGCTCTATCAATCCTCATTTCGATTATGCTGGAGACTTGACGTATTTCTGGAGTATCGTGAGCCGTGATCATGATGATGGATATGCACTTGCAATGGACTATTCTTCGAGGTATGCAAAGTTGTATTGGTCCTATAAGTATAACGCAAGGTCAGTCCGTTGCATCAAGGATTAGTGGTTAGTAAACAGTGGTTAGTAGACAGTAGGAAGTAGGCAGTGGAATGTATCGCTGCGATGTGTCATCCTGGAGCGAAACGTAGTGGAGTGATAGGATCCAGTGACGTTTAGATTGGAGATTAGTGGTTAGTAGGAAGTTGATTGTTGAAAGGAACGAAATATATGAATTTGAATAAGTTATTTAAAAACGTTATGGCGGACGCCTGTCCTCGCTTGACGGGGACGATCCGCCATCTGAAAGCTTTTATTGCGTTTGCCATAGTACCGATGGCTTTTATGGCCTGCTCCGACAGCGATAAGACTGCAGGCGGCACCACAGAAGATGCGGGAATCATCGCAGACTTGAACGTGGCGGGCCTCACGCAGAAGGGTCCGTTCGTGAAGGGTTCCGCTGTGACGGTGCAGGGAATCGACTGCAAGACGCTCAAGTTCACGGACGAAAAGTTCGATGGCTTTGTCAAGAGCGACAAGGGTGACTTTGAAGTCAAGGACGTTAACTTGTCCTCGACGTGTGCGGTGTTCGAGGTCTCGGGCAATTACTTGAACGAACTGACTGGCAAGAAGTCTTCCGAGAAGCTTACGCTCCATGCGTTGACGGACCTCAAGGACCGCAAGAATGTGAACATCAACGTGCTTACGGAATTGGAATATGAGCGCGTGATGAATTTGGTCGCTAAGAAGAAAATGTCTTTTGCCGAAGCGAAGGAACAGGCCGAAAAGGAAGTGCTCGCCGCATTTAACGTGAAAGCGAAAGACGGTGAATTTGCGTTGTCCGAAGACTTGAACATTCTTGAGTCGGGTAACGACAACGCGGCACTGCTTGCTGTAAGTGTGCTCATGCAATCGGATTTGAAAGTTGCAAAACTCGTAGAGCGCGTGAAAGATGTTGCCGCGGACATTGCGAAAGACGGTTCGTGGGATGACGATAAAACGAAAACGGAAATTGCGGAATGGGCCGCTACTGCCGACAAAAATGGCGAACTTGCAAATGTTGGCAAGAACATCGAAAAGTGGGGCGGTTCAGGCGAAGTCTCGTCTTTCGAAACGGTTGTCGAAAAGTTTGCCGAAACTGTCATAACAGACGCTGTTTCGAATTCTTCTAGCGTCATCCTGAGCAGCGGTAGCCGCGAAGGATCCAGTAGCAGTAAGGTCCCTGAGCCTGTCGAAGGGTCGTCCTCCTCCAAAAACGTTCTGAGCAGCAGTAGCCGCGAAGAATCCAGTGATAGTTCTGAGTATTTTGATTGGAGTCTTCCGAAACAATCTTACTTTAATCCAAATATCAAATACGATTCCATTGTTGATTCTCGTGATGGAAAAGTTTATAAGACTGTGAAGATTGGTAATCAAGTTTGGATGGCTGAAAACTTGAATTATGCGGATAGCGTAAAAACGCCAAGTCTTAAAGGGAATAGCTGGTGTTATGACAATGACCCCAAGAAGTGCAATGTTACGGGTCGGTTGTACTCGTGGGCCGCTGCGATTGATTCCGTGAAATTTCTCAATGCTGGAATGAAATGTGGAGATTACACGACTTGTCCTTTTCTTAAAAAAGTGCAAGGGATTTGCCCTGATGGATGGCATTTGCCCGATACGACGGAATGGAATGCTTTATTTGATGCGGTTGGTGAAAATGCCGGGAATGTTCTTAAGTCGCGCAAAGGTTGGTATGATAATGGCAATGGCTCGGATAACGTTGGTTTCTCGGTGATTCCGGCCGGATACTACGAAAAGAATGAGGGACTTTCTTATCGTGTTGGTCTTAATGCAGGATTTTGGAGTACTGTTGAATACGGCAAATATACTGTTTTTTATACGCCATTCGAATATTCAAGCGATTTTGCATATAAAGAGAGTGTGGCTCATAAAGGAGATGGTAAAAGCATCCGTTGCATCAAGGGAGAGGCCGATGAGATTGTTGGATCATCTTCTAGCTCGGTTTCCTTATCGTCGAGTTCTTCTAACAGTATTTACGATGCGGAAAAGAATACGCTTAAGGACTTGCGCGATGGTCAAGTTTATAGGACCGTGAAAATTGGCGACCAAATTTGGATGGCGGAAAATCTGAAATACAAAGCTGAAGGTTCACATTGTTATGATGATGTCGATTCGAATTGTGACAAGTATGGCCCGCTTTACGATTGGGCGACCGCAAAGAATGTCTGCCCGACGGATTGGCGGTTGCCGACAAAAAAAGAAATAGAAACTTTGCTTGCTGCGGCGGGTGGGGGATCTACAGCGGGAAAGGTCCTCAAATCAAAAACGGGATGGCCTAAAGGCGATGATGGTTTTGACGGAAATGGCACAGATGATTATTCCTTCTCGGCGCTTCCGGGAGGTCGCTGGGAGGATGGTGGGCCGTATTCTGGTGTGGGAATCTCAGCGTATTTTTGGAGTCTTACGGCGTACAGTGAATCTAGTGCATACTATATGTATTTGGGCTATGAAAACTATGTTTTGGGCTATACTAGTGACAAAGCGGAAATAGATTTTAATCTCAAAATACATGCATTTTCGGTCCGTTGCGTTAAGGCGGAAACATCTGTTGAGCCTGGTTCCGGCAGTTCGGTGGATTTAGAAGGCTGGAGTTGGGATGTACCGAAAGAATTGCGCTTGAATCCAAAAATAGAGTATGATTCTATTACGGACTCTCGTGATGGTAAAGTTTATAAGACGGTTAAGATTGGTGAGCAGACCTGGATGGCTGAAAACTTGAACTATGCCGACAGCGTAAAGACCCCGAGTCTCAGAGGCAAAAGCAGGTGCTACAACGATGATGCGAAAAAATGCGATGTAGCCGGTCGCCTGTACACCTGGGCCGCAGCAATTGACTCGGTGAAATTGGCGAACGATGCGGATAACCCGCAGGACTGCGGCCACGGCAAGACTTGCTCCCTGCCCGCAAAAGTCCAGGGCATTTGCCCGTCGGGCTGGCATCTGCCCAGCAATGAAGAATGGAAAGCCTTGTTCACGGCAGTGGGAGGGCAATCGACTGCCGGCATGTTTCTCAGGTCTCAGAGTGGTTGGAATAACAACCGCAACGGTCCGAATACTTTCGGCTTTTCTGTGTTGCCTGTTGGGCAAGCATACGAAAATGGCTATTGCTCCTATGATGGCGAAAACGCTTTTATCTGGAGTATCACTGAGGACGTTAGCACCCGTGCCTACAGCATGTACATTCGTTATGGCAGCGAGTATGCGAACCTGACTGCCGACTATAAGTACTACGGGTTTTCTGTTCGTTGCCTCAAGGATTGAATTAGTGGTTAGTAGGCAGTAGGGAGAGATGCAAAAGACTATAGGAATGTTTTTATAAATAAAGGAATTTTTATGAATTTGAATAAATTTTTTACTCTTTTATTTGCGTTGGTTTCGAGCCTTTTTGTGGCGTGTTCCGACGGCGATAAGACTGCTGGCGGCACCACGGAAGATGCGGGAATCATCGCGGATTTGAATGTGGCTGGACTTACGCAGAAAGGTCCGTTTGCAAAGGGCTCCGCCGTGACTGTTCAGGGCGTCGATTGTCAAACGATGGAGCTGACAGGCGAAAAATTTACGGGTAGCGTCAAGAGCGACAAGGGCGACTTTGGCGTTGAAGATGTGAATCTCTCGGCGACGTGCGCTTTGTTCGAAGTGACGGGTTATTACTTCAATGAACTGACCGGGAAAAAGTCTTCGGAGAAGATGACGCTCCATGCATTGACCGACTTGAAAGACCGCAAGAACGTGAACATCAACTTGCTCACGCAACTGGAATACGAACGCGTAATGAATCTTGTGACCGAAAAGAAAATATCTTTTGCAGAAGCGAAAACGCAGGCCGAAAAAGAAGTGCTCGCCGCGTTTAGCGTGAAATCGAAAGATGGTGAATTTGCGTTGTCCGAAGATCTGAACATCTTGGAAAAAGGCGATGACAACGCGGCATTGCTTGCCGTGAGCGTGATGATGCAATCGGATTTGAAAGTTGCAAAACTTGTAGAGCGCGTGAAAGATGTTGCCGCAGACATTGCAAAAGACGGTTCGTGGGATGACGATAAAACGAAAACGGAAATTGCGGAATGGGCAGTAACTGCCGACAAAAATGGAGAATTTGAAAACGTTGGCAAGAACATTGAAAAGTGGGGCGGTTCAGGCGAAGTTTCGTCTTTCGAAACGGTTGTCGAAAACTTTGCTGAGACTGTCGTCACGGACGCCGTTCCAGGATCGGCGTCTAGCAGTAGCAAAAAGGCTGTTTCGAGTTCTTCTAGCGTCATCCTGAGCAGCGGTAGCCGCGAAGGATCCAGTGACAGTAAGAAGGGAACGTCTAGTAGTTCGGTCACTTCGGCAGGCTCAGTGACCTTGAGTTCGTCTTCCTCCAAAAACGTCCTGAGCAGTAGCTCTGTCATTCCCGCATCGAGCGGAAATCTCCCCTCTTCGTCATCCTCGACCGAAGGGAGGGGAACCAGTAGCATTGCAAAAGACTCTTACTTTAATCCAAACATCGATTACGGCAAAATGACCGACTCTCGTGACGGACAAGTTTACAAAACGGTGAAAATCGGTAATCAGATTTGGATGGCGGAAAATCTGAACTTCGCTTATACTAGTGTTCCCTATAAATATGAGGACGATGCCTCTGATTCCACAAGCTGGTGCTATGACAACGACCCTGCCAACTGCACCAAGTACGGTCGCCTTTACACATGGGCTGCAGCCATGGATAGTGCTGGATTAATATCCATTGCAAATAAAACTAAGTGTGGCTATGGGACAACTTGTACCCCTAATTTGATACATCAAGGCGTTTGCCCTGGAGGTTGGCACATCCCTACTGTAGCGGAATGGAAAGAACTGTTTGTAAATGTGGGAGGAACATGCGGTGATGAAGAATATGCCTGTACAAATTCAGGAGCAATTCTGAAGTCCTCAAGTGGTTGGTATGACAGTGGCAATGGCTCTGATGACTTCGGCTTTTCTGTTATTCCGTCTGGTTGGTACGAAGTTAACAGTTCAATCAATGTAAGCTTAGGTAATATTGCTTATTATTGGACTGCAATGGAGTATGATAGCAGTCGTGCCTACAGTTGGTACTTTATCTTTTCACAATCCAATGTAAAACAAGATGGCGACGAAAAGAAGACCGGGCTGTCCGTCCGCTGCCTCAAGGACTAGGGTCTTCTAAATTCATGGAGAGAATCTTATCTGTAAAATATTGAAGTGCGGAATATTTGATTTCTGGGGAATCGTGATTCGATTGTGTCTTGATTGAATAGATGTAGTGTTTCAAGTAAACAAGGAACTTTGCTTTGATTTCATGGAAATGCTTCTGTAATTCTTTAAATTCTTTGGTGTCGATTCTTGTTGTGTCCCCGATGTCCTCTATTGTGACAATGACGGTCTTTGTGAAATCAAGTGCAGGGATACGGTCTGTTGAACTTAGAGCTTTTCTCCCTGAATCTATAAAAAAGAAACAATGTGGGACTCTACCGGTTTTAGGACGGTGAGCGCTTGTCCTGAAAGGAATGGCGAATGTATTTGGCCCCACTTGCAGAATCAAAACTAGATGGGGTCGCTCAGGCTTCTTTAAAATTTCTGTATGATTTGCATGCTCGCAAAAAAACTTTTCGTTCAAATGCACGATTGAAATTCGGCTCATTTTCCCCTCAAATAAAAAAGCCGCTATTTATACTTTCATATAAATAACGGCAAATGTTGGCCTTTCTTTTTTGTCTCAGGTGACGACCTACCACCCTGTTTCATCAATTTGGTCTTTCTTTTTTATCTCAGGTGGCGACCTACCACCCTGTTGCTGTTGTTAATATACAAATATTTAAATCGGGAGTCAATAGGGGGCGACGGGGCCTCGCTTGTAATAGCGGGGCTTTTTTGTGTTCTTAGGACACATTTTGTATTCTAAAAAATTGCATATTTGTCTAAAAACGGCTAAAAACGTAAAAAATGAGCAAAAAACGACAATTTTTGTATTCCAGTGTTGTCGAGAAACTATATTTGTATTCATGAAGGCGATTATTGAATATACAGATTATCGCAAGTTCATTCAGGATTACTATGATGAACGTAAACGCAGCTCCGCTTTTACTTGGCGTGAGTTTGCACGAAATGCCGGTTTTTCGTCGGCAGTTTTTTTGAAGTACGTTTGTGAAGGGAAAAAGAATCTGAGCATCAGTGCCGCAGGATCGGTCGCAAATGCCATGGGGCTTGCCGGTTTTGAGAAGACGTATTTTGTTCTGATGGTTACGTATGCCCATGCAAAAGGGGACGAGGCGAAAATGGAGGCTTTCGAAAAACGCTGTGCATTGGCGAGGGCACATAAGGTTCGTGTGCTTGGGGGAGAAGAATTCGATTATTACAAGTCCTGGAAAAATCCGTTGCTCCGTGAACTCGCTCCACACATGCCGGGAGCTAGGCCTGCCGAAATGGCACGGGCGTGCAAACCGAAAATTTCTGCGGCGGAAGTCTCTGAAACGCTCGACTTTTTGGAAGATGCTAATCTCTTGAAAAAAGACAGAGAAGGGAATTACGTGCAGACGGATAAGTCTATTTCTATGGGTTCCGTGGATGCAGTGCCGCTTGCTGCGAAGGATTTGCAGCGCCAGATGGGCGAGCTTGCCGTGAAGGCTTTGGACTTGCCTCTTGCGGAACGCGCGATGTCGGGAGTTGTGCTTGGGCTTACGGAGGAATCCTATGAGCAGATTAAGAAAGAGCTTCTGGAATTCCGTCGCCGCATTATCGCGATTGCTACGGAAAGTGACAAAACGCAGAGAGTTTACCGCTTGAACTTGCAACTGTTCCCGATAAGTGAACGGCTTGACAAATGTGAAGAAAACGAGAAAGTCGATGAGTCTGGATGTCATCCCGGACTTGTTCCGGGATCAGTGGGCTCAAGAATTGAGTAGAAAGGCCTGAGTGACAAAGACTAAAGGAATTTTTATGAATTTGAATAAATTGTTTGCTTTTATGCTTGCGTTGATTTCGTGCGTCTTTGTGGGGTGCGCGGATTCCGAAGTCGCGGGCGGTTCTTCGGACGATGCCGGCATTTACGCCGTCAAGGATTTGGACGTGGCGGGCGTTTCGCAGAAGGGGCCGTTTGCGACGGGTTCTGTTGTGAGCGTGCAGGGCGTGGATTGCAAGACGCTTGAACTGACCGGCGAGAGCTTTGAAGGGTCAGTCAAAAGCGACAAGGGTGATTTTGACATTGAAAATATTTCGCTCTCGTCGTCGTGTGCGTTGTTCGAAGTGACGGGTTATTACCTCAACGAAGTGACTGGAAAAGAGTCTTCGGAAAAGATCTCGCTCAAGGCTCTAACCGACCTTAGCGATAGAAAAACTGTGAATGTCAACTTGCTCACGCATTTGGAATACGAACGTGTGAAACATCTTGTGACGGAAAAGGAAATGGCGTTTGCGGAAGCTAAAAAGCAGGCCGAAAAAGAAGTGTTGGCGACATTTGGCGCTGTGGGTGTTGCGGACAAAGTTTCTGAATTTGAAAGCTTGAATATTTTTGAGTCGGGTGACGGAAACGCGGCACTCTTGGCCGTGAGCGTGATGATGCAGGGGGATGCAAATGTAATCGGGCTTACTGAACTCTTGGAAATGTTCAACATTGTATTTGCAAAAAATGGCATGTGGAGTAATGATGTGATGGAGAAAATCGCAGAATGGGCATCGACTGCGAAAGAAAATGGCCAACTTGAAGTTATTCGCAAGAATATTAAAAATTGGAATTATACGGATGAAATTCCCGCATTCGAAAAGTACGTGGAAGATTTTGCGGAAAACTATGAATTTTTATCGAGTGTTTACAATGGATTTCGTATTGACTGGAGTATCCCTAAAGAAGCATATTTTAATCCTAAAATCAAGTACGATTCTTTTGTAGATAATCGTGACGGACAAGTTTACAAGACTGTGAAAATTGGCAATCAGGTGTGGATGGCGGAGAACTTGAACTATGCGGATAGTGTTCGGACTCCGAGCCTTTTGGGACGCAGCTGGTGTTTTGGTAACAAGTCTGAAAATTGCGCAGTGGCGGGGCGACTTTATACTTGGGCTGCGGCGATTGATTCGGTGAATATCGCGACGGATAAGAACGATCCGCAAAATTGCGGTTTTGGTAAAATTTGTACTTTATCAAATAATGTGCGTGGCATTTGCCCCGAGGGCTATCATTTGCCGGATTCGACGGAGTGGCATACTTTGATTGCTACTGCTGGTGGCGAAGATGTGGCAGGAAAGATTCTCAAGTCAAGAATTGGGTGGTATGGCGAGGAAGTGACTTGGAATGGCTCCGATGATTATGGCTTCTCGGCGAATCCGATTGGATTTATGTACCGCAATGAGTCTTTTACAGAAGATCGTCGTTTCTCTGAATTTTGGAGTCTGACTGAGAACTTGGCCGATGAGCGTTTTTCATTTATTTCGGATTTGTATTTGAATACGGCTGAAATCGCTGTGTCTTTAAAGGATGTTGGAAACTTTGTTCGTTGCGTAAAGAATTAAAAGATTGGTATCCTACGCAAAAAGGAGTTTATAAATGAAAAGAATAGTTTTGCTAATTTCTATGGCTTGTGCGATTGTTGGGGCAAAAGTGACCCCGACTGCGCCCACCGTAAAGGATGGTTGCTATTCCATTTCGACTGCGGATGAACTGTATGGTTTTGCCGCCATTGTAAACGGGACTTTGAAAGATGGGCGTGCCGCGGAAAGTTCGGCTTGCGGTAAGCTTGCTAATGACATTCTTGCCAATGATACTACAACTTATTATTGTGGCAATACAACTGTGACGGATGCAA
>JAEEGG010017003.1_pt1 | contig 15015 bp, 9 predicted proteins | sample 9134161 | NCBI WGS metagenome assembly JAEEGG01 (sample SAMN16246543, study PRJNA631951) | gut metagenome | biome: gut microbiome; feature: rumen; material: CR-attached | host: Bos | place: Iran: Karaj | collected 2018-10
CACCACCGCGTCGAACTCCTGCCCGATCTTGTCGGCCAGGTACTCGGCCTGCTTGTACTTGATGGAGTTGCGCTCGGCCTCCATCGCCTGCCGCTCCATGTCGGAACAGTGTTTGCAGTAGTCTTCGTATTGCTCTTTGTTCACAGACGGCTCATGCGCCAAATAGCGATCTAACAATCTGTGTACCATCAAGTCAGGATAACGGCGGATGGGCGAGGTGAAGTGGGTGTAGTAGGGGAACGCCAAGCCGTAGTGGCCTATGTTGTCGGTGGTATAGACGGCGCGAGCCATAATGCGGATGGAGAGCTTGCTCAACATGTCGTAGTCGGGCTTGCCCTTCTCGCCCTCCAGCATTTTGTTCAGCGAGCTGCTGAAGGCCTTCGTGGAGGTGGTCTTCAGGTCGAAGCCCAACTTCTTGACGAAATTCTTGAAGATGCCCAATTTGTCCTCCAACGGTTTGTCGTGGACACGATAGACGAAGACGTTCGTGGGCTGTGTGGCCGTGCGTTTCTTGCCGATTTTCTCGGCCACGCGCTTGTTGGCTAACAGCATGAACTCCTCGATGAGCCAGTTGGCCTCTTTCTGCTCTTTGAGATAGACGCCGATGGGCTTGCCGTTCTCGTCGAGTTTGAACTTGACCTCCTCGGTTTCGAAACTGATGGCGTTGTTGTCGAAACGTTGCTTGCGCATCACCTGCGCGAGTTTGTGCAGTTGCAGGATGGCCTCGCTGAGGTCGCCTTCGCCCGTCTCGATGATTTGCTGCGCCTGCTCGTAGTCGAAGCGGCGGTTGGAGCGGATGACCGTGTGGCCGAACCACTCCTTGTGGACTTTGGCCTTGTCGTCGAGGTCGAAGACGGCGCTGTAGCAGAGTTTGTCCTCGTCGGGACGGAGCGAGCAGAGGTTGTTGGAGAGTGCTTCGGGAAGCATCGGGATAGTGCGATCGACGAGATAGACGGAAGTGCCTCGGCTGTAGGCCTCCGCGTCGATGCCGCTGCCGGGCTTCACGTAGTAGGAGACGTCGGCGATGTGGATGCCCACGCGGTAGAGACCGCTCTCAAGCACCTCGAAGGAGAGGGCGTCGTCGAAGTCCTTGGCGTCGGCGGGGTCGATGGTGAAGGTGGTCACGTCGCGGAAGTCGCGGCGGCGCAGGATCTCCTTTTCTGGAATTTCCGTGGGGATCGCTTCGGCCTCCAGCTCAACGGCTTTCGGGAAGGAGACCGGGAAGTCGCTCTCGGCGAGGATGCTGAGCATCTCCACATCGTTGCTGCCGGGCTTGCCGAGCACGTTGAGGACTTCGCCGATAGGATTGCGGTGGTTGCCCGACCAGTCGAGGATGCGCACCACCACCTTGTCGCCGGTCTTGGCTTTGCGCAGGTTCTTGCCGGGGATGATGACGTCGCGGCGCAGAATCGTGTTGTCGGGCACGAAGAAGGCGATGCCTTGCTTGATGTGGATGGTGCCGACGAGCTGCCGTTTACTGCGCTGCACGACCTCGACCACCTGTCCCTCAAGGCGTTTGCCTTTGCGGGCGGGGAAGAGGACCACCTTCACGAGGTCACCGTTGAGGGCGTTGCCGAGGTTGCCGTCCGCCACGAAGATGTCATCGATGGTGGATTCGTCGGGCGTGTCGTCCTGCTTGCCCTGCGGGATGACGAAGGCCATGCCGCTGCGCTTCTGCTCCACGCGGCCGATAATGTAGTGCTTGCCGGTGGTCTTGGTGTCCTGGAACTTGCTGTTCAGCTTGTACTTGCCGCGGCCCGCCTTCAGCACGACCTTGGCGTTGATGAGCTTTTCGAGCTCTTTCTTCACTTCTTCGCGGCCTTTCTTGTCGAAAATCTTCATTTTGGCCGCTATCTGCTTGTAATTCAGTTTTTCGCTGCTGTTCGACAGCACTTCTATGATTTGTTTGTTCATTTTTGTAATGGTTATGGGTTATTGGTTATTGGTTATTGATGGTTATTGGTTATTGATGGTTATTGGTTATTGATGGTTATTGGTTATTGATGGTTATTGGTTATTGATGGTTATTGGTTATTGAAGCGGTAGGAGAAGGGTTGGTTTTGGGGTTGTTAGTTGGGAGGGGCTAGGGTCGAGAATTGAAACAGAAGGTAATAGGTTTTAAGTTTAAGGTAGAAGTTTTTTTTGGGGGGGATTGTTAAAAAGCTATAGGAGCTGTGATAGGAGTTGTATTTTCTTTCAGAAATCGCGTTTCAAAAATGGTGCCGGAAAGCATGTATGTTTGGTTGTGAACACTTTCAAGCAGTTCCATAACAGTGTATCAATTTTCGGCGGCAAAAATAGCAAAAAATCACATTTTCCGAGTAATCTACAAAAAAAGGAAATCACATTTTCCGATTTTGCAAAAAGCAACTCCCCCCCCGTCTGATAGCGTCAGGGGCAGGCGAAATAGAAAGAGGCCTCCGTATGGAAGCCTCTTTCGCACATAACACAACACATGAATGCGGGTCTCGTTTTGGGGAAAAACTCAAACGACCCGCTTCTTCTCTACTGATGATCAACAAACATGGAGTCAATCAGCGCAGCGTATTTCTTTGAGATTTTATTCCTCTTCACTTTCAAAGTCGGGGTCAGAAAACCATTCTCCTGCGTCCACTCATCGGTTAGTAATTCAAATCTCATTACATTTTCCGACTTGCTCAGTTCCTGATTATATTTGTTTATCTCACTTTTAATCAGGTTTTTAACATTCAAGTTTTCAACCATTTCTTTCGGATGCGAATATATAATTTTTTCTGATTCACACCATTCTTTTATTTCAGAAAAATTTGGAATAATCAATGCAGCCACGAATTTTTGGTTTTCACCCACCACCAGAATCTGGTCTATATACTTAGACTGGGACATCTTTTCCTCAATAATTTGGGGGTTAACATATTTACCCATAGAGGTCTTAAAAATGTTTTTTAGTCGGCCGGTGATGACCAGCTGTCCTCGCTCGGTGAATCGTCCCATGTCGCCGGTGTGCAGCCAACCGCTTTCGTCGATGATTTCACGGGTCTGTTCCTCGTTTTTGTAGTAGCCCATCATCACGTTGTGACCACGGCAGATGATTTCGCCCTCCTTCGTGATGGCCACGTCCACACCGCCAAGCGGAAATCCGACTGTATTGGCCTCGCGACCGTATTTTTCACGGCAGGAGACGGCAATCACAGGAGAGGTCTCCGTCATGCCATAGCCCTCAAACACCGGCATTCCGATGGCGGAGAAGAAGGAGCAGAGTTCGGGTTTCAAAGAAGCGGCCCCGGAAACGAGAATATCGAACTTGTCGGCACCCAATCCTTTGCGTATCTTGCTGTACACCAACCTGTCGGCAAGTTTGTGCTGCATATTGTAAACGGCAGTTCTGTCCTCATCCTCGATGTTGTACTTCAAGGCAATCTTAACCGCCCACTCGAAAATGGAGCGAGCCGCACCTGTCTTGGTCTTTCCAGAAGCCTCAATCTTTTCATAAAACTTCTCCAGCACACGCGGCACAGCCGTCATCATGGTCGGCTTCACCTCGCGCATAGCCTCCGCAATCGTCGCCAAATTGGAGACATAATAGACCGTCATGCCCAAATATTGGTACAACAGCACAATCATGTTCTCGTAGGCATGGCACAATGGCAGGAAACTCAAACCCTTCTTTGACCATTTGGAAGGTATATGCTTCAAATTTTCTATTTGGGACAGAATATTATAGTGGGATAGCATTACCCCCTTCGGCGTTCCTGTCGTTCCCGAAGTATAAATAATCATCGCACAATCCTTTGCATCGTTGGCTGCACGCAAATCGTCCAGTTTCGCCTCGTCATAATGTTCCCTGCCCAATGCAATCAACTGATCCCAATAAGGATAGTCTTTGCGGTCAACAAACGTGTAGATGTCTTTCAGATTGGTGAGGCTGTCAGCAACAGACTGAACTTTCCGCATCACAATCTCGCCCTCCAGAATGACCAGTTTCGCCTCACAATGCTGCAGAATATATTGATAATCTTCAGCCGTGATCGTAGGATATATCGGCACTAAAACGGCACCGATTTGAGTCACCGCCATCTGGGTGACGGTCCACTCGGGACGGTTGGTGGAAATCACGGCCACCTTATCGCCCTTTTGGATGCCTTTCGCAATCAATGCACAACTTAACTCGTTAGCCGTCCTCTTGAATAATTGGGGAGTGTATTCATTCCATTTGTCCTTTCCTATCTTGCCTGACAAAGCCAGTTTCTGATCCGGATGACGCTCCTCGTACTGGAGCATGATGTCATAAATGCGTTTTATCTTCTTCATTTCAAATTTTGGTTAGTGATTTTCCGACGGCAAAAAAAGCATATTTTTGCCACACCACAAACGAAATGTGACCGTTCCGCCTCGCGCAACCGCCGAAAACCCGGACACAGGGACGAAATTCCCCGGACAGGGACGAAATGAAAAAGACTTGATGGTGAAACTGAAAAATTTTTATCTTTGCCGATTATTTATTTGAAGCATGCTGCATAAAAACATACCGGAATACTACGTCACGAAAGACAATATCATCTTCTTTCTGATATTCACGTTCGCATATTCACTGCTCTTTGTCAACATTTTCACCCCATTCCAAGGAGCTTGGTATAACGTCCAACACTATACACGCGCACAACTCTTCGCCGACACATTAATCATCACCACAGGCGGTTCAATCGTACTGATGATCAGCAGAATAATCATGTATCATACCCATAAGAAAAAACCAATCAGCCAAATACAATATTGGTTTTGGCAAATTGTAGAAGTTTTCTGTATTGCCTTTCTTTATACCTTGATTGTGCACTTCGCCACAAAGGACACCCGCGAATTTTCGGAAATCTTCGCCAGAGCTGTCATTTTCGTCCCAACCATCCTTATCATCCCTGTCATCATCACCCTACTCTACTGCGGCACCCGTGCAAAAGACGAGAAAATTTCCGCATTGGAATCCCAAAAGACCGAAACCTCTACCTTAAATAACATATATGAAAACAATGAAAATCAGAACTCTAACAACACAAGCATTCAAGAAAGCGATTTTTCATTACCAAATGATTTTTCTGAAGAAGACATGGTTTTGGACAATCATTTGACAATTGCCCCAAAAACGTCACAAGTTTATGAAAAACTGGAAATTCAGTCAGAGATTCCGGTTCCGTCTAAAATCGTCAATTTTTTTGATGAAAAAAAAGAACTCCAGCTTTCACTGCGGCTTGACCATATATATTATATAGAGTCCGCCGAAAACTACGTCAACATCTACTACCGCAACAAAGAGAACATAGAGCGTTTCACATTGCGCAGTTCCCTGAAGAAACAACAGGAGAAGCTCGAAAAGTACGGTTTCATCCGCTGCCACAGGAGCTATTTAGTCAATTTCGCCAACATTCTGCTGTTACGCAAAGACAAAGACGGGCCATATTTGGATTTTGGGGAGACTGGGCTGCAGCAGATTCCCATCTCCAAGACCTATTTGGATGCAGTAACCGCATATTTTATCCAGAACAGCGAAGAAACATAATTAAAAATGAGCAAAATAAAAGACAAATACCATTTCATTATTGATTACTTTTCAAAGGTTCAGCCTGATGTGGCCTCGGAGCTGAACTACAGCAGCGCATACGAACTGTTGGTTGCCACGATGCTGGCGGCACAATGCACCGACAAGCGCGTCAACATGGTCACGCCTGCGTTGTTCGCCGCCTATCCCACAGTATCAGATTTGGCGAAGGCAACGGAAGAGGAAATCTTATCTTACGTAAAATCAGTATCTTATCCGAACAGCAAAACCCGTCACCTGTTACAAATGGCACAGATGGTTGTCCGGGATTTCGGGGGCAAGATTCCCTGCAACATCGATGACCTGACCAAACTGCCGGGTGTAGGTCGCAAAACCGCCAATGTGGTGTTAGCCTTCGCGTACGAACAGGCAGCCATGCCTGTTGACACTCACGTCTTTCGTGTTTCGCACCGTCTCGGACTTGTCGCTGACACCGCCAAAACCCCGGAAGCTGTTGAGAAAGAGCTTGTTAAATACTTTCCTACGGAATACATCTCCCGTGCCCACCACTGGCTGCTGCTACATGGCCGCTATGTCTGCACCGCCCGCAAACCGCACTGTGAGAAGTGTGCGCTGATGAGGATTTGCGATGTGAAACGATGACTTAGACTTAGACTCAAATATTCACTGTTCACTAATCACTAAACAACATGCTGGACGACACCTACTTCATGCGGATTGCCTTGCAGGAGGCGGAGGATGCCTACGTGGAGAATGAGATTCCCGTGGGGGCGGTAGTAGTACTTGACAACCAAGTTATTGCGAAAGGTCACAATTTGACGGAAACACTGAAGGATGTGACAGCCCATGCGGAGATGATGGCTCTTACCGCTGCAGCTAACGCATTAGGAGCAAAATATCTGCAAGAATGTACACTTTATGTGACATTGGAGCCTTGCCTGATGTGTGCCGGAGCCATCGCGCACACTCAAGTCAAAACATTGGTTTTCGGTGCCGCAGATCCGAAACGAGGCTACTCCGTCTATCTGAAAGACGGCAAATTCCCATCCAAAGCGGAAATCCGACAGGGTGTACTTGCCGCTGAATGCGCTGACATCCTGAAAAAGTTCTTCGAAGAACGTCGATAGAACCTGTTAACGGGTGAAATATTTCTTTAATCTCATGGCAGCAGCACCAACTTATAATCCACCGGCAACGTGAAATTCTGCACAAACTTCTCTGGATTGACTTTCGCAGCGAAGTTGAAGAAATCGGAATAGAACACCTTGCCTTTTTCAAAAATTCGGATATTGAACGGTATCTTTCCTGAACATTTTTCCAACATCTCCTTGATTTGCAGGGCTAAAGCACCTGTTATTTCCCCGAGTTGCAGCTGCAGCTGCACACCTTTGCACATTTTCTCATAAACTTCGTACAAGGGATAAATATAGACGGGATCAATGTCATAGCGAACCACGGGCTGCTGCGTGTTTTTGTCAAGCCAGGAGTTCTGCTTTACAGAGGCATTCACGAACACACGGTTACCGACCTTCAGCAGCGGCTCATATTTTTCGAAATTCAAGCCGCGCAGGAACCAGGTCCATGTACCGTTGTTGTCCTCCAACACCACTTTTCCGTAAGGTTTCCCACTTTTCATCATACCGCTCTGCACACTGCTCACGATGCCGGCTATCATGATGCCTTTGCCACTCTGGATGACATGCGACAAAAATTCCGTATCCTCCATCTTGGACATATCCGCATTCGTAAAACTATCAATAATCACCTGGTACTCTTTCAAAGGGTGTCCGGAGATGAAGAATCCGGAAACCTCTTTTTCGTATTTGAGTTGGTCGTAATAGTTCCACGGCTCGCACTGCGGAAACACAAACGTGTCACCTATTGCGCCTGCATCCACGTCGGCCATTTCGGAGAACATGTCCATCTGCGAGGCATTCTTCTCTTTGGATGTGGCACGGGCAATCAGCATGTCAATAGTATTACGACCTTTGTCGCCAACGATGAAATATTGTGCACGGTGGATGTCTTTGAAACAGTCGAACGCACCAGCGTATGCCAAAGCCTCAAGGCAACGCTTGTTACAACTACCAAGGTTCACACGTTCAAAGAAGTCCATAATGCTGGTATATGGACCGTGGGCGTTGCGTTCTTCCACGATGCTGGTAGCCGCGCTGAAACCGACCCCTTTCAACGCCGCAAGTCCGAAACGGATATCGCCGTCCTTATTGACCGTGAACGTTTGGTCCGATTCATTGATATCCGGTCCCTTGACGGTGATGCCGCTCTTCTGGCAGTCATCAATAAAGACAGTGATTTTCTTGATGTCGGTAACGCTGTTCGTCAAGTTGGCGGCCATGAACTCGGCACGGTAATGCGCTTTGAGATAGGCAGTCTGGTACGCGACCCACGAGTAACAGGTGGCGTGCGACTTGTTGAAGGCATACGAAGCGAACTTCTCCCAGTCTGCCCAGATCTTCTCCAACGTTTTCTCGTCGTGACCGTTGGCCTTGCCGCCATCGATAAACTTGGGTTTCAACGCATCCAGCTTGTCTTTCAGCTTCTTACCCATCGCTTTACGCAGCGTGTCGGACTCGCCACGGGTGAAGTTGGCCAACAAGCGCGACAGCAGCATCACCTGCTCCTGATAGACCGTAATGCCGTAGGTGTCTTTCAAATACTTTTCCATCACAGGAATGTCATACTCGATTTTCTCACGTCCCTGCTTGCGGTCGATGAACTGCGGAATGTAGTCCATGGGACCTGGACGATAGAGGGCGTTCATAGCGATAAGATCCTCAAACGTAGAGGGTTGTAGCTCTCGTAGATACTTTTGCATACCGCCGGATTCGAACTGGAACGTGCCCACCGTGTCGCCATCACAGAAAAGTTGGTATGTTTCAGGGTCATCCAGCGGAATATGGTCAATGTCGATGTCTATTCCTTTGGATTTCTTGATGTTAGACAAAGCCTCTTTGAGGATGGTGAGTGTTGAGAGGCCGAGGAAATCCATTTTGATGAGGCCGACATCTTCAATGACCGAGCCCTCGTACTGCGTGACGATGATGTCCTCTTTGGACTCCTTGTCTTCCACGGTGGAGAGTGGCGCGAACTTGGTGAGGTCGTCGGCGCCGATGATGACGCCGCAGGCGTGGATGCCCACCTGGCGTACCGTACCTTCCAACTGTGAAGCGTAGTCGATGATGTCGTGAATTTGCGGACTTTTGTCGTATTCAGCCTTGAACTCGGGCACACACGCAAGGCAATTCTTGATATTCACTTTCGGAGCCTTGTGAGTCTTCGGGTCTTCCGGCAATTTCGCAGGAATCATCTTGGTGAGCTTGTCAGACTCGGCAATGGGCAGATCATGGACGCGGGCCACATCCTTAATACTCGATTTAGTGGCCATAGTACCGTAAGTGATGATATGTGCCACTTTCTCTTTACCGTACTTTTTTGTAATCCAGTCCAAAATCTTGTATCGGCCCTCATCGTCGAAGTCCACGTCAATATCAGGCAGAGAGATACGGTCTGGGTTGAGGAACCGCTCGAACAGCAAGTCATATTTCAACGGATCGACATCGGTGATTCCAAGACAGTAGGCGACTACCGAGCCTGCCGCAGAACCACGTCCGGGACCAACAGAGACACCCATTTTGCGGGCCGCCGCGATGAAGTCTTGCACGATAAGGAAGTAGCCAGGGAAGCCCATGTTGCGCATCACGCTTAACTCGAACTCGATGCGTTCGAGAATTTCGGGATCCACGGGGTCTCCGTAACGTATTACGGCACCCTCCATAGTCAGCTTTTTCAGGTAGTCAGCCTCCAATTTGATACGATAGACACGCTCCAGGCCACCTAATTTCTCAATACGGCCTTCCCCACCCTCTCCGCTCTCAAACTCGACTCGCAAATCCTCTTCGGAGAAATGCTGCTTGTAACTCTCCACCGTTCCGAAATCCTCAGGAATCTCAAACACCGGCATAATAGGCGCATGTTTCAGCGGATAGACCTCCACTTTATCCACAATCTCTTGTGTGTTAGCCAATGCCTCGGGAACATCCTCGAAAATGGCGGCCATCTCTTCAGGTGTTTTCAGCCATTCCTGCTTTGTGTAGTGCATGCGGTCTGTGTCGGTGAACTTCTTACCCGTGCTAAGGCATATCAAACGGTCGTGCGCCTCACCATCTTCCTCATTCACAAAATGAACATCGTTGGTGGCAATGACTTTGGTATTCGTTTCGGCTGCCAATTTCAAAATCCCTTCGTTGGCGATGATTTGTTGCTCGTACACATTCCTGTCTCCGCCCGGTTTATCGGTCTTATGTCTTTGTATTTCAAGGTAATAATCGTCCCCAAAGATGTTTTTGAACCACAATACTGCCTCTTTGGCTTTTTCAAAGTTACCGTCAGTGATATTGCGCGGCACCTCGCCGGCAAGACATGCGGAGGAGACAATCAATCCCTCATGATATTCCTCCAGCAGGGCGCGGTCTATGCGCGGACGGTAATATTTTCCGTCAATCCACGCTTGCGAGACGATTTTGCAGAGGTTATGGTATCCTTTCTCATTCTTGGCGAGTATAATCAAATGGTAACCGCTGCCGTTCTCCTTATGCTCATGCACAAGACGACTACCTTCGGGATTTGTATTCGTTTTGCGCGCCACGTATGCCTCACAACCAAAAATGGGTTTGAACATTTTCTGCCTAAGATCGGTGAGTTTATTCTGAAATTCCGCGATTTTTGACTCGTCCGTCAGCTCCGAAATCTGTTTCTCCAACTCTTTAATTTCGTCCTTCACTTTCCCATTCTTTTTGCTGACGACATCGAAAAATTCTTTGATACCGTACATCACGCCATGGTCAGTCACAGCCATGGCGTTCATGCCGTTCGCCAGACACTTGTCCACCAACGCGGTGATGTCGGACATGCCGTCGAGAATAGAATATTGCGTATGTACATGCAGATGAGTGAACTTGCTCATAGTCAATGGTTTTTTAGGTTTTCGGAATCAAAATTCGGAAAATGCAAAGGTACATTTTTTTCGGGAAATAATCCGTAGGACTGCAACGGAGGCAACATTAGATATTGGCGGTTAACATGAAGTTCTAAAACCAACAGCTAAAGTTCATCTCCTGTAGATGTCATTGTGTTAAAAATGAAAAATCTCCTCCAGCTTCGGATTTTGAAGGATATCCGAACAGAATACTAATTCGGGGAAAAGCGGGAGGTTGTGTCGGCGAACCTCCGACAAATCGATATGCAGTGCTTGTTTATAAAGAAACAAAACCAATTCGGTACAATAAAAGGCGGTGCTGTCCTCCGAGTCAAACTGACTGTCAAAAAGCGGATGACGGCCATAGATATCCTTTCCCCTTTGAAGAAGTCGCGATGTATCTTCGGGCGTGACAGGATACCGGTAAACACCGCCCTTTACTGCGCGGTCGCTGCGGAAGAAAGTGCCGATAGGTTCCAACTTCACGCTATCCTTCTCTTGTTTTGTGTTGCGCTCGTTGGGTACGGCATGAAGGACCATCCAATGTCCATCCACATTTATCACCATCCCCACATGGGTGTAGTCGCTCTTGCGGTCAAAGGTGGTGACGGCGCGGCTCTCCCGACTCTCCCCACGACGAAAAACGAGGTCGCCGGTCTGCAACTGCACCGAGTTGGGCAGAACATATTCAGCGACCCGACCACCACGGTGGCAACTCGTTGTCATCAAGCATATTAAAAAAAACAAAAGTAGAAACAGCCCGTAAGCCATTCCAACCCTCTTCTTCCTACAACAGGAGTTTAGATGCGGATTTTCCACTTGCCGTCAACTTTCGACAATTTAACTTTGTCGGTTGTTTCCTTAGGATTCTTGTTCAGCGTGTTTGTTGCAGTTTTTTTCACCTCAACCACAGCACTCTCGCCATCCTCGGAAATCGTCTCGGAAAGGACTTCATAGCTCAAAACCTTGTATTCAACATCTTTCAGTTTTTTTGCATAGCCATCAATATCCTCCTTGTCGGTCAGTTCCGTATAAGAGATCGCCTTTTCATAATCTCCTGAAGATAATGCATCAAGATAGGACTTCACGACACTTGTCGGGGTGGAAGCGGAATTGCAGGTTACCAAACAAAAAACGACAACCAACGCACATAAAATAACATTCAATTTTTTCATAACATTTTTATTAAATGAACAATAAGGGTTATGGGTTATAGGTTATTGGTTATTGAAGCTTGTGTTTAGTGATTAGTGATTAGTGATTAGTATTTAGTGATTTGAGTTTTGTATTTATCATCAATATCCATTCATAATTATTTAGGGAGGAAGCCGGCGTGGAAGGTGTAGGGTAACAGGGTCGCTACATTCTGAAGGTGGTAGATTTGGCCTTCTTGTCCGGCGAGGATGACCTCTATTGGATGACCGAACTTCTGTTCGTATTCAAAGAGCACCTGGCGACAACTGCCACACGGGGAGACAGGCTCCCTAAGTGGTTCGTCGGGGTTGATGGCGGTGATGGCGATCATATTGAACGGTACTTCAGGGTACATGGCCGAGGCAGAAAACGCCGCGACCCGCTCCGCACAGAGTCCGCAAGGATAGACCGCGTTTTCTTGGTTGCTGCCGGTGACAATCTTGCCGTTGTTCAAAAGAATAGCCGCGCCGACCTGAAAATGGGAATACTTCGCATACGCACGCACGGCTGCTTCCTCGGCCTGGCGCAACAAATCCTGCAAATCTTCGGGCAGTTCCTCGCGATTGTCGTACACCCGCATCTCCGTTTCTAATGTGATTTTCCTCATATATTCTGATAAATAAAAACAGGCGCAAAAATATAAAATATTTCGTTGCACGAACTTAGTTTATGCATAAACCATAGTGAAAACTTACATTTTCACCAATAGCTTTTTTCAAAAAAAGGACGAATGAATCATGCGGCCGCCTACGACACGCTACTCATCTGCGTTTTTTTGATGAACATTTTCCAAAAAGAAATCCATTCCGGCACGCAGCCTTACAAACACTTCCATTTTGGTCTTTAACATCTTTGATACCAGCCATAATCAGATCCAAACGCTGCTCGAAACACTGCTTGGTCAGAACGATTTTCGGAAATTTCTTTGTCATCCAGTGGACTGTTCAAATGTGAGACTGAAAAAAGACAATCAACCTGTCTGATGTGTTTGTTAGTTACTTGAAAAAAATGTATTTTTGCATTTTTTAACATTCCAAAGCGGATTTCACTTATGAGTCACGGCAATAAAATTAAAGCACCTGATATACTGAAAATTACTGTTATCGTTTTTAGTATTCTAACGAACTTTTGCAATTTGACATTCGCTCAGCGGCACGACAAAACGGACACCATACGTTATATATCCCCGTTCGACTTCGGGCTGGCAGAGGCGGAAACCGACAGCGCGAGATACGAGGTTCTTTATGCCACACACGCCAAAGCCGTTGAAATGGGAGCTGAAGTTTCTTACCAGGGTATCGGAACTTTGATCATCGAAGTGACTGAAACCTCACGTCCCATCCCGCTGACGCGCCACAATGACTTCGCGGGACTGCATCTGATTGTGAAAAACAGGTACAAGACACGGTATCTTTTCTCAATGACAGACACACTATGGCAAAGCATAGAATTGCCCGCTGTCGCTGTCGATTCCGGGAATTTCACCACAAACCCGCTTTTGTCGGAGGGCACATGGATGCTGTTGATAGAAGACGAACAACCATGGGTCAGCAACCGTTCCGGCCACAGTTACGGTGCCATCCGCAAAGACATACTGCTTGCCCGCGACGGCCAGGCACAGAACAGGCCAGTGGCTCCCTACTCCACGGATTCCACCCGAATGAATGTCCGGGCACACCGTACCGACGAAGGGTTGAAAACCATCACCGATCTCACCATCACTCGCGACACGACTTCCACCTCCAAGACATTCTGCTTTTCCATTATCGGAATCAACAATTTAAAAATCAGCAAATTGTCAATAAACACACCCGACACTAAAAACCTCTATGCCGATGCCGCCATCAATATCGAAAATTGTACCAATATCACGCTGGAAGACGTTACCATAGAAGGGACATATTCCCGCACGAACAATTACGGATACGGAATCCAAATGAACAACGTGTGGAACAGCCGTTTCATACGTCTTACCGCTCATGCCAACTGGGGCATTTTCGGCACTAACAATCTCAACAACACAACCTTGCGGGATTGCGACATCAACCGCTTCGACATCCACTGCTATGGACGCGATGTCTTCCTATACAACTGCAAATTCAGCAAGCTGTACAACCAGTTTTCCTCCGTTTTCGGGAGTGTGCGATTCGAGGAATGCCAGTTCACCGAGTTCATCCCTGTTCTATTCGAGCCTTCATATAATGCCTACACCCCATTCGACTTGACGTTCAAAAATTGTGTTTTCAATGCCTTTTCGTCTCGCAACTACTTGATCTCTGCGGGACAACTGGACAACATCATCAACTCCCGCCCAGAACTCGCACAGAAATGCTGGCCCAACATCAACATTCAAAACCTCATTGTGAATGTGCCCAATACTGTTTCGAAAATCATTCTCTTTAACACCAAGAAAGCCATACAAGGCATACCAGTACACCACATAGCAAACATCAAAATAGACGGATTGCATTTCCATTATTCGGACTCGGCTCATCTGGCCGATTTTGTCATCTCCAGTACTCCTGTGAAAACTGTCAAATCCATAAAATATGACATTCGCAAAGCATACCTGATTCCCTCTGATTATAAAATGAACGTGCAATCCGTTACAAAAAACATCTATCCGGGAAGCATGACATTCAACTTGCGCCGCGACAAGAACGATATCGTGAATATCACCCAATCACGCCTCAACTACAATGTCATCGAAAACTATTCGTACAACATCAACTATTCAAACTGCGATGTCGGTATGATTCGCTATAACTCCAAAAAAAGCGGGACAAAACGCAACTACAACCATTGCAACATCTATCTAAACAACAGTGATGACGCAAGATACTACATCGACAACCAGGCGACATACTTCAAATGTACGTTCATTCCCTGTAATGAGAAAATGTACATTAGCTTCTATGGGGTTAACAACGATGTCATCATTAAAAATTGTAAAACCACTCGAACAGGAAAACTTTTCTACCAAGGCCACAACGACAACATTGAGCTAAAAGGATATGTTGTAAACGGAACAGAGAAATATTGGAGGTAAACCGGCTGCTCGCATTATTTTCTGCCCCATAGGTATCCCCAAACAATTCCTTTCCTCCACTCTGGTAAAAATATTCTGACATTTTTTTATCAGAACAATTTCAAAAAAAATGTATTTTTGCACCCTGAAACTAAAAACGTGCAAAAAATGAACAAACCGACGACGGGCGAGGTGATACAGCAGGTCGCGAGCGGACTTTTCCGGAAGTTCGGCTTCGAAAAGACCTCCATGGACGACATCGCCCAG
>JAEEGG010017006.1_pt1 | contig 15014 bp, 12 predicted proteins | sample 9134161 | NCBI WGS metagenome assembly JAEEGG01 (sample SAMN16246543, study PRJNA631951) | gut metagenome | biome: gut microbiome; feature: rumen; material: CR-attached | host: Bos | place: Iran: Karaj | collected 2018-10
GCAGTCGTCGCCAATACGTATGCTGCGCGAGAGGGTGGTGTTGATAGCGCCCGGGGTGGTGTCGCTGGTGTTGAAATGATCGGGCACGAAGCGGAGGTGGTCGCCAGTGTTAGGGTCGCGGTTGACGGGGTGACTCGTGGTCTGACTGGTGGTGGACATGATGGCGAACTGCTTGTCGTGGTTGGGGATAAGGCCGTTGCTCGAGCCTGTGCAGCCGCCACCAGCGTTGGGCATCTGAGCCGGGGTAAGGAGGGTGCCCGTCCAGGACATACCCGTGGCACCAGTCATAACGTTGAACTGGCCGTTAGTATTGGACAGCTTATCGCCCAACTCGCCACGGTAGTAGAAGTTGGATGAATTGGTATTGAAGTTGTTCGGGTTGTTCCAACCAGGGCAGGCGCAGCTCTGGTTCCAGGGCGACTGGTCGCACTGCGCGGTGGCGGCATTCCACATGCCCGCGAAAAGGAGGGCAGCGGACAAAAGCATTAATCTGAACGTCGATTTCATATGTTGCAGTTATTATTTTTTATCGTATCAATGTGACAGAGCCGCTCTTGGTGCTCAGGGTGTTGGCAAGGGGCTTGCGGTAGTTGCACGTGTAGACATAGGCTCCCTGCGGGCAGGGCTGCCCGTTGTGGGTGCCGTCCCACTCGAAATCGGGGCTGTCGCTCTCGAACATCAGCATGCCGTGGCGGTCATAGATGTAGATGTGGAAGTGCTCGTAGCTGTTCACGCTGTAGAGGCGGAACTTGGCGTTCTCGTCCTCGCTGCCTGGAGTGAAGATGGTGGGGAACCACGCTGTGTAGAGGATGACGGGGATGCCGAAGCGGCGGCTGGCCTCGCAGTTGAGGACGTTGGCGGCGGTGAGGTCGACATAGACGGAGTCGTTGCCCACGGCGTTCTTGAAGGTGTGCGTCACCTCACGGCCTGTCTGGGTGCTGCCGTCGTCGAAGGTCCACTGCGACGTGACGCCGTTGGGCGAGATGTCGCGTATGACCACCGTCGGGTCGTCGGGGTCGACGAAGCTCGGCGAGGTGGTTATCCTGGGCACGGGCAGCGGGCGCACGGTGACGGTCTTGGTGAGCGGCGAGGCGTCGCAGTCGTTGGTGCCGTGGCCTATCATCGTGTAGGTGGTGGTGGCGGCAGGGGTGACATGCACCACTGCCTCGCCCTGCTGCCCATTGAGCGACGGGTCGGCAGGCGATGCGCTCCACGAGTAATGGTCGGCGGCGGAGCCTGTGAGTATCACCGTGTCGCCGGGGCATATAACGCCATCGTCGGGGTACATGGCGAGCTGGGGTCGCACCAGGTAGGCGTGGATGCTGTCCCATGCCACGCAGCCTTCGGGGCTGGTAACCCTGACATAGTAGACCGACGTGTCGGCATAGGGTGTGACCTGCAGGCGGGCGCCAGACGGGATGCCGCCCGTGATGCTGCCGTAGGTGCGCGACCATTCGTAGGTGCAGCCGTCGACGCCCACGGCGCGCACCATGGCGTCGGTCTGGCTGCCCTGGCACACGATGGTGTCGCCCGTGACCTCAAGTTCGGGGTGCACGAAGACGGCTACTGTGTCGTAGGTTATGGCTGAGCACCATATGGTGTCGGCGGTGTTGTAGGGGTTGAGGTACCACAGGCCGTTGCGCACCATGAGGCCTATGGGCTCGATGGAATGCGTGAAGGGCTGGGTGAACGAGATGTTGTTGTTGCCGTAGCCGCGCAGGGTGTCGACGAGCGCTGTGCTGTCGGTCGTGGGGGATGCCTCGTTGACTATGTACCACTCGCGGTAGTAGGAGTTGGAGGTGGTGTCGGTGACTGTGGTCTCGTCGGCGTCGCACAGCACGCGCTGGGAGATTGACATGCCTGGGCTTGGGTTGATGCGGGGCTTGACGGTGTAGAGGGCTTCGGAGTAGCACTCGGCGTCGGTGGTGACGGTGCGCACTATGAGGCCGTGGACGCTGGTGTCGCCGAAGTTGTAGTCGACGCTGTCGCCCCTAAGGGTTGTGATGGGAGTGCCGAGGCAGCCTGGGTTGTTGTAGAGGGTCCAGGAGGTGTTGCTATCGACGACGAGGGTGGGGTCGCCTGGGACATAGCTGCGGTTCCACAGGCGCACGTTGCCGTCGCAGAAGGACATGGAGTCGATCTCCATGGTAGGTTTGGTGTTGTCGACGCTGACGTAGAGGTCGGAGGTGAAGGGCTTGGCGGGGTCGAGGGCTGAGGTCATGCGGCAGCGGAAGGTCTGGCGCTTGCCCGTGGAGTCGATGGCGACGAACTGGCGCACGGCGCGCGGATCGTAGCGGACTTTGAAGTCGTTGGCCTGTGCGTTGTAGATGTAGCCGCCCTGTGCTTCGGTGAGCGGTGTGGTGACGTCGCGGAAGGTGAACCAGTCGTCGTCGCCGCCTGGGTTGAGGCGGGTGACGGGGTCGGACTTGCCCATGTTGGAGGCGGACCACTGGTAGAGGTTCATGCCGCGGGGTGCGGTGAGGGTGGCGACGTTGGTGGAGCGGCCAGGGGGACAGCCTTCGGTGTTGATGGTCATCTCGCGGCACTCGCCAGCGACGTAGGCGTAGCCGTAGTGATAGCTCATGCAGCAGTCGGCAATCATAATCTCGATGCGGACATGCTCGTAGAGGAGGTTGGAGAGGTTGAGGGCGACTTTGACCCAATCCTTGAAGAGCACGCTGCTGCTGTTGCACTGGGCGCCGTTGGAAAGGTTGTTGCTGTGCCAGCCGTTGGTGTTGTAGTTGGGTGCCAATGTCAATGTGCCGTAGCCGCCGTAGGAGGTGCCGACAGTAAGGCCTTGTCCCTGGGCGGGTGTGGAGGAGATATAGTAGGCGAGAGTGTCGCTAATCTGCGCCCAGGCGCCGGAGGCGTTCTGCTTCATGACACGGATGATGAAGGTGGGGTTGCAGTCGACACCGTGGGTGGGAGCCTCGACGACGACGGCGTAGTAGATGAACATGAGGGCGTTTTCGGTGGTGACGTACATATCATAGTCCAATGCAGCGCCGTCGTATGAGGGGCTTGTTGCGCAGTCGTCGCCGATACGTATGCTGCGGGTGATGGTGGTGTTGACAGCGCCCGGGGTAGTGTCGCTGGTGTTGAAGTGGTCGGGCACGAATCGGAGGTGGTCGGCGGTGTTGGGGTCGCGGTTGACGGGGTGGCCGGAGACGACGCTGGAGGTGGTCATGATGGCGAAGGATTTGTCGTGGTCGGGGATGGGCGCAGTGCCCTTGCTTGTACAGCCAGACAAACCAGCCGTTGCCAACTGGTTGGCGGTATAGATGGTGTTGGTGTTCCAGCTGACGCCAGTAACGCCAGTCATGACATTGTATGGGGTGTGGTCTTGTTTTTCGCCGAAATAGCCTTTATAGGAGAAGTTTGAGGAGCCGGTGATGAAGTTGGTGGGGTTGTTCCAACCAGGACAGGCGCAGCTCTGGTTCCATGGCGACTGGTCGCACTGCGCGGTGGCACCGTTCCACACAGGGGCAGCGAGCAAAAGAATTGCCGCAAGCACTATTCTGACTGTCGTTTTCATATATCTATTATATTATATTTACGAGTTATACTGCTGTGTATCTGTCGTTTGTACGGTTGGAGCGCACTATTCTCCCTTTACAAAGGTACTATTTTTTCGGAAACTGTGCAAATTTCTTTTACACTATAGACGCGAAGGGTGGAGTTTTGCTGTTAGGAAAATTCTAAAAATTTGTTAAAAAAGAAGAGGCGCGAGCATTGCTCACGCCTCTTGGGTTGGTTGTCGGCGGGTGTGCCAACGGGCAGATTATTTGTCCTCTTTGAGTTTCTGGAAGATGTCGAGGTCGCCCAGAGTGGTTTTTTCGAGGTTGTCGTTGATCTGCTTGACGGTTTTCTTCGTGGCGCGCTCCTTGCGGTCGTCGGTTTCGGCAGCGCCGTCCTGGCCGTCCTGGAAGGTGCGGGTGTGGCTCACGATGATTTTCTTGGAGTCTTTGTTGAACTCGATGACCTTGAAGTCGAGGGTTTCGCCGTTCTTGGCTTTGCTCTTGTCGGCCTTCTCAAGGTGACGCATCGGTGCGAAGCCTTCAACGCCGTAGGGCAGCGTAACGGTGGCGCCCTTGTCGTTTATCTGGCTGATGGTGCCCTGGTGTACGGAACCGACGGTGAAGATGCTTTCATAGACATCCCAGGGGTTCTCTTCGAGCTGCTTGTGACCGAGGCTGAGGCGACGGTTTTCGGCATCGACTTCGAGGACGACGACATCAATCTTGTCGCCAATCTTGGTGAACTCGGCGGGGTGTTTGATCTTCTTGCTCCAGCTGAGGTCGCTGATGTGGATGAGACCGTCGACGCCTTCTTCAAGCTCGACAAAGATGCCGAAGTTGGTGAAGTTGCGCACCGTAGCGGTGTGCTTGCTGCCAACGGGATATTTCTCGGCGATGGCCAGCCACGGGTCGGGCATAAGCTGCTTGATACCGAGGCTCATCTTGCGCTCCTCGCGGTTGAGGGTGAGGATGACGGCTTCTACCTCGTCGCCTACCTTCATAAAGTCCTGTGCGCTGCGCAGGTGCTGGCTCCAGCTCATCTCGCTGACGTGGATGAGACCTTCGACACCGGGGACAATCTCGACAAATGCGCCGTAGTCGGCGATAACGACTACTTTACCCTTGACGTGGTCGCCTTCCTTCAGGTTCGGGTCGAGGGCATCCCACGGGTGAGGAGTGAGCTGCTTGAGACCGAGGGCTATGCGGCGCTTGGCCTCGTCGAAGTCGAGGATAACAACGTTGATCTTCTCGTCGAGGTGGACGATCTCTTCGGGGTGGCTGATGCGGCCCCAGCTGAGGTCGGTGATGTGGATAAGGCCATCCACGCCACCCAGGTCGATGAACACACCGTAGCTGGTGATGTTCTTGACCACGCCTTCGAGCACCTGGCCTTTCTCAAGGTGGCTGATGATCTCGGCCTTCTGAGCCTCGATCTCGTCCTCGATGAGGGCTTTGTGGCTAACGACGACGTTCTTGTACTCGTGGTTGATCTTGACAACCTTGAATTCCATATTCTTGTCGACAAAGACATCGTAGTCGCGGATGGGCTTGACGTCGATCTGCGAGCCGGGCAGGAAGGCCTCGATGTTGTCGAACACGGTGACGATAAGACCGCCTTTGGTGCGGCTCTTGACGTAACCAGTGATGATTTCTTGGTTCTCGTAGGCCTGGTTGACGCGCTCCCACGATTTGAGGATGCGGGCCTTCTTGTGACTCAGCAGCAGCTGGCCGTTGGCGTCTTCCTGGCTTTCAACGTAGACTTCGATTTTGTCGCCGGCTTTGAGGTCGGGGTTGTAGCGCAACTCCGATGCCGGGATGACACCGTCAGACTTGAATCCGATGTTCACAACGGCCTCGCGGTCGCTGATGGACACGATGGTGCCTTCGATGACTTCCTGTTCGGTGAACTGGTTGAAGGTTTTTTCATAGGCCTCGGACTGTGCGTCGAGCTCGGCCTGGTTCTTTTTCTCGCTCTTGGAATCGATGGCACTCCAATCGAAATCCTCTAACGGTTTTACTTCTTTATAATCCATAAGGATATTGTTTTGATAAAATTGTGGCCCCTGCCTGCCGGTTCAACATAGGTTAACCAATTGTGTTTTACCAGATTGACAGGAATCTGGCCGCACAATCGGAAAGGCAAAGATACAAAATATTTTGAATATGAAAGTCCTGAAAAACAATTTTTTCTTTTTCGGCTTTGTTTTTGTTTTTTTTTTGTATTTTTGCAAATCCATTGAGTAAAATAACTCAGTCCATTGAGTAATTTTACTCGGTCGATTGAGTAAAATCTAAAAAGATGTTTAAACGGATTTATTATCAAAGGATTAAAGAACGTTTGGAAGAGCCGAGAAAGCTTATCCAAATTGTTATGGGACCTCGTCAGGTGGGGAAAACAACTGTTGTAAAACAGGTTGTAAAAGATGTAAATATCCCTATTCTGATGTTTTCGGCAGACAATGTACCGGATTCAAGTTCGAATTGGATTACTGAATGTTGGGAAGGCGCACGACGGAAAATCAGAATGGAAAATCTGTCGGAATGTGTGCTGATTATTGATGAGATTCAGAAGATAAAAGGGTGGAGCGAGGCTGTCAAATCGCTTTGGGATGAGGACACTTGGAACGATGTTCCCCTAAAGGTTCTTCTTCTCGGCTCGTCCAGGGTTTTGCTTGAAAAGGGATTGTCGGATTCTTTGGCAGGCAGATTTGAAACCATCAAAATGTCTCATTGGTCGTTTGACGAGATGCGTGAAGCTTTTGGATTCTCGCTAGAGCAGTATGTTTTTTATGGCGGTTATCCTGCTGCATCCGATTTTGTCTCTGATATTGACCGTTGGAGTGAATATATAAGGTCGTCGATAATCGATGCTTCGATAAACAAGGATATTCTTATGGACACGATAGTCAGCAAACCGGCTCTGTTGCGACAGACATTTGAATTGTCTGTCACATATTCTGGCGAAATAGTGTCGTATACCAAGATGATTGGGCAATTGCAAGATGCTGGAAACACGACGACCTTGGCTGCCTATTTGCGACTTCTTAGCGACTGTGGTCTCGTATGCGGATTGCAGAAATACGCTGGCGATATGGCTCGCAGACGTGCGTCTATTCCCAAGTTGCAGGTCTACAACAATGCTTTGCGCAATGTTTATAGCGATGTTTCGTTTAAGGACTCAATAAAGGACACCAGAATTTGGGGCCGAATGTTTGAGTCGGCGGTTGGTGCATATATTGTAAATCAGGCTTTTGAAAACCAGATGGATGTTTTCTATTGGCGTGAAGGCAATCTTGAAGTCGATTATGTCGTAAAGTGGAAGGGGCAGCTTATTGCCATTGAAGTAAAGTCGAACAACGATAAGGGCAATAAAGGCCTTTGGGCTTTTCGAGAGCGCTTCAACCCGTTCGACGCTTTTGTCGTGGGCAAGGGGGGCGTGCCGGTAGAAGAATTCTTGTCCAGCAATTTGAAAGATTATTTCAAGCGATAGCTTGCATCATTCTTTGTCTTTCGTTAGCGGTTTGGCCCGATAGAGTTTTGCGGACTTAGCAGAGTTACCTCCACTTTGTCGTTGCGAATCCTTATATAAAAACAGCGGCGGATTTGCAAATCCGCCGCAACAAGTTATTCTGCTTTGCTGAACTTCTGCATTTCGGTCAGAGCGCGGCCGACGGTATCAGTTGTTATACCATTGGGGGTGATGGTAAATGTCTCGGGAATGGCTAAAGGCACGTCGACGAGCCATTTACCTTCTTCTTTGATAAGATAGATTGTGTTCTGGTATCTTTTTAAAGGCGTGGTCTTGGTGTAGAGCACCCAGGCGGTGTCGCCTACAACCAGCAGGCTGTCCAATTCTATTTCGGCGGGCACATTGGCTGCGAGGAATGTAGAGTCTGTCATTGGAATAAGTGTCTCGCTTAGGTAGGGTAGGGTAGTCTCGCGTGTCGTCTTTGTGGCGTATTGATAGGCATCTTCAATGCGGTAGTTGCCCATAGCGTCGAGGTATCCTTCTGCGACTTTTATTATCTGTTTTTCATCATTGTTGCAGCCGAACAGCGTCAGTGTGGCAAATATGGCAAAAGTTGTTTTAATGAGTTTCATATATGTTTATATTAATAAAAAGGAGCTCGGACGTCAGTCGGAGCTCCTTTTGTGATGAAGAAGAAAAGATTAGTTTTTCTTCAAACCAAGCTGACCGCTGGTGGCGGCATTGTTAACGTTCTGCTCTTTAACATTGGTGCCGTTGCTCTTTTTGGTGTTGGTGTTGGCAGCACCGAAAGAACCGCTGGTGGCAGCGTTGTTAACGTTCAGCTCGTTAACGTTGGTTTTCTTAACTTCCTGTTTCTTTGCAGTTTTCTTGGTGGTCTTGGCCGGGGTCTCGGATACGGGCTCCTCTGCGACAGTGTCGATCACAGGGGTGGTGTCCTCTACCATTTCTTCAACGGCAGGGGTGTCGATAGCTGTAGTGTCCTCGGTAGCCTCGGGTGCATTGTTGCAAGCAACAGCGACCATCATAGCGAAAGCGGCAAGAGCTACAAATTTGAAAGCTTTTTTCATTGTATGCTTCTATTGTTTATGGGTTATTTTTTAGCGATTTTGCCAGAGAAAACAGTAGGCATAGCGGCCTTGCTTGCAATCGAAGCAGCGTTGACGGTCATAGTCATAGCCTTGCTCGGGGTGTTGTCCCAGGTGTAGCCCTGGAGGCAGTCGAAGAGGCTCTTTGCAGTACCGTTGGCAACGAGGCTGATGGTCATAGCGTCAGCGTCGAAAGCTGAAACATTGACGGTCAGGTTGTCAGCCCACCAGTCGCCGCAGGCGTTGCCACCGAGGGTCATAGCGCGCTCAGCGCTCTCAAAATACCACATATAGGGGTCGCCGGCAGAAGCAGTATTTTCGCTAATGTTTACGTTAGGCGAGCCAGTTGTGGTACCGGTAGCGAGGCTGGAGCTGTATACGAGAGCAATAGGATACTCGGAGCTTGCGGATTGAGAAGCGGCAACCATATAAGCTGATGAGTTGCTGGAACCGTTGATGGTCTCTGCATTCCAGGTAGCATCGCCAAACTGAACCTTTACGCCAGTCTGAACTGCAAAGTTGGCAGTGTACTCAGCGTCAGCGGTAACGGTGACGAGACGAGGATTGTTGGTGCTGTTGTCTTCCCAGTTGACGAATTTGTAACCAGCGTTAGCGGTAGCCTCGAGGGTTGCGGTTGCGCCGCTCTCATACTTACCACCACCGGTAACGGTACCCATTGAACTGTCATTAGCCTTAACCTTGATAGTGAAGGTCTCGACGTCATCGCCGCAGGCGACGAACATTGAGCAAGCTACGAAAGCGATGCCCAAAAATTTAAATACATTCTTCATTTTGATTGTGTTTTAATAGGTTAATAATTAAACTGATTTCGTGTTAAAATTTTCTGCAAAAGTACATCTTTTTTTTAATATGTTACTTTTTTTTAAGTTTTTTTATCTTTTTTATTATCAACAACTGGTGCAAAAGGGTCAGTTCTTGATGTCGAGGGCGTCGCGTATTCCGTTGCCTAAAAGCATAAATGCCAATACTATAAGCATTATGGCAAGGCCTGGAATGAAGGCTTGGTAGGCATTGTCAAGAAGTATCTGTCCGTAGTTCTCTTTGACCATACTGCCCCACGACGGCATAGGGGGTTGTACGCCAATTCCGAGGAAACTGAGGCCCGCTTCGAGCAAAATTGCACTGGCAAAGTTGGATGCCGTTATCACAGTCACGGGGCCGGTGATGTTGGGCAGTATGTGGCGGAAAATGATGCGCGGTGTGCGGTAGCCAAGTGCCCGTGCCGCCTCGATAAACTCTTTCTCTTTGATTGACAGCACCTGACCGCGTACCACTCGGGCCACGTCGACCCACATCGTTAGGCCGACGGCTATGAACACCTGCCAGAAGCCCTTGCCGAGGGCGAAGGTTATGGCTATGACCAGCAGTACTGTGGGAATAGACCACACCACGTTGAGGAACCACATTATCAGGCTGTCTACCCATCGACCATAGTAGGCAGCCAGCGAACCCAGCAGTATGCCTATCAGTAACGCTATTGCCACGGCGATGAAGCCTATTGACAGGCTGACGCGGCTGCCTATCATCACCTGGCTCAATATGTCGCGACCGTAGGTGTCGGTGCCAAGGATGAAGGTACGCTGACGTATCTGCTTCACTTTGTCTGCAGGGAATGCCAGCCGTTCGCCGTCGTTGGGTGTCGAGCCGGTATAGGTCTCGGCAATGATGCTGTCGCCCTCTTGTCTGTAGGCATAGACGGGTATGGCCTTGGCGTCAAGCGGACGTCCGTTGAGCATCGTCTTCAGCGGCCCGCAGTGCTCGCGTTCCACACCGTCGTCTACATATATGAATGTGGCGCGGCTAAGGGGTTTCATCGAGGCCAGCTCGAGGTATTGCTGGTTGCAGTGTGGCGTATGGTCGGGCGTGATGAGGTAGCCCAGCAGGGCGACGAGGGTAAAGAAGGCAATGACGAAGACGCTTGCCATTGCCAGACGGTTGCTACGGAAGCGTTGCCAAAACAACGAGTCAAGGCTACCGCCGTTCTGGGCAGCAGCTTCGACAAAGGCTTTCTGTTTCTTCCGTAGGCGCATCTGATGTTAATTTTGAATTATGAATGTTGAATTTTGAACATTCATAATCTTTGTACAATAATAGGTTTCTAAAATAAAAATTCGAAATTCAAAATTCAACATTCAAAATTATCACAGGAATCCCAGCTCTGCTTTGGTTTCGTCACTCATATTGTCGAAGCTCCAGGGCGGGTCGAAGGTAAGCTCTACGTCGACGCTCTTCACGCCTTCGATATAGCTGATCATATCCTTTGCTTCACGAAACATATATTCCGCTTCGGGGCAGTCGGGCGCAGTCATCGTCATCAGCACTTTGACGTTCAGTTCGTCGTCCACATCGATGTTGTATATCAGCCCCAGGTCGTAGATGTTGACAGGTATCTCGGGGTCGTAGATGTTTCGCAGACAATTGATTACTGCGTCTTTTATGGTTTCTTTGTTGGGGGTCATATTACTTTGTTTTTGGAGGAGTTAAAGGGAGTTAGAGGGAAGTTAAGGGGAGTTAAGGGACAAATGTACCGTCTCGGACCGTATTGTCCTTTAACTTCCAGCGCGAAGCGCGATAACTTCCTTTAACTTCTTTAACTCCTATTTTTTATCCTTTTATCTTGTATGCCAGGGCGTAGGCCTTGATTTGCTTTATCATCGACACCAAGCCGTTTGAGCGGCTGGGCGAGAGGTGCTCTTTAAGGCCGATAACGTCGATAAAGTGCAGGTCGGCATCGAGTATGTCTTTGGGTGTCTGGCCGTTGAATGCGCGTATCAGCAAGGCGATTATGCCTTTTGTGATGACGGCGTCGCTGTCGGCGGCAAAAAACAGACGTCCGTCGCGGTGCTCGCAGCTGAGCCAAACGCGGCTCTGGCACCCCTTTATGAGGTTGCTCTCTGTCTTCTCTTTCTCGTCGATGACGGGGCAGTCCTTGCCAAGCTCAATAAGGTAGCTGTACTTGTCCAGCCACTCGTCGAAGTTGGCGAACTCGTTGATGATTTGTTCTTCTATTTCTTGTATTGTCATTGCTAAAAGGGTTGGAAAGGATTAAAAGGATTAAAAGGTTTTAAGGTTTAAGGTTTGAGGGTTAAAAGGTTTGAGGGTTAAAAGGTTTGAGGGTTAAAAGGTTTAATGGGTTCTGGGGTTTGGGTTTCCGTTAATGTTTTCGTCTATTTCGGTGCTTTCTTGATTAGTATCAATGCTGCTATGCCGAAGGTCAGCTGTGGCAGTAGAACGGCAAGGAAAGGCGGCAGGTTGCCGTTCTCGGCAAAGACGGTGCACACCCTCATAAAGACTATGAATCCGAATGCCAGTGTGATGCCTATGGCCAGGTGTACGCCAAGTCCACCGCGTGTCTTGCGTGATGAGATAGCAACACCGATAAAGGTCATAACAATGAATGCCAATGGATTGAGCAGCCGCTGGAAGTATTCCAGCTTGGCTGCCGTCACAGCTCCCGAGCCGCGAATCTTCTCGCGTTGGATGTGATGGTACAGTTCTATGCTGTTCATTGTGCTTATCTGCTTCGACGCCTGGTTGAAGTCGTCAGGCATCAGCTTTAGCCTCAGCTTCGTATTGGGATAGGTCTTCATCGTCTCGTTGTCGCCGTTGAAGGTTCGTACGGTAACACCCTGTCCTTTCCACAGGAGGTCGACGGTGTCGTATATTATCTTGTTGGCGCTTACACGCTGTTTCAGTTTTCCGTCCTTGTCGTAGGTGTCCTGCTGGAAGAATATGGCACTCTGCTCGTTGACATCGTAGTTGAACGAACTAACCTGCACACCCATAGCTGTCTGGAAGTGCAGGTTGCTGTAGAAGCTGCGCTTCGAAGTGTGGATGTACTGGTCCTCGAACATCTTGAGCTGTATGTTGCTGCGCGGTATGACGAAGTTGCCTATGAGCAGAATTCCTATGGCGAGAATCAGTGAGCCGTGCAGATAGGGCCTCAGCATACGTCGGTAGCTGATGCCGCTGCCCAGAATGGCGATAATCTCTGTGTTGCCGGCCATCTTCGATGTGAAGAACAGCGTCGAGATAAACACAAACAGCGGGCCGTACAGGTTGAAGAAGTTGGGGATGAAGTTGAGATAGTATTTGAATATAATTTCGCTTATCGGGGCCTGGTTCTTGATGAAGTCATCCAGTTTTTCCGACACGTCGAACGTGATGACAATGACGATGATAAGCACCAGCCACAGCAGGAACGTCTTTAGGTATTTGCCTAAGATGTAACGGTCGATAAGCGGATAGGTTTTCATTCTCGTCATTTCAGAGGACTAATTGGGAAGTTAAGGGAAGTTAAATGGAGTTAATGGGAGTTAAGGGACAATACATTATATTTGATAAAAGCTAATTGTCCTCTTTGATGTTGTCGTCGATGCCTGAATTACTGGCAATGGCTTTACAATATGCGTTCAGAAACTTGCTTGTAAGTTCTATATTGTCAAAAAGACTTTGGGCATTCTGGTTGTCCAAATACCCCAAGTCTTTTGACAAAATGATATAATTGCGACACTCTTCAAGGCTACCTTGAGAGATGTTGAAGAAGTTCAATTTGGCTTTGCGGCTTAATCTTTTCGAGCCTTCGGCAATATTTGCCTCTATGGATACGGCAGCGCGCCTGAATTGGGAAGTTAGACAGAAGGTTTCTTCTTGTGGAAAATGTTTGGTAAGTCTGTAGACGTTCAAGGTAAACTGATGGGCTTTTTGCCAAGCAATAATATTCTCAAAACTGTAAGGCATCGAATCCTGAATCAATTGTCCTTTAACTTCCCTCTAACTTCCCTTTAACTTCCCTCTAACTTCTCTCTAACTCCTCTCTAACTTCCCTTGGTTATTACAGAATGCCGAACAGCTTCTGGAAGCTGGTGAGCGACTCGAGGACGTTGGTCTTCACGTGGATGAACTCGTCGATGCCATAGCCCTTGTATGTCTCAACCATATCTTTTGGGAAGCCTGCCAGAACGATAGACTTGACCTTGCCTTTCAGTAGGTTGCAAGCCGTCTCGGTGATCTCTGCATACTCGTCGTCCGACGAGCAGAGCACCACGATGTCAGCCTTCTGCTCCAGAGCGGCCTTCACGCCCTCTTCGGCAGTGGCAAAGCCGTTGTTGTCCACTATCTCGTAGCCGGCAACGCCGAAGAAGTTGGTGGCGAAACCCGAACGGGCGCGGCGCATAGCCAGGTTGCCGTAGGTGAGCAGGAATACTTTGGGGCGCTTGCCCGACTGCTCGGTGGCCAGACGCAGGTGCTCGAAAGCCTCGGCGCCGCGGTAGGGTTCGATGGTCTTGATCTCGGTGCCCTTCTCGCAGTGGCAGCAGCAGCATTCCTTCTTCTCGATTTTGGCATTCATCGTCTCCGTAAGGTTGGGGTACTGGTTGGTACCGATGATGGTGGTCTTGCGGGTAGCGATGTCCATATCGCGCTGTTGTGCGGTCTTGGCAATCTCGTCCTGAACAAAGCCTTCGCGGATAGCGGCGGCGAAACCGCCCTTGTCCTCGATGGCCACGAAGTTCTGCCAAGCATACTGGGCTATGGAGTCGGTCAGATTCTCAATATAGTAGCTGCCGGCGGCGGGGTCGACGATCTTGTCCAGATACGACTCCTCTTTCAGCAGCAGCTGCTGGTTGCGTGCAATGCGGTAGCTGAAGTCGTCGGCCTCTTTGAAGGCGATGTCGAACGGAGCCACGCTGATGGAGTCGGCACCGGCGATGGCGGCGCTCATAGTCTCGGTGGTGGTGCGCAGCATATTGACATACGGGTCAAAGATCGACTTGTTGTAAGTCAGCGATGTGGCGTTGATATAAGCCTTGCAAGCGCAGTCGCACGACGGCTTGTACTGCTCCACAATCTTGCTCCACAGCATACGTGCGGCGCGTATTTTGGCAATCTCCATAAAGTAGTTGCCGCCGGTTGCGAAGTTGAAGGCGATGTTCTTGGCCACGGTGGTGACATCGCAGCCCTTGTCGCTCAGCTTGGCAAGCAGCTCGTTGGCCTCGGCCAGCGAGAAACCAAGTTCTTGCACGATGTTGGAGCCGGCGTTGGCAAACAGCTTGCCGTTCACAGCCAGCACGCGGAACTTCGGCAGGTTCTCCTTGGCATAGTTCAGCAGCTCCACGGCCTCGGCATAGTCGCCCTCTTCGCCTTTGCGGAAAGCGCCGTGCTTCAAAGCGTGGGCAAAAATGTCGAAGTTGACGGTACCCTTAATCTCCTTGGTGTCAAAGCCGTTCTTCTTGGCCACAGCCACAAAGAGCTGCAGGGTCTTCAGATAGTCTTTCGAGCAGTTGAAATGTACCGACACTGCAGTCAGATAGATGTCTTTCAGCAGCGTAGCCATCTGCTCCTCGGTCTCAATGGCTTTGGCGCAGAATCCTACAGCCGTGGCACCGCGTTTGACGGCGTCGAGGGCGAAGGCGTTGGCCTTGGCGGGGTCCTTCTCGGTGATGTCCTGACGGATGTCCCACACGTTGCAGTCGGCCTGCTTGCCGCGCGTATAGGGAGCCTGGCCCGGGTTGGAGTCCAGATACTCAATGCTTTCCAGATCCTCTGCTCTGTAGTAGGGCTTCACTTTGAAACCTTCAATGGTTCTCCACACCAACTTCTTCTCATAATCCGCACCTTTGAGGTCCTTGTTAATCACTTCTTCCCATTTTTCGGTCGAAACTGGCGGGAATTCGCTGAACAATTTGTTGTCTTCCATTGTGTTATATCTGTTTTATATATCCTTTTAAAGTTACAAAGATACAAAATTATTTTATATTGCGCGCAAGTTGGTCAAAAAAAAGGTTGAAAAGGGGAGAAGTTCTTGGGGAGTGATGGAGGAGTGATGGAGGAGTGATGGAGGAGTGATAGAGGAGTGATAGAGGAGTGATGGAGGAGTGATAGAAGAGTGAAAGGGACAAG
>JAEEGG010017008.1_pt1 | contig 15012 bp, 14 predicted proteins | sample 9134161 | NCBI WGS metagenome assembly JAEEGG01 (sample SAMN16246543, study PRJNA631951) | gut metagenome | biome: gut microbiome; feature: rumen; material: CR-attached | host: Bos | place: Iran: Karaj | collected 2018-10
TACTCGGCGGCCCCTTTGACGCAACGGACGGATAGCCCGGAGTTTGGTCTTGTTAATACGAATCTTGTGTAATCTTCGTTATATTCAAATATGACTAGGGTTGCGAGTGATTCAGATTCATATTGTGTTGTTGAGGCCCACAGGTAGCCCGTTATACCCTTGTTCATGAATTTCCCTGAGTTTACGATCCCTGCGGCAACAATAGAAAATCCGTATTCGTTTGTGTTTTCGAGGCCGTTTCCCCAGCTGTCAATTGCTTTCAGTGTTGTCCCTGCGCAACGATATACGGGTGGATTTCCGTCTTTTCTCACAATATCGCAAGAGTGCTCTGCGATGAGTTCCTGCCATTCATCTTCGGTGGGTAAATGCCAACCTTCAGGACAAACTTTTTTTGCTGCTTCCCAAGTGTAGAGCCTTCCAAATCTTTTACAGTTTTCAGGTTCGTTGTCGTAGCACCAGCTGTTTATTTCGTCGTTCTCTTCGCTCTCAATTTCATAGTTCATGTTTTGCGCGGTCCACACATGGTTGCTGATGACGAGGGTACGGTAAACTTGGTTGTCGCGCTTGTCTAGCATTTCGCCGTAAGAAACATCTGGATTCAGGTATTCTGTGGTGACGCAGTCGTATTTGTCGCAATCGTAAAAGCGGAGTGAGGCACTAGATTTGGGTGCGCTAGAGCTTGAACTTTCTACACTGCTTGAACTGGCGGGCTTTGAGCTAGAAGATTGGGCGCTAGAACTGGATGATTTTGGCGCGGGCTTGGAACTGCTTGAAGATTCGGCGACCTTGCTCGATGATGACTTTATTTCAACCTTGTTTGAAAAAAAGAGCGTGGTTTTTGTCGGCCGGGAAAACGAGCTTGATGATTGTTCGCTGGAAGAGGATCTGTCGGTTATATCGATGATTTCGATAGCGCTGGATTCGCTTTTTTCGGGTGCAATCGAGGATTCGCCGCTACATGCGTTTGCGACGATACCCCCCAATACAGCCGTTGCGTATATCCATATTCTGTGCATTCTATAAAAGTATATATAATAACGCCTTAAATGTCACGCTCTTTTTTCGCTTCGCGTTCCTCCGCTTCGCGCATGGAGTAGACACATCCGCAGAAATTCTGGCGGTAGAGGTTGTATTCGTGCGATAGCTGGATGGAGCGCTTGTAGCCGCCTTTCTTCTTGAAATCGCTCGGAAGGCGCTTGATGCCGTAGATGTCGCACTGTTCCTGCACGACCTCGTTGAGTACTTGGGCGTCCTTCATCGGGCTGATTGTGAGTGTTGTCGTGAAGTAGTCGCAGTTCAGTTCTTTGGCGAGTCTCGCCGATTCGGCAAGGCGGAGCTCAAAGCATTTGCGGCAACGCTTGCCGCCTTCGGGTTCTTTTTCGAGACCTCGGGCGACATCGTAAAACTTTTTCGGGTCGTATTCGCCTTCAACGAGCGTAACTGGGTACTTTGTCTTAAATTCGGCGACAAAGCGCTTGATTTCGTTTACGCGATGCTGGTATTCTTCGGCAGGCGCGATGTTCGGGTTGTAATAGAAAAGCGTAATCTTGAAATACTGTGAAAGGTATTCAATCGTGTAGCTACTGCATGGTGCGCAACAGGCGTGCAACAGAAGCGTCGGCACTTCACCCGTGCGTTCAAGCCTGCGTATGATGCGGTCCAGGTCTACCTGGTAATTGTGTTTTGGTGCAGCCGTTTCCATGTCTCTCTCGTCTTTCGTCTCTCGTCTAAACAGTCCCTACCGCAACGATCCAGAAACAGATGGTCGAGGCGATGGCTAGCGGTCCCATCACATGGCGTTCCGGTGCGCTTAAGCTAAAGAATACTGTTGCCGTGTAGAACGTCAGGTAAACAGCGTAGAAAAAGGCGAGAATGCGTACAATGCCGAACGGAATCGTCTCCGGGAGCACGTGTCCAGCGCTCAGAATCGTAAAAAGGGCCACAAATTGCATGATAATTGGCAACACGAATGCCTTGCGGACTTCCTGTGGCACGACCTTGTGGCGACCATTCATGGCGTACATGCCAAGCGGCGCTCCGAGCGCAAGGGCGATGTTCAGTGCGATGGAGGGCAAAAAGACAATAGATCCGATAATTGCGGTAATGTAGAACATATCCCTAAGATAAAAAAAAAGGACTCCTTCAGGCAAAGGAGGTAACCTAAAGGAGTCTGAGAGTGTTTGGGTATTATTAATAATAGATTTCTTACAGCGAATAGATTAGAATATTCCAAAAATTTGTGGTTACAATTGTGTCCACGCTTGTATACAAGGGGTGTATTGGGGTAAAATGTCTCAAAATTTGAGTGAAAACTGAATGTGGGCGTAGTTTGGGTGGAATTCTTTGGTTTTGGTCTTTTTAAAGGCAAAAACGAAATTGCCGCTCAGCCTGTCGTTGTCAATTTTGACTTCGTTTTGGACGGACATGCTTTTCGTGGGGGCGGTTTCGGGGAATGCGATGGTCAATTTGGCGGTGGCGAGATTTGTGCGGTAGGTCACATCGAGTTCAAGCCTGGGTGGCTTGGTATCGTCTGCGTGGATGAGCTTGGCGCTAGCCTGGAACGTTAGGGGTTTCCAAGTGGATTGGAGTGCGCCGTTCCATTCGGTACGGTTACAGTTGTCGCTTGCTTCGGTGCAGGTCACGCTGAAACTGGGGCGGAAACGTTCGGGACCGGATTCGAGCGAAATCTTGAATCGGGCGCTTACGGAGTCCGATGCGATGGGGCTGAGGATTCTCGTTTTGGCGGAGAACGTTGTGTTGAATGCTTCGGGCCATTTGGCGGTAATGGTCTGCGATGCCCAAAGCCAGTTTTCGGCGATGCCCTTGCTCAAGTTGATGCCTTGCGGTAAGCTGTCGCCGTGGAGGTACGCTGTCGTTTTCCATGAGAGATTTTTCTTTTCGCTTTGAAGCTGGATCTTGACGAGGGGGCGGTCTTGCCCGAACTGGTACCATGCGGAGATTAGTCCGAGTGTTGTGCGGGCTTGTAGTGCTAGGGCGGTGGCGTCTGGGAATTTCCAAAATGTGGCCCCGATTTCGTTGGAGCGGTCGGCACGAAAGGTCAACTGAGCATGGAACGTCTTGCTTGTGTCAAGGAGTGCGCCTAGCCGGAATTTGCCGATGGGGTAGAGGAAGGCTGCGCCCCACAAGGTGTCTAGCGGGATATGGCTGTGGAGCTCTTGCGTAGAAACTTGCCCAAAATGCGCTTCAATATTGTCGCGGCGGTAGGAAAGCAGTTCTTGCGAACCGAGGCGTAGTTTAAAGTAGTAGAATTGGATTTGCAGTTCCTCGCGGTGCTTTTTCAGGTGTCCGTCGGAATCGTACTGGCCTTTCCATGTGAGGTGTCCATGCGGGATGATGCTCGGTGCCTTTTGTGCGTTGGATTGAGTTGCTGACTTGGAGTGCGATTGCTTTGTGCATGGTTCCTGGGCGTAGACTTCGGCAAGCAGGCAGGCTTCATCGTAGTTTTCTTCTTCGAGTCTCGTGAAAATTTCATCGGCTTCTTCGGACGTGATGATGCCGTCGTCCCACCATTCGAAAATTTGGGCGTTGCTGAATGGGGCTGTTGTGGTTTCTTGAGCCTGGATTGCGGTTGATGCGAAAAGGGCGAGGGCGAAAATAAAAAGTTTTTTAATCAAGGGGTTCCTCCATTATATATACACGCGCGAGAGACCCTTTTGGACTAAAAAATCTTTGAAAAACTTTTCTAACTTTTGGGGTATGGCAAATTCATCTTGGTCAAAGAATTCCAAACCCCGCAGTGGCGCAAGTGCGCTTGGCAAGGATTTTATCCCTCACATGAAGGCTCCGCGTACGGAGTTTCCGCTTTTTAACGGTAAGCGAGTGACGCCATCTCTTGCCGGGCTCGACAAGCTGTTGCATTACTACGGTGTGGAACTCCAACCGGATACCTTGAAGCAGATTTGGGAATTCCACCAGCTGCTCCGTGCGAACAATGACGACCAGGATTTGACTCGCCTCAACGCTTTTGAGACGATGGTGGAACGCCATTATGCCGACTGCACGCTCATCAACGCTTATGTGCCGAAGTGGCCTGCCCGCATGATTGACGTCGGCAGTGGTGCAGGATTCCCGGGAATCCCGCTCAAGATTGTGAACCCGTCCATTCGTTTGACGTTGTGCGAACCGCGCCCGAACCGCATCAACTTTTTGAACATGGTCATTGAGAAGATGGGCCTCAAGGGGATTGACGTGTTCGGCCATAAGGTCACGAGCCGCAGCATGACCATCCCTGTTGATGGCGTGATTAGCCGCGCTTTTGAGCTCATGGAAAAGACTCTCCCGCGCATTGCAAATTCCCTCAAGGTGGGTGGCCGCGTTTACTTTATGAAAGGCCCTGCAGTCGCCGATGAACTCAAGACGTTCTATCCTGAAGATTTCGGCTACAAGTTTGTCGGGAAGCACTTCTACACGATTCCTAACAGCACGCAAGATCGCGCGCTGATTATCCTGGAACGCGAAGAGTAATTTTTACATCGTACCGGATTCAAGTCCCTTCACAGGAACGTAACGCACGGAACCGTCGGCGGAGATAATCATGGCGACGCCGGCCATGTAATTGACCCATCGCCACTTTTCGTAGTAGCGGACGTTCGCGTGACCGTTAGTGGTGTAGGCGAGGAGCGGCACGACGAGGTAATCGTGCGTGCACATGACGTTTACGCGTTTCATGACCGGGAGGTTTGCGAGAATGTTGTTTTTCAGGAGTTCTTCGCTGCGTGTCTCTAAATCGTAGAATGCGTCTGGATAGGCGCCTGTAAAACCGTACTTGGAAAATACAACCCAGCCGCCTTCGGCATTGATATAGTTGTTGGCGGTGGCTTCGTCCTTGATATACCATGCTCCGTCCATGTAGGGGAGGATATTGAGCGTGTAGCCTGTTTGGCCTTTTCCGATGGCGATTTCTTCGCAAGTTTCTTGCGTGCGTGTGTAGCCCGAATAACCGTAGTAAAAATCTTCCTTCGCAACGGCAGCGAGGCGTGTGCCTAAATTGCGAGCATACGTTTTTCCGTTGCTGGTCAAGTGGCCGTTCGGGCCCGTGTCATCGGTGCGTTCACTGTGGCGGATGATGAAGACTGCTTTTTCGTCGGACTTGAGATTTGCATAAACTTCAACGAGGTCGGTAAATCCGTCGGCTTCTTGTGGGGTGGCAACGCGCCAGGCGTTAGTGGCAGTCTCGAAGATGTAATAGTTGTCGTGATTTACGCGACCTTCGCGGACTTCCTTGTCGTATTCGCCGGGGCCGAATCCAGCCGTGTCTTTTTCGATGGGCTGTGCAATGCGCCATTCCTTGGAACTCATGTCGCAAATGAATCGGACTTTGGAATGGTCTGCGTGCTCATAGTCGTTGGCGAAAAGGGCGCTTTGACCTAGATTGACGTACGTGACCTGCCCTGCGTTGGCGTCCGTGCATGGCTCGAATCCGTAAGCGATAGGGATAAACGCGCGCATGTAACGTTCGAAGTTCGGAATGTTCATGCCCCACGATGAAACGTTGTTGCGGATATCGTTGTATTTCCAAAGCGTGTCGAGACCTACAACCCAGTCGGCAATTTGAATTTTCCAGTTCTGGTCGTTCCAAGTGCCATCGCCCTTGAGGTCTTCGGCGAGATTGTTTGCGAGATTCATCATGTCGTTCTCGCTGCGCTCGCCTTGAATCATGGCGGAGATGGCAAACAGTGCGGCACTGTATTCGCTATTCCCGAACATGTCAAGATCTTCGGCAACGGGCTTGTCGGTGCGTCCGTCGGTGAAGTACGGCTGCGAATAAAGCATGACCGTGTCAATCCCGAATGCGGCAAATGCTTCGCGCTCCGCCTGCGCCTTGGCTTCGGCGAAGTCAATGTGGTTCATCGTGAGCTGCTCAATGCGCGGGATGGTAATGTGCGTGAGAATGTTAACGTTCGCATGTTCGGGCGAGCAAGTCTTTGCGGCAAGTGTGATGGGATTGTCCGAAACTCTGCCTGTCACTTCGTTGCGGTAAAAACCGGTCGCCCTGATTTTCACGCAGTTGGAATTTGAGTGGACTTCGTTAAAGGTATAGCGTCCGTCATTCGTGAGGATGCAGCCTTCTGCTTTTTGGTAAGTCTCGGTGTTGAATTCCTTGTTTGCTTCGGTGACGGTAACGCTTGTGCCAAAGACGAACGGCCCTTTTTGCGCAATGCCAGAAATCGGCGAAATGAAGCCTTCAACAAAGACCGTGTCTGCGCTACCGACGATTGTTCCGGTTGGCGAAATTTTGTCAACCGCGTGCAAAAATCCGTCGCTGCAGGTGATGCTAAAGTCTGTGGTGTCTGCGGCATTGCGCCAAGAACCTTTTACGCAAAGGTGCGGCAAGTTTTCGTTCTGCACAAAGAATGCGCGACCTTCACGGCTTGCATCGCAGGCGGGCAAGTTGACTGCGCTCGGAACGCTCAAGGTATCGAAAAGAGAAATCGGCTGGTTCGGGTCGCTACTCCCGGTTCCATTGCCGTTAGCGGGGTTTCCATCAGAGCCGCAGCCCGCCATCCATAACGATGCCCCAAAAGCAGCAAAACCAATCGCTGTTAAACCAAATTTCTTCATTCCATACCTGCTTTACTGATGTGCTTCTTTTTGGGAAAAGGGGCTAGGTGCAAAAATATATTCAAAATGTCATTATATGTCAGTACGATTTTATAAATTATACCTGTTATTTTGAATAAAAAGAGAGGTATATATGCCGCAACAGCCCGAAAACAATACAAATCTGTTCGTTTTACGCGTTTTCCGCTATATGATTAGCAAAAAAGAGAGCTTTAGTATTGATAAGGATGAGCTTGCGATTCGCCCCTCTGTCTGCCCTTGTTTTCATTTGATGGAAAGTGAGGTGGGGTACTATCAGTCTTTGGCGGATGCCGAAAAGTGTATTCGTAAAATTGTCAAGAAAAAAACAAATGATGCCTATGGCTTTTTTGTGACGGAATTGCCGATAGGTTCTATGATGCATTCTACCGACTATGTTTCGTGCTGGCGTTACCTCGAAGATGGCTCTTTGTGGCTAAAAAGTGAAGGACCGAGTAATCTCCCGAGACAGTTGAGGGTATGCAATAAAGAACCTTATAAGGGGCGCGACCCCAAGACGATTCGTTTTAAACAAGGCGACATTGTGGAGATTATGCGTGGGGATTACGTAGAGCTTGCTATTGTGTGGAATACTCCATCAACTGCAGAGCAAATCAAAAAAGTCCGTGAGCAACTTCGTAATTCTAAGGATGGATCGGCTGCGGCCTTGAACGAATTGAGCATGGGCGATTCCTATAAAGTCGTCACTTACTCTGTATCGGAAAATGGAGCCGTAAATTATTGTGTTTCTGATGAACTTTCCGTGAACGTACTTCCGCCTTCGAGGCCTGTTCCGCGCAAGTTCGCGACTGAACTGCGCAATCAGCTAAAACGCGCTCAAGAGGAAGAATTCGATTTGCCGTTTTAAGGCGAAAAAGTATGTTGTTAAAGTGAAGAGTGGTTGTTTCCATTTTGGAAACAACTGCTTTTTTATTTCTTGATTTTATCGAGTAGGCGTTTAGCGGGGAAGCCGACGAGCTGGAATCCTTTTTCCCAGATAAAGTCCTTGATGCGCTCGACTTTAGTCTCGTTGCTTTTCGGGAGCCAACTCTCGTCAAAGTCTGCATCTAGCCCGGCTTCTAGAATGAGGGCGGTGTAGTCCTTGTTGAGTGCGTCGTAGGCATGGTGGCGTACGAAGTGTTTCTTTTCTTCGTAGTTGAAACGGCGTTCCAGAAGCTTGCGCTTTACGAAACCAGCGCCTTGTTGGATGAGCTCGTCGTATGCGAAGAACACGGGACGTTCCGTGTGGTAGAGCGATTCCATGATGATTTCGGCTTCGGTGAATTTTTCGCTCAAGCCGACTTCGAGCTTGCGGGTGACATCGTAGAATTCGGTCTGTTCGGGAGTCTCGAAAATGTGCAAGAAGAACACGCCGAGTGCGGCGGGTTTCATGTACAAGAAGAACGATTGCAGATGCGGTGCAAATTCGTCGTTGCTTGTGAGTGAGACGACGTCGGCGTTGCTGTTTTCGGCGCGTTCAAAGAATTCCTTGAACTTGTTTTTGTAATAGACGATGGAATCGTTGATGAGCAACAAGCGTTCCACATCGCGCGTGATTAGGCCGGGAACGTAGTTGCCGGCAGCGTCTGTTCGGTTCGCTTGCAATTGCAAATAACGCCGCCACATGCCAAAGTCAAATCCGCGATTTTCGGTGAGGAAAAGCTCGATGTGGTGTTCCTTCAAAAAATCGTAGGTATCGCTTGAAAGCGTTCGGCGATTCGTGAGGAGGACGACCTTGAAGTCGGTCTCGGCAAGATGCTTGAGCGCAAAGCGGACATAGCCGGGGAGGTCTTCCCCGGTTTGGTAACTGGCGTAGAGGGCGACTTTATTGCATGCGTCCATCAACTATCTTCCTCTGCGGCCTCCGCGGCTGCTGCGTCCGCGACCTTTTTCGCTAGATCTGCGGCCACGTCTTGCTTCACGCGGTTCGCTGGCTACATGGAATCCTTCGCCGAAATCGCGGTTTCCGCGCTTTTCAGAACCGTGTTTCCCACGCTTATCGGAACGGCGACCTTCATCGAACTCGTCACGGCCCTTGCGGAAACCGCCACGTTCACGAGAATCGCGACCGGTGCGTTCAAAGATCGGACCGTCGAAATCGCGACGTCCACGGCGACCGCGAGAAACGTATTCCGGCTCGTAATCGTCGTCTTCGTCCGGCTGGCTCACATAGCCGAGTGCTTCGGCGGCCGCGGCGCGGTCAGCTCTTTCATTGAAATTGCGGATGTCGCGTTCGGTATCTTCGCGGGTACGGCGCTTCTTCGGTTCAGGGCTCAGCTTTTCGGTGATGCTGAAGTCTGCCTGACCGCGCAATGGGTCAACTCTGAGGAGTTGAACCATCACCTTGTCGCCACGGCGGAAGGTGCGGCCGCTACGCTTGCCAAATGCAAGACCCTGGTCCGGGTTGAACACGTAAAAGTCATCGCCTGCGATGTCGTGGTAGCGCACAAGACCTTCGGCAATCGGATCGTCGATGGAAACGTAAATGCCCCATTCTTCGATGCCCGTTACATTTGCCTCGAAACTGTCACCAATGCGGCTCTTCAAAATCCAGCAACTGCATACCTTGATGGCGATGCGTTCCACCTTCATGTTCTTGATTTCGTTTGCCGAAATCAAGTCGCAGACTTCAATCACGCTGTTCACGCGTTCGGCGTCGATTTCCTTACCCTTGCGGGCGAGTTCGCGATGGCACCAGAGGTCCGCGTAACGGCGGATCGGCGAAGTGAAGTGGCTGTAATCCTGCCAGTTCAAGGCGAAGTGCCCGAAGCTGTTGGAATCGTAATGCGCCTTCTGCATACTGCGCAAAATGCGATTTGTGAGCGTCTCGTCACCGGCGGCGCGCTTCACCAAGTGTTCGTAAAGCTTGAAGGCTACCGGGTTTAAGTTCGTGTCGCCACTGCGCGGCTTGCCCAAGTCACGCAACATCACCGGAGCGTCCTTGAACAGATCTGGGTACATATAATAGAGTTCCATGATGTCCTTCGTGTCCGGAGCTTCATGGATACGGTAAATGCCTTGCAGCTTGCGCTGCTTGAGTTCCTTGGCGCAGCAGTTGTTCGCGATGAGCATGCACTCTTCAACCCAAGAATTGGAATCGTCGTGTTCGCGCGGGAAAATCTTGACCGGTTCACCGTTTTCGTCAAACTTGCAGCCGTATTCAGTTGTCTGGAATTCGAGCAAGCCATCCTTGGTGCGGTTCCTCTTGAGGAGTGCGGTCACTTCGGCAAGCGCCTTGATGGAGTCGTCGCCTTCTTCCATCATCTTCACTGCCTGCTGGTACGTGATGCCCTTCGTGATGTTCACGACACTGCGGTGGAAATCCCAACCGAGAACGTTTGCTTCCTTGTCCAAGTCGATCATGCAGGTGAATGCGCAACGGTCTACGCCTTCGTGCAAGCTGCAAACGCCGCTCGAAAGCTTTTCCGGGAGCATCGGCACTGCCGTCCACGGCAAGTATTGCGTATAACTTCTTTCAAGAGCTTCTTCGTCAAGGTCAGATCCTTCAGGGACGTAGTAGCTTACGTCGGCGATGTGTACGCCGAGCTTGTATCCACCATTCGGCTTGCGTTCCACGCTGATAGCATCGTCGTGGTCCATGGCGCCTTCGGGGTCAATGCAGAGAATGTCGAGCTTGCGGTAATCCACGCGGCCCTTGAAATCTTTTTCGGTCGGGTCCGTAATGGATGCCACATACTTTTCAATAGCGGGGCTAAAGCCCTTGGGCAAGTTGCTCTCTTCCATGAACTTTTTCTTGACTTCGTCCCAAGTCACGTTCATGATTTCGGCGGAGCGGTCGACCTTGGCCAAGTAGCTGTGCTTGAGCTTCGGGTGCGGATAAAGCGTGAAGCTGATGGTCTCGCCTTCCTTGCCCGGCGCCTGCCTGCGGTGGCACATCTCGTACACCTTGCCGGTATCGATTTCGGTCACCTGCCAGTCTTCGTCACCAGTCTGGTGCAGAATGCCGCGCTTGACGCGTGTGCCGGAATCCTTTTCGGTCTGACGGCGGCTACGTGCGCCTGGACGGCGGTTGTCTTCGACGCCCTGCTCTGCAAGTTTCTTGCGACGCTTTTCGCGCTTGTCTTCGAGCGGTTCGCCATCGCCCAATTGATATTCCTTGTGGGCAGAACGCTTGAGAACGCCGCGCTCGATCATGTCGGCGAGGAGCTGCTTAAAAGCCATTTTCTGTTTTTTCGGGAGGCCGAGAGCGCTGCGGAGCTGGCTCCCTACCATGGGTTCGTCACGAAGGATTGCAATAATTTGTTCTTCGCTCGGTAATTCCTTAGCCATAATTAAGCCTCCTTGTTTTCAGTTGCCGCTTCTTTGGCTGCGGCAAGTTCCGCCTGCTTGTACGGCATAGCGGATTCAATCAAATCGTGGGTTTCGTCGCGGAGATCGGCCATCGGCTTGTCGGCGTAATCTTCATAACGGATCAGCGGGTGAACGACCATCTCGACGGTGCCGGAATAGATTGCCCACTTGACCTTCGGGAGAATCTTTCCGGTATTAATAAATGTAACTGGTAAAATCGCAAAATGCTGTTCTTTTGCCAAACGGAAAATTCCATTTTGGAACTTAAGCATGTGGCCGTCTTCGGTGCGGTGGCCTTCGGGGAACACGACAATGTTGTAGTTGCTTTCGAGGCGCTTCTTGAGGATCTTGCCGAGGCCTGCGTTCATGCGCGGGTTCTTGTGGATAGGAATGTTGCCGGAGCGGTTCAGAACCCAGCCGAACACGGGAGCCTTCCAGAGACTTGCCTTAGCCATGAACGAAGCTCTCGTGATGGAGTGCCAGACGACGTTGATGTCCAAAAAGCTCTGGTGGTTTGCGACGATGACGTAGTTGATGCCCTGCGGGATGTTCTCGGCGCCCTTGACGGAGACCTTGATGCCGAAAAGCTTGAAAATGATTTTCTGGAAGGAGAATGAGCAAATCTTGGTGCAGTCTTCCCAGTGTCCGCGGATACCGCAATAGAGGGTGTAGGGGATACCCGCAACAATCATGATGGTGAAAACGACGATGTAATAAAAGAGTGCAAGAATAGCGCGCATGGTCTCTGCTTGTTAAAAGTGAATTATGACCCACTCAATATAAATAGGTCCCTATGGGCTTAATGTATATTTTTTGAGCGGAGTAAATCGGTTGTTTTTGTTACATACGCATAAATACGCACTTGTCATTCCCGATTTAATCGGGAATCTCCTATTTCCTTGAGAAAAAACTATATTCCTGAACGTAAAACATGGAGTTTTAAATTATGGAAATTAAATGGCTTAATCCCGATGCAAAGTTTGACCGTCTCGTTTTGGCGGGTGATATCGGTGGTACGAATACGAATCTTGGTCTTGTGGGCTACAAGGATGGCAAATTTACGCTCATTCTCGAAACCGTTTGCCCGAGCCAGTGCATTGAAGGACTTGACACCCCGATCCGTGAAACGCTCAAGGCTGCAATCGAAAATCGCGCGGATTTGAAGCCGTCCCACATTTGCATCAGTGCCGCAGGTCCGGTGGCAAACAACAAGTGCGTCATGACGAACCTCCCGTGGTGCGTCGACGGCGATGCCATCACGAATGCAACCGGCATCCCGACTCTCGTGATTAACGACTTTATGGCCATTAGCTATGGCATCCCGACTCTCGACGTCGATGACCCGAAACAGATCCTCAAGTTTAAGCACACTGACGGTAGCGAACCGAAGCCGCAGGCTGCCACGAAGGCCGTGATTGGTCCGGGTACGGGCATGGGCGTTGGTTTTCTCGCATTTGACGGTCAGAAGTACATTCCGGCTTGCTCCGAAGGTGGCCACTCTACGTTTGCTCCGTTCGACAAGGAAACTCAGGACTTCCGCGACTACATGGAAAAACGCATCGGCACGGTGCCGGGCGTTGAACCGCTCGTCTCTGGCATGGGCCTTGCTCACCTCTATGAATGGTGGCGCGACACGAAGGGCGTTCCGCAGAACGAAGCCTTCAAGAAGATTGAAGAAACCGATTGGCACGACCGTCCGAAGTACATCAGCCGCGCAAGCGATACCGATCCGGTCGCTGCCGAAATGATGCGCATGTTCGTGAAGATGCTTGCCCGCTTCGCTAGCGACGCTTGCACATTGTTCCTCCCGCTCGGCGGTTTCTACCTCGCCGGTGGCACGGTGCAGAAGGACCTCCGCTGGCTCGAACGCGACAACTTGTTCATGACCTGGTTCGAAAAGAACTACAATCCGAACATCCGTCCGCTCTTGAACAAGATCCCGGTGTACCTCATCAAGGATTACAGCATTAGTTTGTACGGTGCTGCCAACGCAAGTTTGAATTTGCAGAAGTAAACGAAGCTTCTAGAACCTTTTTAATCCCAGCCTTTGCGGCTGGGATTTTTTTTGTTCGTGAGGGAGATTTCTTTTTCAGCGCAACGGCCTTGGCCTATTACACGAACTCGATTACGAGCTGCTTGCCGAGGGCATGCGCCAGTTTGTAGAGCGTCTCGATGGATGGCGAGCCCTTTGGAGTTTCAAAGCGTTGGTAAGCCTGCGGGGTGATGTTTGCTCGGCGTGCTACATCACATTTCTTTTGGCCCCTGCGGGCTTCGAATAGTTTATACGCGATTTCAATCCGCGGGGAAAGTTCGATCGGGTAGAGCCCCTTGTCGGAATCAGGCATTGTTTTGGGAAGAATCATCGTGTTGCCAAGATCCAGGTCGCATTCCATCGCACCATCGAGCGCGTCCTTCGCCTGCTTGAGTGCTTCCTCCTGCGTGTCGCCAAATGCGTTCACGTTGGGCAAATCGGGGAACGAAACCACGAAACCCATATCCTTGTCTTTCTCAATTTTCGCTGCGTAATTCATAGGGGCCTCTACTGGTCAAACTGTTTCAAGATGCGCTTGAGATAGACGCCTTCTATCTCGTGCTTGTTTCGTTGTATGGGGACGGGGCGCTTGCCTTGCTTCACGAATATGTGGTGGTCGCCGTTGATTCGCCCCAGTTCCCAGCCTCTTTTCTGTGCGTAGTCACAAATTTCTTTAAATTTCATTGTTTAAAATACAATATATTTGTTTATTTGTCAATATATTTATTTACGAAAATAGAGCAGAAAACAGTATTTTCACCCTTGCAACAGCCTTTCAAACAATGGGCGATACCCGGCGATATCCTCCAGCTGCATGATGGTCGTGATCTTGTTGCCGGCATCTTTGGAAGATGCCCCGCAGTGGAAAAGTTTCTCGCTGTCGGTCCCGAAATCTAGGTAGATGTACCTGTCGTGAAACAGGTTCCCCGTGTCATGAACATCGTCGAGCTCAACGTCTGGGCGGGCTGCTCTGAAGTCTGTTAGCATGCTTTCGGTCAAACAGGTACGTCCGTGCTGTTCGCTGAAAATCTTGACAGAAACACCATTCGCTACGCCTCGCAACAAGTCGAGAGTCTTTACATTCAGATAGTCATCCACAATCAGCACCGACTTCTTTGCCATGCTGTAAATCTGCGTGTATGCGACGTCGGCCTCAAGCCGCTGCCCGTTCAGAATCAAGAAGTGCTTGAAAGCGCTCGGGTCGATGAAATTTTTCATGACTTTTTGGAGAAAACTCTCGTTCCGCTCCACCTTGTTAGAAAGAGTGCGGACGTCCGTGGCGATTTCGGCGATATCCCGCGTGTTTTGACTTGTCTGCGTCGCTAATGCAACCATTCCAGCAGAAATATTTGGTGCATTCTCCGCCGCAATGTAGTCCTTCATTTGCTTGAAAAGGCGGATGAGGGCCTTGCTCTGTGCTGTCGCCTGTTCGCCCTTAAGAACCGTCATGAGCATGTAGATGCCCTGCTCCGTGAAGGCGTAGGGACTGGTTTTTGAGTATTTTCCCTGTTCTAGGGTCAAAAATTTTGACCCTAGAATTTCGCGATATTCCGTCCTCGTTAACTGGAACCGAAAATCATCGTCAAATTTTTCAATATTATTCTTGACCTGCTGATTAAAAGACTTGGTCGAATACCCGTAAATCTCCGCCAAATCGGCATCGAGCATGACCTTTACCCCGCGGATGGTATATATCCGCGACTTGAGCAAATCCTCGTCTATCAGGGAAAATTCAGGCTTTTTCGGCGCAACGGCCCCGGCCACACTGGCCGCAACATCTTTCTTCATTGTCAACTCCTCTGGCATACAAGCGAAAAAAAATGCCGAAGGTTACACACTTGTGCAGTGTAATATAAATTCAGAATTTCTGTTTGTCAATAGGTCCGTATGGGATTTTTTGATGTATAATACAGTCGTTATGTAAATGAATACAGAGTAGACGATTCCATTCAACAGGATTAACGTGACTCCGTTTGAATTGAATGAAGGACAGCCGACTGTAAACCCGACTGTAAAGGCGACTGTAAATCCGACTGTAAAAATGTCAAAAAACCAAAGGGATATTTTGG
>JAEEGG010017009.1_pt1 | contig 15012 bp, 10 predicted proteins | sample 9134161 | NCBI WGS metagenome assembly JAEEGG01 (sample SAMN16246543, study PRJNA631951) | gut metagenome | biome: gut microbiome; feature: rumen; material: CR-attached | host: Bos | place: Iran: Karaj | collected 2018-10
TCATAGTCAATGCGGTCGTTGAAGGCCTTGGCGGTGTTCACCGCGTCCTGGCCGGTCATCGAGTCAACCACAAAGAGTGTCTCTTGCGGCTTCAGCGACTCCTTCAGGCTTGCTATCTCGTCCATCATCTGCTCGTCGACAGCCAAGCGGCCGGCGGTATCGACAATCACCACCTGCACGCCTTTCATACGGGCTTCCTGCAGAGCATCGTTGGCAATCTTCACAGGGTCGTTGACACCCAGCTGCGCAAAGACCGGCACGCCCACCTGCTCGCCAAGCACCTGCAACTGGTTGATAGCTGCCGGACGGTAAACGTCGCCAGCCACCAGCATCACGTTGCGGCCACGCTTGTTCTTCAGGTGATAGGCAAGCTTGGCGCTGAAAGTAGTCTTACCGGAACCCTGCAGGCCGGCAATCAAAATCACCGCCGGAGCGCCCTTGATGTTGATGTCCACAGCCTCGCTGCCCATCAGCTTCGTCAGCTCCTCGTGCACAATCTTGACCATCAACTGGCCAGGCTCGATCGACTGGATAACATTGCGACCCAAAGCCTCCTGCTTCACACGGTCGGTAAACTCCTTGGCTATAGGATAGCTCACGTCGGCATCCAACAAGGCCTTGCGCACCTCCTTGACGGTCTCGGCGATATTGATATCGGTAATCGAGCCCTTGCCGCGCAGCGTGTGCAACGCCTTTTCAATCTTACTGCTGATATTCTCGAACATAAATCTATATTATATTTTTTATTATTTTCAAAAATACACCTCCACACAATCCCGCCAGCGTTCAAACAACGCAGACAGAAATATCTCTATCACATATCGTTACACGTCCGCACAATGCCCTCCAAAGGCAATGTACACACGCCGTAAACGACTGCAAAGATAAGAAAAAAATGCCGAACAGAAATATTTTTTTTCATTCTAATGAAACTTTTTTTGAAATTTCTCGTTAATGAGAACAAATGTCATATTGTGGCACCTTATAACACACTATGGCACAACAGAAACTGATTAAAAACGCATTTATCATATATGAGACAGTTAAAGATTACCCACTCCATCACTAACCGCGACATCAAATCGCTCGACAAATACCTGCAGGACATCTGCAGCGAGGAGCTCCTCACCCCCGAGGAGGAGGTGCAGCTGGCACAGCGCATCAAGGCCGGCGACCAGGCAGCCCTCGACCGCCTCACCAAGGCCAACCTGCGATTTGTGGTCTCTGTCGCAAAACAATACCAGAACCAGGGCCTCAGCCTCCCCGACCTCATCAACGAGGGCAATGTGGGACTCATCAAAGCAGCCAAACGCTTCGACGAGACACGAGGCTTCAAGTTCATCTCCTACGCCGTGTGGTGGATACGCCAGTCGATTCTGCAGGCCATCGCCGAGAACTCGCGCATCGTGCGTCTACCCTCCAACCAGCTCGGAGCACTCAACAAACTAAAGAAAGAAATCTCCAAGCTCGAACAGAAACTCGAACGCCCGCCATCGGAAGAGGAACTGGCTGAAATACTTGACATACCGGAAGATAAAATCAAAGCCATACTCGGCATCTCGGGCCGCCACATATCCATCGACGCGCCTCTCGTGGCCGACGAGGACGTAAACTTTGTCGACGTGCTGCCTAACGAGGACACACCTGCCACCGACGACGCATTGATGCAAGAGTCGCTCTCGCTCGAAATCGAACGCGCACTCTCGTCACTCACCGAATACGAACGCGACGTCATACGTATGTACTTCGGCATCGGCATACCCCACGCACTCAGCCTCGACGAAATAGCGATGAAATTCGGCCTCACACGCGAACGTGTGCGCCAAATCAAGGAAAAAGGCCTCAAGCGCCTCAAATCCAGCTCGAAGAGCAAGCACCTCATCGCTTACCTCTAAAAACGGAAACTTAATCCTTTTATAAAAAGCAGTTAAAAAGGCTCGCCACAAGGCGGGCTTTTTCTTTATCCGCCGACGCCGCCCGCACCCCTCATCATCCGTCCGGAAACCCACCCAGACCCCACCACACTTTCGCCATACCAACTCCGGTCGTTGTACAATATATGTACAATACTTGTACAATATATGTACAATTGTAAACGTACAAATATTGTACAAGTATTGTACATATATTGTACATATGACGGAGTTGGTCCCTTGAAGATCTGAGGATGAAGCAGTTAGAGTACAATGGTGAAGCATATGATTACGTATTGATTATCAACGCATTATCGTACTTCCAACCAAAAAGTGGCGGAATTTAACGTATTTTAACAGAAGGAGGGAAGGTCGGAACAAAAACGAAATACCCCCACCATCGGCAGGGCGATGTGTGGGGGTATAGACCTGTTTATAATCAAGCGTGCCGCAGGGATGCAGCAATGCCGGACGGCAGAAGAATGGAAGCCCATTGGCGCACCGCAGCGTCAAAGGTCGGCGTCAGCGTCGGTTTCGGGCACTATGTTGCTCAAGTCGGGATGTATCGGATAGACATTCTCCTTGACTATCGTACCGGGATAGCGGTCTTTGATGCGCTGCATAAAGACGAAGGCGTCGAGCTTACTTGTAAAGTCGCCCACCTTTACCCTGAAATTAGGTTCGGTGAATATGATATATACCTCAACTTCAGGGAATTCCTCCTTGAATTTCTGCTTGAGTTCAAACGCCTGGTTGCGCGAGTTGGGCCCCGAAAGGGCTGCTATCTGCACCCTGTAGCCGGGCACGGTGCGCATACGTTCGTTGAACTCTATATGCTTCTTGACCAGCTCCGACACCTTGACGTCGCCCGTAATCTCTACTCTGCCCTTGCGGGTCTGGGCAAATGAAACTTGGGCTGACAGCAACAGGCAGAGTGTCAGCAGTATGAATCTTCTCGTCATAACCATTCTTTAACGCGACTGTGAGCCTATCTGTTCGGGTCTGATGGAGAGGATGGGGTGCTTGGAGAGGTGCAGCATCTGCTGGGCGTAGTTGCCTATCAGCCAGCTTGTAAGGGCCTTTTCCTGCTCGGTCATAATGACGATAAGGTCGGCATTGATTTGATCTGCATACTCGAGCGTGGTGACAGTCAGGTTTTTCTTGGCGTCGACATACTCGGTGTGGTGCGCGACCTCATACTTGTCGAGATACTTCTCCACTTGCTCTACATAGCCGTTCACGAGACCTTTTATATCCTTTGAATCAGAGGTGTAGAGGCCCAGCAGATGGATTGTCGAGCCGAACGTCTTGGCCATACGTGTTGCGAAGGGCACCTTCTGGCGTGTCTCGGTGGTGCTGTCGAGCGGTATGACAATGTTTTCCAAAGCCTTGCGGAAGTTGAAATCTTCGCGTACCGAGAGTACGGGTACGGGCGAATCGGTAATGGTGCGGTAGGTGTTCTTGCCAATCCAGTTGGTCTCGAAACCCGACATACCGTGGGTGCCGACAACTATCATAAGAGCCTCATCCTCTTTGGCTTGCGCTGCGAGCTGCTCGGACACTTTGCCCTCACGGATTACATATTCGAGTTTAATGTCTTTCAAAAGGTGGGCCACGCCGGCGTTGCGGCGTTCGATTTCCTCGCGTATCGGAGTTTCGTCCTCACCCTCTTTTTTCACATACACAAGTCTGATGTCGCTCTGCCATTTGTTGGCAATATCTATTGTCAAATCCACGGCGTTGGCCGAGCCTGTGGAAAAGTCAAATCCGACGATAATGTTGTTCATAGCTATAATTTATTATGGTGATTAATCGGGTACAAAGGTACAAACATTTTTTCAAATAGCAACAATTTCCTGTAAAAAAACTTTTTTCCAACTGGTTTTTGCAGCGGAAAACAGGCCCTCCGCAAGCCTTTGAGCAACAAGATACGACCGAATATATCGTTATTTTACAAAGACTTAATGCAGACTTGTTAATAAATGTCAAAAAAAAATACACTTGATAGAAATATTTTCTGTAAATTTGCAATTTATAATAATAAGAACATTACCATAAAAACTAAATAGAACGCAATTATGACAGAAATCTGGTCTGCAGTATTAGTCCTAAGCATCACAGGAGCCATATTCGCTATGGTACTCTACTTTGTGGCACAGAAATTCAAGGTTGTAGAAGATCCGCTCATCGACGAGGTCGCCGAGGTATTGCCCGGCGCCAATTGCGGCGGATGCGGTAAGGCTGGCTGCCGCGCTATGGCAGAGGCCTTTGTAAAGCAAGGAAATATGGACGGCTTAAGCTGTCCCGCCGGCGGCGCCGAGGTCGCCAAGAAGGTTGCCGCCCTGCTGGGCTGCACCCCCGAGGAGAAGGAACCGCAAGTGGCAGTGGTGCGCTGCAACGGCACCTGCGCCAACGCCACGGCGAAGACCCACTATGACGGTCTGCAGGACTGTGCATTCGCCAACAGTCTCTACACCGGCGAGAGCGGCTGCGCTTTCGGCTGTCTGGGTCTGGGCAACTGCGCCCGCGCCTGCCAGTTCGACGCGCTGTCGGTTGACCCCGAGACGGGACTGCCGGTGGTCGACGAATCAAAGTGCGTGGCCTGCGGCGCTTGCGTCAAGGCTTGTCCGCGCGGCATCATCGAACTGCGCAACAAAGGTATGAAGGACCGTCGCGTCTTCGTGGCCTGCCGCAACAAGGAGAAAGGCGGCGACGCACGCAAGTCGTGCTCGGCAGCCTGCATCGGCTGTGGCAAATGCGCCAAGACCTGCCCGTTCGGTGCCATTACCGTAGAGAACAATCTGGCCTACATTGACTTCAACATCTGCAAGCTGTGCCGCAAGTGCGTGGCTGAATGCCCGACAGGTGCTATCCACGCTGTCAACTTCCCACCGAAGGTGGAACGTCCGGCAGCACCGGCCCCCACAGCCGAGGCCCCCAAGCCCGAAGCAGTACCAGCAAGCAATAACCAAACCCAAGCTTAAATCCTACACACGATATGAAGACATTCGCTATGGGTGGTGTCCACCCCGAAGAAAACAAGATATCGACCGCCGCTGTCATCGAGGAGTTTCCGCTTCCCAAAACGGCAGTTATCCTTATGAACCAACACCTCGGCGCCCCCGCCACTCCCTGCGTTGCCAAAGGCGACAAGGTTAAGGTGGGACAGTTGATAGGCAAGGCCGAGGCATTTATGTGCGCCAATGTCCATTCGCCTTTCAGCGGCACCGTGGCCAAGGTCGAGACCTGCAAAGACGCTTTCGGCCTCACAAAGCCGGCCATCTACATCACTGTAGAGGGCGACGAATGGGAGGAGAGCATCGACCGCACTCCCGACATCAAGCGCGAGTGCAGCCTTGAGCCAAAGGAAATCGTTGACAAACTGAAAGAGATGGGTGTCGTGGGACTTGGCGGTGCCACCTTCCCCACCCACATCAAATACTCAATTGCTCCCGACAAGAAGGCTGAATACCTGATCATCAACGCCGTTGAATGCGAGCCTTACCTTACCTCCGACCACCGCGTTATGATGGAGCACGCCGAGGAGATATGCATCGGTGTCAGCATTCTGCGCAAGGCCTTGGGCGTGCCCAACGCTTATATAGGCATCGAGAACAACAAGCCCGAGCCTATTGCCGTGATGAAAGCTATGGCTGCCAAGTTCGAGGGCATTATCGTAGAGCCGCTGAAGGTGAAGTACCCGCAGGGCGCCGAGAAGCAGCTTATCAACGCCATCACCGGCCGTCGCGTGCCGTCGGGCAAGCTGCCTATCGACGTGGGCTGCGTGGTGAGCAACGTTGGCACGGCCTACGCCGTATATGAAGCAATACAGAAGAACAAACCTCTCATCGAGAATATCCTGACCGTCACCGGCAAGAAGCTGCAGGCTCAGCACAACTACCACGTAAGGTTCGGTACGACCTACAACGACATCATTGCCCACGCTATGGGAACACTGCCCGAGACGACCGGCAAGGTCATCAGCGGCGGCCCGATGATGGGCAAGGCTGTCAGCAACCTCGACGGTCCGACCACGAAGGGTGCCTCGAGCGTGCTGGTCATCGACGAGAGCGAGGCCACACGCGCCACAGAGAGCAACTGCATCCGTTGCGGCAAATGTATGAACGCCTGCCCGATGGGACTGGAACCTTATCTCTTCTCGTCGCTGGTGAAGAACCGCCGCATCGAGGAGGCTGGAGCACACAACATCCTTGACTGCATCGAATGCGGATGCTGCTTCTTCTCCTGTCCTGCCAACAAGCCACTGCTCGACGAGATTCGCCTTGGCAAGAACCTCTATCGCGGCATACTGATGGCCAAGAAGAAATAATCTGTTTGTTGTAGTAGAATTTTAGTCATTTAATTTTAGAATACAATAATATTATAATATGAAACTCCTAAACGTATCTGGTTCGCCCCACGTCCACAGCGATGAATCTACGAAAAAGATTATGTGGCGTGTCAACCTCGCACTGGTGCCGTCATTGATTGTCGCCATTGCATTTTTCGGGCTCAACGCTTTGCTTATCAGCATTGTTTCGGTAGGAAGCTGTATCCTGTTCCAATGGCTGATAGAGAAATTCCTTCTTAAGACCGAGTCGACCATCAGCGATGGTTCGGCAGTGGTGACAGGCCTGCTGCTGGCATTCAACGTGCCTGCAACACGCGAGATGATCCTGCTTGTCATTATCGCCGCCCTTGTTGCCATCGGCATCGGCAAGATGAGTTTCGGCGGTCTGGGCAAAAACCCGTTCAACCCCGCACTTGTGGGACGTGTGTTTATGCTCATCTCGTTCCCCGTTCAGATGACCACCTGGCCAAAACCCGGCCAGAACCTCTTCTCGATGGTCAGCCAGCCCACCACCGACCTTACGACGGGTCCTACTCCGCTGGGAATGTTCAAGGAGAACGGCGTACAGGCTGTAGGCGACATCTGGGGCTACTTTGTAGGACATATAGGAGGCTCGCTGGGCGAGGTGTCGGCACTGGCCATTCTCATCGGCGCCATCTACCTGCTCTGCCGCCGCGTCATCAGCTGGCACATACCGGTGTCGTTCATCGGCACGGCATTCATATTCAGCGGCATACTGTGGCTGTGCGACAAGACGGCCTTTATGGATCCGCTGACGACCATCCTCACGGGCGGTATTATGCTGGGAGCTTGCTTTATGGCTACCGATATGGTGACATCGCCTATGACCAAGTCGGGCCAGCTCATCTTCGGCTTTGGCTGCGGACTGCTCACCATCATCATCCGTAACTGGGGCAACTATCCTGAAGGTGTGTCGTTTGCCATTCTGCTGATGAACGCCGTCACGCCGCTCATCAACCGCTGGTGCAAACCCAAACGCTTCGCCAACTAAACTAAAACGTACTGACGTATCAACATATCAACGTATAACGTAAAACGTATCAACATATCAACAATTATGGCAAAGAAAGCAGAATCAACACTCAAGAATATGCTCCTCTCGCTGACGCTGATTGCGTTTGTCGCCAGCCTTGCACTTGCGCTGGTCAACAACGTCACGAAGGGACCCATCGAGAAAGTCAACCAGGAAAAGGTTGCCAATGCTATCAAGAAAGTACTGCCCGAAGGGGTTGAATATACAATCAATGCCGACACCGTGAGCGTGACCACCGACAAGGGTCCCGCCAATGTAATGCGCTACACCGCCGTTGACGCCGAAGGCAACACGGTAGGCAAAGCCATCGAGTCGTTTGACAACAACGGCTTTGGCGGCAAGCTGACCGCAATGGTGGGCTTCGACGCCGAGGGCAATATTTCGGGCTATGAGATTCTCGGCTCGAGCGAGACCCCCGGTCTTGGCGCAAAAGCCGACAAGTGGTTCCAGAAAGAGGGCAAGGGCAACGTCATAGGCAAGAATCCCGCCAACGACAACCTTACAGTAAGCAAGGACGGCGGCGATGTGGACGCCATCACCGGTTCCACCATCACCTCGCGCGCTTTCTGCCGCTTGGTGGCTACAGCATACGATGCATTTAAACAAGAGAAAGGAGAACAGCAATGAAAGCAAAAGATATAATCAAGAATGGTCTTATCAAGGAAAACCCGATCTGGGTCCTTGTTCTCGGTATGTGCCCCACCCTGGCTACGACAACGTCGGCCATCAACGGATTGTGTATGGGCCTTGCCACCACATTTGTGCTGATGTGCTCAAACATCGTCATATCGCTGCTTAAGAGCGTGGTGCCCGACAAGGTGCGCATCCCCTGCTTCATCGTGGTTATTGCCACCTTCGTGACCATCGTACAGATGGTTATGCAGGGCTTTATACCTGACCTGTATGCATCACTGGGTCTTTTCATCCCTCTGATTGTGGTCAACTGTATAGTGCTTGGCCGCGCCGAGGCTTTTGCTTCAAAGAACAATGTGTGGCACTCGTTCCTTGACGGTCTCTTTATCGGTCTGGGCTTCACGTGGGCCCTAACCCTGCTTGGCATAGTCCGCGAGGCTCTTGGTGCCGGCAGTTTCTTCGGTGTCAACTTTATCGGTGGCGCTGACGGTATGTTGCTCTTCATCCTGGCACCGGGCGGCTTTATCTGCCTTGGTTTGCTTATGGCACTCATCAATCATATTCGCAGAAAATCAAATTCTTGAGTGATATTTAACATTTTTTATGATTTTTGTTTGAAACTTTTTGCCCCCCTTAAGCTACTATACGGGCAAAGTGTAAAATCAAAATCATATTATAACGCAAAATCTTAATAAAATGAAAAAGACTGCACTTCTTTTGAGTTTTGTCCTTGCTACAGTGCTAGCGATGGCACAAGGCACTGACTTGATCCTGACCCAACAATCAAGTGGCGGCACTTATTCAATGCAAGTCTCTGACGAGAGTTATTATCTTAACGTCTACGATGAGAGCGATGCAGAAGGTAATTACCTTGACGGGCCTTTCAACAGATGGGTGACAATTGACTCAGGCACCTGCGAAGGTGTATTGGGTATGAGTCTGTATTTTAACATATTCGACATTGACCCGGGTGACACTCTGTTCATCCACGACGGTCCGTCAATAAACTCGCCCGTGTTGATAGCCTGCAACAACAATCTCAACCCGCAGATGCAGACGACTGTTTTTCCGTCGCCTTTCAACACCTGCGGATGTCTTACCATCAGGTTCAAGACCAACGGAGACGGGCTTTCCGGCAAAGGTTTCCATATCAATATTATGTGCCGTGACAAGTGCGAGACGATAGTACCTGTCATCGACTCGTTCTATTTCAAGACAAAGAATGGAGTTATCATAGATACTGCTTATATGCGTCCGGCCATTCAGGTCGACACCAACTGGGTCAGAGAGCAACAGGGTGGAGTTTGGGTAATAACCGACTCTTTCACGCTGGACACCCAGTACTTCAAAGGTGTTCACCTCTGTCAGGGCGAAGGCGTGATTTTCTCGGCTCACGGTGAATACACCAACTATTACGGCTACGGTCCTTCGGATGTATGGTCGCTGTTTGAGTGGAATCTTGGTAACGGCGACGACACGTCAGGTATAGCTTTGACCCGTGTGCCATCGTTCTACCGCGACCTTGACTGCTATGACGTAACATTGCGCATTACCGACAGCAAGGGATGCAAGTCTTCAATACTTGAAACCGTACGCGTGCGTCTGGCACAGAACCCAATCAAAACCATCTACGACCTCAACCCGATATGCACGACAGACTCGTCTATAGTGAATATCGGATATGAAGGAGGTAACGCCACCATCACGATGAGGAAGATATCGTTTGACAAACAGAAGTCACGTTCTATCGACTGTAAGACATTTATTCCCGACGGTCCCAAAGCCCAGCCGCCTTGCGAACAAGCCGACAAGGACCTGTGCTTCTCGGCCCCCATTCTTTTCGACGACTTCCCCTCGGGCCGCACCGTGCAGTCGGCAGAAGACATCTGCTCTATTTGTATCAATATAGAACATTCATTCCTTGGTGACATCGGAGGACGTATTATCTGTCCCACCGGACAAAAATCTGTCCTTTGGTATGGTACGACAGGTATGGACCAACTGCTGCCAACCGGTTCCGGTCCGTGGGAGTCACAAGGTATTTACCAAGGTATGTACAATGGTGGCGGCAAATACCTTGGAGTTCCATACGGTGGCAGCAACGATGGCGGCCACGACGGTCCGTCCGTGTGCGGCTCGCAGGGCAACACTATGATGTATTGCGACTCTGTTTGCAATATGTACGGCGTTGGCTTTGACTATTGCTTCTCGCGCAACGGAGACTACCTGTCTGTGACAAACAAGCCCTGCAACGACCCAAACCCTGTCACTCAAGATTATTTCTGCGCATCGGGCAATGATACATCAATATCCGGATTCTCCTTCATCACCGTACCTGCTCCTTTTGTGGAAGCCGGTTCAACTGCTCCCAACAGCAGCTTTACGACTCGACTGCCGAGCAAGCACGAAGGTAAATTTGACTACTATATTCCAGCCTCCGACTTCCACGAACTGATCGGATGCCCCCTCAACGGCGAATGGAAGATTCAGATTTGCGACAACTGGGGCGCCGACAACGGCTGGATTTTCTCGTGGGCCCTCGACTTCTGCGGCATCAGCTCGGGTGTTGGCTGCGAATACCAGGTGGGTATCGACAGCGTTATCTGGCTGCCCGACTCAAACTATGGTGACTTTGACCTTGGCTACTGGCGTGGCGTCAACATCGACAATCGCGAGCCGACACGCTCAATCATCTCTGCTCACGACACTGCAGGCTACTTCCCCATCAATGTTCGTATCTATGACGAGTTCGGCTGCATCTGGGACACCACCACCGGTATCTGGTCGGTATGGTCGCCCACTCCTGAACTTGGCGAAGACATCCTGATTTGCGATATCGACAAAGTTATCCTTGACGCCAAAGACGTACACACCGACTCCAACTACACCTTTGCGTGGGAGCCCTTCGGACAAAAGACCGACACCATCGAGACTCGCGCAATGATGGGTTCGTCAACACTCTACACAACTGAAGTGACCCATCAAGTACACGGCATCACCTGCAAGACCCGCGACTCGGTGCGTGTGAACATCAATCACCAGCCCCTGCCTAACTTCGACCCTGGAATATATCCTCTTGAAGGCTGCGAGCCCTACACCATCCACTTTGAGAACACTTCGCAGTATGGCGACAACTTCTTCTGGGATTTCGGTGACGGCGAGACATCAACAGCAGAAAGTCCGACACACACCTATGGCACTGGACAATACAACTTCCGCTACATCGTTTCGAGTCAATATGGATGCAAGGACTCACTCGTATACGAAGACCTGATTACAGTATACTCAAGTCCTGTGGCCCAGTTCTCGTGGGAGCCTATGAACCCGACAGTGATGCACCCATCTGTGCAATTCCACAACCTCACCATACCGCAATCGGACGACAACCGCTACTATTGGGAAATCCAGTATGACCGAGACAACAACATCTCGTATCACACCTTGACTGATGTCAACCCCACCTTTGATTGGTACACCGATGGCGAAGACATATCGGGCAACTATATTGCACGCCTTATAGCTATGACCCAGAATATGGGTCCCAGCGGAAGAATTGTGGAATGCCGCGACACCATCGAGAACAGCATCTTGCTGGTCAACGACTTCCTCCAGTTCCCCAACGCCATCACTCCCAACGGCGACGGCATCAACGACAAGTTTATCATCCGTAACCTTATCGAAGGCCTTGGCTATCCCAACAACTCATTGGCTGTATACGACCGCTGGGGTAAACGAGTGTTCTACAAAGAGAACATATCGAAGGAGGAAGACTTCTGGGATCCCGCAACAGACAACACCCCTGCCGGCACCTACTTCTGGCGCTTCACAGGCAAGGGCTACCTTGGCGATATACAACGCAACGGTGTGGTAGAAATCATCAAATAATCCAAATCACTATTATAAAACTAAAAAGCTCGCTTAAACAGCGAGCTTTTTTTTATACCCCTCTGCCCTATTTAACATTTTTTAAGATTTCCGTTTGAAACTTTTTGTCCCCATTAAGCTACTATAGGGGCAGAAAGAGAAAACAAAATCATTTAATAACATAAATTCTAAATACTATGAAAAAGACAGCACTTCTTTTGAGTTTTGTCCTTGCAACAGTGCTTGCGATGGCACAAGCCACTGACGTAATTTTGACACAAGAATCAAGTGGCGGCACCTATTCAATGCACGTCTCCGACGAGAGTTATTTTCTTAACGTCTACAGTGAGTACGACACGGCTGGTTACTACCTTGACGGGCCATACACCAGATGGTTAACAGTAGACTCAGGCACCTGCGAAGGGGTATTGGGTATGAGTCTGTACTTTAACGTATTTGACATAGACCCAGGTGACACTCTGTTCATCCACGATGGTCCGTCAATAAACTCGCCGGTATTGATAGCCTGCAACAACAAACTCAACCCGCAGATACAGACGACAGTTTTCCCGTCGCCTTACAACACCAGCGGATGTCTTACCATCAGGTTCAAAACCAACGGAGACGGACTTACCGGCAGAGGTTTCCATATCAATGTAATGTGCCGAGACAAGTGCGAGACGATAATACCTATTATCGACTCAATCTATTACAAAACAAAGAATGGCGTTATTATAGATACTGCTTATATGCGTCCGGCCATTCAGATCGACACCATCTGGGTCAGAGTGCAGCAGGGTGACGTTTGGGTTACCACCGACTCTTTCACTTTGGACACCCAGTACTTCAAAGGTGTTCACCTCTGTCTGGGCGAAGGCGTGATATTAACGGCTCACGGTGAATACACCAACTATTACGGCTACGGTCCTTCGGATGAATGGTCACTGTTTGAGTGGAATATGGGTAACGGTGACGACACAACAGGTATAGCTTTGACCCGTATGTCCGCGTTCTACCGTGACTTGGACTGCTATGACGTAACATTGCGCATTACCGACAGCAAGGGATGCAAGTCGTCGGTACTTGAGACTGTACGTGTGCGTCTGGCACAAAACCCAATCAAAACCATATACAACCTCAACCCGATATGCACGACAGACTCGGCTATAGTTAATATCGGATATAGCGGAGGTAACGCCACTATCACGATGAGGAAGATATCGTTTGACAAAGAAAAGTCACGTTCTATTGACTGTAAGACCTTTCTTCCCGACGGTCCCGGCGCCCAGCCGCCTTGCGAACAAGCCGACAAGGATCTTTGCTTCTCGGCCCCCATTCTTTTCGACGACTTCCCCACGGGCCGTACCGTGCAGTCGGCTGAAGACATCTGCTCCATCTGCATCAATATTGAGCACTCATACCTTGGTGACATCGGAGGACGTATAATCTGCCCCACCGGACAAAGAGCAGTCCTTTGGTATGGTACAGTAAACAAAGACGGATTATTGCCCGACCCACAATTATTTGGATACGGTCCTTGGCCTCAATTAGGAATTTTGACTGGTATGTACAATGGTGGCAGCACTTATCTTGGTGTTCCATACGGTGGCAACAACGACGATACTCACGACGGTAAGTACGTATGCGGCTCGGAAAGTAACACTATGAAGTATTGCGACTCTGTGTGCAATATGTACGGCGTTGGCTTCGACTACTGCTTCTCGCACAATGGAGACTACCAGACGGTGACTAACAAGCCTTGCGACACCCCCAACCCTGTCACTCAAGACTATTTCTGCGCATCGGGCAATGACATTCTAATGACCAACTACAGTTTCATCACCGTACCTGCTCCTTATGTGGAAGCCGGTACGACAGCTCACAGTAGTTCCTTTTTTACCCGACAGCCAAGCAGTCACGAAGGCAAATCAGACTACTATATTCCTGCCTCCGACTTCCACGAACTGATCGGATGCCCCCTCAACGGAGAATGGAAGATTCAGATTTGCGACAACTGGGGCGCCGACAATGGCTGGATTTTTTCGTGGTCTCTCGACTTCTGCGGCATCAGCTCTGGTGCTGGCTGCGAATACCAGGTGGGTATCGACAGCGTTATCTGGCTGCCAGACTCAAACTATGGCGACTTTGACCTTGGCTACTGGCGTGGCGTCAACATCGACAATCGCGAGCCGACACGCTCTATCATCTCTGCTCACGACACTGCAGGATTCTTTCCCATCAATGTTCGTATCTATGACGAGTTCGGCTGTATCTGGGATACCACCACTGGCATCTGGTCGGTATGGTCGCCCACTCCTGAACTTGGCGAAGACATCCTGATTTGCGATATCGACAAAGTAATCCTTGATGCTAAAGACGCACACACCGACTCCAACTACACTTTTGCTTGGGAGCCATTCGGACAAAAGACCGACACCATCGAGACTCGTGCAATGATGGGTTCGTCAACACTCTACACAGTCGAAGTAGAGCATATGGAACACCTTATTACTTGTGCGGCTCGTGACTCGGTGCGTGTGAACATCAATCACCAGCCACTGCCGAACTTCGACCCGGGAATATATCCTCTTGAAGGCTGCGAGCCCTACACCATCCATTTTGAGAACACTTCGCAGTATGGCGACAACTTCTTCTGGGATTTCGGCGACGGACAGACATCAACAGCTGAAAGTCCGACCCACACCTATGGAACAGGACAATACAACTTACGCTACATCGTCTCGAGTCAATATGGATGCCAAGACTCACTCGTATACGAAGACCTGATTACAGTATACTCAAGTCCTGTGGCCCAGTTCTCGTGGGAGCCTATGAACCCGACAGTGATGCACCCGTCTGTGCAATTCCAAAACCTCACCGTACCGCAATCGGACAACAACCGCTACTATTGGGAAATCCAATATGATAGAGAGAACAACATCTCGTATCACACCCTGACTGATGTCAACCCCGTCTTCGATTGGTATACCGATGGCGAAGACATATCAGGCAACTATATTGCACGCCTTATAGCTATGACCCAGAATATGGGTCCCAGCGGACGAGTTGTGGAATGTCGCGACACTATCGAGAACAGCATCTTGCTGGTCAACGACTTCCTCCAGTTCCCCAACGCCATCACTCCCAACGGCGACGGCATCAACGACAAGTTTATCATCCGTAACCTTATCGAAGGC
>JAEEGG010017011.1_pt1 | contig 15012 bp, 11 predicted proteins | sample 9134161 | NCBI WGS metagenome assembly JAEEGG01 (sample SAMN16246543, study PRJNA631951) | gut metagenome | biome: gut microbiome; feature: rumen; material: CR-attached | host: Bos | place: Iran: Karaj | collected 2018-10
GCCAGTCCGTCATTGACCATTATCTACAGTTTATAGAGAGTTATTCACCTAACTTGGAGGATGAAGAATGAGAGACACCGTACTTTGGCGCAAACAAAGCCACATCATCATAATGCTTGCCGAGACATTGCAAATTGACGCCGAGCGGGCGTTGGATCTGTTTTATTCCACCATCACCTACCAACAGCTTTCCGACCCGAAATACGGCCTTCACTTAATGAGCGACCAATATATCTTGGACAACATCATGATGGAAATCCAACAATGAAAATGATGACATAGTATAGATCTTCTCACCAAAGTTTTGCCCCCAATTATCATGGAAAGGATTGCTCGGGGTCATGCCGCCTACCAGCACCCATCCGCTCGGGTCGGTGTATTTCAGCGGGTTGTTCAGGCAGTAGGAATAGCGGTTGAAGTTCTGCGAGTTGTCGGGGCTTTGCACAAAGGCATCCACCGAGAGGAACGACGACATCACGGGGTCATAGCAGCGGCCGTTCATGTTAATCAGGCCGAAAGCCATCATGTGCTCATGCCCTGTATAGCCTCGGTCGAACATCGGATCTTCAAGGGCGGGGTCGTACCAGTTGTGAAGCCACGTGTCGGGGTCACGAAGGTTGCCCCAAGCGTCGTAGCTCAGCTCTTGCTCAACGGCGCCGTCACTGTCTGTAATTGTGGTCCAGCTGCCGAGGTGGTCCTTGAGGATATAGTGTAGATAATGTTTGCCGTCGGCATTGGTCTCAACCACAGCGATTTCTCTTGATTTGGAGATTTGAGATTCATTATGAAGCCACACCGCATCCATATATCCACTTGTTTTGCTGGCAAAGATAAAGTATAGTTTCCTGAAATGCAAACTCTCGTGCGAAAAAGCCCTTTTCCTATTGGGAAGCCTATATCTCCCCATAGGATAGAGTGGGGGATATGGCTGGGCATTGGATAGTAGTTTAATTACTTACAAATCAGGATACCGATTTCGAAGTTCCCCAAGGCAGGATTGTCTTATACCTACTTGGAAATATTCCAATATTTTATCCCCATAATTGAATACTATTGTTTTATTATCGTTTTTATAATAAATGCTAGGTGTGTAAGTATAGGGTCTAGTTTGTTTTGTGCCAAATGGATTCATATTATAGCACTTTTGTCTAATACTATATCTTTTTCCTAGACTAGCTGGTAGCAAAACCTCTGTTCGAAAATTCATGCCATCAACAAAGATAAAACAAGATAATGTGTCACCCAATAAATATAGTTCCTCTTTATCAAAAGTTACTATTCCATTTGTGTCTGAAATTCGAATTTGACTATCATTATCGTAAAACACAACAATTCGTTTCGCTTTTTCAATATATATATTTGTGTCGGGATGGTCTACATGACCATAACCAAAATACTTCATTAGAAATATCATTTCAATTTCCATCCTTAAAGAATCGCATTTGTTGGTTTCTAAATAATGGTTTCTATTTGCTAGCAAATTATTATAGACACAAATGAGACTGTCTTGTTTTTGATATGTGCCATAGTAATAATCTCCTTGAGGCAAAACAAATGATATTGTATCGTCTTTAACACAGATAAAACCTTTGCCATTCATTTCTTTGTATAAAAGACACGAATTTTGTTGGCATTTTGATACACAGCTTAACAAAAGAAATAAAAAAGTAACTTGGGTTTTCATATATCGTTTTTCTATGGATTAAGTTTGTATTTAATGAACCCCATTGTGCTAAATTCTTTAGGCATCCATATATAATTAGTATTTGGGGCTTCATAAGTTTTCATAATACTAGTGCCATTCGGTTCTAAAAAACCTATTTGAACAGACCCGTTCCAGCGAATTTGCAATCCGCTGGCCTTAAATCTGGGGATTTGCAATCCCCGAAATATGTATCACGCCTTCCCATAACATGCTGGTTTTCGGGGCAAAGATAATGAATCGTTTGTTACTGCGCAAGTGGTTCGCATTACAAATGCTGATATTCGATGCTGGCGAATTGCAAATCCGCCAGAACTGGGTGGCATGTCGCCATCACCGACCTTAATGGACCATTTGTAATATTTAAAGAAAAGATATTCAAAAAAACGCATGTTATTATGGTTAAATTTAATCGCTAATGTATAGTACTCCCAAAAATTAGACGGGGTTTGACGTTTTTTATAGCCAGATTTCGACATGCGGACTTGCCTGAGCGTTCTCTTGTCTTGGCAAAGTCTTGTGGGGCTCGATGCCCCACGAGACTTTTAGATTCGCATGCGGCATGAGCCGTCGCGTCTCTGTCTTGGCGTTGCGAAGTTACAATAATAATCCGATCCACAAGCGTTCCTCCTTTTTTTTGCATAGAAGTATCATTTTATGTCGGATTATAGTACCACAGCCCTAGTTTTCCAAGAACATAGTACATTAAAGGTACAGAAATGCCTGACAGCACGATGTAGACAACACACCATAACCTTCTTCTATTGCGTATAGATTTCTCCTCGTTCTCAAACATTGCTTCAATCTTGAGATACTTTTTCTTGGGGAGGAATATGAGCGAATTCAGTCCAACGAACAGTAACATTACCCATTCTGCTGGTATCATCCTATAAATGTCGTGACTTGTAATGACAGATAAAATACAAGCTATTGCTATTAAATCCCAAAACAATAGGATTGATAACATCATTATCGTGATAAAAGCAAGCGCTAGTCCAGAAGCCAAAGTACTTCTCCTAAGTCCGACATAAAGGCAGTAGAATAATCTATAATATGCTGTTTTTATCATATAACCGGTTGTTTTTAATGCTTGCCAATGCTATATAAATTGTTATCAAAACCACCATTTATGTCATACGCTGTAATGGCGATAGAGAGAATCGGCCCAATATACGGAATAAACGTAACACCAAATTCTACAAGAGAAACGGCACTTCGTATCATGCCTTCTTGAGCACTCATTTGTCCCGCTTTAACTAAGTTATAGTTGTTCCTCGCATTTACCATAACTGCTACTCCTCCAATAACGCTACCAAAAGTTGATATTTTAGTGAATGGGGATTTCGGTATAGGTTGGCCAGGCACTCTATAGGCTAATGCGGTTCCTTTTGCAGCACCACCTATTAAAGTTATTATACCGCAAGCGGATTCGTCAAAATGATTAAATGAATTATTGGTGAAAGATGACCCTTTCGTTTCTTGAGGTTTGAACGAAAGACAATAGCTATCCATTTTCCCCCATCCTATATATTCATTAAGTGCTTCCGCATAATAAATCTTACCATTGCTGCTCGTCCATGTATAATAGGAATTTTGTGTGCCGTTACCTGGCTTTGTAACACTCATTGATAGATAATGAATACCTGCCTCCTCCAAATCCAAGGAAGTGGTCTTGTTTGGATTGTATTGCCAGTTTCGAATAAGTTCTTTTTGTGTTGAACGGAAACAATAATTATATACACTATTAGCATAATGAGTAACTTGGTATCCATAGGTGTTAACTAAATCATCCATGGTATAACCAGTACCTCCACACGGTCCATCAAAGTTCCCATATAAAGAAAGATTTGACAAATAATAAGCATTGGTAAAATCGCTTGTGCTGTGTACAGGAACAACATGACTGTTGCTCCAATCGTCATGGAATTCGTTCCTTGGCCTCATCCCTCCAACTTTTTGCCAACCACTAGGGTCAACATATTTCAAAGGGTTGTACATACAATAGGCATACCTGTTGAAGCCTTGGGCACTGGTTGGCTCATCAACAAAAGCATCCACAGAGAGGAATGACGATACCATGGGGTCGTAGCATCGACCGTTCATGTTGATGAGGCCGAAAGCCGGTATATGTTCGTGGCCCGTGTAACCTCGGTCGAACATCGGCTCTTCGTATATCGGGTCAGACCAGAGGCGTATCCAAGTGTTGGGGTCACGAAGGTTGCCCCAAGCGTCAAAACTCAGTTCCTGCTCAACGGTGCCTTCCGCGTCGGTTATCGTCGTCCAGCTGCCGAGGTGGTCCTTCAGGATGTAGTGCAGATAGTGCTTGCCGTCGGAGTTGGTCTCAATTACGGCGAATCCTTTGGGATTGGATTTTCGAGATTCCTTATGAAGCCACACCGCATCCATATATCTGCACGTTTTGCTGGCAAAGATAATGCATAGTTTTCTGAAATGCAAGAGGGGGGGCAAATGCTGGTTTTCGTGAGTGGTTGGAGTGGTAAATCCGCTGGAACTGGAAGTGCTTTCAAGTTACCATAGCAGCTTTTAGGGTGTAGTGCATGGCGTTTCTTCTTTCCTCGTTGCTTCCTCAGCTTTTACAAATGAGTATTTAAAAGTTTTATATTTTTTCTTGCCAAGTTTGCTGTAGCTAACAATGTTTTTCTTGCATAAAAACAAAGTGTCTTTTTGGATGATTAATTTTTGATTATTATGTATTCTCAAATAACAATCACGATAATAAACACGATACATGAAGCCTTCACGCGGAGGAGACACAATTCGTCCTCCGTTAGGGTCTGATATATCTATTGCAGATGTATGGTTTCTCTGAAAAGCAACTCTTCCCCAATTGTCTGTAAGTGCTAAAGAATCGTATTGTTCGTTATAGATGGAGAACACGGTATAATCTGTCAAAGGCATTCCTGTTGACAAACTTATCATTTCTATGATAATCAAGTCCTTGTTCTCGTTATCTGATTCAAATTCTTTTATTAAACAAGAATCTTCCCCACAAGGGGTAATACTATTTAGAAAAATTGTGTTTCCTTTTATTTTCCAAACGCCTATTGTGGGACAAACGGCCATGTTGCTCATATCGTGGTGTTTTAAATAGGTATGGAATTGGTATGTGCCGTCTTCCTCTAAAACCAATGTATCTACCTCAACAATATCATTTTTTGAATCAGTTTGATTAAAAACATAGATTCCTGTTATTTTTTTGTTTGAAATATCATAACCATAATGCTGACTCATTTGACATGAGGATAATAATAAACATATAGAAGAGATAATAAGGCTTATTATTTTATTAATGGATGTCTTTTTCCCAACCATGATATAAATAAACTGGTTTCTTGTTATGTTCATAACTCATTCTGTTTGCTTCTTTAATTAAGTTAAATGGATGTGCGGGGGTATCATGGGCACAATTTTGTATTGTTTGGTTCTTATAAAAGTAACCTTTTATCCATAACTCGGGATAACATGTTTGGATTTCTTCAAATTTTAAGGTGTTTCCGAACAGACCTTGCCTTTTAAAGGCTTCTTCTTCATCTAAAAAGTCATATGCTATATAGTTCACTCGACCTCGGCGTAAATCAAATCCAAGCTTACCATCCATATATTGAAAAGCATGTTTTAATTCATGGGATATTTTCTCCATAGTATTGTAATCACCATAATTAGCAAGGTTCACGTCAAATTCGTTCGTTTCTAAATTGTATATGAAGTTGCCTCCACCAGCCTCATCAGTAGTGTTTTCCCCCATTCTTATGCGAAATACTTCTATGGCACTTTCTAAGAGTAAAAGCTCTGCTTGTATAATTTTGTATTCTTCTGTATTATGAGAAAATACTTTATTTCGGTATTCGTTGTAAGCTTCTTCCTCTTTTTCGCTAGCAAATTCAATCTTTGGCAATTGTGTACCTTTCGTAAATTTCGTAATAGTATAGGCCGTTCCATTGATATATCCGGAAGAATTATTCGTACTCGGGTGCGAACTTCTCCCAAAAAGTACATCATTGGGATCGTTAGAATAATATTGAGAATACACACCCGAATTTATATTGGGGTTAACATAGTTGTACGACCCCGAGCCATACACCCAACCTGTCGGGTCGGTGTAGCGTAGGGGATTATAGGCGCAATAGGCATAACGGTTGAAGGCCTGCGCATTGGTGGGGTCTTGTACGTATGCATCCACGGAAAGGAAATGGCTGGTCAACGGGTCATAACAGCGTCCATTCATGTTGATAAGCCCAAAGGCTGTCATGTGTTCGTGCCCTGTATAACCCCTGTCGAACATCGGGGCCTCAACAGGTTCGGCCACAGAATAATTCTGCCAAGTATTAGGGTCACGCCTGTTGCCCCATGCGTCAAATGAAAGCTCTTGCTCTACGTTGCCTTCCACATCCGTTATCGTCGTCCAACTGCCGAGGTGGTCCTTCAGGATGTAGTGCAGATAGTGCTTGCCGTCGGAGTTGGTCTCAACCACAGCGAAAACACCTGTCGGACTCCCTACCAACTGATTTGCAAATCCTTTTGATGTCCTTTCTGGCTTCATGGCATTGTTTTCTGCAAAAATATAAAATTTGCGCCGCAAAATCGCCAAATCCTATCGGGAACCCCATATCTCCCCGTAGGATAGAGTGGGGTGTGTGGCGGGGAGAGGTGGGTGTTTTTGTTTTTTATAAATCGGGGTGTCGTTTGCGAAGTTCGCCAAGACAGGAAGCACTTTTCCCAATACGCTTCAAATGAAAAGTTCGATGTGGTTGATAATTAGTGGAACTGCTTTCTGTAATCTCAATTTGGTTTTTTTTCGGGTTATATATAATAGGTACTTCTTGAGGAATCATGGGCCTATTATACAATGATTTTTGTTTTATAACATAATGCGTGTGTGGTGTGGCGATAATTCTTACTTCAGAGAAGAAATTATAACATCCTATGATAAAAAACTCAATAGTATTTGAATTATTTGTATGTAAATCTTTCATTGGTATTTGTATCAATCCATTTGTCGTTTCTGCGTCTGGTTTTCTTCGTTGCATGAAAATATCCTTATAAAAAGGATCAAAACTAAAATAAACTTCAAAACGATTAGACAATTGAAAAAACGTGGAATCTACTGTTGTTGGCGCACCAAATACAATATATTTTTGTTGTTCATATAATTGTATTTCTATACCTGAATAATCTGAGAACGACTCTTCAATAACCATGTTATCATATCTTAATTCATTATTAGAAAGGATTATCTTGTTTTGTTCAAGTGAATATTTCCCATAATAATAAACCAAGCTCTTTTCGGTAGATTCCCTCTTATATCCAATAGCAATGCTATCTTGGTTAATGCATGCGAAACACCCTGACTCTTCATCAATAAATAATCCTCGAGGTTTTTGTGTTGCGCAAGATCCAAATAAAAAAATTGTAAACGCTAAAATAAATGTGTTTTTCATGGTTTATTAATTTTGATTTTATAAAACCCCCATGCGTTAAACTCTTTTGGATGCCAACCTCTAGAATTAGTGTCGCTGTGTTGCAATGGCATAATTCTTACAGGAGACGGGTCTCCAAACTTCATTTCTATTGAATCGTCTTTTCTCCAACGGAATGTGTTTAAAACGGCTGCATGCCCTGTTTGCCCGCCATTAATTTCTATGAGTCTAGCATCTGCAAGAGAAACAAGTACTAATACTTGGCAATCATCATTATATGCATCAGGAATGTCTTTTACTAAAATTGGTTCTATAATTATTTCAATGTTATTTTCCAATCCCACCCACTGAACAAAATCAACTATATTTTTTGTATTATATCCATGATTGTTCTCGTTTTCTGCTCCTTCGGCATCATTTTTCATTTTATAGTATAGCTCCTCTTGTTCTTTCCAATTTTTTGGTTTCATCCATTTTCCTAGCCTAATACAAATCTCTCCTAAAGAAGCAAATACACAAGCGCCGGGGCCCATTACTTGCACGGCATTGGGGTCACTGGACCCAAAACTGCATTTAACATCTTGGCTTCCTCCACCATCTCCACTATTACTACAGCCTCCGTGCATCTCATTTCCCACCATCCAAATTCCAATGGAAATATCCGTAGTCCACAGCATCTGCCGGACTTCCGTTGAGGTATATATCTTTTCACCAAAGTTTTGCCCCCAATTGTCATGGAAAGGATTGCCTGGATTCATGCCACCAACCATCACCCATCCGCTCGGGTCTGTGTATTTCAGCGGGTTGTTCAGGCAATAGGAATAGCGGTTGAAGTTCTGCGAGTTGTCAGGGCTTTGCACAAAGGCATCCACAGAGAGGAACGACGACATTACGGGGTCGTAGCAACGGCCGTTCATGTTAATCAAGCCGAAGGCATAAAGGTGTTCGTGGCCCGTGTAGCCTCGGTCAAACATAGGCTCTTCGTATATCGGGTCAGACCAGAGGCGTATCCAGGTGTTGGGGTCACGCCGGTTGCCCCAAGCGTCAAACGAAAGCTCTTGTTCAACAACCCCCTCGCTGTCGGTGATGGTGGTCCAAGAACCAAGATGATCCTTCAGGATATAATGCAAATAGTGCTTGCCGTCTGCATTGGTTACAACCACGGCAAAGACACCTGTCGGACTGGTAAGATAGGTGAGAATGGATGCTGTTGTAATGTTATTCTCGGTCTTTGTAATGAACTCGCAGCTGCCCACATAGCGTTTGGTGCGGTCGATGCCGTTGGCGTGTTCTTCCATGAAGATGCGCTGCCGGTCGTAGCCGTAGGTGTAGGCAAGCGTATTGTCGCCCTCGGTGATGGTTTTCACCTTGTCGAAACAGGTGTAGGTTATGTTCTGTTCCTCCTCGGGGATAATGCCATACACGCACGAGGCCTCGTCTATGGCGTGTGGCTTGCTGGTCAGGTTGTATCGTGCATCAGAAAAAATGGGGGTGTTGTCGGAGACTTTCCCCGTCATGCGCCCGTATGGGTCATAATCCATCATACCCGTGGTCAGGCTTCCACGCTTGATTATCTTCAAGCGGTTAAGGTGGTCATATTCAAACGATTCTATCAAGTTGCGTGTTTCGTCTTTACGGAAAGCTAAATTACCAAATCCATCGTAATCGTAGCGCAGATTTTGCAAAATATTTTCGCCTTGTGCGGTGTGGATATGTGTAAGAGTGTGTTTTTCAGGATGATATTCTCTATTACACACTATGTCGCCAGCCAAGGTAAAACGTTCTGTCTGACCCAAAGGCGTTGTCTTTTCCGTCCGATATATCTCATCGCCATGAATGTCTGTGACGCTTTTGAAATGTCCGATGTCGTTGTAATGGTAATTTACATAGTAACCGGAAGGGAATATCACGCGGTCTTTGCGTGAGGCCAAGTCATACGTGAATCGGGTAGTGTAGGATTCATCCTCCGAGAAGGCTACGACTTCTTTCCTTACCCTTTGGAAATCGTCATACGTATAAGTGATGGTTTGTCCAGGATAGGTTATGGTATGCAACAATCCTTTGTGACGTTCATCAAGGGTCTCGTAGTATGACCAAACGGTGGTTTTTGTTTCGATGCCTCCTTCTGGCAACGGTTCTTGCTCAACCCGATGCGTCATGCGTCCGAATTGGTCGTATTGGTAGGTCGTGGTAAGGTCTCTGGGTGTTGTGGTACTGACTTCCTCACCAAAAGCGTTGTATACGCTAATCAGGTCTTTCTTTTCAATGCAATAGTCTGGGTCGTGCAATAAAGTGCGGTTGCCTGCATGGTCGTATTCAAGCCGTATTTTGGTTGTTTCGTCATCGTTGATGCGTGTCCATTTCAGGTTTCCGTCGGGATAATACTCATAGTGGACGCTTGTCGGATGCTGTGTGTCGTAAGCATCTATTTTCTGCTTTGGCCATCCCATGGCGTTCAATATGGCGACGCTCTTTTGCGGTTCGCCGTCGTCTGGAACGATGGTGGAAATGGTTGTCAAGCCGTGATATTCCGTCCGGCTTTCGGTGCCGTCAGGATATAGCGTGCTTTGTAACCTGTCGAGGTTGTCATAGTCGTAGGTCGTCCATTGTATGTTGTCTTCGGATTCGCCTTGTCTGTAAGGTGCCGACTCTTTCTCAAGCAAGCCCAACCCGTTGTATCTCTTGTCTGCATAAATGGGATTCCCGTTAAAATCGAAGGTGACGTTACGCAATTCGAGGCCGGTCTTGTGGTAGAAGGTCATCGTAGTAACACCGCCCGTTTTCTTGCTCCATGTGTAATAGGAGGCTCCTGAAGGTTTGTAGGGTGAATCCTTGGCCCAGAGTGTGACGGATCTTTGTTCGGTGCCATCGATAGGGAAGGTCTTTTGGGTGATGCCGAGAGGACTGGTTTCATATTGTATGGTTTTTCCATTGCAATCGGTTACGTATTGTTGTCGGTCGTGGAAATCATACTGGTAAGAGGTGATATAGCCTTCACTTTCTTCTCCATGTATCTCCCTGGTAATTAAGCGATGTTGGTAGTTGTTGCCGTATTGGTAATGAACCGACCTTGGTTGTTCGCCGTGCGCTCCATACGGGGCTTCGGTGACAACGTCAGCGACATTTCCGAACTCGTCATAACCATAATGGGTGACTGTCGTAAGCCTGTCGTTCAACTGGCTTCCATCGTTGGGATAGACCGTCACTTTGTTAGGTTGATAGGTGTTGTCCGAATTGTATTCATACTTTATGAAAGATGCCGTCGATTCGTTGTTACGGGTAAGGATGGTTTTCTCTTCATCGGGCCGGTTGAGAATCCAATTGTTTGGGATGGTGGTTTGGGCTGTCGTTGTCTGGGTCACCAGTTCGACATGGCTTTGTCCGTCCTCATATCCTGTTACCGTTTGTGTGGTCTTGGTACAGCCATAAGCATTGGTGTATGTGTTGTTTGTGCTGTAATCGTATTCATATTGGGTGACAGTAGACTTTATAAGGTCATGTCCATCGTCCATGCTATAAGTACTTTCTTTCAGGGTCTTTAAAGCAGGACAGACGACTAGATCCGTGTTATTGCTTGAAAGGATGACCTTGTCGAATTCATAGGATGTTTCTCCGATTAGATGGACGTTACCTTCACGATTAATGTAGTTTTCTTCGCGATAAGGAAGCATCATGGCGTGGTTGCCCATCGTATTGTTTTCATACCACATGGTTGTTCTGCTTTTCCAAAGCGAAGACATGTTGTTTTTGTATGTTTCGTTCGTTATGGATTTAAAGCCCATGAAACCGTGCCCCTTTTTATGGTATCTGGCCTGGACATAGGAATACTTTGTAATGACACTACTTCCGTTGATACCGTCAACTTTGCTTGTCTTTAATGCTAAAGTTGGAATAGTGATTGGGCGAGCACCGAAATGATCTTCAATGTGATAATTGAAAGAATAAAAGTTATCATCGTTGGTTTCACTTTTGGGCATGAGATAGTCGTAAGTGAAAGATGTGGTGTTGCCCAAACCGTCGGTAATGGATTCAACGGAATTGTAGCGGTTCACAGAAGCAGGGGAAATAATGCAAGCGTTATTGCTTATTGATTCGAGTATCGAGAGATTATCTCGTCCTAAAAAGTTGCCAACATGAGTATATTGGCTCTTGAAATTGAAAGTGATATTAAGCTTTTGTTTTTTTCTGAACTCTATTCGATGATTAATAGTATAAGGCGTCTTGATTTTTGATGCGATAAACAACGTATTTTGGTTCCCTCTTGAGTAACACACATCAGTGCATCCATCACCGTCGAAATCCGCCACTGAGAACATAAGATTATGTTCTGGATAAAGATTGGTCATCTGTGAAAGCGATGGTGGAAAAAGATTGGTATAGGTATCTAAATTAGGTAATCCATCGTCGTTACTGGCTATTCCGCGAGGTTTGTTCATTGTGTTTCCGTTAGAAAACCAAATGTGCCAACCGCTGGACCAACCGCTGAAACAAGTATAGAGTAGGTCTGTTTTCCCGTCTCCATTAAAGTCACCGGGGAAGATTTGGCTCCATTCCGAACGAGGTTTATCATACGGATAAAAATCCTCGGTGTATATTTCAAGTACGTTTATGCCTTCGTTGCTGCCGCTACAATCAAATCGAGCCAGTTTTGTGCCGTAGTTGTAGTAGAAATCATCCTTGAATCCGACCAATAATATTTCATTGATTTGGTCGCCGTTGCAATCAAACGAGACAACGTCATATGTTGGTCCCAGTTTTCTATTCAAAGACTGTCTGTTGAGCCTTTTTCTTAGATACGATGAGTTTTGGTATCCCATCCAAAAGATGTTTTCTATATATGTTACCTTTTCTATAGTAAAAGGAGGAATTATGCTATTGTTCCAATGATATACATTGCGCTTCTTTCGTTCCAATAGAACAACATCAGCGGTGCCATTCCCATCAAAATCACCTGTCACAACGAAAGCTTTGTTTTTTACCTCAAGTTCGTCTTTATAGTAGAAATGGTGGCCGCTATTCTTATAGATTCGTATGGTAGTCTTTTCTTTAGTATTATCAGATGCCTTATTGTCGTCTTCAGCGGCCTCAAAATAATAAAAAACAATGTCGTCCAAGCCATCGTCATCGATGTCAAGTATGTATATCCAGTCAAGTGTTTCGTCGACCGTCATGTCAAATGAAGAGGCACGTGTGAAGCCGTGGTTTCTATCGTTCAGAAAGATTTTGACATCGACGGGGCCGCTGTAGTTGTCCTCACCGTTGCTTTTGTATGGCACCATAGCCAAATCCGTATAGCCGTCACCGTTGAAATCACCCATGAAGGGGAAATCCACAAGTATGTTGGGATTGGATACATCATACATGTCCACCCTATAAGGGCTGGTGTCATCCTTCTTTATTTTGGTGTTTACCTGTTCAAAGGAACCGTCCTCGTCATAGACTTTCAATTCAATTGATTTCAAAATATAGTAGATTCGGTTAGGGTGGTTATATAATATGTCATTCGTATTTGTAGACATTTCTTCGATATATTTGAATTCGTATAAAGAAAGCGGCTTGTTGGAACTCTTTTGTGTGACTTTGATGCTTTCAAGCCTGTCGCGATGCAGCAATTGGCAACCGCCTACATAATATAGTTCGTAATCTTTACGGTTTGAAAAATAATTGAATTTTACTTGGAACTGTGCTTCTACGCCTTGCTCTTCATTGAGGGTATACTCTATGTTGTCAAGCCTGCTTTCACCCGTATCATTGTATGTCACGTAATGGTAAACCATGGAATTGCCGTAGCGGTCGGTGACTTTACTTAACATCCACATGATTTCCTTGCTCTCGTCGGGAGAAACTAAGGTCTCCTTATATTCCAAGATGTTCCCTGAACGGTCCCATACTTTGAAGTATGTTTTGTATGAGGCCTGTGTATCAACCATCAAGCGAATTCTTGACATACAATCGTTTTCGGTTCGGTATTCGGAGCCAGCGCTGCCATAAGCACCCGAAACAACGATAAGCCTTTGCCCGTCAAGCAGGAATCTGTCGTTTGTGGTCAAGTCGACACCTGTCATTTGGCCGTCATGGTAGAGGGTCTGTCCAGTCCTTGTGATGCTCGAGAATGCACCCAAATCCCAGCCCCATCCAAGCAGCCCGTTTCCTCCTTGGTTGTTGTAATTGATGGATATATTGGGTTGCATCCCGTTGATGCCCTTTGGCAAATCGATGGGGATGGTGTAATTCAAGCCGCCCATCGTGCCGACGCTGACCGTTCCGCCCAGCGAACCGACAACGCAGCCCGAGTCGTTGACAAATCCTTCGTCGGGCGGATATATACCCATAGGCGACAGGCCAAGATTGAGCAAAGAAGATTTTTCCGAGTCGGGATTGGACTTGAAACCAGGTAGAAGCTTGATATAGTTGCTTGCCGTGTATGTGTGGTCATCGTCATAGGGAAGTGTGTTTCTCAAAACAAAGGTCTCCCCTTGGTGGGTGCCTCTGTTTGGCTCTTGGGCTGAGGTGTACGCAACCAAGGCAAGAGTAAATATTGCCGCAAGTAAAGTTTTTTTCATGTCGTTGTTTTTTTAGCGTTTCACTATTTTCCAAGTGCGTGTTTCGACGCCGGAGATTAGCTTTAAGAGATAGATGCCCGCAGGTTGTGAGGATAGGTCGAACTCGTGTTGGCAACCCACAAAACGTTGCCGCTCTATGATGTCGCCCGCAATAGTGGTCAGTATTGCATCGATAGTGGCATTAGCGTTGTCGGAAAACGAGACTGTGACTCTTCCTTCCGTCGGGTTTGGGAAAAGGCTGACCATGACCGCGCCAATGGAGTCGTTGGCAGATGAGACATATCCGTTTTTGGTCTCAACATTTTTCCCGTTCTCTTCCACTTTTCGGAGTTGCAGAATCCTCTTGATGCGGTTTCCACAATTGTCGTATGTGAATTTCACGGTGTTTTGTGCATAGACGGAATATGATGAAAGCAATCCTCCTAGCAGCAATAGCAGTATAAGCGTTCTTTTTCTCATGGCGTCCTCACTTTCCTTTTAGTTCCTCGATGGTTTGTTTGAGCGTCTCGATTTCTTCCTGCTGTTTCAAGGTGTAGAGCGTCAGTTCTTCGATTTTCTTCAACAGGATGCTTTGCATTTCTGCCATGTTATAGCCTTCTGTCAACACTTCCGTTTCAGATGGTATCTCTGGAAGATGTCCGAACTCGTTGATGTAGCGTTTCAAATCGCTTAATGACAATAATTTGTAATCCTTGGCAAAGACATTATCGTACCACTCATCAACGTTTTTGATGAAAACTTCGTTGGTAATAATGCCGCCATTGACTGCGAGGGCATAGGTATCGCTTTCATTGGCAATGTTGATACCTACTTTGCCCATAAGCGTTATGTTGGCGGATTGTAAATTCATAGTGTTATCTCCAGCCGTGATGCTCATGTCGCCATTGTTATCCACCTCAATCCCATGTCCTTCGTCACGCAACCTGATGAAAGTGCTGTTGTTTTCCAAGTCTTTAGGCTCCAAGAAAACCCCAGCGTCTTCTCCTTCGTCCGACCGTATATGCAGCTTCGCCGCAATTTCGGGGACGGGCACATCACCGATGGCCACCTTGCCGGTGCGGTCGAAAATGAGGTTGCCATTGGGATAGTCGTTGGGCGAAGGGCCGACGGTTAGGGTGGGCTTGGTGCTATTGAAACCGATAATCAAACATTTGTTGTATGAGTTTTCCAAAAACAAATTCGGATTAGAATACGATCCGAGCATTCCACTTCCTATGGCCATGCTACCCGAAGGACCTGTAACTTTTACTAAATGACCAATGCCGACGCCTCGCAAGCCTAGTACTTTTACGTTGCTGCCTATAGCAAA
>JAEEGG010017012.1_pt1 | contig 15012 bp, 11 predicted proteins | sample 9134161 | NCBI WGS metagenome assembly JAEEGG01 (sample SAMN16246543, study PRJNA631951) | gut metagenome | biome: gut microbiome; feature: rumen; material: CR-attached | host: Bos | place: Iran: Karaj | collected 2018-10
GACCATTGAGCAGTATGCCAAGAATTATCTCAGCAAGAAGTATCTTGATGAAATGATGAAGAAGGAGAATAAGCCTGAGGATGTTCAGAAGCTTATTGATCAGGTAAAGGACGGAAAACTTAAGAATGAAGTGATTAAACTTACCAACGATGAAACCTTCAAGAAGATTGTCAGGGATTTCCCGGATGATTATTATGGCAAGATGAGATGGGAAGAGGATATAAGACTCGGTAATCAGAGGCAAGCAGCCGCTGAAGAGAAGATTAAGAATGCTCTTGGATTACTTGGACAGGTACATCAGAAAGGTTTTGCTAATTCAGTTAATAAGAATACATTCAATGATGATATGAGATATGAAAATCTCACCATGATTGTTATGGCACAGATTATTTCTTCTCCTGAATATGAAAGAGCAATATATAACAAGAAATTGGGAGATAAGGATCTTAAACAGGCATCTGATTATCTGAAGAAAGCATTTAAGAAAATTGATCTTTTAAGAAATATGGATGAGTTTGAAATGGATATTGCTTTTACTGATGGCCAGTTCAAGCAATTTGCAGCTGATATTCTGACAAATAAGAAAAAATTGAGTGAGGCTTCGAACGAGCATTTCGGTATAAAGGAATATGATTTTGTTAAGAATGAATTCCCTAAGCATGAAAAAGAGTATGATGTCCAGAAGAAGAAAGCGGATGTAAAGACAGAAAAGCTTAGTAACAAGGGTGCTCACAGAAGAGTTGATGGTCTTGTACTTGACGGTAACAAAGACAAGGTTGATGCTGTTAAAGCTGAAGAGAAGGGAAATAATAACGAAATTCAGCGTTCCAACTCCTTTGCGTATAAAGGCGAGAATAAAGGCAAAGTAAGGCAAAGAAATCGTTCCGGTTCTGTAAAGAAAAATAATATCCATAGACCTGGAATCTGATTAGAATAAGGGGTTTGAAAATGGTGAAAGAGGCCGTCCTTAAGGGGCGGCTTTTTTCGTGGGGAAAAGCTTTGCAAATAGGCGAAAATCCATTGTTTTTAGGCGCTAATTATGGTAAAATGACATATAGTGTGAAAATAGGGTTATTATCGCCTTTTTTAAGAAAAGAGAGTATGCGTATGAAGAATCGAAAAATGGGTATTGCAACAAAGATTTTTTTGATGATGACTATTCTTATCATTTTGTCAGATACAGTTCTTGGATTGATAATTTATAAGAGTATGACCACCACCATGGAGAGACAGCTTAAGAGCCATGCTGAGTCAATTGCGGCATCAAGTGCTGCGCATCTTGACGGTGAGACTTTCAGTAAGATCGAAGAGGAAGGGTCAGATGAGTTTCAGGAGATTTATGACGAGCTGGCGATTTTTCGAGATAATGGGGATACGGAGTATGTGTATACAGTAAGGCTTCGTGCTGACGGTTCGCCGGAATATGTGGTTGATTCAGATCCGGATGAGCCTGCTGCACTTGGAGAGGAATTCGAGTGTGAGGAAGCTTTGCTTGATGGATTTGCGGGTGAGACCGTGTCAACCAATGAAATTTCCGTGGATGAGTGGGGAGAGCATCTTACAGCTTACAGCCCAATCTATAACGGAAATAAAGTAGTCGGCGTTGTTGGTGTTGATATAAGTGCTAATGATGTTACTTCAGTTTCGGCGAAGATTGCAAGGATAATTGTTATTACGTGCGCGGGGATTTTTCTGGTTAGTCTGATTGTAATGATTATTGCGGGCTCGGTGTTAAGGGGCAGCTTCAAGAAGCTTAATAACAAGGTGGTTGAGCTTACCCAGGGTAATGGCGATCTGACCAAGAAGATTGATATAAGAACGGGTGATGAGATTGAGACTATTGCAGGAAATATCAATAATCTCGTTGCTTTTATCAGAGGAATTATGTCCAATATTTCTGATAATTCACAGGAACTTAAGACGTCTTCAGACAGCGTCAAGACGAGTATAGACAGGGTGAAGGCATCCACATCAGAGATTTCCGAGATGATAGGTGAGATTAATGATTCCATGGTGGGAACGGCGGCTTCCATGAGTCAGTTTAATGACAGAATGGCAGTTATTACCGATTCGGTTGACGGCATGGTTGATGATATTAATGAAGGTGAGAAGAAGTCTGAGGAACTTAGGAGAAGCGCCAATGAGAATGGTAAGGAAGCGGCGCTTAAGTGTAAAGAGGTTCAGGATAAGATTAGTGAGATGGAGGAGAATCTTTCCGTAAGGATTGAAAAATCGAAGGCGGTTGAGCAGATTAACTCACTTACTGACAATATCATTAATATTACGGATCAGACCAATCTGCTTTCACTTAATGCGGCGATTGAGGCGGCGAGAGCAGGTGAGGCCGGTAAAGGTTTCTCCGTTGTTGCGCAGGAGATTGGTAAGCTTGCTGAGGATTCTGCAAGGGCAGCAGCTGAGATTCAGAGAATATCTGTAGAGGTTGTAGGCAGCGTTAATGACTTAGCAGAAGAGTCTAAGAATATGCTTGATTATATTGGCGGCGCTGCGATAAGCGGATATGAAGCACTTAGGGACAGCAGTAATGAATATGCGGAAAGTACTGCAGAATTTGGTGATATGATTGGCAGATTCTCTGTGGTTGGTTCTGAGATTCGTTCCAATGTTAATCAGATGAGACAGGTGACGGGAGATATGAATCATGCCATCTCAAGTACAGTTTCCAGTCTTAATAATATTTCAGAGAAGTCTTCAAACATGGTTACAAATATGTCCAGTATGGAGAATCTTCTTAAGAAGAATAATGATGTATCGGATTCTCTTTATGGAGAAGTTGATAAGTTTAAGTTATAAAATTTTGTGTCTAAGGAGCATGAATTATTATGCGTGGTGAGATAGCAATAATGGTAACCAGAATGATTGGAACCCTGGCAGTTATACTTGTGGTTTCTGCCTTCATTGGTGGTTCTGACAACATTTCCAATGCTTTCAAAAAAGGAAAGAAGTGGAAGCATTCCGTTCTTATCGGATTACTTGGCGGTATCTTCGGAATGTATGGCAATATATCAGGTTTTGAATTAAATGGTGCTGTTGTTTCAGTTCGTGATATGGGACCTATGCTGGCAGGTTTCTCCGGTGGTCCTATAGGTGGTATAATTGCAGGTTTAATTGCAGGTCTTCACAGATTTACAATGGGCGGTGTGACTGCCACAGCCTGCGTGGTTGCAACGTGCTGCATCGGTATTATATGCGGGCTTTTGGCTATGAAGTGGTCTCAGATAATGAGAAAGCCTTTGTTTGCATTTTTGATTGCTGCGGGGATGGAGATTTTTCACTTAAGTCTGGTGCTTATTATGGTAAGGCCGTTTTCGACTGCAGTGGATATAGTTAAGCAGATTGCAATTCCTTTTGTACTGATTAATGCTATTGGTTTTGCAGTTATGATTGCGATTATGGATTATATTGATAAGCATAATTCACTGATTGGTGAGAAGAGCCGTCTTCAGTCGGAACTTGAGGTTGCAAGAAAGATTCAGCATTCACTGCTTCCGGTATTTAATGAGCATTATCCGGGAAGAGATGATCTGGAAGTAAGCGGTTTCATGGAGGCTGCGAAGGAAGTTGGTGGTGACTTCTACGATCTGTTTTTTGTTGATTCGAATCATATGGCCATTCTGATTGGTGATGTGTCGGGCAAGGGTGTGCCGGCGGCGATTTTTATGGCGTCATGTAAGATTATTCTGCAGAACTGTCTTAGAAATGCGCCGACTCTTAAGGATGCGGTTGAGATGGCGAATAATGCCATATGCAACAATAATGATGCGGAAATGTTTGTTACGGTCTGGGTTGGTGTTCTGGATCTTGAGACGAGGGAGATTACATTTGTGAGCGCAGGGCACAACGCGCCGGTGGTACTTCGTGATAATAAGCCGTGGTTTCTTAAGTGCAAGAACTGTCTGGTGCTTGCGGGAATGCAGGGGGTTAAGTACAGGGAGAATACAGCGCAGCTGCAGGCCGGCGATATGATTCTTCTTTATACGGATGGCGTTACTGAGGCGGAGGATGCGGAGCATAATCTGTTCGGGGATGACAGGCTGCTTGAGTGTTTTAATGACAAGAGCGAGAGTACGCCGAAAGAGATGATTGATGACGTTAAGAATTCGATTGATGTATTTATAAAGGGCAACAGTCAGTTTGATGATATGACGATGCTTTGTTTGAAGCTGAAGTAATGTTTAAGCAGGGGATAGAATGGGAACAAATCCAAAGACATATGAAGGCAAGGAGCCTTATATATTTATAAGTTACAGTCATAAAGAGTCGGATATTATTATTCCGATTATCGAGAGGCTGCAGGCGGATGGATATCGTGTGTGGTATGACGATGGAATTATTCCGGGTACGGAGTGGCCGGAGACCATTGCGCAGCACTTAAATGATTCTTCAGTATTTATTTGCTTTATATCTCCATCTTACGTGGATTCGTTTAACTGTAAGAGAGAACTGGATTTTGCAGTGCATAAGAGAAAGGATTTCCTGGCGGTTTTCCTTGAGGAGACCAAGATGCCTCTTGGAATGGAGATGCAGGTATCATCCGTGCAGGCGATGTTCTATTACAAGACTACTCAGGATGAGTTCTTTAAGATGATGTATGAGTCGGGGCTGATTGAGGCTTGTAATGATGTGAAGGAGCCTGAGGAGAAAGAGGCTGCGAAGGAGAGTGCGAAGACTGAGAAGAAGGGCAAGAGTGGCGAGAGTAAGGTTGGCTTAATTCTTGGGCTGGTGGCTGGTGTGGTGCTGGCGGTGATTTTGCTTGTCGGAGTTATTGGAGTAATTTTCCTGACGGCTCCGAAGAATCCTTATAAAGATCAGGCGGTTGTTGAGCTTTTTGATGAGACCATCGATGATAAGACTTTAAAGCAGATTCTGTCGGATGAGAGCCTTATGACGCTGCATCTGGAGAACTGTCATTTCCAGATTACGGACCAGTCGATTTGGGCAGCGAAGATGCCTGAGAATGTGGAAGCGCTGGAGCTGATTAACTGCAATCTGACTGATTACGATATGAGCATGATATGCAGTGCGGTGAGTCCTGCGAAGATTGATATTTCCTATAATCCTGGAGTTGCGGGCACGGATTTTGTCACAACGTGTTCAGGAAATCTTCGTGAGCTGAACATAAATCATACGGGAATTAATGATTTGTCCATGCTGCAGAAGACGGAGATTGAGGTGCTTTATGCAGAGAGTAACGGTATTTCGGATATTTCAGGCCTGTCGGGGATGAAGTCGCTTAGCGAACTTTATGTTGCGAATAATCTGATTACGGAAGTGCCGAAGGATACGGACTGGAACAACCTTAGGATTCTTGATATTTCGGGCAATGATCTGGGTGATCTGAATTTCCTTAAAAGCGCGATTCACCTTGAGATTATCAAGGCAGATGATAACAATATCATGAGTATCATGGGGCTTGAGAACTGTACGCTGCTTCAGACAGTTTCTCTGGCGAATAATTCCGTTACATCGGTGGCGCCTTTGGAAGGTTCGAAGGACAGTATCAGATTTCTTATCCTTTCGGATAATAACGTAAGTAAGATTGATTATTCGCTGCCGGCGCTTGAGTGGCTGGTTATTGATAATAATAATTTCAGATATTTAGGTTTTCTTACGGAATCGCAGGGTCTTGAATATGTGTCAGCTGCGAGAAACAGACTGGACAGCATATATGAGATTCAGGACAAGCCTTATCTTAAATATTTAAATGTATCGCATAACAGTATTGAGGGTGAGGTTGATATAAGCGCACTTTCTTCGCTGGAGAGATGCTTTTTGGATCATAACGAGTTTACGACAATTAATGTGAAGGGTGCTGAGTTCCTGGCACTTAATGGTAATCGCAATCTTGAAAGCATTACAGGGGCTGATGCTACATTCTTACTCAGGGCCAGTATTTCATATAATTCGAAGCACGAAGATTTGCTTAATAATCCGTTTTGCAGAGAGATTTATGTGCAGGATGTGCCTCTTGATAAGCAGGTTGCCTATGAGACGATATGGGGCGACAGCATTATTTTTACAGATGAAGAGGGTATGCAGGAGATTATCGATAGCGAAATTAATTAGTAATTAAAAGGGTGTTAGATGGTTTATCATTTTGAGTTCGACATAGCAGCATTAATATTAACAATATTTATGGCTGTGCTGATTTTCTTCAAGAAAGGTCTTGTTAGGCATGCTAACAGAGTTTTCTTAAGCTTAATCGGTCTTATTTTTCTGTCTGAACTGGCGGATATTTTTAGCTCCATCTACAATAATTCTCCTTCGCCTTCAGCGGTTGTTTATCAGGATTTGTGGAATTATCTGTATCTTTTTGCCCACAACGCCCTGGCTTACTGTTTCATGGTTTATCTTTTCTTCCTCATGGAATATGTGAAGAAGAAAAAGGTTGCGATGTTTATCCTTTCGATTCCTTTTGCGGTGGATGTGATTTTGCTCGCGCTTAATCCGTTTACAAAGTGGGTTTTCCTCTATGACGAGAACGGACATTATATTCATGGACCTTTGTTTGTTGTGCTTTATGGCATAGCATTTCTTTATATGGTTTTCTCCATTATTTTCGTTGTACAGAATCATAAATATCTGGAAATGAGTAAGACTGCGTCTCTGATGGCCTTTTTGTTCATTTCTTTCGTGCCGGTTGTGGTTCAGATTTTCGTTCCTGAATATCTTTTGACACTTTTCTTTGAGACAATCGGTCTTCTTGGAATCCTTTTCTCCATCGAGAATAAGGATGATACGATTAGTCCGATAACCGGAATATTCAACAGGTTTGCTTTGGAAAGTGCCCTTGATACCGCAATGGACAGCGAGGGTTATACCTTATTCTTAGTCAAAATCCCCAACTTAAATTACTACAACAAAATGATTGGTTTTGTTAACATGAATGAGATTCTTGGAAAGATTTCTGCATGGCTTGAGAAGGAGTTTATGATGTTCGCGTGCTATGACTGCGGGCGCGGGCATTTTGCAGTAGTTTGTGACAAGATTGGGGAAGAGGAAATAGAAAAGTGCAAAAAAGATGTGCTGGAGAGATTTGAAAAATCCTGGGGTAAGGGCAAGTTTTCCCTGTCTTTCCCGGTGCAGGTTGGTGTGATTCATCTGCCGGAAGATGTTAAGACAATGGAGAACCTGCAGATGATTATCGACGCGCCTTTTGATGGCAAGGAGTCAGCGATTCTTGATGCGCCTTCGATGATTGCGAAATACGAAAGAAGAGTGCTTATTGAGCAGCTTATTGATAAGGCGCTTACCAATAAGAGTTTTGTTGTGCAGTATCAGCCGATTTGGAATTCGCATACCGGAAAGGTGCAGTCTGCGGAGGCTTTGTGCCGACTTGTGGATGATGAATATGGCATGATTCCGCCGGATGAATTTATTCCGATTGCGGAGCAAAATGGCACTATCCTGGAGATTGGCAGAATTGTTTTTGAAGAGGTTTGCCGCTTCTATCAGGAGGAGAGGCTTAACAGATTAGGGCTTGATTATATTGAGGTTAATCTCTCTGTGGTTCAGTGTATGGACAGGGATCTGAAGGTGATTTTTGATGAGATACTCGACAGGTATTCTCTTGATGCAAAGCATATAAATTTGGAGATTACTGAGTCGGCGACAGCGGACAACCAGAAGGCGCTGGTGGATACGATTGATACGCTTAGGGAGCGCGGTTTTACGTTTTCTCTGGACGATTATGGAACGGGTTATTCCAACATCACATATATGTACGAGATGCCATTTTCAATTATTAAAGTTGATAAGAGCATTCTGTGGAAGGCCATGGATCCGAAGACGGGCGCCGGGCAGAAGGGTGCGATTACATACCTGGAAAATACCATTCGTATGCTGAGAGATATGGAATACAGCGTGCTTGTGGAAGGCGTGGAGACGATGGAGCAGAAGATGCTTCTTGAAGGATTGGAGTGCGATTATTTTCAGGGGTATTATTTTTCGAAACCGATTCAGAAAGAAGTATTTCTTGATTACTTAAGGGTGGTGAATGCTTAATGGTACTGGGTTATTATGTTGTAATATGCATAATTTCATTTATCTGCTGCGTGATTTTCTATCTGAAACTGCGTTCAAATTACTCATTTTTATTCCCGCTTATTTTTATAATGGCGTTCCTGTCGCATATGAGTTATATCTTCATGGCGCTTTCGAAGAACGTGGAGGAGGCGCTGCTTGCCAATAAAATTCTCTACATAGGCGGCTGTTATCTGCAGCTTGTTGGGCTTATGCTCATCATCTCAATCTGCAATATTCATCTTCCGAAGTGGTTACATTTTATGATGACTGCTTTTAGTACGCTTATCTATGGATTCGCGTTGACGGCTGGGTATCTGCCGATTTTTTACAAGAGCGTTGATATAGAAGTCAGGAATGGAATAACGGTGCTTATTAAGGAGTACGGGCCACTTCATATACTTTTCTATATTGAGATAATTATTTATCTGCTTATAACTATCGGCGTTCTTATTTATGGATGGGTCAAAAGACCCGACGTGTCGAGACGAAACCTGATGATTGCTGCGGTTATGCAGATTTTTTCCATATTCGCGTATTTTGTCGGTCGTTCCATTACCAAGGAAATTGAGTGGATGGCGCTGGCTGACCTGGTTGATGAGATAGGATTCCTTCTCATTATGGACAGAGTCATGCTGTATAAGGTTGATTCACTGGTTAGCAGTTCGATTTTGGAGGAGGGGTCTTTTGGATATGTGTCATTGGATTTGAATAAGAAATATTTGAGTTCAACGGATGCGGTTAAGAGATTTATTCCAAAACTCGCCGGGAACCATGCCGATTCGGAGATTGAGGATGATGAATTAAGGGAAGTTATTGGAAAGTGGATTGATGATTTTAAGGCGAATAATGTGTCCACAACCCATACTTACAGGCGCAATGGAAGCATCTATCTTGTTCGTATATCTGACCTGTATGATGGAAGGCGTAAGAGAGGATACCTTCTGGAAATCTCTGATGATACAGCGCATCAGCAGCATCTTGAGGGAATTGAGAGATATAATAAGAATCTTAATGCTGAGCTTATGGCGAAGACTAAGCTGATTAGGGAGCTTAGGGAAGAGAAGGGGAAGTAGTGTAGGATTGGAGTGTTTTGATGCACTTTACCCCGTCCCTAGTGGCATAATTAGTCGCCTTTGCCGGCGCGGCTGTCGAGGAAGCCTTTGATGTAGACTTTGGTTAGTTCTTCTTTGCTTATGTTGTATTCTTCGGAGATCAGGTCGATGATGTCCATGGATATTTCGAGGGTTGAGTTCTGGTTGTGCTTGCCCATATATCTTCCAAGACCGAAAATTTCAATTTTTATTTCTACAGGATTGAAATCATTTTTATCCCAAAGATTTGAAAGAAGTTTCTTTCTTCTGTAATCGCAGAGCTTGTTGTTAATAAAAGCAACAAGGCAGGCAAGGCCAAAGGCGATTAATGTCATGGCAGGAAGTGAGAACCACCAAGGGGTGTAGGTGGCTACCATGTAAAGGTCAGGCCAGCCACCGTTAGCTTCGCCAATAATAACAACTTCCACAAGATATATAAGTTCATATATGCATATTGGAATGATACATAAGAAGCAGTCTTTGAGCGTATATTTGTAGCCTGATTCTATCATAAAGAATGAAACAACAATGAGAATCGGGCAGATTATGTGCAGGAATGTATTAAAGCCAAAGAAGGCCATTTCCGGATCAGCCCAGCTGATAAAGCCGAGAGTGAAAAATGTGACAAGTGATACGCAGGTTGTTCCGCAGTAGAGGAAGTGGGCAACCCATTTAGGACAGCTGAATCTCTTTTTTTTGTAGCCTTCGATTGCATATGGAGCAATCATACAGATGGCTACTAAGGTTAGAAGATTGGAGTCAGTGGTAAAATAGCGAAAATGATGGAATATTGATTCGCCATCTAATACTAATTTGATTAAGCCACCCACAATTGCGTAGGTTGAACATACCATAACGGCTAATGATGCAATCATGGCGTAGAAACTGCGGGTGTTATATAAAGAAATAATATATTTACGTTCTTTTTTCGTAGAAAAAACTGTTTTTTTCATAAAATCTCCCTGAATTCCCAATAAAAATAAGTGATTAACACGTATATTAATTGTATAATTGAGTTTTCTTTGTGTCAACAATGGTAAAAGGCTTAATTATACTGTTTAATGGTGTTCTTTAGCACATTTTATGATATAATACAATATGTGTGAAAATTTGTGGTAAATGGAGAATTATCTATGAGCAAATCAAAAAAAATCATTTCAGTAATCAGTTTATTTACAATTCTTTGCCTGGTAACAGGAATGGCAGGATGTAATAAACCTCATAGCGAGAGCGAAATTAAGAAATATGTTGAGGATAATGTGCCTGAAGAAGCAACCCTGATCCATAAGTCGGAGGATCTGTCAGGCGCGAATAAGGAATATGTCTATACTTTTGAGTCTGATTCAAGGAATCTGCAATTCAATATTTACTCAGTCAATGGATATTCAAGTCTTGTAGGATATCAAATTTCAAATGGTTATCGTAGTGCAATTTATGATTATTACCTTGATAAGATAAAACCTTCACTGGCTTCATGTCCAAATAGTGAAGTGTATTTAAATCCTGGTAATCAGTATACTTTTAATACATTCTACATTGATACTGAATCTGATGCCAGAGCCGTTGCCAAGGTATTGGAAGATGCTAATGATATAGTTACAGAGCAGTGGGAGTACCAGCCGGGTGAAGATTTAACCGATACCAATGTGCTTGGACTTAAGTTTTTCATTTATTCAGAAACATCTAATACTCAACTTGGCACATACTGCTTAAATGGTAAGGATGATGAGGATGTAATATATAACAAGCTAAAAGGTATGCTGCCTTAGTGCTTTGTATATAAATAAATTCATAAGAAGATTTGTGGAAAACAGGAGGATAAAATGAACACAGATTATGAAAACAACGGTTTTAACAACGTAGAAGAAGGCCAGATGGTTAACGGCCAGGATTTTGGAGATCCGGTTCCGAATCAGGTTTTGGAGACAGTAAAGGATGCAAAACTTGCATTAGAACTTGGACTTATTTCTTTACTTGGAAGTCTTGGTGGAATATTCGTTTACTTTGTTTTAAACAGAATTATTTTTATTATTGGAATACTTCCACTTATTGCAATTGCCGGAATCGTTATTGCAATTAAGACAATCATGAAGGATAAGGGACTTCCGAAGGCTTATATCGGACTTGTATTAAACATTTTGGGATTGCTTCCATCACTGTTTTGTACTTTGATTCTTATTCTTGATACTATAGCTCGTTTCAGCTAAGGAAAATAGATGGGTTCACTGCTTCTTGCAGTTATATATCTGATATATTCCTGTGCAAATTGCAACTTAGACATGCTATGTTGCAACTTAGCACAGGTTTTATTGTTTAAGGTTTCCTTTTGAGATATTGTGAGTTCAACAAAGAAAAACGCACACGAAAGGAAACTTTAAAAATGAAAAAAACAAACGAAATCAAAACAAGCGAAAAGAGAACAAACGAGAAGAAAACAAACAGATTCATGGAAGGCTTCAGATTCCTGGGTTACGGTCTTGAGATTTTCGGAGTAATCGGATTTGAACTTCTCTGGGGATTCATGATTGAGCCACTTCTTTATCAGAGAGGCGTCAATGATTTTAACACATGGCAGATGATAGTACACTGGGTTGTAACATGTGCTGCATGGGGATTCGGAGCATGGCTGGTTGTTAAAGAGTGTAAGAAGAAATCAAGTCTTGATATTATAGAGAATGTTAAGAAGGCTCCTATATTTGATAAGGTGAACAAAATCAAGGTTTGGCAGTGGATTCTCATTGTTGCAGGCGCAGTACTTTGCCTCATCTCAACATGGATCGACTGGAACGGAAGCAAGGTTCTGGCAGAGTTTCACAGCAGAGGAGCATTACTTTTTGTATTCCAGTATATTTATTATCTCTTTGAAGTTATGCTGGTTTTGCTTATAATAATATTTGGACAGATGGCATTCGAGAAGTGGTTCAACAATAACAAGATTCCATTTGGTGGAATTCTCGTAGCTCTTACATGGGGACTTGGACACTGGGCATCAAAGGGTTCACTTTTTGCAGGTATTTATACTGCAATCGGAGGTTTTGTATTTGGTAGTGCATACCTTCTGACAAACAGAAATGTTAAACTGGCATATATATTACTGTGTATTATGTTTATTTTATAAGGGATTTAAATGAAACTTATTAAGACAAAAGAGGAAAATCTGGAAGAGAATTATCTGGAACTGCATTACGACACAATGGATGAAGAGACCAATGCAGTTCTGGACAGACTAAGGGATACCCTTCGTTATATCGAGGGCACCTATGATGATAAGAAGGTCACCATAGCACTTACGGATATATTCTATATCGAGACTGTGGACAGGAAGACTTTCGCATATACCAAGGATATGTGTGTTGAGATAAAGGAGGCCTTAAGGGACATCCTTGAGGAGTATTCAAACATCGGTTTTGCGAGAATCAGCAAGTCGGCTATTGTGAACATATACAAGATCAAGAAACTTCAGGGTGATATCAATATGAGGGTTATTATCTTCCTTAAAAACGATGAGAAGCTTGTGATGAACAGAAGTTATAAAAATGAGTTTTATGAAAGGCTTAATAAACTGCAGCGGAGGAAGGCGAAATGAAACTGATAAATGCCAAAAATTTCATACCGATTGTTTGCATTTGCTTTACCGTTATAACCTGTGGGAAGTTGCTTTTTGAGAAGATTACCGGTTTTACGGACAGGTATTATACGGAGAATATTTTTACAGTACTCGGTTTTTCGATGCTGATAACATTAATCCTTTCGGTGCATTATTACCTTCGTAAATTCCCGTTTCTTCTGGTATTTATTGGGCAGTATGTTGTGACTGTCGGAATCGTATTTCTGGTCATATGGATTGGCAGCAAGGTTTCAGACATTGCACCGACTGCTTACTGGGATATGTTTTATTCCATAACCATTCCTTTCTTAGGCGGTGCGGTTGTATATTATATATGTTTCTTCTGGCAGATCAGGAAGGCGAATAAGATTCTTGAGAAACTTTAGTAATAAAAACCAGGCTGAGGCCTGGTTTTTCTATTTTTTTTGCTTGAAATACTGCATAAAATAGTTGAAAATATAAGGTAGGGATTTAATGAATTATAGATTAAGTGGATTATTCTTTTTGTGAAAAACCCTGGGGGGATTTGATGATGCAAATAATAGATAAGCATAACAGATTTTCAATACGCAGGCTAATTCTGGGGGTCTGTGGGCTTTTGCTTGTGGCTTTGTGTTTTTGTGTGGTTGCAAAAGCTGATAATGAGCCTAAGGTAGTAAGGGTTGGATATTACGAGAATGAGGTTTTCCAGGAGGGCGCCAGGGAAGGCGTGGCCAAGAGTGGATATGCCTATGAGTATTATCGTAAGTTATCTGAATATACCGGCTGGGAATATGAATATGTATATGGTGATTATGGTGAGCTTTATCAGATGCTTCTAGATGGCGAGATAGATCTGCTTGCAGGTCTTGCCTACAGAGATGACAGGGCAGCCATAATAGGATACCCTAATGAAGTAATGGGCGTTGAGTCATATTACCTTGTTAAGCATGATGATGCTACTAATATTACGGCAGAGCCGTCTACTTTAAACGGGTGCAAAATCGGCGTCTTAGACAGCGCAATGGTTGGCGTTTTAAACAATTACCTTGATGAGCATGGTGTTCGTGCGGAAGTAGTTACATATTCAGATTATACTCAGTTATTCGATGCTTTTGATTTAAAAGAAGTGGACATTCTGGCAGCAGAAAGTGATGGTGCACACGGAAGAGAGCACTCGGAGGTTCTTACGGTATTTGGAACTTCTGATTATTATCTTTGCGTGAATATTAAGAGAAAAGACCTGCTTTCGGAACTTAACAATGCGCAGGCATCACTTGCAGCAGAAGAGCCTAATTTTATAAATTCACTCAGAACCAAATATTATTCTGTCAGTGTTACAGCCAGGGCTTTTACACAGGCTGAGAGAGAATGGATGAGTGAGCATGACACCCTTAATATCGGATATCTTGAGAATTATCTTCCTTACAGCGACACAGACAGTAAGGGAGAGGTGACAGGTATCGTTAAGGATATGGTTCCGTCTATTATAAATAATCTTGGAATGCAGAATATGACGGTTAACTATAAGGGTTATGCCAATTATGATGAAATGATAGCCGCAGTTTCTTCGGGAGAGATTGATGCGGCTTTTCCTGTTGGTGGAGGACTGTATAATTCAGAAGAAAGCGGTATATATCTTACCAATCCTGTGTCTTCATCCGCTTCTGAGCTCGTATACAAAGGTGAGTTTGATGAAAATACCACGAAGCATTTTGCGGTAAATGAGAATAACAAAATGCAGTATTATTTTGTAAGTACCAATTATCCTGATGCTGAGATTACTTTTTATCCATCCACTGAAGAATGCCTTTCAGCGGTACTTTCGGGGAAGGCAGAGTGCGCAACCCTAAACGGTCTAAGGGCTAATGAAATTCTTCGTAACCGTAAATATGCGGACTTAAATCTTTATCTGACAAATTTCAACGATGACAGATGCTTCGGTGTAAAGATTGGTAACGAAGGACTCTTAAAAATATTAAACCGCGGAATCAATGTGCTTGGCGATGGCTACGCACAGAGTATTTCCAGCAGATATACAGGGGGACTTTATTCTTACGGAGTCTGGGATTTTGCCCTCGATCATATGGCTATTGTGAGTGCAGTTATTATCATAATTGCAGTCATAATTGTTTTCCTGCTTGTGAGGGATAGCCGCAGAACCAGGAAGGAAGTTGAGGAAAAAGAGAAATCCAGACGAGACCTTGAGGTTAATAATAAGGAACTTGCCGATAGTCAGAAGGCCCTGTCAGATGCAGTTATCGCAGCAGAGAGCGCCAAGCGCGCCAAGAC